>VFSW01000761.1_pt1 | contig 47824 bp, 39 predicted proteins | sample 5358111 | NCBI WGS metagenome assembly VFSW01 (sample SAMN11554181, study PRJNA540505) | mine drainage metagenome | isolation source: sediment from site ElyBrook_90M | place: USA: Ely Copper Mine, Vershire, VT | collected 2017 | reverse complement strand
TCTCGCGAGAGAGCAGAACCGAGAATCCCCTCGGCTTGAGCCAGGGGAGTGTCAATGAATTCACTAGCCTACCAGAGCAGCGGCTTCGGCCAGATTCTTGGCTTGGCCGCTTTTGAGGAGGCGAAGCAGGCGTAGGCGAATGGCGGCTCTCCTGCCACGTAGACGGTGTTCGTGCGCTGCCAGCTCTTCATCACTTTCACTGATGGCCACGGAATAGCGAATCCGCATGGGGAGTTCCCTCCTGAACCAATCTCTTCCTCCTTGATATTATCATATTATCTGTGAATTAGTATAAGCATCTGACACCATGCGGGAAAAATCGCCGCACGTATCAGTGGTGATGCCTTGCGGTCAGGTTGAGGGATTTTCGCGGTTTCCAGCAGCCGGCCAGAGTGGCGCTTCGTTTGCGTCCTTGTGCTATGCTGAAGTGGCCTGCGCCTCGCATGCGCGCCATTCGCAGCCAGCAAAGAGGATTCCATGCGCATCGCCGTCAACGCTGATTACCTCGCCGAGCCGCACACCGGCACCGGGCGCTATCTGGCCCAGCTGGTCGAGGCGCTCGGCAGGATCGACGGCGTGAATGATTACCTGATGCTCTCGCACCGGCCCATCGCCCGACCGCTCACCTCGCCCTCGACCTTTTCGTGGGAAGAAATCCCCGTGAGCGCGCCCAGCGACCAGCTGCGCAAAGTGCGCTGGGAGCAGCGGGCCTTTCCTGAGGCGGCGCGCCGGCGCGATGCCAAAATGGTCTTCGTGCCGCATTTCGCCCCGCCGGTCTATGCCTCGCTGCCGGTCATCACGACAATTCACGACGTGATCCCGTTTGCGCTACCCGACTATCGCCCACAGTCGGCGATCTGGTTTTACCAACAGTTCGTCGCGCGTGGGGCGCGGCGCGCCACCGCCGTCATCACCGTCTCGGATTTCACCAAGAGCGAAATCATCCGCTTGCTCGCCGTGCCAACGGAGCGCATTTTCGTCATCCCCGGCGCGGCGGGGTCGCAGTTTCGCCCCATCAGCGATCCGGCGCGATTGCAGGCCGCGCGGGCGAAATATCAGACCGGCGATCGCTATCTCTTCTATGTGGGGGGCTTCGACCTGCGCAAAAACGTGCCGCTGCTGATCGGGGCGTTTGCGGCGGCGGTGCACAAAACGGGCGATACCTCGACGCGCCTGTTGATCTCTGGCGACTTGAGCCGCCTGGGCACGAGTCTCCTCTTTCCCGACTGGCGGCTGCTGCCCCGCAAATTTGGCATCGAGTCGCGCGTGGTGAGCGCCTTCGTCAGCGACGACGATCTGCCGGTGGTCTATAGCGCGGCGCTGGCGCTGGTCTATCCGTCTTCCTACGAGGGTTTTGGCGTGCCTCCGCTCGAAGCGATGGCTTGTGGCACGCCGGTCGTCGTCTCGGACCATCCGGCGCTCAGTGAGGTGTGCGGCGCGGCGGGGCTGACCTTCCCCGCGCCCACGCCGGGCGAGGTGACTTCGCTCGCGGCGACGCGCGCCCTGGCGACCCAGATCGCGCGCGTGATGTCGCTGCCCGACCTGCGTGAAGATTATCGGCTGCGCGGCCTGGCGCGTGCCAAGCAATTTAGCTGGGCTTTGGCCGCAGGGGAAACGAGCGGCATATTCGCCGAGGTTGCCGGCGTGCGCACCTGACAAGCCACCGGCGACTGATGAGGACGCCCCGGAATGTATTGCCTCCCAGGCGGCCATGAGATGTGATGGAAAACAATAGAACAATGGTGAAGTCTCTTGCTCTCTTGCGGCGCCTGCTGATGGCGCTGTGCGCGCTGGCGCTCGTCGTGGCCGCCGGCTGCGCGGGCGCGTCACACCCGCCCCGCAGCATCGTTTCCGAGGCCGACGCGACGCCGCCACCGGGCTTGACCGGGCCGGGTCTGATGGCGTGGCAGGTGCTGCACGACCCGCGACCGGCGCGCGACCTCATCTCGCTCGCCTTGCGCTTTGGCCACGCCCAGGGGCCGATCAGCCCCGTCGCGCGCGCGACCCCGCTCAACGCCAAGCTCGGCCAGGAGGACACCTTCTGGATTCTCACAGGCAGCTCGCAATACAAACAGATTCAGGCCAGGCTGGTCTATATCACGCCACATGTCTATGACTATGTGGAAGACAACACCCAGGTCGATCTGGGCGCCTTGCGCCAGTCGGCGGATCTCTTCGAGAGCAGCATTTACGTCACCGATCGCCGTTTTTTTGGCAGTGAGTGGTCGCCGGGCATCGACGACGACGCGCACATCACCATCCTCAACGCGCCGGATATCTATGCCGGCGACAACGGCTATTTTTCCAGTGCGGACGAATTCCCCGCCAGTGTCGCTCCCTTCAGCAATCAGCGCGAGATGATCTACGTGCGCATCGGCAACACCGCTGTCACACCCGGTACCGATACGTATAACGCCACGCTGGCGCACGAGTTTCAACATCTCATTCACTGGCATACGCACCCGACCGACCCTGCCTGGGTGAATGAAGGCATGGCGGTGCTGGCGCAGCACATCAACGGCTATGACGCTTCGGGCTTTGACACGGCGTTTTTCGCCGACCCCGGCGTGCAGCTCGACTCGTGGAGCAACGGGGACGATCTCGCCGCGCATTATGGCGCGGGCTATCTGTTCATCGACTATTTCGCCGAGCACTACGGCGGCTATCAAACGCTGCGCGAATTGCTCGCGGATCCCGCGCAAGTGCCGCTCAACTTTGACGACGTGCTCGCCGAGAACGGCTATAGCGATCGCTTCGACGACGTTTTCAAGAAATGGGTGATGGCCAATGTGCTCAACGACGTGCCACAGGGCAGCAACCTGACTTACGTCTATAAGACAGTGCAAGACGAGCACGCCCAGCCTCAAACGAGCGTCACGAGTCTGCCATTCAGCGATCAGACGACGGTGGCGCAATATGCTGCCCACTATTATGCCCTCACCGCGCAATCGGGCACCGACCAGACGCTCAACGTCGCTTTTACCGGCGCGCCGACGGTGCCGCTCGTCACCGCCAAAATGCCCGCGCCCGCCACGAGCTTCTGGTGGAGCAATCGCGGCGACAATATGGATTCCACACTGACCCGCACGATCGACCTGACGAACGCGACGAGCGGGCCGATCGCGCTCGATTTCTCGCTGTGGTACGATCTCGAGCCCAATTACGATTATGGCTATGTGGAAGTGTCTAGCAACGGCGGTCAGACCTGGCAGCCGCTCGCCATCACCGGCTCGCACAGCGATAATCCCAACGGCCAGAACGAAGGCAACGGCCTCACTGGCACCAACGCAGGCGATCCCGCCGCGTGGACGCCTGTCAGTGTCGATCTGTCGAAGTTCGCGGGCAAAAAGATTGAGGTGCGCTTCGAGAGCGTGACCGACGACGAGCTGAACGATCAGGGTATGGCGGTGGCGAATATCACTGTGCCGGCCATCGGATTCGTTGACAATCCGCAGTCCGCCAGCGGATGGGACGCCAAGGGCTGGCTGTCCACAAAGAACGTGCTGCCCGAAAATTATGCCGTGCAAGTGGCGCTTTTGAGCGGCGACGGCTCGCTCATCGGCGTGCAATCGGTGCCAATCAACACCGCGTCGGGGGCGGGCACGCTGACAATCGCGCATTTCGGTGCCAAGGCGGCGAGCGCGATCGTGTCCGTCGCGGCCCTGGCGCCGGCGACCACGATTCCCGCGAGCTATTCGATCAGCCTCATGGCGTCGTGAGCGACGAAAGGATGATACACCGATTGCCCGAACTGGGATCGCCGCGAGTGAGCTGCTCGACGGCCTCACTCTATCAATGGCCGCTCGCCATCGCGCTGGGGATGATTCGCGACGCGGGGTTCGACGGCGCGGAGTTTGTCGTCAGCCCCGAAGCGCTCGCTCGCGGCCTGGCCTGGGTGGAGCAAGCATTCGCACGGGCGGATCTGGCGGCGCTGAGCTATCATCCGCCGCTGTACCCGTTTCCTGGCTGGCCGGCGCGCCACCAGCTGGCGGCGATGCTGCGCACAGCCCAGGGCGCGCGTCGCCTGGGGTGCGAGGTCGCGGTCATCCACGCGCCGCGCTCGCGCTCGCTCGCCACGCCACGCGCCCGGCGCTACGTCGCCGCGCTCGACATGACCCGCGCGCTGGCCGGCGGCTGTGGCGTCGCCATCGGGCTTGAGACGACGCAGCGCCCGTGGAATGGCAAGCCGCCTCTACTCTTTGACGACCTGGGATATTTTCTGCGCTTCGCTGACGAGCATGAGGTTGGCGTGACGCTCGACACCAGCCACGCGCTGGCCAACGGCGAAGATCCGCTTGATGCGCTCTACACGGTCGGCCCGCGACTGGTCAACATTCATTTCAGCGATTGCCGGCTGACGCCGCCGGGGCAAAAGCCCCACACGCATCTTTTTCCCGGCGCGGGCGACCATCCCGGCGTACTGGCGCGGTTCCTCCGCGCGCTGGTCCGCCAGGAGTATAGCGGCCTCGTCACGATTGAAATCTCGCCGCTTGAATTGGGCGTGCTCTCGCGCGCCGCGATCGAGCGGCGGCTGAGCGCGGCATGCGCCTTCGCGCGAGCCGCGCTGGCGGCGCCGACATCCGCCAGCGCTCAGCCCAGCGCGTAAGCCACAGCGACCAGCACCCCCCCGACGGCGGCCAGCGTCCCGATCGACGCCAGCCAGGCGGGCGAGCCGTGCCGCGCGCGGGCCTCAGCCGGGGTGACGCGCTTGAACCACGCCTCGGTCTGTGGCTGAAACATGAGGTAGCCCATCACGGCAAAGAGCACGACCATGACGGCGTCGGGATAGATGGGCCAGAAATCGTGGTGCTGCGCGGCCTGTACGGTCGAGGGAATCTTGGCCAGCCCGCCAAGCACGATGGCGATGGCCAAGACGCGCATGAACCACATCGACCACAGGCGACCTGAGCGCACCTGCTCGCCAATCCAGAACGTGACGGCGCCAGCGATGGCAAGACCAATCGTGCTGACGATTTTTTCCGCGACGGAAGGATGATTGCCGCCCAGGGGCGCCGCTGCCCCGACACCCGCGAGCATGAGCACGATCATGCCGAGCATCTGGCCGGTCAGCGCCCAATCGATGGCCACGCTGGTGCCGATGCCGCGCGGCCCGGCGGCGACATCGGACGCCTGGCTTGTGGTGAAGGATGCCATGTCGATTTATGAGTCCCTTTCGCGTTGTGCTCTGTCATTCCATACGATAGCATGTTGCCCTAGCTTGCGTCAGCCCCCGCTGCCATCGCCCGCTTGACAGCCATCGTACATTCGGGCATGATGTCGATGAGAAAAAAACCTGTGGATGTGCGGTGCGTGGAGGGAGCAGATTAAAGATCGAAGGAGCATGCCATGAGCTGGTTTCGCCGTCGCCGGTCATCACTGGTTGTGGAGCAAGAGGCGCCACGCTTCTATTTGTTTGGGAATCGCCGCCATCTCGCCGAGGCACCCTATGTACTGCCCAAAGATTTCGGCGAGATCAGGCGACTCGACTTTCAACACTTTTTGCTGCGCTTCGGTCTGCGCGGCAACTACCTCGCCCCTCTGGGCAAGCCCCTGAGCATTTTAGATGTCGGCTGTGGCACGGGGCGCTGGGCAATGGAAATGGCGACTGACTTCCCCCAGGCCAACGTCTTTGGCGTCGATCTCGTCGCCGCTGAGGACGTGACACTGGGCTATGGCCTCGAGCGCCGCCCGGACAATTACACCTTCGTCACCGGCAACGTGCTGGAAAAGTTGCCCTTTGAGGACAATTCCTTCGATTTCGTGCATCAGCGCCTGCTGGTCGCCGCCATCCCCGAAAAAGATTGGCCCCACGTCGTGAGCGAGCTAGCTCGCGTGGCGCGCCCCGGCGGCTGGGTCGAGCTGGCGGAGTGCGGCGTGCCTGAGGACGTGCCCAATTCGCCCTATGCGCGGCTGTGGGGAACGTGGATCGCTTTTTGTCGCAAGCGCGGCATCGATTTCACCAAGGGATCTTCGATCCCCGATTTGTTGCGACAAAGCGGATTGACCAACGTGCAGAGCAAGCGCGTGGACTTTCCGATGGGCGATTACGGTGGGCACGTGGGGCGCGCTTCGGCGACCGATTGCCTGGCGGTGGGCAGCGCGCTGCGCCAGGGTGTCGTTGGCACGGGGATCATGAGCACGGAAGAGTATGACCAGCTCTTCGAGGCGGCCAAGCGTGAATTTGCCCAGGCCCAGAGCCAGGCGATCTTGCCCTTTTACGTCGCGTGCGCGCAAAAAGCCTAGCCTGACAAGGGCTGATTCCGCGAAAAACTGTGTCGAAGAATCTGTTTCAATTTAGCTAAGTGACCGGAAATCCCCCCTGTCTTCAGACATGGGGAGTCATCACGCGACGGGCCGCCTTGTCTCATCGACAATCGGGGGTACCTTGAGCTTGCCCGCCCCCAAAGCGCCGGGGGCCAGCACCTCGATCACCGGCGGGGGCAGCTCACCGTCGTCAAACAGATACGCCAGCTGGTGCGACAGGCGCACCGCCGCCAGGGCGTTGGTCCGCGCGCGATCGGCTTGATCGGGCGGCGCCTCGACGCGCACGACCACCTCGTGGCGACCGTCGGGGGCGAGGCGCTTGGCCAGCTGAAAGACGGCCACCGGCGTGCCGGCCTGCGCCATCGCCTGTTGCATCGCCGCCACATCGTCATACGACACCTTGCCGTCGCCGATGATCAAGCCACCGGCGCGGGTCACGTTATCGAAAAAGGTGGCGTGGCGCACCAGTCCCATCGCCAGATAGCTGCGCTCGGACCACTCCGGCGTGGGCAGCGTCACGCCCAGATCGCGCCACAAGCCGGCTTCGCTGTTGGGCCGGCCCAAGTGGCGCACTTCGTCGCCGACGCGAAAGCGAAGGATCGGCGTGCCGTCATTGGTCAGGCTGGTCAGCACCACGACTCCTGTCTCGCCCGGCGCCACGGGTCGCTCCTGATCGTCAAGCACTTCGAGCAGCGCGCGGTCGGGTAGCGTCGCATAGGGCAGGTTGTCGTCGATTTGCAGAGCGGCGATGCCCATCTCGCTGTTGGCGTACAGACCCAGCGAATGTCGCAAGCCCAGCCCGCGCATCGTCGTCTCGCGATCTTCGGCGCTCTGGCCGCCACCCGCGTAAAAGACCACCTTCAGCGCGAGGCCCCTCAGCTCATCGGGATTGGCGCGGGCCAGCACCTGTCGATAAAAATGGGGTGACGACATCGACCACTCAGTCGGCGCTCTCAGGCGCGCGATGTGCTCGGCGATGGTGTCTTGCGTGCTGCCCAGCGCGATCAGGTGCGGCGCCATCTGGCTCATCGGCGAAAACGCGGAATAGGTGGCCGACGTGCGCGCGTCGGCGGGGTCGTTCCGCTTGAAGTGTGCGACGAGATAGCCTGGCATCGTGAGCGGGTCGATTCCCGCCAGCAGCTCGATCCACAGTGTCTGCTCGACCCCAAAAGACCAGACGGCTTTGCGCGAGAGCGCCGTGTAGCCGCGCATGCCCGTCGTGGTGCCGCTGCTGGCGGGGATGAACGCGATCTGGTCCAGCGGCACCGCCGGTCGCTCATGATACCGCCCCTCGACCAGCAGGCTTTTATCCACGATGGGCAACATCCCCAGTAGCTCAGTGGCGCTGATGGCGGCCGGCACCGGAATGTGCTGCGTCGCCAGCGGCGTCGTCACCCGGCGCGTAAAGAAGCGTCCGAACACCCCCGACGTGGCGCCGGTCGCCGGCTCGCCCCAGTCGAGGCCGTGCCGCTGGACGACGCGCCGATAGGTATCGTTGTAGGGATTGTAATAGTGGTGCGAGACGAGGTCGATGAGGCGCTCGCGTTGCAGCGCCGCGAGATCCGTCTCACTGAGATGCCCCAAGGTGAGCAGAGATTGCCGCGCTTTGGCCACGCGCGCCCCAAAATTCACCCGTGATTGATCCAGGCCGGTTGTCGCAGTCTGCATGGCACACTCTCCTCGTTGCTCAGGCCTGCGTTTTGGCGGGCTGCCTCGTTTCATCCACGATCGGCGGCACCTTGAATTGCCCCTGGCCAATCGCGCCGGGGGCCAGCACCTCGATCACCGGCGGAGGCAACTCACCGTCGTCAAACAAATACGCCAGCTGGTGCGACAGGCGCACCGCCGCCAGGGCGTTGGTCCGCGCGCGATCGGCTTGATCGGGCGGCGCCTCGACGCGCACGACCACCTCGTGGCGACCGTCGGGGGCGAGGCGCTTGGCCAGCTGAAAGACGGCCACCGGCGTGCCGGCCTGCGCCATCGCCTGTTGCATCGCCGCCACATCGTCATACGACACCTTGCCGTCGCCGATGATCAAGCCACCGGCGCGGGTCACGTTATCGAAAAAGGTGGCGTGGCGCACCAGTCCCATCGTCAAATAACCCCGCTCAGACCACTCCGGCGTGGGCAGCGTCACGCCCAGATCGCGCCACGCGGCAGTGTGCTTGAGGTAGCTACCGAGCGAGCGGGCTTCGTCGCCGATGCGAAAACGGAGGATCGGTGTCGCGTCATTGGTCAGGCTGGTCAGCACCATAGCTCCCGTCTCGCCCGGCGCGACGTGGCCCCCGTGCTCGCCGACGACTTCGAGCAGCGCGCGGTCGGGCAGTGTCGCATAAGGCAGATCGTCGTCGATTTGCAGGGCGGCGATGCCCACCTCGCTGACGGCATAGATGCCCAGCGCGTGCTCGATGCCCAGCCCGCGCACGATTGCATCACGCTCGTCGGGGCTGAGATTGCCGCCGCCCCAGAAAACCGATTTGAGCGCGATGCCGCGCAAGTCATCGGGGCTGGAGCGCGCCACCAGCTGGCGGAAAAAGTGCGGCGAGCAGAACGCCCACCGCACTGGCTTGCGCAGGTGCGCGATGTGCTCGGCGATGGTGTCTTGCGTGCTGCCCAGCGCGATCAGGTGCGGCGCCATCTGGCTCATCGGCGAAAACGCGGAATAGGTGGCCGACGTGCGCGCGTCGGCGGGGTCGTTCCGCTTGAAGTGTGCGACGAGATAGCCTGGCATCGTGAGCGGGTCGATTCCCGCCAGCAGCTCGATCCACAGTGTCTGCTCGACCCCAAAAGACCAGACGGCTTTGCGCGAGAGCGCCGTGTAGCCGCGCATGCCCGTCGTGGTGCCGCTGCTGGCGGGGATGAACGCGATCTGGTCCAGCGGCACCGCCGGTCGCTCATGATACCGCCCCTCGACCAGCAGGCTTTTATCCACGATGGGCAACATCCCCAGTAGCTCAGTGGCGCTGATGGCGGCCGGCACCGGAATGTGCTGCGTCGCCAGCGGCGTCGTCACCCGGCGCGTAAAGAAGCGTCCGAACACCCCCGACGTGGCGCCGGTCGCCGGCTCGCCCCAGTCGAGGCCGTGCCGCTGGACGACGCGCCGATAGGTATCGTTGTAGGGATTGTAATAGTGGTGCGAGACGAGGTCGATGAGGCGCTCGCGTTGCAGCGCCGCGAGATCGTTCTCACTGAGATGCCCCAGGGTGAGCAGTGATTGTCGCGCTTTGGCCACGCGCGCGCCATAATTGGCAAGAATCTGACCAGGATCGGTTGCCGTCGTTGTTTGCATTAGACATTGCTCCCTAACGAAAATTGTTGCCGTAGTTTTGACACTCTGCCCGCATAAATGCGCGAGATTCTTGGTTCAAGCAGTCGGCTCGCTCGGCATGATTCACACCACGCCGAGTGGAGGCCGCCTGTCCCCAAGCGTTTCACCCGGTCCCTGCCGGGCCTGTTCCGGTCTGCCCAACCGTACAGCTTCGCTGCCAGATCACCACTGCCAGTGCCAGGATGTTGCGCGCCGCGTTCTCATCCCGGTCCAGCACCAGCCCACCCTGCGGGCATACGTGCGTGCGCGTGCTCAAGCTCTTCGGCACCAGCGCGCCACAACGCGAACAGCGCTGGCTGGTGTACTGCGGAGGCACCGCGATGACCGGGACCCCGTGCAGTCTGGCATAGTAGACCACCCACACCAGGAATCGCCCCCACGCCGCATCGTGAATACTCTTGGCCAGATGATGATTCTTGACCAGATTGCGAATCTGCAAGTCTTCATAGGCAATCAAGTCGTGAGACGAGACCAGCGCGCTTGCCTGTTTGCGGGCGAAGTCTTCGCGCTGCCGTTGGACTCGCAGATGCGCTTGGGCCAGCTTCGTTCTGGCCTTCTGGTAGTTGTGCGATGGCGGACGCTTCTCTGAGGGGGCTGGCACTGGCGGCGTCACGGCTGGCGTCTGGCGCGGATGTCGGCTGCGTCGCTGCCGTTGGCGCGCCTGATGATTCTTTCCCGGCTGACGATGGTCTTTGGTCCAATTGCTTTTGCGGGAGACTTGCCGGTGCAGGTGGGTGATTCTCCGCTCGGCTTGCCGCAGGAAGCGCGGAGTGTGGACCATCTGGCCGTCGGAATCGGTGAAGAACTCCTTGAGTCCCAGATCGATCCCGACCTGCCGTCCGGTGGAGACATGCTCGACTGTCCTTTGAGCATCCACACAAAATTGGACATAATGGCCGTCCGCTCGCCGAATCAGTCGCACGCGCTTGATCTGCGCCACGGGGAAAGTCGTGATGTCTCGCGTGCCGATCATCCGCAGGCGTCCGATCCCGCAGCCATCGGTGAAGTGGAGGTGCGTGCCGTCCGGTTCCAGCTTCCAGCCGGTGGCTTTGTACTCGACGGAGCGATTGTCGTGCTGGAAACGCGGGGAGCCCTTCTTGCCCGGTATCTGGGCGTGGCAGTTGGCAGAGAAGCGCTTGATGGCGAACCAGGCGCGGTCAGCGGAGGCTTGGCGAGCTTGCGAGTTAAGCGCGGCGGCAAAGTCGAAGTCTTGGGCAAGCTGGCTGCAATACACCTGCAAATCGTTGGCGGTGGTGCCAGGAACGTCCATCCATAAGCGCAAGCATTTGTTGCGGACAAACTGAGCGGCGCGGATGGCCTCGTCAATCCGGGCATATTGGGCCTGTGTCCCATCCAGTTTGTATTCATAGACCAGCATGGCAGTCCTTCCAGACGAGCATCTGACGGCAGGATCCTAGCAGAGCAAGGGTGGTCTGTCAAGCAGGTAGGCCCATTCATCTGCCGCTTCAAATCTGGCAGCTTTCTGGGCCGTTTCTGTAAGACGAAGGTAGCAGGTGTGTGCCATGCTGTCAAGCAATCCCACGGACGAGGGTGTGCGCCTCCCATGACCGTATGCTATACTGCTGTGGTAATGGCTGCTGCTTGCCACGATTGGAGGTGTTGCGCATCATGACGACCGCCTTGCGCATCGCGGTGTGCTCTGCACCTGAGGATGACACACTCTGCGGCGCGCTGATCGCCGCGCTCGTTGAGGCTGGCGCGGATGTCTGGCGCGACAACGGCCTAGCCAGTGATGTGCTCACCGAGGACGATCTGCGCGAGATCAATCGTCGACCCGTCTACGTCGCGTTGCTCTCGCCTGCGGCCTTGGCGTCGCGGCATGTCGGGCGCGCGGTGGAATGTGCCGTCAAGCTAACGCGCAGTTACCTGGGGCGCATCGTCTTGCCGGTGACGGCTGGCCCTATTGATCCCACTGATCTCAGCGCTGCGCGGGGATTGGAAGCGCTCTCCGATGTCACGCGGATCGAAGCGGATGGCGGTGGTCAGCCGCTTCCAATTGTTGAGACGATACGCCGCGTGCTGCACGCGCTGTCACTCGCGGGTGAGATCGCACCTCAATCGGGCGAGACCACGGAGGAGTTGATCCTACGTGGCACGGCACTGATGGCGCGCCAACACTATGAGGATGCCGCGCCGCTTTTCGAGCGCGCGACCGAGATCGCGCCGGAATCGCCGCTCGCGTGGATCCATTTCTCGCGCTCTCTCGACGCCATGGATCACTACGATCGCGCATTGGAGACTGCGGATCAGGCGATTACTCTCGCGCCCGACAATGCGCTCGCCTGGTGTTACAAAGGCCGCGCTTTAGAGGATCTTAAGCGCCCTGAGGAGGCGCTTGCGGCCTGCGATCACGCGTTGGCGCTTGACCAGCATTCTATCTCAATGTACTTGAATGTTGGTATTACATTTGGCAACCTGGCGCATACTGAAGAGGCATTGGCGGCGCTCGATTGCGCGCTGGCTCTCGACCCCTATAACGCATTCACTTGGTACTATAAAGCGTTTACGCTCGATCGCTCCCAGCGCCACGAAGAAGCTCTGGCTACTTTCGAGCATGCAATCATGCTCGACCCCGAATTCGTGGACGCATGGAACGGGAAGGGCAACGCACTTGACAATCTCAAGCGCTATGACGAGGCGCTAGCGGCCTACGATCGCGCGCTTAAGCTTGACCCAACATATGTCCATGCCCTAAACAACAGGGGAAACACGCTCGCTAGTCTTGGTAGGTACGAGGAGGCGTTGATTGCGCTCGATCGCGCGCTGGAGCTAGACCCCGCGTATGTTTATGCCTGGAGCAACAAAGCTCTCGTCTATTCCCGGCTCAATCGTACTGATGAACGCCTTGCCGCGATCGATCGTTCGCTGAGGCTAGAGCCTGATGATGCAGCCATGTGGAGGAATAAAGGGAACGCTCTTTATTCTATTAAGCTCTTTGAAGAAGCGCTGATCGCCTATGACCATTCGCTAGCCCTGGATCCCAATGATGCTGTTGCCTGGTGTAACAAGGGCAACACTTTTTATATCCTCGAACGCTATGAAGAAGCGCTGGTCGCCTATGAGCGAGCGCTGGCTCTCGATCCTAACGATGCCGATGCTCGGAACAACAAAGGGAATACGCTCCGTTCTCTCGAACGGTTTGAGGAGGCGGTAGTCGCCTATGATCAGGCGCTGGCGCTTGACTCTCATCGTGTTTTCAGCTGGAGCGGCAAAGGCTGGACGCTCCATGATCTCGGTCGTCATGTCGAAGCTCTGGCGGCGTTTGACCGTGCATTAGATCTAGCTCCCATTGATGCGATTACCTGGAAGGGAAAGGCATTTGCGCTGTACTCCTTAAGACGCTATGAGGAGACTGTGATCGCCTGTGATCGCGCGATTGTCCTTGAACTTGATGATGCTGGAGTCTGGCATAGCAAAGGCGTTGCTCACTATCAGCTGGAATGCTATGCCGAAGCGCTTGCCGCCTTCGAGCACGCGATCGATCTCGATCCGAGCAGCGCTGATTATTGGAATCACAAGGGTGAGACGCTTGAGTGGCTTGAGCGAGGTGAAGAGTCGCTGACAGCATACGATCAGGCGATCACGCTCGACCCCAAATTCATCCGGGCTTGGGAAAATAAAAGCCGTGTGCTCGCCGTGAAGCTCAACCGCCACGACGAGGCATTGGCAGCTGTCGAGCGGCTTTTGTTACTGGCCCCCACCAATGTCGATGCCTGGTCTCGCAAAGGATCTTTGCTCGCCACGCTCAACCGATCGCGCGAGGCGCTAGAGGCCTATCGAAATATGACCGCGCTCGTCGCCAACAATGCCAGTCAGGCTGTTGCCCGCGAAGTGGTGGGCGATGCGCTGGCAGTCGTCGATCAGATGCTGGCGCGTGATCCCCAATTTACCGAGGCCTGGAATAGCAGGGGAAGCATGCTAACCAGCCTGAAGCGATACAAAGAAGCGCTCGTCGCCTATGAGCACGCGCTCAGCCTCGACTCATCCTGCGTCGCCGCCTTGACCGGCAAGGGCATCGCGTTGCTGGAACTGAAGCGCTATGGCAAGGCGCTGGCGGTCTTTGAGCGTGCGCTGGCCCTCAGCTCAGATGATGTGATCGCCTGGCATGGTATGGGTAATGTCTTCTATCACCTCAGGTTGTTTGCAAAGGCGCTGGCGGCTTACGAGCATATTTTGACGATCAGGCCCGACGTTTCTTCGATATGGCGCAACAAAGGCGCTATGCTCATTCGGCTCAAGCGCTATGACGAGGCGCTGGCGGCCTACGATCGCGCGCTGGCTCTCAGCCCCGACATGCCCGACGCGCTGAACGACAAAGCCATCGCGTTGCGCGGCTTGAAGCGCTATCGTGAGTCATTGGCGACCATCGAGCGGGCGCTGGCAATCAATCCCGACCAGCCGCATTTCTGGGTCAACAAGGCCGCTACCTTATGGAAAATGGGGCGTGAGCAAGAGGCCCAGGCGGCGGAGGAGCACGCCGAAGATCTCGCTCTGGGCCCGAACCGATCCTGATGCTCACAGGGGCGCCCCGTCAACGACTCCCTCTTATCCAGGCGATGTCAAAACCCGCCCTCCTCGGTTGCGCATGAGGGCCGACGCCAAGGGCCGTGAAAGGTGTCATTGCGCCCAGGTGACGAGGCCGACATCGTTGGGGTCCGGCAGGGCAGGATGATTGGGCCGCACGCGCACGGCATAGATCAGCGCGCCATTGCGCGTGGGCGTGAGATTCGCTCGATAGGCCACGCGCCCATCCGAGCGCGCTCCCGTCGGCTTCATCGGCACGATGACCGGTGCTTTGATCTGGCCGGCGTTGTCGCCACCCCAGATCAGCTCGACGGCGACATCACTCGGCGAGAGATCGCCCAGCGCCACCAGCGCTTTGACCTCGACACTTGCGTTGACGGCCAGCTGTCCGTCGTGCGGCCCGCGCGCCTCGACCGCGACGCGATCCCACCCCGCGCGCACCCGCGATTTCCACGCCGCCAGCTCGCGCGCGAGCGCGAAATGATCGCTCGCCGCCGTTTGCCCCAGCGCCGCCGCCGGCAGATAGAGCCGCTCGGTGTATTCTTTGACCATGCGCGTCATGCTGAAATTCGGCGCGACCTCGCGAATCGCGGCTTTCATCACTTGCACCCAGGCATGCGGCACGCCATCGCTGCCCGCGTCGAAAAATGTCGGGACGATCTGGCGCTCCAGCACGGAATAAAGCGATTCGGCGTCCGAGGCGTCGCGCACTTCGGCGCTGTTATAGTCGCGCTCTTCGCCGATAGCCCAGCCGTCGTGGCTGTTATACGCTTCGGCCCACCAGCCGTCGAGAATGCTGCAATTGGGAATGCCGTTGAGCGAAGCCTTTTGGCCGCTGGTGCCGCTCGCCTCGTGGGGGCGAATGGGAGTATTGAGCCACAGATCGGTGCCCGCCACCAGGTGGCGCGCCATATCCATGTCATACTCCTCGAGCAGCACGATCTTGCCGGCAAAATCAGGCTCGCGGGTGTATTGCTCGATCTGGCGGATGAATGCCTTGCCCGGCTCGTCGGCGGGGTGCGCTTTGCCGGCGAAGACGATCTGCACCGGCTTGCCGGGGATGTTGAGCAGCCGCACCAGCCGCTCGCGGTCGCGAAAGATCAGCGTCGCGCGCTTGTAGGTCGCGAAACGGCGCGCGAAGCCGATGGTGAGCGCCTGGGGATTCAGATACGCGCCACCGTTGGGCACGAGGTGCACGCCCTCGCCCAGCCGCTCGCTGCGCTGGCGTGCCCGCTGGCGGGCATAGGCGATGAGATCGTCTTTGAGCCGCTGGTGCGCCTGCCACAGCTCATCGTCGGGGATCGCATCGACGCGCTGCCACAGGGCGGCGTCATCAATGCGCGTCATCCAGTCGTCGCCCAGATATTCGGCATAGAGAGCGGTCATGGCCGGCGCGCCCCAGGTGGGCGTGTGCACGCCGTTGGTGATCGACGTGATGGGCACGTCGCTGACATCCAGCGCGGGCCAGAGGAATTGCCACATGCCGCGCGAGACGGCGCCGTGCAAGGCCGAAACGCCGTTGCGCCGCGACGACGTTTTGAGCGCCAGCACGGTCATCGAAAAGCTCGGCCCCCAGACCTGATCTTGCCGGGCGAATTCGAGGAATTGCTCGCGCGACAGCCCCAGGCGCGGCCAGAAATCCTTGAAGCTGCGCTCCATCAGGGCGTAGGCAAAAGCGGCGTTGCCCGCCGGCACGGGGGTGGGCGTGGAAAAGACGCCGGTTGCCGCCACTGCCTCGACCGCCTCGGCAAAGGACAAGTGCTGCTCTTCGACCAGCTCGCGCATGCGCTCCAGCCCCAAGAAGGCGGCGTGCCCTTCGTTCATATGCCAGGCGGAGGGCGTGATGCCCAACGCCCGCAACGCCCGCACGCCGCCGATGCCCAGCACGATCTCTTGCGCGATGCGCATCTCGGTGTCGCCGCCATAGAGCCGCGCCGAGAGCACGCGATCGCGCGGATCGTTCTCAAGCACGTCGGTGTCCATGAGATAGAGCGGGTTGCGGCCTATTTGAAAGATCCACACGCGGGCGAAGACGGTGCGCTCGTGCAGCTCGACGCTGATGCGCACCTCGTCGCCTTGCGGGGTGAGGGCCAGCGTCGCCGGCAGGTCGGCAAAGTTGAGACGCTCATAGATCGCCTCTTGATCGCCGGTGCGCGTGATGCGCTGGCGAAAGTAGCCCTGCGGATACAAAAAGCCGACGCCGACGAGGGGCAGGCCCAGATCGCTGGCCTCTTTGCAATGATCGCCGGCCAGAATGCCCAGGCCGCCCGAATAGATGGGCAGCGACTCGTGCAGGCCAAACTCCGCCGAGAAATAGGCGATCGGCCCCGTCAGCTCGTGATCGTGCGCGCGCTGATACCACGTCTTGGCCCCGCGCGTCAGATAGGCGTCGAAATCCGCCAGCGTCGCGTCATAGGCCGTCAGGAACGATTCATCGCTCGCCAGATCAGCCAGGCGGCTGGGGGGGGCTTCCGACAGCACCCGCACGGCGTTGTGCGTCGTCGCCTCCCATGTCGCGGGGTCGATGGCGCGAAAGAGTGCCTGCGCTGGGGAGTTCCACGTCCACCACAGGTTCGCGGCCAGCTCGTGCAGGCGCGCGAGGCGATCGGGCAGCACGGGAAACACCGCCATACGGCCGATAATCTTCACGATGAATGCTCCTTATCTTACTCCGCCGCGCGATGCCGGATCGCTCGCACTCTAGCGCGCGTCCGCGCCGCGTCGCCTTGTTGCCTGGTTTCTTGTATGATGACCCCGATCAGCCTTGAATGGCAAGAGGGCTGGCGGACGCGCCTGACAGCGGCCTGATGCCATCGTACACCAACGGGCCAACAGTCCCTTCGATCATGCCGTTGTGCTAAAATAGAATGACAGTCGGCCTCACATCAGTTAGCGAAAGGCAGCCTCAGCATGACAGCAGCCCCCTCACAAACGACGTTTCACACCCACAAGCTGGCGAACGGCTTGCAGGTGCTCGCACAGCGCATGCCCGATATGGAGTCGGTCGCCGTCGCGTTTTACGTGCGCACCGGGTCGCGCGACGAGCACGACCCCGCGCTCAACGGCATCTCGCACTTCCTCGAGCATATGGTCTTCAAGGGGACGGCACGGCGCAACGCCGACGACATCACGCTGGACTTCAACCGGATGGGGGCGGAGTTCAACGCCTATACCAGCTTCGAAGAAACGGTCTTTCACGCGCGGGTGCTGGGGGACCAGCTGCCCAACGCGATCGATTTGCTGGCCGACATGATGCGCCCCAAGCTGGGCGGCGACGATTTCGAGCGCGAGCGCGGCGTCATTCTGGCCGAGATCACGCGCGGTGAGGATCAGCCGACACATGTGGCCGGGCGCCAGTTCTATCAGACCTATTTCAACGGCACATCGCTCGGTCATGATGTCATCGGCTCGCCCGAGAGCATCAGCGCGATGAGCATCGAGCAGATGCGTGACTATTGGCGCAAGCGCTATGCCGCCAACAATCTCATCCTCGCCGTCGCGGGGAATCTCGACTGGCAAGAAGTCGTCGATCTCGCCCAAAAGCACTGCGGCGACTGGCAGACTGGCGAGCAAGGGCGCGAGGCGAGCGATTACACACCTGCGCCGGCAACGCGCCACATCGCGCGCGACCTCAAGCAACAGCACGTCCTGATGGGGTATCCTTTTCCGGCGGAACAATCGAAGGAGTATTACGCCGCGCTGATGGGCGCCGACATTCTGGGCGACGGCTCTGGCTCGCGCATGTATTGGAACATCACGCACAAAGGACTGGCCGAAGCGGCGATGGCGCAATATTCTCCCTTTGACGGCCTGGGGATGATGTTTTATTACATCGCTACGACCCCCGAAGCGACACCCGACGTGCTGAGCCTGGTGCGCGACGAGATCGCCAGCATCGAAGCCGACGGCGCGCACGAGGACGAGCTGGCCCGCGCCCGCGCCAAGCTCATCGGGCACATCGTTCTCGATGGCGAATCGACCATGCGCCGCATGCTCAACTTGCCCCATTCGTGGCTCATCGACGGCAAGCTCAAGACCCTCGAAGAAGACATCGCCGACATCGAGGCTGTCACCGTCGAGGATGTCAATCGCGTCTTTCGTGAATGGCCCAGCGCCGGTCGCACGGTCTTGCTGACGATGGGGCCACGCGACGACATCCAGTGAGCGACAGGCGACACTCCATCTCAACGGGACAAACATGAAATTGATCGTGGGCCTGGGGAATCCAGGCGGGCAATATGCGGCCACGCGCCACAACGTCGGGTTCCGAGTGGTCGAGCGCATCGCCGCCGGGGCGCGCTGGCCGTGGAACGACCGGCGCGGTCCCGCCGTGCTGGCGCCGGGGCTTATCGGCGACGAAAAGATCGTGCTCGCCAAGCCTCAGACCTATATGAACGAGAGCGGCTTGGCCGTTGGCCCGCTCGTGCGTTTTTACAAGATCGATCTCGCGGACCTGCTCGTCATCTGCGACGATCTGGACCTGCCAGTGGGCCGCGTGCGCCTGCGGGCCAAAGGCTCGTCGGGCGGCCAGCACGGCCTTGACTCGATCAACGCGCACCTGGGCAGCACCGAGTATGCCCGGTTGCGCGTGGGCATTGGGCGACCAGCGCCACCGCGCCGGGGAACGATCAGCTACGTGCTCAGCGTGCCCCAGGGCGACGAAGCCATACAGCTCGAGGCAGGCGAGACGCTGGCCGCCGAGGCTGCGCTTGCCTGGGTCCGTGAGGGCACGCTCGCGGCGATGAACCGCTATAACGTCAATAGCGCGAATTCGGGAGAAGCGATCCGCGCGAAGAACGCCGGTGACTGAATTCGCGCCAGGGGCCTCAGCTCTCGAATATGCGGCGGCCTTCGAGCGCGCGCGTGAGGGTGCCCTCGTCGGCGTATTCCAGATCGCCGCCAAGCGGCAAGCCGCGCGCCAGGCGCGAGAGTGTCGCCACCAGCGGGCGCAGCGTCTGGGCGATGTAGGTCGAGGTGTAATCGCCCTCGTAATTGGGATTCGTCGCCAGGATGACCTCGCGAATGTCGCCGGAACGCACCCGCGCCAGCAACTCGTCGATTTTCAGGTCTTTCGGCCCTACGCCCTCAACTGGTGAGAGCGCGCCGTGCAGCACGTGATACACACCGTGAAAGGCCCCCGTCTTTTCAATCGCCAGCACGTCGAGCGGCTCTTCCACGACACAAACGACGCTATGATCCCGTTGCGGATTCGCGCAGATCGGGCAAGGATCCGTCTCAGTGAGGTTGAAGCACACCGAGCAGGTGATGATCTGATCTTTCAGCCGCGTGATGGCGTCGGCGAGACGCTGCACCTGATCCTTGGGGCTGCGCAGCAAAAAGAAGGTGAGGCGCTGCGCCGTCTTGGGACCAATGCCCGGCAAACGGGCGAATTCCTCGATAAGCGCCTGCACCGGCGCGGCAATGGTTTGCATGCTCGCTTGTCGCTCACTTTTCTCTCACGCCAAGTCGCGGAAACATCCACGCACCCCCTCTCCATCGCAAAGGAGAGGGGGGGCAAGGCCTAAGACGGCTCAGAAGCCCAGTCCGGGCGGCAGCTTCAGACCTGAGAGGGCGCTGGCGTTCACTTTTTCTTGCGCCTCCGCCTGGGCGATCGCGACTCTTTCCATCGCGTCTTTGAGTGCCGCCAGAACGAGATCTTCGAGTGAAGTGACATCTTCGGGGTCCACGGCGTCGGGATCGATCGTCACCGTTTTGGCCTGCCAGTCGCCCGATAGCGAGACGACGACCGCGCCGCCGCCGGCGGTGCCTTCGATGGTCATGGCCGCCAGATCAGCGGCTGCTTGTTCCTGGGCCTTTTGTAACTGTTGCTGGGTCTTCATCATCTGTTGTTGCAGTCGCTGCAAGTCGCGCGTATTATGGGCCTTTTCGATCTTTTTGGGGGGGGGCGGCAGCGCGGCGCCGGCCCGGCGCCTGCAGCGGGGCCCGGCGACGGCGGAGCCTCGTGAATATGGTTACGCATTGAGTATACCATCACTTTACCCGGCCCGGTGGAGGCCTTTGGCTGTGATAATTTTCGTGAATCGCCCTTCGTCTCTTGCCACATTGGCACTTTTCGTGCTAAACTTAAGTGAATGTAAGAAGGCATCGAGCCATCTTCATGCTGCATAACTGATGCAATACGCTCATGTCCTGTGGATTACGTTCAGCATAACACCGAAGGAGAATCCCCTATGGCTGAAGAGATTGCCCTCTTCATTGACTTCGAAAACATCCGCTATAGCCTGCTCAACACCCAACACCGCGAGCCTGATCCGCAAGAGTTGATCAATATCGCCCGGCGCTATGGGACAGTGATGGTGGCAAAAGCGTATGCGGATTGGAGTCGTCAGCCCGAGATGTTTAAGGGCAGCCTGACGGCGGCGATGATCGACCGGGTTGATTGTCCGGCGAAGCAGCGCGATCGCTTTCGCACTGCCTGGCAAAATCAACCCAACGGCTGGCAAAACGGACGCGACGCGACATTCGAGGCGCCGAACGCGAGCGTTGCCGTCGCCCCTGACGAGGAGGAAGAAGACGAGGAAGATCTCGAAGCGAACGAGCTTTCTCACGCTGAGACTCCCTCCATCGAGGCCGCTCCGCCCCCGCCGACCTATTACGCGCCCCAGCAGAGCGGCGGCACGCAATATGGCACACAGAGCACGGTTGACCTCAACATGCTGATGGATATCATCGAGACCGTCTTCGACCGCCCCTCGATTTCGACCTTTGTGCTGATGACCGGCGATCGCGATTTCACGCGCATCTGCGCGCGACTCAAGCTGCGTCTCAACAAATTCGTGGTCGTCGCCGGTGTGCCCGGCACGGTCAGCCGCGATCTGACCGCCGCGGCGAATCAGTTCGTGTTGCTGGGCAACCATACCCCCTATGGCGGCGGCGCCCCGATGTACGCGCCGCACCCATCGGCCAGCTTTTATCAGCAACAGCCGACGGGCATCGAGCCGACCGACCCGCAGTTCCTACAGTTCCTCGATTACATCGATCGTCATTGGGCGTGGCGCACGATCATCGGCGTCTCGAACTTCATCGGCGATCCCTACAATCACAAGAATCGCTTTCGCGGGCGGCTGACCCGCGAGTCGGCGCGCGACCTGCTGCAATCCTGCATACAGCAAGGCATCTTGATCCAGCAGACCGATGCCGCCGGCAACGAAGACCTGCGCCTGAACCGGATGAACCCAGTCGTCGAATCGGCGCTCGCCAACAGCGCCGCCAGCATGCCGCCGTCACAGGCACCGATGCCCATGGCCCAGCCAACCTCTGGCCCCAGCCCCTACAGCCAGATGGGGCCGTGGGTGACGCGCTCGTCATTCGTGCAACAGCTCTCTTCGATGGAATCGCAAGAGCAGATTGGCGGCAGTGAGGATCTCGATGAGAGCATGGGCGACGAGAATCCCAACGGCGAAGACGAATAGTCGCTGACCCCGTCTCTTTCCCCTTCTCCACAAGAGTGGAGAAGGGGAATCCATCGCCGGTCGATGATCATACATCGGGACGCGCTGCCCGCTCTCAGCGCACACAGCCATGCCCATGTACGTGACGGCGGCACGAGTCGCGTTGCGCCTGCCGGAAAGTCATTCCCTCAAAGATAAGCGCCAGATCGTCAAATCGCTGCTCGCCCGCGCCCGCAACACATTTCAGGTAAGCGCGGCGGAAATCGGCGAACAGGACCGCTGGCAAATCGCTGAATTAGGCTTTGCCTGTGTCAGCGCCAGCGCCGCGCACTCCGCTGAGGTGATCGATGGCGTGGAGCGCTTCATCGCCGACACTCGGCCTGATCTGGATCGAATCGAGTATCAGGTCGAGACATTCGATCTGGGTGCGTAAGCGGCAACCCCCTTGCCATCGCAGTGGTGAGGGGGAAGCGTTATTGACTGAGAAATGATGGGAGCATTGCGCCATGCCCGCGCCAGAGTTTTGCGAGCTATGTGCAGGCCAGCCCACGCCGGGCGTGCTGCACGGCCTCGAACTTTTCAACCAGCGCCTCTATTTCGAGTGCCACGAAGTGTTGGAAGACGAGTGGAACGCGGAGAGCGGCAATACTCGCACGCTCTACAAGGGGATATTGCAGATCGGCGTGGGGTGCTATCATCTGTTGCGTCACAACTATCGCGGCGCGGTCGCCAAGCTGCTATCCGGCGCGGACTATTGCGAGTCATTCGCTCCGGTCTGCCTCGGAATCGCCGTGGGCGATCTCATCGCCAGCGCGCGACGGCTGCGCGCGGCGGTCGAAGCGGCGGGACCAAAAGGCCTCGACGACGTGGATCGCGCGCTGCTGCCCATCGCGCGCTATGATGCTTCTTTTTGAACGCGAATTCGGATGAGCGTTCAGCGCTCTTCGCGCTCATCCGAATTCGCGTGCGTTAGTGCAAGTGCAGGAACGCGACGGCGAAAGCGCCTGAGCCGATGACGAAGGCGATGACCGCTATCACCAGGGCGAGCGATTGCCACGCTTGTACCTGGCGTTGCACCTTGCGAATGGCCTGAGTGCTCTCGACACGCGCGCCGCCCATCTCAGCCTGAGCCGCGGCGCGCGCTTGAGCCACGCCATTCTGAATCTCGACGCGAATAGCGTGCAGCGCCACTTGCGATTCCGCTTGGAGCTGTGCCGTCGCCTCGCGCACGCGGGCATCCGCCGTCTCGGCCATCTCGCGCAGCCCCGCCACGTCGCGCCCGACGTTTTGTTGCCACTCTCGCAGCGCCGCGCTATGCGTCTGAAAGGCTCGCTGTGCCTCACCCAATCGCGTCTCGATCAGGTGGGCCGAGCGTCCGCGCTCGCTTTCGAGCAGCGAATGCATCTCACTGCGTAGTGACGCGATCTGCTCGCGCTGCATCTGCTGAAAGTTCGAGATCGTCTTGGTCACGCTGTCGCGCAGCACGGCGATGTCGGCGCGGATCTCTTCGAGGGCGGCGGGGTCGCCGTCAGAGCCGACGGCGAGCGAGTCCGTCACTGACGACATGAAGGTTTCCCAACGGGCGCGCTCGTCGCTCTCGGCGGTGGCCAGCACGTCGTTCAGCTCGCCGCGCAGGGCGTCCCAACGTTGATCTAGCTCGCCGGAAGCCAGCGAGATGGATGCTTCAGCCATCTCGCGCATGCCACTCATCCCCGTGCGCATCTCTGAGAGTGTCTCATCCCACTCGCTCAGCTCGCGCAAGGTGGCGCGCAGGCGCTCCTCGGTCTCGTCGCGCCAGCGCTTGAGTTCGTGCTGGTGCTGCTCGTTGAGCGTGAGCGCATCGACCACGCGCGACTCGGCGCTCTCGATCGCCGCCGAGATGCGCCGCTCGGCATCATTCGTCACGGTGTCGATGGCGATGTGTGCGGCTTCTTCGAGCGCGCTGAAGGTGTGGCCGTTCGCGGGGTCAGCGGCGGTAGCGCTGCTCGCGCGCACGGGTGGCACTGGCGACAGGCCATAAGCTCCCGTCACGTTGCCGTCGTCAGGCATGACGTCCGCGTTGGCTGAGCGGGCGCCTGGGGTGATGTCAAGTGGCATGGTGGTTCCTTCCTCCCTGTGAGAGCACTGCCATGTGCCCGGCGGCGACGCATGCGCCGTGCCGAAATTCGCGCCACGCCTCGTGACCGGGCCGCGCTCGTCCTTGTGTTCAGTATACAGGACGGGAGCAAAACGGTGAAAAGCCTTTCATTATGCAAATACTCTCTGTTGCGCGAAGCAAAAAGTCACGTTATATTCTTTATGAGCGACAGATGGGTGGATCAACTGACATAATCACGCCCTCTTCGCTCAGAAGGAGGAGAGGAGATGGTTCTCAAGCTTTGGAATAGATTTACATCATTTTATGAGAAGATTCAGAAGGGCATCGAGACTTCTCCTCCCATAGCGCTGATTCCCACAGCATTCTTTGTGATCGTAGCGGCGATTATCATAACGATTGGGCAGGTTTTCATTCATGAGATCCATCCTGATCAGACGCAGTTGCTCATTACACATATCTTCATTTATTTCCTCACAGTGGCGTTTGGTCTGGGCGCTCTCTATTTCTTATTCCTGGGCATCAATCTGGGCAGATTGAAAATCAAGGCCGCAGGGAAAGAAGACCAGCGCAAGATTGCGGAACAAGATAAAAAAATCGCTGAGGACGAGCTTGAGGCCGCGAGAATGCGTCGAGAAGTTCAAGCAGAAGGAGTTTACGCCGAGATATACCGGCAAATTCGCCTGCGCCTGCCTCGTATACCCCACCGCATCTTGGATCCGGCAATCGCGCGCTTGTTTGAAAGCCAGGCGTATCGCGCGGCGCAGAATCAGATCACTGGTTCTTCAGCACGACAAACGATCGTTGACGCCTATCCGGCGCTCACGAGTCCCTCTGAGATGGCCAAAACATTCGTCAATGAGTTTCAAAAACGGAGGCGCAGGAGATTTGCGGGCTTTGCCACATCACTATTCCTTGTGCTGGCGCTGCCAGCGACGGTGCTTGCCAGCCCGCTGGGTGCCAAAGTGAACTCACCCATTTCCTGCTATGTGCTGTGTCAGTTTGGAACCCATCCGCACTCTCCCGTCAACAAGCCGATCAAGCTGCCAGCAAAGCCCACGCCGACAAAAAAGCCGACGCCTCGACCGCCGCACCACTTCACGTCGGAATGAAGGAAAGTATCATCTCGCCTCACCAGCCGACCGCCGCGCTCTCTGCGCGGGGATCCGCCCCTCCGCTCATGACGCCGGTCGCGGGGTCGAGCGTGATGCCCTGCGCGTATCCCATCAGCGCGTCATAGGCCGCGACCGTCGCGACCGTGTGGCCGCGAGCGCGCAGTCCTTCGAGCGTCGCTGCCGGCCAGCGGCTCTCGAGGCGCGCGACCGGCTGGCCATCCGCGCCAGCGCCGTGCACCCAGCGCGGCAGCTCGATCGCCGCCTGAATGTTGATGCCATAGCGGGCGAGAGCGGTGTAGACTTGCGCGTGGGTCTGAGGCTGGCCGTCGCCGCCCATCGCGCCAAAGACGACGGCGGGCCGCCCGTCCTTGAGCGCCAGCGAGGGGATGAGCGTGTGCAAAGTGCGCTTTGACGGAGCCAGCGCGTTGGTCGCCGAGGGGTCCAGTGAGAAGTACGCGCCGCGATTTTGCAGCACGATGCCGGTATCATCCACGACCACGCCGCTGCCAAAGCCCATATAATTGCTCTGGATGAGTGAGACGGCGTTGCCCTCGCCGTCGGCGGCGCACAGATAGACCGTGTCGCCGCTGAAGCCGCCAGGGGCAACATCGGCCAGCGCGCGATCGGGATCGATGAGCGCGCGGCGCTGTGCCAGATAGTCCGGGGCGATGAGCACGGCGGGATCGATGCGCATGTGTGCGGGATCGGTCAGGTAGGCGTCGCGATCAGCGAAGGCCAGCTTTTTGGCTTCGATGCTCAGGTGTGCGGTGAGCGGATCGAAGGGAGATTCACCCAATGTGAGGCCGTCGAGCAGGCCGAGCATCTGGAGCGCCGTGACGCCCTGCGTGTTGGGCGGCAGCTCATAGACATGCAGCCCGGCGAAGCGCACGGCGAGCGGTGTCACCCAATCGCCGTGATGCTCGGCCAGATCGCTGGTGCTGATGAGGCCGCCCTCGCGCGCGAAAAACGCCGCCATCTCGGCGGCCACCGCTCCGCGATAGAGCGTCGCCGCACCCTCGGCGGCGATGGCGCGATAGGTGCGCGCCAGCGTCGGGAAGCGCATGATCGCGCCCACCGCTGGCGCCTGACCGCCGGGCATGAAGTGACGCCGCCACGAGGGGTGGGGGATGTCGCTCGCGCCCATGCGCTCGATGGCGCTGTGCAGTCCCGGCCCGACGGGGAAGCCCTGCTCGGCATAGCCGATGGCCGGCTCGAGCGCGCGGGCCAGACCCAGCCGTCCAAAGCGGTCCGCCAGCATCTGCCAGCCGTCGGCGCAGCCCGGCACCGTCACGGCATGAATGCCGTGCACCGGCATCGACGTATGGCCCAGCTCGCGATAGCGCTCGATGGTCGCGGCCCGCGCCGAGCGACCGCTGCCATTCAGCCCAACAAGCTGGCCCGATCGCGCGTCATAGACGATGGCGAAAACATCGCCGCCCAGCCCGCAGACGAAGGGATACACGACTTGCAGCATGGCGCTGGTGGCGATGGCGGCATCGATGGCGTTGCCGCCAGCCTTGATCACATCCAGACCGGCCTCGGCGGCGAGGTAGTGCGGCGCGGCGACCAGCCCACGGCGGGCCAGCGTCACCGGGCGGTGTTGGGGCGCTTCGAACATGGCATACTGCTCCAATGATGTGATGATGGATGTCTTCCATTCTCTCCGCTCGCTCTTGCGCCAACATGTGCCGCCCGCGCCTAGCGCGAATCGCGCCAGGGCAGCCACTCGGTGGGATTATCGTGATACGCGGCGTCGCGCGCTTTCGGAGTGGGATGCGTGGCGTGGTGCCGTGTCTCGGCGATCGCTCCACCGGCCAGACCGAGCAATGCCAGCGCGGCGCACGCGATCGCGGTGGCGACGATATAGGCCGGGGGCGTGAGATCGACATTGGTCGCGAGGTGATGCGTGACGAGCGCCACGACATAGGCGACGAAGGGCAGCACAGCCAGCGCCAGGGTGAGGCCAATGACGATGCCAAACACCAGGCGGCGGCGCTCATAGAGCACAGCGATCACGCCGGTCACCAGGGTGCCCACCAGCGCCACTCCAGCGCCCTCGATGAGAAGCTCGGAGTAATCCATACCAGATGCCCATGCCTTTCTCTCAATCCACGCGCGTGACTCCTCATCAAAATGTAGCACAAATCACATCCCTGAGGGCGATTGCCCAGAAAGAGCAGTACACTTGTTTGCCTCTTGCCTGGATGCCTCCACTACGCTACACTGAGGGCGCGTGCGAGAGCACGCTGGCGTGTATGCATAGTCGATTCGCGCTGTGAGTCACGGAGGTGAGCGTCCTGATGTTTTGCGGCAATTGCGGCGTCGCGCTCTATGGCGCACATACCTCCGCCGGGCGCTGCCCCGCGTGCGGCGCGCTGATCGCCCCCAACGGCGATGTCATCGCTGAAGCGGGGTCTGCCACGGCGACGCAAAATCCCTGGCAGGGCGCGGAGCATCCCTTACCCGCCCAACAAGACAGCGATCCCACTGAGCCAGACGGACGTTTGGCGCAGCCGGCAGCGATTCTTCCCGATCGCGCCAATCTCCATCGGATTCCCACCCCGCATCCGCAGCGCACGCTGATCGCCATCCTCGCCTCGCTGATCGCCATCGCGGGGATCTTTTTGCTCATTTTTTCCAATCTCGGCCTCGGTGGCATCCGCAGCGCGACCGCTGGCGGCAGCGGCGCGCAGTCTACCGGCACGCGCGGCGCGGGCAACGCGACCGCGACAGTGGGCCAGAGTAGCACGGGCACGCCAGCCTCGAAAGGATCGCCGCAGCCGACTACGTCCGCCAGCCCGCGGCCGACCACCTCGGCCAGCCCGTCGCCCACCGCGACGGCAACACCCGTGCCACCAACACTCTTAGTATCGCCGACCGACCTCAAAGTCAATTGCACCATCACCGACTCAGGCGAGCTTATCGTGAAGAATGCCGGGGGCGGCATGTTGAATTGGGCGGCGATACAGACACCAGACGTATCTCATGACACGATCAGTCCCTCTTCGGGCAGCTTGACTGACGGCCAACAGCAAACGGTCATAATCAGCCAGACCGGCACGCAGAGCACGATCACGGTTTCCGCCTCCGGCGCGCTTGATTCACCACAAACGGTCAACGTCTCGTGCTTGTGAAGCGCGTCGCGCTCGAGACATTTCCTCTCACTCAGGAGGCCATGTTATGTCAGAACTTTCCTCTCGCCTGCCCGCGCCAAAGACGAAGAGCCTGATCATGCTCGCGGGCCTGTTCTTGTCGCTCGCCGGCATTCTCTTGGGGCTGGTGGCCGCTTTCAATACGACGAGTCACACGCATCTCATCATCAGCGTCGCCGCGCTCGTGTTGGCGGGGATCACGTTTGGCCTGTGGGGCAAAGCGCTGATGATGCATCTCGATCTACTCGACGACGCCACACCCTGACGCCGGTCGCCCCCTCGCATGAGAAAAGGACATGAATGATGAGACACGATCCGCCCGCGCTCCAGCGGCGCTTGTTGCTTGCCACGTCATGCTTCTTTGTGGTGCTGATCGGCTTTGTGATGCTCAGTGTCTCGGCCACGCGGGCTTCGGCGGCCCCGCCGCAATGTGGCGGCTTTCCCTGTCGCACGCCGACGCCGACGGACACGCCGCGCCCCACCGTGACGCCCATGCCGACTGTTACGCCACTTCCGACCATCACGCCTCAGCCGACAGCGACACCACCTCCAGGCTCAACACCCACGCCCACACCCACCGCGACGGCAACCCCTTTGGGAATACCACCTCCTTTCACGACGCCGACGCCGTTCGGGTCGCCCAGTGTGACACCCGCGCCATCGTCGCCCACTTCGACGCCACAAACGCCGACCGCGACGCCGGCATCCGGCACGCAGCCAGCGACGCCGGCTCCAACGAATACGCCAAAACCACCCAATGGACCGCTCGACACGCTGGCGACCTGGGGATCGCTCTTGTCGGGCCTGCTCTCGCTGCTGATCTATCTCGCCACCGGCGCGACCCGCCGATCGGGGGACATGACACCGCCTGAGGCATGATATCCGAAAACTCGTTGACTCGTTCGCGCGCATCTCTGCTATACTATGCCCGCGAGGAGGGGCAGCAATGGTGGATGAGCCGAAAAACGAGCGCGATGCCGAAGAAACGCGGGCGCTGACGCTGGCGACATTGCCCAAGACGGGGATTACGTTAATCCCCGGCGGCAAGCGACGCCGCGCGCCCAAGCCGCGCCCGCGCGTTACTCTCACCTCCAAAGCGCGCCAGCGCGTCAGCACGATCGTCGCGCTGGCGGCGGTGTCTGTCGCGCTCGCCACGCTGCTGTGGGCTGGACCTATCACGGGCCTCGCCAGCCACATCTCAAGCTTCAACGCCAATAACCGCGCCTATGTCATTCCAACGCCAACACCCTCGCACCCCATCGCTTCGGGCGAGCACGACTTCGTCTGCGCGGCGCTGCCTTTCGCCCGGCTGGCGCAGATCGAGATGACGAGCGGCCCCAACGCGCTCGCCCACCCCTGGCATCTCTCCGTCATTCTGGCGCAATGGGGCATCGAGCAAGGATGGTCCATGCCCACGTATACCGGCTATAATTTTGGCAACGTCTCGGCCATCGCCGGGCAGCAGTGGGTCTCTGGCGGCGGTGTGCTCGGGGCGCCGCAAGCCTTCGCTTATGCTCCCAGCGCCGAGCAGGGCGTCGCCGATTACGTCCACTTCGCCCAGATGGACCTGTATCACGGCGTCGCAGCCGCTTGGGTGAATGGCCCCGTCGCGCAGGCCTACGCCCTGGGCAAGTCGCCGTGGGACGCCAATCATTATTCGAGCAACGGGAACCCCGGCTCGTCAATCGTCGGCACCATGGCGGAGTACGGTCTGCAACGCTTCGACACTTCCGGCGCGACGTGCTGAGGTGACGACGCCTCACATCAACGCAGTGGAGAGATTGACAGGCACAGGTTATGGCAAGCTGCCGACATAGACATCGACCAATCCACTCGACGGATAGACCCAGCCCAGCGCCGCATCGACTGCCGGGCTGAGGTCGATGCTCGACTGATTCAGGATAGGCCCGTCAAAGATCCCTTCGCGCAGCCAGGCGCCGTTGTTGCTGTTGTAGTTGATCGGGCCACCGTCGCAGGTGACGCCATCATTGTTGATCGACGCCACGACCGTCTCAGCGCAGAATTTGTCAAGCAGCTTCGGCCAGGAGGTGCCGTTGGCAAACGAGCCGCTCGGAGCATAATTCACGGATTGGAAAAACGGCAGCCCGCCGTGTTGGTAGAGCAGGTAATAATAGAGCCGCCGCAGGTTGTGCCCATTTGGGCAAATACCATTCACCAGTGGATTGCTCGTCGCGTCAGGAGCAACGAGCGTGGCCGCCACAGGGCAGCTCGCCAGCAGCGTCGCGCTGGTGCCGTTCGGATCCCACCAGTTGTCGTCTTCATTCCAGGGGCCGACGTCCGTGATGAGCACGTTGTACGGACCGCGACGCAAATTGGGCAAAAGGATGTTCACTTTCCAGTCGGACGTCTTGCCGCCCGGCGCGTAATAGGGCTGATAGATCGCGGGAATCAACGAGATGTCGCCGACATTCGCCTCTGAAAGATAGGCGTCAGGCAGCGCGGCGTAAAAGCTCTTATAGGGGTCATACCCCGGTGGCAGCGACGTTTGCAGATACGAGGTCGCCCAGACGATCACCGTGCCGAGAGGGATAGGCCTGCCGATGACTCCTTCCGCTTGTCGCACCCAATTCGGGTTGGTGATGATGCGAAAGACGTTTGCGGTGTCGGCGAGCAGCGTCGCGACACGCCCGCCCATGATCATGGAGAGATGCTGGCTGAGCCGCCACAGGGCGAGTGCTCGACCGGTGGGGTTGGCTTTGATCCCCAGCCGCCCGACGGACGCCGGATCGCGCCGCGCGAGGTCGAGCCAGCCCTGGCGTACCGCCGCGCTGATGGCCGCGCACTGCGTGCCGCTCAGGCGCTCTTTCACGCAGATGCCGCTCGCCAGTTGTTGCACCGCCTGGGTGCCGCTGGCCCATACGAAAATGAGCTGCTGCATGGTCGATGCGCTCATCGGTGGCGCGGTCACCACGCGTGGTGGCGACGCCGCCGCGACGCCGCGCGCGACGCCCGCTCCCAGCAGCAGGACGAGCGCCACCGCCAACCCGCTCGGCCAGCGACGCGCAATCCATGAACGCATATGAGTCATTGCTCCTCTCAGTCAAGCATATCTGGGATGACAAACCTTCTTGTTGTATGCGGTTGGTATTATAGAGATAATCCGGTTGAGGCACAAGAAGCTCACAGGTGCCAGCCGGCCTGATCAGAAGCGCGCCCCAAGACTCTGACGCGCGGGAGAGTATGCAGAATGGAACGTGATTTCGACGCCCACGAGCCAGAGAGCGACGACGAGCCTTCGCTGAGCCTGGATCGCGGCGTGGCGGCGCCGGATGACGCCGACCCGGCCCCGACGCGCGGGCGTGTCGCCGTCGTTGAGGACGGCGAGGCCACGCGCTTCTTTCTCGTGCGGACGCTGCGCGCGAACGGCTATGACGTCAAAGGCATCGAAGACGGCCCGAGCGCGCTGCCGCTCTTGCGCCTGCACCGGCCCGACGTCATCTTGCTCGACGTGTCGCTGCCGGGGATGACCGGCTTTGACGTCTGCCGCCAGATCCGGCAAGATCCGCTGGTGCGCGACGCGACGGTCATCTTGCTGACGGGCCGCGCCAGCGCCGAGGATCGCATGGCTGGGTGGAGCGCCGGCGCTGATGACTATCTGGTCAAGCCCTGCGAGATCCCTGAGCTGTTGACGCGCGTGGCCGCGCACCTGCGCCAGCGCGAGTCGCCCCAGCAACATTGGATGAATCCGATCACACGGCTGCCCGCGCCCGCCGCGCTCGAGGCCGATTTGGCGAGCCGCGCCCGCCGGGGTGAGTCGTTCGCGGCGTGCTACGCCGACATCGAGCACTTCAAAAGCTACAACGACCGTTATGGCTTCCTGGCTGGTGACGCGCTGCTCGTGGTCATGGCCGATCTCTTGCGCACAGTCGCGCAGGATCTCTCAGCCAGCGCCCAGGCGGCGGGCTGGCCGGCGACGATGGCCGGGCACCTGGGCAGCGACGATTTCTTGCTCATCACACCACCAGAGCAGGCAATGACCGCCGGCACGCTGCTCGCCCAGCGCTTCGGGGCCATCGTGCCGTCGCTCTATCGCTCCGTCGATCGCGAGCGCGGCTGGGTGCCCGGCGTCGATCGCGACGGCGCCCAGCACAGCTTTCCGCTGGTGACGCTGACCATCGCCACGGTCGTGCGCCATCCCGCCGATCTCATCAGCTCGCCCGGCATGCAAGTCTTGCCCGGCATCGCCGCCAGCCTGTGGAAGCAGCTGCGCGACGCCGCCCGCCAGCCCAAGCATCACGCCGGCTAATGGCACGCATATCCGCTCAATCCTGGCGACGTGAAGGTCGATGACGTGGCGCCGCGCCGCAGCATCACGACGATGTTCGCCGTCTCTTCGCTGACATACAGGTTGCCCTGCTGATCCACCGCCAGCCCTTGCGGCTCGAAAAGGTTGGTCGCGACCGTCCCCAGGAGTTGGCCGGTGCGCGGGTCAAGCCGCGCGATCGTGTTGTCGCCGAGCACCGTCACCAGCAGCGTGCCGTCGAGATCGAACGCCAGATCGTCGGGGTCGGGCATATGCGCCAGCCACGTCACCGAGCCGCCGGTGTTGACGCGCGCGACGCCGTTGCCATATTCGTCGGCGACATAGATCGCGCCTGAGCTATCGGCGATGGCGTCGGTCGGGCGCGTGAACCCGCGCGCGATCGTCTGCTTGATCTGGCCGTCGAGTCCCACGCGCAAAATAGTGCCGTTGGGGCTATCAGCGACGAGCAAATCGCCCGTTTGCTGGTCAAGGCTGATGCTGTCGATGCCGGGCAGATTCGTCGGGTTGGCGAGCGCGAGCAGCACCCGCAGCGTCGCGCTCCCCGGCGCGAGCTGGTCGATCTGGTCGATATGCTGGCCGTTGGCGCCCTGCACGGCGAAAATGAGCATGCCGTCGGGCATCAGCACCATCCCCTCAGGCTCGGCCAGGCCGCTCACCAGCGTTGTGATCCGCCCGTCCGGCTCGATGCGGTTGACGCCGCCGTTGTGCACATCCGAAAAGATGACCTGGCTCTGGCCGTCGAGAATCAGATCGTCGGGGCAGCCAAAGCCGCGCGCCAGCAGCACGGGCGCGTAGATCTCAGGCGGCAGCGTGGGCGTGGCCGTGATCGCGGGCCGCGCCGTCGGCGTCAAATTGGTCGCACCAGTCGCGCGTGACGACACGCTGGCGCAGGCCGAGACGGCGACCATAAGCAGGGCGAGCGACAACATCGTTATCCGGCGCATGCGGCGCCAATCCTTTTCACGAGCGTTTTCTCTTTCTTACCAGCCGGTGACGGTGAAAGCGGCCCAATAGTCCGGGTGGGCGTAGGGCAGCGCGCGGGGATCGCCCCGCATCGCCTCCAGCCGCAGCTGATCCCACGCGGAGACTTGTGAATAATGCTGGCTGCGACGGCGCGAGACCTCAATCTCTCTCTGTTCACGCGCCTGGGCGTCCTCTCTCAAAAGGTGGGATTCCGTGTCCTCCGCATCATGTGCCAGAGCGAGCGGCACGTCAGGCAGATAGTCGAGAATGACAGCGTTGGTGGCTTCCTCGCGCAGCCACTGTTGCGCCTTGGCCAGGCAGCGCGCGGGCGTCCACGCGCGCCGGGGGTCGAGCCAGAGCTGAGCGAAGCGGCTCATCAATAAGAACGTCGCGCAGTCGTCCACCGGCCACAACGCGGCGACGACCGCCGCGACACCGGCTTGCACGAAAGTCGCCGGCAGCCCGATGGCCTCGTTCATAGCCTGACGCGCCTCTTGCACCGCCGTCTCACAAGCGGAAAGCACTAGCAGGCGCACACCGATGAAGTCGATCGCCCCATCCAGGCATTCGCCTAAGCTGATCGTGCGCTGCTCCACCGGCTCGCTCTTGTGGCCGGCAAGGGTGAGGTGCGACGCGCGCGGATCTGTGGGGTTGAACTGAAAATGCAGCGCCAGGTGGACGTACCACGCGCGACTCAGACCGGCAAGCACCTTATCGCGCGTCGCCTGATCATTGCGCAGCGACACGATGGCTTCCGGCGCATAGCCCAGGCCCAGGGCGATCCGCTCGATGCCGTTGGCCTCCGCCGCAGCGTAAGGCAGCTCTCGCTCATAGTCGTGCGGCGCTCTCATGCCCCAGGGGAGCGGCAATGGATTGCCCACGGCAAGCACGGCGGGGCGACCGCCCGATGTCGCGGGCAAGCGGCGGAGTTTTTCGGCCTTGTCGGCGTGATCGCGCGCCACCTGGAAGGCGCGGGCCGAGGGGGCCAGGGTGACATCCATCCATTCGCCCAGGCGTCGCGCCACGCCGTCGATGGTGACAGGCACAGCGGGCAATGGAAAAAGCGCCAACCGGCCATAGGGAACGAGCGCCACGCGGTGGATTCCCATGGCGTGCAAGCGTGCGGCGAGATCAGCCAGACCGAGATTGGCCAGCGTGGGCAGGCAGCGCTCAAGCTCCAGGCGCAGCAGCGCGGTGGTGAAATCCTGTTCCAGCCTCTCACGCGCGGCGTCGCTCATGTGGGCAAAGGGAGTTTCGAGCCAGGCTAATTGTTCGGGGGCGGCTTCCCAGTTGGCGCGCGTGCGTGCGAGAGCCACGGCGAAGCCGCTGCCGGCAGGCAACTTCGCCAGCGCGACGTAGGCGGACGCGCCCCAGCTCAGCAGGTTGCCCCATGCCCAGCGCATCTGCGCCTGACCGAATCCGCCGCTCACATCACTGCGCTCGACGGATGCGCTCTCACTCGGCACGAGATGTGTGGCTTGCGTCTGCCACAGGTCAGTCACCGCCTGTGCCGTGAGGGCCGGCAGCGGGTGGAATCGCACGTCTGGCGCTCCCTGGCCGTCGCGCGTGACGATGATCGCCAGCCCGGCTTCCTCACCCGCCGCCACGTAAACGAGGGCCTCATCTGAGGTGGTGACGGCGCGAGCGATCTGGTCCATCGATGGCCGGGTCGTCAGTGACGCGAGGCTTTCAGGCTGGCGAGGATCGTCGATCGCTTGCAAGATGGCCGTGTACGCCTGATGGAGAGTGCTCTGACGCCGCTTGACGACGGCCAGCGTCTCAGGTGGGGTGAGACCTGCCGGCAGAGGGTCGCGCATCGCGCGCTGCGCCTCTCGCCAGGCGTCGCACGCGGCGACGGCTGCCTCGAGATCCTCGTGGGGACGAGATGCCGCCAGCAGATCGAGGTCGATCGCCTCCAGGTCGAGAGCGGCGCGCAGATTTTGCGCCTTGCCTTCTTCAAGCACGCGCGCCACCTCGTTCAACGACGGCTCGGCGAGGCGCAGCATCGCGCCTGCGGCGCCCAGGTAAGCATCCAGCTCTTCGCCCAGGGTGAGCGTCGCCGCGCGATTCTGTGTGCTGGTCGCCGTCGCGACGATCTCTCGATTGACGGCGAGCATCGCCTGGCGTGTCTCGTGCGCCTCTGGCCAACGCCCCAACCCCTCTTGAGCGCGCGCCAGGGTGTCCAGCGTGACGAGGTGCTCGTAGGGATGCGTATCGCGTGTGAGGAAGGTCAGAGCATCCTGAATGCACGTTATCGCTTGCTCCAGGTTTTCCTGGCGGCTTTCCGCTACACGCACTCCATAGGCCTTGCCCAGGTTATAGCGCAGCTCTGCCCACAGATAGGGGTAGACTTCGCGGGCCAGCACTCGATCGGCGTCGTGATAACAGGCGAGCGCAAGATCGATATTCTCGCGGCGGTTTCCGATGACGCGGTCGCGATAAGCGTTTCCCAGGTGCGCCTGAGAGAGCGCCCAGCTATAGGACTTGGCATAGGACTCGGCGTCATAGGTGCGCACGCGCAAAGCATCCTTGGCGCAATCGATGGCCCGCTCGAGATTTTCGCCGCGGTTCCCAAAGATGCGCTCGTGATAGAGATTGCTCATTATATTCAGCACCCGCGCCCACTCCCACGGATCAGCATCGAACGTGAAAACCTCGAGAGCGGCTTCAAGGCGCTCTTTGGCCCGCTCCAGATTTTCCGCGCGATCTCCTTCAAAGCGCTCGATGAAGCGAATGCCCAAATTGGCCTGAATCTTCGCCCAATCTTCAGGATAGTCGGCGCGAGAGAAGACTCGCAGCGCAGCCTGATAATGGGCAATCGCGAACTCCTGGTTGACAGCGTGATTTCCCGCGTACTGATCTGCGTGAGCATTGCCCAGATAGAGCTGGATCTTGGCCCACTCATAGGGGTGGTCTTCCCAGGTCATGACACGCGCGGCGGCTTCCAGATCCTCTATCGCCAGGCGCAGATTTTCTTCCGCGTCTCCCTGGGAGTCGAGGATGCGCACGATGCCCAGCTGCACGCTCATTTGTGCCCACAGCAGGCGATCGCCCTCACCTTCGTCGATGCGGCGCATGATCTCGTGGAGTAGATCGACTTTCTGTGGCATATCTTGTGGCTGAGTGAGAGCATTGGCTTGATCGATGAGCGCTTGCAATGAGGTTTGCTCGATAGTCTGGTCGCTTGGAATTGGCCGCTGGCCCTCGGACGCTTGTTGCGGCTCGCCTGGATGGGTGCTGCTCTCCAAGCCGTCAAGCGCCTGCCTGGCTTTCGGGCGATGAGGTCGCAACCTCCGGCGCACGCTCCGCAAAAACCGGATCATCCTCTGCGCTCCTTACCAGTGCGCAACATCGACTCAAATCGACATATTGCGCTGTGTTGCTTGCGTTTTATCTTCAGACACTTTACTATATCATGGCCGAGGAATCGGTTAGTCAACCGCCGGTCCTGGCTCTTGCTCCATTTTCGCAGGCGGATTGGCCGGCATCTCAACTCCCGACTCATGCCGTCACTTCGTACTTTGCCTGATTGCCGCGCCTGGTCAGGACGAGCTGCGTGTTTGATGCCTTGCCTGAGCTTGTGCATATAGTTAAAGGATTGCAAGCTCGATATTATCTTGCCAGCGATCAAGTGGTGCTGGCAAACGGAGAAAGCGAGGCCCTATCATGCCTGCTCCCTGGATGAGCATCTTCGCCGAAGCGTTGGATGCGACGCTGCGAGCGCATGGCTATTCGATGAGCGACCTGCGCCGCGAGCCGTTCGATCTCGATGGCCAGATAGTCGATCGGCTCGAAGCTTCATTGCATGATGTCAAGCCGCTTCCAGCGCTCTCGCGCAAGGATTTGATGATCGTCACGATCAAGCTGAAGATGGATGAAGGCGAGCAGACACGCATCAGCGCCGCTCTCTTGGGACTCGAGACTCAGCGGTTCTTGCTGGATAACTCCTTGCCTGCTCAACGCGCGTGGGAGGTCGCCAGCGAAGTCCGCGATATTGCCGTCCGGAAAAAGCAAGAGCGCGGCGATATGGGCGATCTGCCGCTCGCTCGCGCGCGACGCGGCATTCCCGAAGAAAAGCGGGGCGAGGCCAGCGGGAAGGGCGCGCAGGGCGTTCCAGGCGAAGAAGTGATCTTCGACGAGGCGTTAGACGCTCATGATAGTGGCGTCGCCCACCAGGCGCTGCTCTTGAGCTGGCAACTCGACGAGCATCACCACCTGCAAACCGCGCTGCATCACCTCGAGCGCGCGGAAGCGCTCATGCGCATGCTGTCGCCAGCAACACAAGCGAGCGACGACTGGCGATATTGGTACGGAGAGACGATGCAAGTCCTCCAGGAAGTGCGCGATGCTCTAGGCTGAGCGATGCGACGGACCACGCTCATGAACGTGAGTTCGGGAGAAGCGATCCGTGCGAGGAGCGCGGGCGACAAGATTGATAGAAATCTTGCGCGCCTCAGGGCCTGCGGGCCGCGAAGTCGGCCTTCGCCAACTAGATCCAGGCAAGCGCACAGACCATTTCGTCCCAGTCCGCGCAGGCGGACTTGGCGGCCGGCCGCGGGCCGCCCCCCCGCGCGGGGTAAGTACAATTGTTTTTTAGCCAGGGGCCAAGGCACCCGAGCGGCGAAGACAAGGAGAAGGCGGCTGCCACTGGTCGAGCTAGCGTTGGACCGCCGCTTGCAACTCCTCCCATTGCTCGACCCACCGGTGCAAATGCAAGACCTCTGCATACAACTTGCGCCAGACCTTTTCGATGGGGTTGAGCCAGGGGGCATAGGTCGGCAAGAACACCAGCGTCAGCTTACTCCCCCGCAACGCCTGCACCAGCTCGCGCTGCCGGTGGACCGGCCAGTTGTCCTGTATCAGGAAGATCTGCTGCGCCTGCGGATAGGCCGCTTCGACCGCTTCGTAAAAGTGCTGCAACGTCTCATGGTCGAAGTGCGCTCGCTGCCAGGCATGCAGCCTGCCTGTCGCTGGGTCCAGACAGCCGGCAATCCGGCGCATAGTATTGCTGCCCCAGCCTTGGCGCGCTTGCGGGCAGCCGCTGTGCACATAATCGTAGCCAATCGTCGCGCGCCGGTAGTAGGTCACTTCGTCTTGATACAGCCGCACGATGTGCGCGGGGGCTTGGCTGCTGTACCAGGTGATCTGCGCCAGGCGCGCGACCTGGGCGGCGTAGTCCGCATCGGGGGAGTGGACCGCGCGCCGACCCCGCCGATAGTGTAGATCCCAGCGCCGCAGCAACCGGCTGATCGTGGCCAGGCACCGCTCGCTCAGCCAGCCGATGGCTTGCCGAATGCCTCCCAGCCACCAGCGCGTGCGGTCCAGACCGGCAGCGCGTGGGTCCTGCAAGACGACCTGCGCGACCTGGGCGCGGGCCTGCGGCTCAGCGAGCGGGAAAGGAGGCGGGCTTGCGCCCGCGCCCCTTGCGAATGAGCAGGCCGGTGCGGCCTTGGGCCAGATAGCGACGCAGCCATCCGCGCACGGTATCCTCGTGATGCGGCTTGAGACCGCCGTGACGGGCGACTCCCAGGATGGAGAGGCCATGGGCCATCTTCAACAGGACTGCGGCGCGCTCACGCACATAGGGCAGGGGCGCATGATCGCGCAGCTCTTGCAACTCGGCGGTTTGGTCCGGCGTTAAAATCAAGTGGTAGGCAGCAGGCATACGATCACCTCCATCCACTCAGTCTACCATCCCCTAGGTTAATTGGAAAAGATCATCAACCGCCGGCTATTCGCCCGATCACGAGCGAGGCCGCCGCTACGGATAGCTGATCTGGACGTTAAGCGCCCCTTCGCGGCCCAGCACCGTCACCGCCGTGCCGCTGTTGATCTGCTGCCAGTGCAGATCGACGCGCGCCTGGCCGACGCGCAGCCCGCGCATCGTCAGCTCATAGAGCCACGGCGGCAGCGCGGGATTCACGACGCGCAAGACGCCCCGCGTCGCGTCAGGCTCAAGCCCCAGCAGCGCCGTCGTCAAGAGCGGCAGCGCCCCCGCCGCCCATGCCTGGGGGCTGCACGCGACGGGATAGTGGACCGGCAATTGATATTCGTCGCGCCCGAAGCCGTCAAAGACCTCTGGCAGCCTGAAATGCGCGAAGCGCGTCGTGGCCTCGAACAGGCCGCTAAAGACGCGATCGGCCTCCTCGGTACAGCCGTATTGGCGCAGACCCAGCGCGATGAGCGCGTTATCGTGCGGCCAGACCGCCCCCACTTGATAGTCGAGGGGATTGTACGCTGTCTCGCGCGACGACAGCGTGCGCACGCCCCAGCCTGAGAACATGTCGTTGCTCATGATCCGCCGCGCCACGGCCCGCGCCTTGTCGGCGTCCACAATCCCTGTCAAGAGGGCCTGACCGGCGTTCGAGGCGATGGCCTTGACCGGGCGATTGCCGCGCTGAATGGCCAGCGCGAGATATCCCTCCTCCGGCAGCCAGAACGCCTCGTTGAAGCGATCTTTGAGCTGAGCCGCTTCGGCTTCGAGCCGGTCGGCGCGCTCCGTCTCGCCCAGCGCGCGCACGATTGCGGCGATGCCGCGCTTGGCGCCATAGACATACGCCTGCACCTCGACCAGCGCGATCGGCGAGTCGGCCAGAGAACCGTCGGTATTGACGATGCTGTTGCCGGAATCTTTCCAGCCCTGGTTCGCGAGCATCTGTCCAGGCTTGGAGCCATATTCCAAAAAGCCCGACGCGCTGGCGGCGATGTTGGCGTCACACCAGGCCAGCGCTCGCTCGACATGGGCGCGCAGCTCGGTGAAAAGCGTCAAATCGCCGGTCCAGCGCGCATAGGCGCCCATGAGCAGCAAAAACCAGGGCGTGGCATCGACACTGCCATAATAGGGCAGCTGTGGAATCTCGCGCAGGTTGGCCTTTTCGCCGACGCGCAGCTCGTGCAGGATCTTCCCTGGCTCCTCATTCTGATAGTCGTCGTCTTTCGTGCCCTGATAGCGCGCCAAAACCCGCAGCGTGCTGGCGGCCACGCGCGGCTGAAATGCCAGCGTCTCGAAGGCGGCGATGCAGCTGTCGCGGCCAAAGAGCGCGACATACCACGGCACGCCCGCCGCGACGAAAATGTCGCCGTGGTCCGCCATCGCCAGCATGCGCAGGTCGGCCAGCGAGCGAGCAAGCGCACGGTCGTAGAGCTGGCTGCTGGTGACGATCGCGGGCGAGTCGGCCAGCTCAGCGTCGAATTGCTGATGCTTGCGCGCGTTCGTCGCGGGCGTGTGGCGCGCCTGGTCGCCCGCCTTGCGCCGCACCTGCTGATCGGTGTCATCGACCGCGATGTCGATGGTAAAAGTTTTGGTCGCGCCAGGGTCGAGCCGTACGCGCCAGGTCGCCGTGCGCTCGTGAAAGAGGTCGGGCGGTGGAGCGAACGTCAGCGTCGTCGTGCGCCGGTGCTGATCAGCCCCGTCATAGACGAGCGCGAGCCGGTCGCCCTCCGCGCGTGGTGGCGCGAGCGTCCCTCGCTTGCCAGGATCGTCGCCGCGCACCGCGAACATATCGGTAAAGTTGCTGGCGCTGTGCAGCGACATATCAAAGGCCAGGGGTTGCCGCTCGACGTTGCGCAGGACGATCTCTTGGCGCACGGTTTGGTCGATGGTAAAGGTGCGCTTGATGCTCAGATGCTCTTTAGGGATGACCGTGCCGTCGCCCAAGTGCATTTCAGGATTCGTCAGCTCGAAGACGCACGACATGCCCCCCGAATCATCCGCCAGCAGCGGGCTTGCGCGTTGCTCGTCCAGCCGCAGCGAGCACACTTCCAAAAAGCGCGCGTCGCGAAAGTACAGCCCTGTGCCGCTCGTATCGTCCTCGATGTCGCCCCGCTCGTTGGTCAAGAGAAAGATCTGGTTATATTTCGCCGTCATGGTGCCGCTCAGATCAGTGACTTTCGCAAGCTCAGAACGATGCTTGACGCGGTGCGGCACGTGAGAGGAATCGCTATGATCCTGTGGTTGTGACATTCCTCATTCGCTCCTCGCGCTCAATGAAACGCCGATTCGGCGGGCACGTGATGCCAGCGGCGTCACGGCATGACCACCTTCACGGCCCCACGTGCGCTCTTTTTGACGGAACTGTACCGCTCATGTCTCACTTCCGCAAGCAATCACCCAGAGAGAGCTGCGGAAGCGAGCGCCAATACAGCGTGCTGGCCGCCGGAGAAGGGGGCGATCTCGCGTCTTGTCAGACGACAGAAAAAGATCGTACCGTCAACGTGTGAGTTTTTACACTTTTCTTTCGTATTAAGAAGTAAAGTGATCGGCTTTCGGTCTGGTCACTTATAAGGTGGCTGTCGTTTGTTCTTAGCGGGCGAGCGATAGTGGCCATCTGCATTGTTGTGCTCGTCCGGACGAACACCACTAACGGAGGAAGCTTTCTATGCCTCGCAGTGTGCGCAACATCGCGATCACCTTCGCCATGCTCGCCTCGCTCTTCTTGGCCGCCTGCGGCGCGAGCAGCACCACAGGCTCGACGGCGCTGGCAAGCGATCAGTCCATCATCTTGCCGAACGTCGGCGTACCCGAAATCGCCACTTTTGACCCCGCGCTGCCCTCTGACCTCAACTCGGCTGAGGCGATTCAGATGGCATTTAGCGGCCTGGTCAGTCTCGACCCCACCACGCTCAATGTGGTGGCCGATATGGCCACGACCATCCCCACGGTCGCTAACGGCGGCATTACCAACGGCGGCACGACGTACACGTTCCACGTCAAGCCTAACCTTGAATTCTCGAACGGCGACCCGGTGACGGCGCAAACGTTCGCCTTCAGCATCGATCGCTCGCTCGACCCGCGCCTCAAGTCGAACGTGGCTACCGTCTACTTAGGTCACATCAAAGGCGCGATGTTACGCTACACGGGCAAGCAATCGACGATCATCGGCACCGGACCGAATTTCGGCCTGAACGTGCTCGACCCGCAGACTTTGCAAATCAACCTCGACAGCCCGATCGCGTTTTTCCTCGAAACAATGACCTATTCCACCTCGTGGGCGGTCGATTCCAGCAACGCTTCCTTCACTGACGCCACCTGGACCAACCATGCGGTGGGCACCGGCCCCTTCATGTTGCAGACCTGGAATCACAACAACAACATGATCTTCGTGCCCAACCCCCACTGGTACGGCGCTCCCTCGAAGATCACGAAAATCACGATGCCCTTCATCAACGACGTCAACACGGCTTATAGTGAGTTCAAAGCCAAGCAGGTTGACTTCGACGGCCTGGGCAATCAGTTGACGGCGGACCAATATGTCGATGCCAAGACGAATCTCAGCTCTGAGCTGAATAACACGCCCTACCTGGCGATCAACTACGTCTCGCCGAACTGGAACATCGCGCCTTTCACCGACAAGCGCGTGCGCCAGGCCTTCGCCTATGCCACTGACCGCAATACCATCGCCAACGTCGTCGAGAAAGGCTCGGTCATCGCGAGCGACCACATCATTCCGCAAGGCATGCCGGGGTACTTCGCCGGCTTGCAGGGCTTGCCCTTCAACCCGACAATGGCCAAGCAGCTCATTAGCGCGGCATACCCCGACATTACGAAATTCCCGCCGGTCACGATGACCTATCCGGCGGTGGGCGACAACACGAAGATCGCCGTCGAGCTGCAATCTGAGTACAAGACCTACCTGGGCGTGAACATCACCCTGAACGGCGAGTCCTTCAACAAGCTCGTCAACGACGTGTACGGCAACAACCTCCAGTTCTATATGCTGGCCTGGATCGCCGACTATCCGGACCCGCAAGACTGGACCTCGCTGCAATTCACCAAAGGCGCGCCCAACAACACGATGAACTTCAACGATCCCGCCTTCGACGCGCTCACGAACGCGGGCGACATCGACCAGAACCCGACCGATCGCCTCAGCAAGTATAATCAAGCCGAAGAGATCGCCGTTGACGACGTGGGCTGGATTCCCTACATCCAGCTCAAGAACACCTATGTGACCCAGCCGTGGCTGCATGGGCTGACCATCGACGGCGGCGGGTTGATTCCCGACAATGAGTGGGCCAACATTTACGTGACGACCCACTAAGCGCCACACATGGTGAGCGGTCTTGCTTCGGCGTGGCCGCTCACCACCCGACCGGACACGCTCTCGCTCGCGATCATGCGGGCGAGAGTGGACCATAGGGTGCTGCTTCTTCCCCGCAATCACATGCACCGGGTTGTATTGCCAACGCCCGGTCACATGCTGTACAATCGGGGCATTACCGCTGAAAAAAGAGTGACGCTCTGCTCAGCGGCGCCAGACCACCAGCTATCGCGACAGGCGCTATTCCGCAACGTCATTCACGCTCGCGCGTGAATCCCATTTCGTGGGGGGATTCCACCATGCTGCGCTTCATCCTCCGCCGACTTGTGGGCCTCATTTTCGTCATCATCGGCGTCACGTTCGTCACGTATTTGATGGGGTATGTCGCCCCTGGCAATGATCCCATCATCACTCTGCTTGGCCAAAATCATACCCAAGCCGAATACCTCACCCTGAAGCATTTGTACGGTTTGGATCAGCCCTGGTACGTCCAATACGGCACTTTTCTCCTTCACCTGTTGCAGGGGAATTTTGGCTATTCCTATCTTTATAAGGGCCAAAAAGTCAGCGACCTCATTTTCCCCTTCATCGCAATCTCGGCGCAACTCGGCATTTCCGCTTTCATCCTCTCGCTGCTCGTTGGCGTACCTGCGGGCATTTTTGCCGCGCTGCGCCGCAGCACCTGGGTTGACACGTCGCTCATGACGGTCATGCTCTTTCTCTACGCTGTTCCCGCATTCGTGATCATTCCCTTTTATCAGGCCGCTATGGATCAGCTCGTCCAGCACAATCTGCCCAGCCTGCCCGTCGCCGGATGGCAAGGAGGGATAGAATTCAAGATTATTCCTATCCTCGTGCTGGGCCTGACCAACATGGGCTATTACGCCCGCCTGATGCGCACGGTCATGCTCGAGACACTCGGCCAAGACTATGTGAGGACGGCGCGGTCGAAAGGGCTGTCAGAGCGCGCGGTCATATACGTGCATGCCCTGCGCAACGCGATGCTGCCACTGCTCACCGTCGTTGGCCCTTCGCTGGCTTTCATCGTCAGCGGGGCCTTTGTCGTCGAGTTCCTTTTCAATATCAATGGCATAGGCTTGTATGGCATCAACGCGATCACCAACCGTGATTGGCCTGTGTTGCAGGCCACGGTGGTCGTGCTGGCCATCGCGGTGGTGGCGATGAATCTCGTGACCGATATCCTGTATAGCGTGGTCGATCCGCGCATTCGAGTCTCATGAGACGAGGCAGGTGAAAAAATGGATCTCGAAGCACAATCCGAGCGCGTCGCGCGAGAAATCGTCCCTAGCCCGTCTGAGATGGACCCCGACCGCATCGTCTTCGCGGGGCATAGCGCGTCACCTCTGGTTGACTCATTGCGCCGCTTCGCCCGCGACAAGCGCGCCATCGCGTCCGTCGCGGTCATCGGCCTTTTCATCGTGGGCGCGCTCATATTCTTGCCGATCTACGAGCATATCGGTCCGACGATTTGCGAGCGCCACTGTTTCTTGCAGGTCGGTCCCACGTATTATCATTCGCCCACCCAGGTCGATCCATTCTCACAAGACCAGGGGCCTTCAGGGTTGCACTGGCTGGGCACGAATGGTGAGGGCATCGACATCCTCGCGCGCTTGCTGGCAGGCGTTCAGACCTCGATGATCGTCGCTGTTGTGGTCGTTGGCTTGCTCGATGTCGGCCTGGGAATCCTTTTTGGCGTGCTGGCCGGTTATTTCGGCGGCATCATCGATACGCTGCTGGCGCGCTTCACCGATCTGGTCTTCGCGTTCCCCGGCTTGCTTTTCGCCTTTATGGTAACGGGGATTTTCGGCATTGCGGTCGACGAGCGTTTTGGCTCGACTGGCCGTCTCTTGCTCGTGTCGTTCACGCTAGGCCTGGTCGTTTGGCCGCAGATGGCGCGCTATGTGCGCGGCCAGACCTTGCAGCTCAAAGAGCAGCAATTCATCGAGGCGGCGCGCACGGTGGGCACATCTCCGCTCAAGATCATATCGCGTCACATCATCCCTAACATCGCCAGCCTGATCATCGTCGCCGCCTCGCTCGACATCGCCGGCGCGGTCATCAACGAAGGCGTGCTCAGCCTGCTCGGCCTGGGCGTGCAGCCACCGGGTGCTAGCCTGGGCGTGATGATCAATGAAAACATCGGCAGCATTTCTCTGCATCCCTGGGAAACGCTCTTGCCCGCAGTCGCACTGGCAATTCTCGTGCTCGCGTTTTCCTTCATTGGCGACGGCATGCGCGACGCATTTGACCCGCGCACCAAAGACTAGAGCGCGCCGTCGCCTGAAGGCGCGGCTTCGATCACGAAGGCCGGCCAAGCCGGCCTGGAGCGTATCACTCCCGACTGAGGAGCTTCGAGGCTGAACGAATGGATCACCTGTTGGACGTGCGCGGACTCAAGACGACCTTTCACACGCGCGCGGGCGACGTCAAAGCCGTCGATGACATCAGCTTTTACGTCGATCGCGGCGAGACGCTGGGAATCGTCGGCGAGAGCGGCAGCGGCAAGAGCGTCACCGCGCTTTCAGTGCTGCGCCTCTTGCCTTCGCCCCCCGCCGAGATCGACGGGCAAAATATCCTTTTCGCGGGCCAGGACATCCTGGCGCTCGACGAGGGCAAGCTGCGCGAGCTGCGCGGCGGCAAGATCTCGATGATCTTTCAGGACCCGATGACCTCGCTCAATCCGGTGTGGAGCATCGGCTTTCAGATCATAGAATCCGTGCAGCTGCACCTCAAGATGAGCCACAGCGCCGCCAAAGATCGCACTATCGAAATGCTCGATCGTGTGGGCATTCCCGACGCGGCCCGGCGCATCAACAACTTCCCCCACGAGTTTAGCGGCGGCATGCGCCAAAGGGTGATGATCGCGATGGCGCTCGCCTGCAACCCCGCGCTGCTGATCGCCGATGAGCCGACAACCGCGCTCGATGTGACTATTCAGGCGCAGATCTTGGACCTCATGCGCGGGCTGAGCCGCGAATTCGACGCGGCGGTCATGCTGATCACGCACGATATGGGCGTCATCGCCGGCATGACGCAGCGCGTCAACGTGATGTACGCCGGCAAGATTGTCGAGACCGCCTCGACCAGGACGCTCTTTGCCACACCATCGCATCCCTACACCCAGGCGCTCTTGCACTCCATTCCCCGGCTGGACGACGATCCGGACAAGCGCCTGACACCCATCAAGGGCAGCCCGCCTGATCTCATGCACCTGCCTCAGGGCTGCTCTTTCGCGCCGCGCTGCCCCAAAGTGCAGTCCAGGTGCCGCGTCGAGATCCCGCCGCTCGTGGAAGTCGGCACTGGCCAGTCAGCGGCGTGCTTCTACCCATACTGAGAGCCTGCTCTGCGAAACACCGACTCGCAATGCGAAAAAGGGGAGATCGATTCGATGACACAAGTGCTTGGGCTAAGCAGTGCGCCCTACGCGCCCGACAGCGGCAACCTGGTCGAAGTAAGCGATCTCAAAGTCCATTTCCCCATCGGTGGCGGCGCTCTCTCGACACACAGGGGCGCGATCAAAGCGGTCGACGGCGTCAGCTTTGCGATCAAGCGCGGCGAGACGCTCGGCCTGGTGGGCGAGAGCGGCTGCGGCAAATCGACCACTGGCCGCGCGATCTTGCAGCTCATCCCGATTACCAGCGGCAAGGTCCTGTTTGGCGGCGACGAACTGACCAGGCTCTCCGCCAGCGAGATCCGCAAGCGCCGCGCGCGGATGCAGATGGTCTTTCAAGATCCCTTTAGCTCGCTCGATCCGCGCTATACCATCGGCCAGGTCGTCTCGGAGCCGCTCAAAAACTTTCATTTCGGCTCGAATGCGGCCATCCGCCAGCGGGTCGAAGAGATGTTGACGCTGGTCGGACTCAACGCCGGCTTCTACAATCGCTTCCCGCACGAATTCAGCGGTGGCCAGCGCCAGCGGGTCGGCATCGCGCGCGCCCTGGCGCTCAATCCCTCGCTCGTCGTCGCCGACGAGCCGGTGAGCGCGCTCGATGTCTCGGTGCAGGCGCAGGTGCTCAACCTGATGGAAGATTTGCAGCACAAGCTTGGCCTGACGTATCTTTTCATCGCGCACAACCTGTCGGTCGTGCGACACATCAGCCAGCGCGTCGCCGTGATGTATCTGGGGCGCATCGTCGAGATAGCCGACAGCCGCGCGCTCTATGCCCAGCCGCTGCATCCGTATACGAAATCGCTGCTCTCGGCTATCCCACTGCCCGACCCCGTCGAAGAAGAGAAGCGCCAGCGCATCGTGTTGTCCGGTGACATTCCCAGCCCGGCGTCGCCGCCGTCAGGGTGCCACTTCCACAATCGCTGCCCGCTCGCCCAGCTCAAGGGCAATCCTGAGATTTGTCGCACGGTCAGCCCTCCGCTCGAGATGAAGCCGGGCGGGCACATGGCCGCCTGCCACTTCGCCGGCGAGATGTAGGTGTCCGGGCTTTTTCCGGCGCGTAAGATTGAGTCACGTTGCCGCCGCCATCACGGAAAGGAACAGCCGCTATGTGCGAGAGCCAGATCATCGCGACGTATTCCATCGTCGGGCGCGATCCCCAGACGGGGGATCTCGGCGTGGCCGTACAGGCGAAGTTTCTGGGGGTGGGCGCTGT
>VFSW01000760.1_pt1 | contig 47846 bp, 33 predicted proteins | sample 5358111 | NCBI WGS metagenome assembly VFSW01 (sample SAMN11554181, study PRJNA540505) | mine drainage metagenome | isolation source: sediment from site ElyBrook_90M | place: USA: Ely Copper Mine, Vershire, VT | collected 2017 | reverse complement strand
GCTCGATCGCAACGGCTGTTTCGGCGGCAACATCACGCAGGTGGGCGTCGAGGGCTTTGCCTGGTACCGCCATGAGCATACGGTCGACTCCGAGGGCATCGGCATCGAGTTCGAGCAGCGCGCGAAGGCGATGGGCGCCGCGCTCCCCGAGCCGCAGTCGCTGAGCCATGCGCTCGATGCGGAGATGTTCAAGTGGGTCGCGGACGCACTCGTCGAGGAGGCGGGCGTGCTGCCGCTTTTGCACCGGCTGTGCGTCGCGCCGATCATCGAAGGCGGGATGATTCGCGGCGTGATCACCGAGAGCAAGGCGGGTCGTGAAGCGATCCTGGCCGCGCGCGTGATCGACGCGACCGGTGATGCCGATCTGGTCGCGCGCGCCGGTTCGCCGGTGTGCAAGACGCCGCGCGAGCAGATGATGGCCGCGTCGGTGATGTTCTCGATGAGCGGCGTCGACAAACGACGCTTCATGGACCAGGTGAAGGCGGACCCGCAGGCCTACAAGGACTGGGTGGGCAACGGCGAATGGAGCATCGAGACGACCGGCAAGGAGGATGATCTGTTCTCGCCGTTCCTGCGCAAGCCGTTCAAACAGGCGGTGGCCGCCGGCGTGATCCCGGCGAGCCTCAGCACGATCGCCGGCACCTGGGGGACCGTCAGTGATCAGGGGGATCTGACGTATTTGAACCTGATCCACCTGCCGCAAATCGACGGCACGGATCCGTCCGACCTGACCCGCGGCGAGATCGAGGGAAGGCGCCAGGCGATTCATGCCATCGAGGCCTTGCGCCGCTTCATGCCGGGCTGCGAAACGGCCAAGTTGCGCAATTTCGGCATGACCCTCGGCATTCGCGACACGCGCAAGATCGACGCGCTGTACAACCTCACCGCGGCCGACGTGCGCGAACAAGGCCGCTTCGAGGATTCGATCGGGATTTTCCCGGAATTCATCGACGGCTATGGGCTGTTGATCCTGCCGACGACGGGACGGTACTTCCAGGTGCCGTATCGTGCGCTGGTGCCGAAAGGGACCGGCAATCTGCTCGTCGCGGGACGCGCCATCGGCGGGGACAAGACATCGCACGCCGCGGTGCGCAACATGATGTGCTGCGCGGTCAGCGGGCAGGGCGCAGGCGTCGCGGCGGCGATGTCCTGCAAGACCGGGCAGGCCTTCGAGCGTCTCGATGTGTCGGTGGTGCAGAAGGAACTTCTGCGTCAAGGGGCGAGAATCCGGTGACGATGGCCGGGGGCGTCGCCGGCGCGCCGATGGACTCTTCACCGCGCAGGCGGTGGTGGGTTCTCGCGCTGTTCAGTGCGGCGATCGCCGGTTGTTATTACGAGTACGACGCGATCGCTCCGATCGCCGATTTCCTGCGCACCCAGCGCGGCTTCAGCCAGGCGCAGATCGGCCTGCTGAACGCTGTGTTCAGCCTGCCGAACGTCGTGCTCGCGCTCGCCGGCGGGATGTTGATCGATCGCTACGGCGCGGCGCGGGTTGCGATCGTGACCTCCGGGCTGTGCTTGCTTGGGGCCGTATTGACGGCGGTGGCGGATCCGTATTCGGTGATGGTGGTCGGCCGCTTGATCTTCGGAGTCAGCGAGGAGGCGTTGTTCATCGCCTTGCTCGCGGGACTCGCGCAGTGGTTCGCGGGCGGCGGCATGGCGCTGGCGATGGCGCTGTTTTTCAGCCTGGCGCGCATCGGCTCGTATGCGGCCGACACCTCTCCGGACTGGGCGCGGGCGGTCTATGCCCGCGGATGGCAGTCGCCCTTGTGGCTCGGCGCCCTGATCACGGGAGCGAGCTTTCTCGCCGCATTGATCTATTTCGTGGGCTTTGCGCGTCCCGCGGCACCGCCGGGGCCGGCGGGCGAGCGGCAAGGGATCGTGTGGGCGGACATCGTCCGTTTCGACCGCTCGTTTTGGTACATCCTCGTGCTCAATGTGCTGTTCGCATCCGTGTTCTTCCCGTTTCGCAGCACCTTTGCGATCGAGTTTTTCCAGGACGCAAAGGGGCTGACGCTGCAACAGGCGGGGCTCGCCAACAGCTGGGTGTTCTTCGCGGCAATCTTCGCGACGCCGCTGTTCGGCTTCATCGCCGATCGGCGCGGGCACCGGGCGATGATGATGACCTTCGGCACGTTGTTGCTGCCGACGACATTCCTGATCCTCGGAACGACCCATTGGAGTCTATGGATTTCCACGGCGCTGATGGGCATCAGCTTCTCGGTGGTGCCGGCCGTGATCTGGCCATCGACGGCGATGCTCGTCGAACCGCGCCGGCTCGGCACCGCCTATGGATTGATCAACCTGTTGCAGAACCTGGGTCTGGCCGTGTGCAACCTCGCGGCCGGCTGGCTCAACGATCGGGCGCACGCCGGACCGCGCAATCCGGCCGGTTACGATCCGATGCTGTGGTTCTTCGGCGTCATCGGATTCATCGCCTTTTTATCCGTCTTCGTGCTCTGGCGGCGCGAGTCCGGTCCGGCGGGCCACGGCCTCGAGGCCGTGCGGCCGGAAGCGCCCTAGAACTGCACCTGCGCGACCGAGCCGCCGTCCACGTACCAGTTGGCGCCGGAGACGAAGGCGGCCGCCGGACTCGATATGAAGGCGACGACGCGCGCCACTTCGTCGGGGGCACCGAAACGGCCCATGCGATTGCGCTGCACGGTGCGCGCGAATCCCGCCGGATCGCGTCGACGCACGCCGTCCCAATAGCCGCCGTCGAACAGAATATCTCCCGGGGAGACGACGTTTACGCGCACCGTCGGCAGCAGTCGGGAAGACAAGGATTTCATGTAGTGCGCCATCGCCGCCTTGGACGCGCCGTACGATGGTGAGTGCGGCGCCTCGTAGGAAGCGGTCTTGGAACCGATGAAGGTGATCGCGGCGTGAGCGGAACCCTGCAGCACCGGAATCGCCGTCTCGGTCACATGCACGGTCCCCTCGAGGTCGACACGCAAGGTGGTGCGCCAGTCGTCGGCGAGCGCGCTGACGTTGGCGACCAGGATGTCGAAGCGGCCGACCGCCGCCAGCCATCGCGTCACCGCTTCGGGGTCCGCCACGTCGACGGATTCACCCTCGACCGTGCCGGGCAGCCCGCGCAGCTCGGCCAGCGTCGTAGCGATGCGTTCGCGGCCGCGAGCGCAGAAATGCACATTGCAACCCTCGCCGGCGAGGGTGCGGACGATTTCCTTGCCGATTCCCGCCGATCCTCCGGTGACGACGGCGCTCAAGCCGCGAAGCTGTAGATCCATGTTGCGAAATTCCTCGCGCCGCGGGGCGCCTAGAGCTGAATGGGGGGTAATAATTGAGCGGCACTCGTGAAGAAACTTCTTCGGTACCACTGCACGATGCCGGTCGCGGTCAGCGCGGTCGCCGCGGCGAGCATGAACACGACGACGATCTGATAGCGCACGGCGAGCGTCGGCGCCGATCCGGCGAGGATCTGGCCCGTCATCATGCCCGGCAGGGACACCACTCCGACGACCGCGAGTGAATTGATCGTCGGAATCATCGCAGCGATCGTGGCGCGGCGTGCCGGTTCGGCGCTGGCTTGCTGTGGCGATGCGCCGAGGGCGAGGTAGGCTTCGATTTGCGCGCGCCCGGACGCCATTTCCGATTGCAGCCGCTCCGCCGCGAGCGCCGCGCCGTTCATCGCATTGCCCACGATCATCCCGAACAGGGGAATCAGGTAACGCGGGTTGTACCAGGGTGTGACATCGATGACGACCGCGCCGACATACGCGATCGTCAGACTCGAGCCGAGCAGGATCGACACGAAGCAGATCGGCCGCAATCGCCGGCGCGCCGGGCGGCCGCCGGGACTGCGGGCCGTCGCGGCGAGCGTCGCGGTCAGCACCATCAACAGCAACACGCCTAAGACCAGGTACCAGCGGTTGGTGTTGAACAACCACACCAACACATAACCGATCAGCGTCAGCTGCACGAGCGCGCGGATGGCGCCGATCGCCAGTGATTTGGCAAGCCCCAGGCGTTGCCACGCCGAGAGCGCGATCGCGACCATGATCAGTGCGGAGGCGAGGGCGAGCCGTGCCCAGCCGATTTCGATCGTCGGCGTCGTCATGCCGGCTTCGATCCTTGCCGGCCCGCGGTGATGAATTCGCGCGTGCGTGCCGTGGCGGGGGTGCTGAAGAAACGATCCGCGGGTCCGGCTTCCACGAGGCGGCCGGCCTCGAGCATGACCGCATAGGTGCTCGCGAGCCGCGCTTCGCTCAGCCGATGGGTGACCATCACGATGGTCAAGCCGGAGTCTTCGCGCAGTCGCCGCAGCGTCAGCATCAACTGCTCGGCAACCTCCGGGTCGAGCGCCGCGGTCGGCTCGTCGAGCAACAGTATCCGTGGCCGGGTCATCAAGGCGCGCGCCAGGGCCACGCGCTGCTTCTCGCCGCCGGAAAGCTCGGCGGCGATGCGATGCTCGAAATCCGTGTCGAGTTCCACCTGGCGCAGCGCCTCGCCAACCGAGGGTGGGTCGGCGGCTGCCTGGCCGCCGAGCGTGGGTACGATCAGCAGGTTTTGCGCCACGGTGCCGGGGAACATCGACGGTGTCTGAAATACGAATCCGACTTCGCGGCGCAGGGCTCGCACCGGAGCATCGGCGATCGGGCGCCCCATGAAGCACACCGTGCCCGACGCGGGGTCGTCCAGCCGGTTCAACAGGCGCAGCAGCGAGGTTTTGCCCGCGCCGCTCGGGCCAATCAGTGTCGAAAAGCCGCCCTTCGGCAGCGAAACGCTCAGGTCGCTCAGAACCCGGCGGCCGGCCTTGTCTTGATTCACCTTGTCGAGCGAGAAGGCGTCGGGATTTTCCCCGCCTTGTCTGCGTAGATCGATGACGGTCCCAGCCCTCCGGCCAGATCGTGCGGTTGGTGCCCGATCGAGGATATCATCCCTCCCCAATGGTGTCGAAACAGGCGCAGTCAATGCGGCACGACTGGACGAGGTTCTGGCATCGCCTGTTCACGATCGGCATCGCGATCAAGGGCCTGGATGGCATGGCCGAAATGCTCGGAGGCGGTGCGCTGCTGTTGACGACGCGGCCGCAAATCCTGTGGGCGGTCTCGGCGTTGACGCGCGGCGAGCTGCTCGAGGATCCGGGCGACTTCATCGCCAACCACCTGTTGCGGCTGGCGCGCAACCTCTCGATCGGGACGCGCGAATTCGGCGGCCTGTACTTGCTCGTGCAAGGCACCGCCAAGCTCATCATGGCCATCGGCTTGTTGCGCGACGAGCGCTGGGCTTATCCGGTGAGCATCGCCATGCTGAGTGCGTTGCTGGCCTATCAATGCGTGCGGATCCGGCAAACGGCCGCGATCCCGCTCATCGCGTTGACGCTGTTCGACCTCGTGTTTGTCGGCCTGATCGGGTGGGAATGGCGCCGCCGCCATCGGCTAGGCCGGCAGCGGGTGTAGCCGATGACGGCGTGGCCGATGACGGCGTTCCGCTACACCCTCTCGAAGATTCCGGCCGCGCCCTGACCGGTGCCGATGCACATCGTCACCATGGAGTAGCGCAATGCGCGCCGGCGCATGCCGTAGATCGCCGTGCACGCACGGATCGCGCCGGTGGCGCCAAGCGGATGACCGAGCGCGATCGCTCCGCCAAGCGGATTGACCTTGTCGGTGTCCGGATGCAGCGTGTCGATCACGGCGAGCGACTGGGCGGCGAAGGCTTCGTTGAGTTCGATCCAGCCGATCTGCTCGAGAGACAGGCCGCCGGCGGCCTTGAGCGCGGCCGGTATCGCCTCGATCGGGCCGATGCCCATGACCTCGGGTGGCACGCCGCGCACCGCGAAAGAGACGAAGCGGGCCAGTGGCTTCAGGTCGAAACGCCGCACAGCATCCTCGGAGGCGAGGATCAGCGCGCCGGCGCCGTCCGAGGTCTGCGAACTGTTGCCGGCCGTCACGGTGCCCAGGCCGGTTGCCCGCCCGCCGGGGTCGCGCGGCGAGGCGAACACCGGTTTCAAACGGGCGAGCGCCTCGAGCGTCGTGTCGGCGCGCGGCCCCTCGTCGGCGGTGACGGTTCGGCGCGTCGTGCGCAGCGTGCCGCCGGCCAGGTCCGGCATGCGTTCGACGACGTCGACGGCCGTGGTTTCGTCGGCGAATTCGCCCGCCGCGATCGCCGCGAGCGCGCGTCGGTGCGACTCGAGCGCGAACGCATCCTGGCGCTCGCGCGTCACCTTCCATCGCGAGGCCACCATTTCCGCGGTCAGGCCCATGCCGTAGGCGATGCCGATGTTCTCGTCGCGATCGAACAGCGAGGGGTTCAGCGACGGCTTGTTGCCGCTCATCGGCACGAGACTCATGCTCTCGGCGCCGCCGGCGAGCATCACCTCGGCTTCGCCGACGCGGATGCGGTCCGCGGCCATCTGGATCGCGGTCAGGCCCGATGCGCAGAAGCGATTGACCGTGACGCCGCCGACCCGGTTCGGCAGTCCGGCGAGCAGCGCCGCGACGCGCGCCATGTTCAAGCCCTGTTCGGCCTCCGGCATGGCGCAGCCGATGATGGCATCTTCGATCGCCAGCGGATCGAGGCCCGGCACCTGCGCGAGCGCACGGTGAATCGCGGTGATCAGCAGGTCGTCAGGACGGGTATTACGGAACACGCCGCGGTGCGAACGGCCGATCGGCGTTCGGGCGGCGGCGACGATGTAGGCATCTTGCACTTGTCGGACCACGGGGTTCTCCTTAGTCGGTCAGTTGCGCACCGGCTTGCCGGTTTTCAGCATGCCGGCGATCCGCTCGCGCGTCCGAGGCTCATCGAGGAGGGCGCAAAAATGCGTCCGCTCCAGGCGCATCAACCAGGACTCGTCAACCACGCGCCCGGCATCGAGATCCCCGCCGCACAGCACGTCCGCGATTGCGAGGCCGAGCGCATAGTCGTGCGCGGTGATCTGGCCGCCATCGCGCAGGTTGACCAGCTGGCCCTGGAAAGTCGCGCGGCCGGAGCGGCCCGCGACGGTGATGCGCGCCGGCAGCGGCGGCCGATAGGCGGCGTCGGCGAGCGCGCACACCTGGGTGATGGCGACGTGCAACAGCTCGTCCTTGTGCATGAGGACCACGTCGTCGGGCAATAGATAACCCATCTGCCGCGCTTCGATCGCCGATTTCGACACCATCGCCATGGCCGGCTGCATATAGAGCGTCTTCAGGAATCCGAACACGTCGAGATTCGCGCCGTTCGCGGCCGCCAGTTCGCTCGCTCGACGGGCGAGGTAGGTCAAGCCTCCGCCGCCTGGGATGAGGCCGACACCGACCTCCACCAGACCGATGTAGCTCTCGAGCGCGGCGACACGCCGGCTGGTGTGCACGGCAAGCTCGCAACCCCCGCCGAGCGCCAGGCCGCGAATGGCGGCGACCGAGGGTACGGGGGCATAGCGTATGCGCAACATCAGGTCCTGCAGCCGTTGCTCCTCCGCCTCGATCGCCGGGGCGCCGCCTGCCGCGAAGCCTGCCGCCATCGCTTGTAGGTCGGCGCCGGCGCTGAAGGGCTCATCTTTCTGCCAGATCACGATTCCCGCGAAGCCGTCCGTCGCCAGATCGAGCGCCCGGTCCAGTCCGGCGATCACCCCGGGTCCGAGCGTGTTCATCTTGGTCTTGAAGCTCGCGATCAGCACCTCGTCATGGCGGGGCGCGGTCCACAGGCGGATCGAGGCGTCCTCGAACACCGTGCGACCGGCATGTGCCGGATCCTGCACCGCTTCTCCGCGCACCGTCTGCGTAAACAGCTGTCGCGCCATGACCGGCAGCTCGCGGCGCGGCTTGTAGCGTTGCTCACGGGCGGACCAGGAGCCCGCCGGAGAGTGCACCCCCTCGACGGCACCGACCCAGTCCGGAAGCGTGGTTTTGCACAACGCGCGTCCCGCGGCGATGTCCGCGCCGACCCACCCGGCGATCCGCCGCCAGCCGGCGGCCTGCCAGGTTTCGAACGGACCCTCGTTCCAGCCGAAACCCCAGCGAATCGCGAAATCCAGATCGCGCGCGTTGTCGGCGACGCCGCCGAGATGCACCGCGCTGTAATGCCAGAGGTCGCGGAACACGTCCCAGAGAAACCGTGCCTGCGGATGCTCGCTGGCGTGCAACGCCTCGATGCGCTCGGCGGCCGGCAGCTTGAGGATTCGCACCACCGCCTCGTCGGCCTTGGCGCCGCTCGGCGCGTAGTCGCCGCGCGCGGGGTCGAACTGCAGGATCTCCTTGCCGGCCTTCTTGAAGAAGCCCGCGCCGCTCTTCTGCCCGAGGGCGCCGCGCTCACAAAGGGATTGCAGAACGGCCGGTGTGGCATACAGCGCGGCGAACGGGTCGACCGCCTCGGGAAGATTATCGCGCATCGTCTTGATCACGTGCGCCAGGGTGTCGAGGCCCACCACGTCGGCGGTGCGAAAAGTCGCGCTCTTGGCGTGACCGAGCCGCGCCCCGGTCAGATCGTCGACCACGTCGAAGGAGAGGCCATGGCGTGCGGCCTCGTGCATCGTTGCCAGCATCGAGAACACGCCGACGCGGTTGGCGACGAAGTTCGGCGTGTCGTAGGCGCGCACGACGTTCTTGCCGAGCGATGTCGTCAGGAAGGTCTCGAGGCGATCCAGCATGGCCGGCTGTGTCGTGTCGAGAGGGATCAATTCCACGAGCGGCATGTAGCGCGGCGGATTGAAGAAGTGCACGCCGCAAAATCGGGCGCGCAGTGACGGCTCGAAGCCCTCGCTCAACGCGCGTATCGACAGTCCCGAGGTGTTGGTCGCGAACAGCGCGTCGGCATGCAGGTGGGGCGTGACCCGCCGGTAAAGGGCGTGCTTCCAGTCCATGCGCTCGGCGATCGCCTCGATCACGAGATCGCAGCCGCCGAGAAGCCCGAGATCGGCGTCGTAGTTGGCGGTGCGGATCCAGCCGGCGTCCGCCGCCAGACCGAGCGGCGGCGGGCTGTGCTTGCCGAGTGTCGCGACGGCCTTCTCGGCGATCCCGCTCGGCGGCCCATCCTTGGCGGCAAGGTCGAACAAAATCACCGGTATCCGCGCATTGATGCACTGGGCCGCGATCTGCGCGCCCATCACGCCGGCGCCGAGAACCGCGACGCTGCGTATCGGCTTGTGTTCGTTCATGGGTCGATCCTCGGCGGTGTGCTAGCGATAACGCTTCATCAGTGCATCGAGCGCCGCCTTGCCCGGCGAGAGCTTCTCGTAGGGTATGCGGTTCAGGGGCATGGCGCTCGTATGATTCAACTCGTGAAATTCCGTGCCGTCCCGCTCGTCGATGTGGATGAGCCCCGTCACGTATTCGTTCAGGCGCTGCTTGTCGGCGATGAAACGCTGCGCCGCTGCGCGGTCGGTCGGGTCGTAGGAGGCGTCGAGCTTGCGCAGCACCACGCGGCTGCCGTCATGCAGTAGAACCGGCATCGCCTCCCCGTGCGCATAGTCGACGGCGATCTGTTCGCTCGGCGGCACGAAATCGGCCTCCATCGCCGCGTGGTAGTGCTCGCGCGTGAATGTGTAGCTCTTCGTCGATCCTTCGTGATCATTGAAGGTCACACAGGGCGAAAGCACGTCGATCAGCGCGAAGCCGCGATGACGCATGCCCGCCTGCAGCAAGGGCACCAGCTGCGCCTTGTCGCCGGAGAAGCTGCGCGCGACGAAGGTCGCGCCGAGCGTCAGGGCGAGCATGACCGGGTCGATGGGCGGGGTCTGGTTGACGTCGCCCTTCTTTGCCTGGCTGCCGATGTCCGCCGAGGCGGAGAACTGTCCCTTGGTCAGGCCGTACACGCCGTTGTTCTCGATCAGATACAGCATGTTCACGTTGCGCCGGATGGCGTGCGCCAATTGACCGAGGCCTATCGAGAGCGAGTCGCCGTCGCCGGAGATGCCGATGTAGCTCAGTTCCCGGTTCGCCGCGTTCGCGCCGCTCGCGATCGACGGCATGCGGCCATGCACGGCATTGAATCCGTGTGCGCCGCTCACGAAATAGGCGGTGGTCTTCGACGAACAGCCGATTCCCGAGAGCTTGACGAGCTGTTCCGGCCGCATGTCGAGGCCCCAGCAGGCCTCGATGACCGCGGCGGTGATCGAGTCGTGTCCACAGCCTGCGCAAAGCGTCGACATGGCGCCCTCGTACTGGCGGCGCGTCAGTCCGAGCGCGTTGATCGGCAGCGAAGGGTGCGAAACTTTCGGCTTGTTGATGAATGACATGGCGTCCTCGTGCGAGACATTCAGATCCGAGACATTCAGGTCCGCGGAATCGCCGACAGGTGCGGCGCCTCGGCGAGTGCGGCGCGAATTCCGTCGACGATCGGCTTGCTCGTCATTGGAAATCCGCTGTAGCTGAGCAGGGAGTGCAGCTTGGACTTCTCGACGCCGGTCTCGAGCGTCAGCAGCGAGCGCAGCTGCGCGTCCCGATTCTGTTCGACGACGATGATCGTCGCATGCGCGTTCAGGAATCCCTCGACCTCGAGCCCGAACGGGAAGGCCTTCACGCGCAGGTAGTCGACGTGGATTTTCTCGCGGGCGAGCGCTTCCATCGCCTCGCGAATGGCGCCGTCGCAGCTGCCGATGCTGACGATGCCGATGGCGTTCTCACCCGTGCCGGTCAGCACCGCCTTCGGGACGATTTTGGCCGCGGTCGTGAATTTTCTGCGCAATCGATCCAGAACCAGCTGGTATTCGGCCGAATCCTCGGTATACGCACCGTACTGATTGTGGCCGGACCCGCGGGTGAAATAGGCGCCCTTGGTGTTCACGCCGGGAAGCGTGCGATACGGGATGGCATCGTCGTCGCGGTCGACATAACGTTGAAATTTCTCGAGCCCGGCGAGTTCCTCCGCCGACAGGACCTTGCCGCGGTCCGGACGGTAGGCGTCGTCCCAATCGAGTTCACGGCACATCCAGTCGTTCATGCCGATGTCCAGGTCCGACAGCACGAACACCGGTGTTTGCAGGCGCTCGGCCAGATCGAATGCCTGCGCCGCCATGTAGAAACATTCCTCGGGGTTCGCCGGGAAGAGCAGCACATGGCGTGTGTCGCCGTGCGAGGCGTAGGCGCACAGCATGATGTCCGCCTGTTGCGTGCGCGTCGGCATGCCGGTCGACGGGCCCACCCGTTGCACGTCGAAGATCACGCACGGGATCTCGGCGTAGTAGGCGAGCCCGACGAACTCGTTCATCAGAGAAATTCCCGGTCCGCTGGTCGGTGTGAAGGCGCGCGCACCGTTCCAGGAGGCGCCGAGCACCATGCCGATCGCGGCGAGTTCGTCCTCGGCCTGGATCACCGCGTAATTTCGCTCGCCTGTGGCTGCATCGACGCGGTAGCGCTCGCAAAATCCCCTGAACGCGTCCATCAGGGACGTCGACGGGGTGATTGGATACCAGGCGCCGACGGTCGCGCCCGCGTACACGCAGCCGAGGCCCGCGGCGGTGTTGCCGTCGATCATGATGTGGCCGCGCGTCTTGTCCATGCGCTCGACGCGCAGCGGCAGCGGACATTGCAGCTGTGCCTTCGCGTAATCGTAGCCGAGGCGAAGCGCCTTGCTGTTCGACTCGAGCAGCTTCGGCTTCCTGCCGTAGCTCTCGCTCATCAGGCCGGCGATCACCTCCAGGTCGACGTCCAGCAAGGCGGCCATCACGCCCGCGTAGGCGATGTTCTTCAGCAGGATGCGGTTTCGCACACCGTCGAAATTCTCGTTGATCAGGCGGGCCAGGGGCACGCCGAGGACGCTGATGTCGCTGCGTTGCAGGAGCGTGCTGCGCGGCCAGGTGGAGTCGTAGAGCAGATAGCCGCCGGAGACGACTTCCCGCACGTCCTTCGAATAGGTCTCCGCGTTCATCGCCACCATGATGTCGACGTGCCCGGCTCTCGCCGCGTACGCATCGCGGGTGACGCGGATCTCGTACCAGGTCGGCAGACCCTGGATGTTCGACGGAAAATAATTCTTGCCCGTGACCGGCACGCCCATGCGAAAGATCGACTTCATGAGCAGCGAGTTCGCGCTCGCCGAACCGGTGCCGTTGACGTTGGCGAATTTGACGACGAAGTCGTTGGTCCGGTTCGGGGCGGTGGCTAGGCTTTGCATGTTGCGGTCTCGTCCGACGCATGGGGGATCTTGATGGTGGATTTCTGCATGTCCCACGCGGCGGTCGGGCAGCGCTCGGCGCACAGCCCGCAGTGGATGCAGACGTCCTCGTCCTTCAGCATGACGCGCCCGGTTTGCCCAAGCGGGGCCGATACGTACAAGGCCTGCGCGGGGTTCGTCGCCGGCGCCTTCAGCCGGGTGCGCAGCTGCGCCTCGTCGCCGTTCGGCGAGATCGTGAGGCAGTCGACCGGGCAGATGTCCACGCAGGCATCGCACTCGATGCACAGCTTCGCGGCAAACACGGTCTGCATGTCGCAGTTCAGGCAGCGCTGCACTTCGAGCGCGGCCTGCTCGGCGGTGAACCCCAATTCGACCTCGACGTCGATTTTCTTGAATCGCTCGACCAGGTCGACGTGCGGCATGAGGCGCCGCTCGACGCCGTTGTAATCGTTCTTGTACGACCACTCGTGCATGCCCATCTTGCGGCTTTCCAGGATCACGCTGCGCGGTGTGCGCACGTTCACGGGCAGCCCCCGGCAGTGCTGGTGGATGGAGATCGCGGCCTGGTGGCCGTGCTCCACCGACCAGATGATGTTCTTCGGGCCGAACGCGGCGTCGCCGCCGAAGAAAACGCCCGGTCGCGTCGACTCGTGCGTCGAACGATCCACCCTGGGCATGTTCCATTTGTCGAACTCGATGCCCGCGTCCCGCTCGATCCATGGGAAGGCGTTTTCCTGGCCGATCGCGAGGATCACGTCATCGCAAGGGTGAAATTCCTCGCCCAGGACCCGGGTCGAGCGGATTTCGCCGTTTTCGAGTTCATACTCGAGATGTTCGAACAGCATGCCTTTGAGTTCGCCGGACTCGGTGACGAACGACTTCGGCGCACGGTTGACCACGATGTGCACGCGTTCCTGTTCGGCGTCCTCGATTTCCCACTCGGAAGCCTTGAAGAACTGCCGCGGCTTGCGCGCCATCACCTTGACGTCCGTCGCGCCGAGGCGCAACGAGGTGCGGCAGCAGTCCATGGCGGTATTGCCGACGCCGATGATGAGCACGCGCGCACCGATCTTGCCGACGTGTTGGAAGGCGACCGACTCGAGCCAGGCGATGCCGATGTGGACCCGGGCCGAGTCATGGCGCCCGGGCAGTTCCATGTCCTTGCCGTGCGGTGCGCCGGAACCGACGAATACCGCGTCGAATTCCTTGGTTGCGAGCAGTTCGCGCATGCTGTGCACGGGCGTGTCGAGCCGCAGGTCGACGCCCATCCGCAGGATGTAGTCGATTTCCTCGTCGAGGACCTTCGCCGGCAGACGGAAGCTCGGAATGTTGGTCCGCATCAATCCGCCGGCGACCGCGCTGCGTTCGAAGATCGTCACCGCGTATCCCAAAGGCAGAAGATCGTTCGCGACGGTGAGTGATGCGGGCCCCGCGCCGATACAGGCGATGCGCTTGCCATTTCCTTGCTTCGGCGCGCGTGGCAGGAGCGCGTCGACGGCGTCGCGGTGATCGGCCGCGACCCGCTTCAAGCGGCAGATGGCCACGGGCTTTTGTTCGATGCGGCCCCGGCGGCAGGCCGGCTCGCAGGGGCGGTCGCAAACCCGGCCGAGAATGCCGGGGAAAACGTTCGACTCGCGATTCACGAGGTACGCGCGGGTGAATTCGCCCTGTGCGATCAGTCGTATGTACTCGGGGACATCGGTGTGCGCCGGGCAGGCCCATTGGCAATCCACGACGCGGTGGAAATAGTCCGGATCCGCAGTATCGGTCGGTTGCATGTTCCCTCGGTGAGAGTGACGTCCTGAATTGCCTAGCATATCGCAATCGCGCCCGCACGCATGCGCGGTCGGTGTGCGGCGACAGGCGCGCGGCGGCGGCCGTGGGCGTGTGCCGCGATCCTCAGGCTGTGCCTCCCGCCGGCGCGGACGCGTCCCATTCCCACCCGGACAATTCGGGTGAGTCGATGCCTTCCTCCGCGGCATAGCGCAGGCAGTCGAGAATCGCATTCTTCATGCGTTCCTTGACATGCGCTCCCCGGTCCCGCAACACCGGCACGCGATCGACGGCATCGATCACGAGATTGAAGCGATCGATCTGATTGCGAATCGCGAGATCCATCGGGGTGTCGATGTTGCCGTATTCCTTGTAGCCGCGCACGTGGAAGTTGCGCGAGTTGGTGCGTCGATACATGAGTTTGTGGATCAGCCAGGGATAGCCGTGGAAGTTGAAGATCACCGGCCGGTTTCGCGTGAACAGGCTGTCGAAGTCGGCATTCGAGAGGCCGTGCTCGTGCTCTTCGATGGGGACCAGCCGAAACAGGTCGACGACATTGACGAAGCGCACCTTGAGGGAGGGAAAGTATTCGTATAAAAGCGAGGTCGCAGCGAGCGCTTCCTTGGTCGGCACGTCGCCCGCGCAGGCCATCACCAGGTCAGGCTCGGCTCCGGCATCGTTGCTCGCCCAGTCCCAGATGCTGATGCCCTTGGCACAATGCGTGTTTGCCTCCTCGAGCGTCAGGTATTGCAGGTGTTTTTGCTTGTCGGCGACGATGACGTTGATCTTGTCCGTGCTGTCGAGACAATGGTTCGCGACCGACAGCAAACAATTGGCGTCCGGCGGCAGGTAGATGCGCGTCACGCGCGGGCTCTTGTTGGTGACCAGATCGAGAAATCCCGGATCCTGGTGTGAGAAGCCGTTGTGGTCCTGCCGCCAAACCGTCGAGGTGAGCAGGATGTTCAGTGAGGAGACCGGCGCGCGCCAGGGGACGTCGAGGGATTTCTCGAGCCATTTGGCGTGCTGATTGAACATCGAATCGATCACGTGGATGAACGCCTCGTAAGAGGCGAGGATCCCGTGGCGGCCGGAGAGCAGGTAGCCCTCCAGCCAGCCCTCGAGCGTGTGTTCGGAGAGTACTTCCATGACCCGGCCGTCGCGGGCCAGATGCGAGCCGTCGGCATCTTCCGGGAGAATCTCCGCCATCCAAGCCTTGCCGCTCGCCTGGTAGACGTCCTCGAGGCGGTTCGAGGCGGTCTCGTCCGGACAGAAGAAGCGAAAGTTATCCGGATTGCCCCGCATCACGTCGCGCAGGAGTTGACCCAGGGGCCGGGTGTTCTCCGGGCCGAAACGGCCGCGCTTCGGGACTTCGACTCCGTAATGCCGCAACTCCGGCAACAGCAGCGCCTTGCGCAGCAGGCCGCCGTTGCTGACCGGGTTTGCGCTCATGCGCCTCGAGCCCGTGGGCGCGAGCCGCGCCAGTTCCGCAACCAGCCGGCCGTCCGCTGTGAACAGGCGTTCCGGATGGTAGCTCCTGAGCCAGGCTTCCAACTGGCGCAGGTGCGCCGGGTCCTTGTGCGGATCGATCGGGATTTGATGGGCGCGCCAGGAGCCCTCGACCATGTGGCCATCGACCTGCTTCGGGCCGGTCCAGCCTTTCGGCGTGCGCAGCACGATCATCGGCCATGCGGGCAGATCGCCCGGCCCGTCGGTGCGCGCCTGCCGCTGGATGGCCTGAATCTCATCGACGACGCGCTCGAGCGTCGCGGCGAGCGCCTGGTGCACGATCTCGGGTTGGTCGCCTTCGACGAAGTGCGGTTTGTAGCCGAAGCCGCGCATCAGGCTGTCGAGCGGATCGTGTCCGATGCGTGCGAGTATGGTCGGATTGGCGATCTTGTAGCCGTTCAAATGCAGGATTGGCAGCACCGCGCCGTCCCGCGCCGGGTTCAAGAATTTCGTGCCGTGCCAGGCCGTCGCGAGCGGTCCGGTTTCCGCCTCACCATCACCGATCACGCAGGCGACGATCAATTCCGGGTGATCGAAAGCGGCGCCGAAGGCATGCGCCAGGCTGTAGCCGAGCTCGCCGCCCTCGTGCAGGGAGCCCGGCGTCTCGGGTGTGCAATGACTGCCGATGCCGCCGGGGAAGGAGAACTGTTTGAAGAAGCGCTGCAGTCCGCGCTCGCTTTGGCCCTTGTCGGGATAGACCTCTGCGTAAGTGCCTTCCAGCCAGGCCTGCGACAACATCGAAGGTGCGCCGTGTCCGGGGCCGGAAACGAACAGCACATCGAGATCCCGCGCCACGATGAGGCGATTCAGATGGGTCCAGAGCAGCGTCTGGCCGGGATCCGAACCCCAGTGGCCGAGCAGCCGCCTTTTGATGTGTTCGATCTTCAACGGCTCCTTCAGCAATGGGTTGTCGCGCAGGTACAGCATGCCCGCGCACAGATACATCGCGGCGCGCCAGTAGGCATCCAGCGACTGAAGCTCGGCCGGTGACAAGGCGGGTTTCGGTGCGTTCGTACTGTCAAAGTTCAATGACATCTCCCCGTGCGGGTTCGTCGATCCGGATTCGGGCCGCAGCTTCGGCGACCGCCGTGAGCATAGCAACTCAGACCGCGCGCGCCCCTACGTGGAATCCACCGCTGGGATCGGGGGGTGCGCAGCGCGACAATCCAGCTCCTTGGTCCATGAGTGCGGCCTGGAGATCGATGCGATGCCCGAGGTTCCCGACAACGACGAGCCGGCCCCCGGGCCGGCGGATCAGGCCGGCGTCGAGATCCTGCGGCGGCTGGCGCTCGACCTGCGCTGGTCGTGGAGCCACGCGAGCGATGAAGTGTGGAAGCTGCTCGAGCCGGTCCTGTGGGCGCGCACGCACAATCCCTGGGTCGTGCTGCAGACGGTCTCGCCGCAACGCCTGAGCGCGATGCTCGCCGACGACGAATTTCGCAGCCGCATCGAGCACCTCGCCGCGGCGGTGCGCGCCGCCGCGCAGGCGCCCGGCTGGTTTCAGCGCCGACATCCGCAGGCGCCGCTTTCGCGAATCGCGTACTTCAGCATGGAATTCATGCTGAGCGAAGCGCTGCCGATCTACGCCGGCGGACTCGGCAACGTGGCCGGCGATCAGCTCAAGGCCGCGAGCGATCTCGGCGTCCCGGTGGTCGGCGTGGGTCTTTTGTACAGTCAGGGATATTTCCGACAGGTCATCGATCGTGACGGCAACCAACAGGCGCTGTATCCGTATAACGAGCCGGGCCAGCTGCCGATCACGCCGGTTCGCAGGCCTGACGGAGAGATGCTGCGGCTCGAGATCCGTTTCCCGGGTTATTCCTTGTGGCTGCGCGCGTGGAAGGTGACGGTCGGCCGGCTGCATCTGTACATGCTCGACAGCAACGACATCGCCAATTATCCGGCGCACCGCGGCATCACCAGCGAGCTCTACGGGGGCGGGCCGGAGCTGCGTTTGCAGCAGGAGATCGTGCTTGGCATCGGCGGCTGGCGGCTTCTCGATGCGCTGAACATCGAGGTCGACGTATGTCACTTGAACGAGGGACATGCGGCTTTCGCGATCCTCGAGCGCGCCCGCGCGTTCATGCAAAAAAACGATCTGTCGTTCCCGGCCGCGCTGGCGGTGACACGCGCCGGCAACGTCTTCACCACGCACACCGCGGTCGGCGCGGGTTTCGACCGCTTCGCTGCGCATCTTCTGGAGCAATATCTCGTGCCTTATGCCGCCGAGCAGCTGCGTCTCGCGCCGCGCGAGCTGTTGGCGCTCGGTCGTCGCGATGCGGACGATGCCGCGGAGCCGTTCAACATGGCCTATCTCGCGCTGCGGGGCAGCGCCGCGGTCAACGGCGTCAGCCGCCTGCATGGGGAGGTCAGTCGCCGGATCTTTCAGCCCTTGTTCCCGCGCTGGCCGGCAGGGGAGGTTCCGGTCGGCCACGTGACCAACGGCGTGCATACGCCGAGTTGGGACTCACCGGCGGCCGATGCGCTGTGGACTCGCGCCTGTGGCAAGGATCGCTGGCGGGGCGCGCTGGAGGCGCTCGAGCAGCCGATGCGATCGGTCGCCGACACCGAGATCTGGCGCATGCGCGCGGCGGCGCGCGGCGCCCTCGTCGAGTATGCGCGCGAGCGCTTGTCGATGCAGCTCGGCGCCTCGGGTGCACCGGCACCGGCGATCGAGGCGGCACGGCACGTGTTCAGCCCGGAGGTGTTGACGCTCGGCTTTGCGCGCCGCTTCGCCACCTACAAGCGACCGAACCTGTTGTTGCGCGAGCCTGCGCGGCTGGCGCGGCTCATGAGCGATCCGCGGCGTCCCGTGCAAATCATCCTCGCCGGCAAGGCGCATCCGCAAGACGCGCCGGGTCAGGCCTTGATTCGCGACTGGGTGCGGTTCGTGCGCCGGCACGACGTGCGCGCGCACGCGGTGTTCCTCGCCGATTACGACATGTTGCTGACCGAACACATGGTCCAGGGCGTCGACGTCTGGATCAACACCCCGCGGCGGCCCTGGGAGGCCTGTGGCACGAGCGGCATGAAGGTGCTGGTGAACGGTGGGCTGAACCTCTCCGAACTGGACGGATGGTGGGCCGAGGCTTACGCGGCGCAGGTCGGCTGGGCGCTCGGCGATGGCGCGGAGCATGACGACGATGCACCGTGGGACGCGTTCGAGGCCGGGCAGCTGTTCGATCTTCTCGAGAATGAAATCATCCCGTGCTTTTACGATCGCGATGCCGCCGGGGTTCCGCGCGCCTGGGTGGCGCGGGTACGTGAGAGCATGGCGCGGCTGACGCCCGAGTATTCGGCCAATCGCAGCGTGCGTGAGTACGTCGAGAAGTGTTATCTGCCCGCCGCAATCGACTATCGCGCCCGGGCCCGGCAGGGCGGTGCGGCGGGCATCCAAATCGTCAACTGGCTGGCGTCGCTCGAGAACAACTGGCACGCCCTCAAATTCATCGGCGTGCGGGTCGAGACGAGCGATCGGTACCACCAATTCACGGTCGAAGTCGATCTCGGCGCGCTCAGCCCGCAATCGGTGGATGTCGAACTTTACGCGGATGGATTGGCCAAGGAAGCGCCGCAGCGCCAATCGATGCAGCGGCTCGCCGGCCCGGTCGACGGCGGCGGCGCATGCGTGTACGGCGCGCGAGTGGCGGCGACCCGGCCGGCGGACCACTATAGTGCGCGCATCGTGCCGGTATTTCCCGGCGTCAATGTGCCGCTGGAGGCGCCGTACATCGCATGGCAGCGATAGCGGTGCCGGCGAATGGAGGAGATCGCTCATGCACCCTGGAATAGAGCGCATCGAGAACCGGACCTACGAGGAAATCGAAGTTGGTGATTCGGCCCGTGTGACGCGGCGCTTGACCCGGCGGGACATCGATCTGTTCGCGACGGTTTCCGGCGACATCAATCCGACGCATGTGGATGCCGCTTTCGCGGCGAGCGACGAGTTTCACGGGGTGATCGCCCACGGCATGTGGGGAGCGTCGTTGATTTCGACGGTGCTCGGCACCGAGTTGCCGGGACCCGGTACGGTCTATCTGCAGCAAAGCTTGCGCTTCCTGGGGCCGATCGCGCTGGGCGACACGGTGACCGTCACCGTCACCGCCCGCGAGAAGCATGCGCAGCACCACCAGATCAGCTTCGACTGCCTCTGCGCGAACCAGCATGCGCAGGTGCTCATCGACGGCACGGCGCGGGTGATCGCACCCACCGAGAAGATACGGCGTGCGCGAGTCCTGCTGCCGACCGTGCTGGTGCAGGATCGCGGCGCGAAGTTCCGGGCGATGATTGCGCGCGCGGAAAAGCTGCCGCCGATCCTGACCGCGGTGGTGCATCCGGTCGAGTCCAACGCGCTCGCCGGTGCGGTGGATGCCGCGCAAGCCGGTCTGATCACACCGGTACTGATCGGCCCTGAGGAGAGGATCCGCGCTGCGGCTCGGGCGGCCGGGATCGATATCAGCCCGTACCGGCTGGTCGCGGCCGAACATTCCGCGGCGGCGGCGCAGGTCGCGGCGCAAATGGCGCACCGGGGAGAGGTGCAATCCCTGATGAAGGGCAGTCTGCATAGTGACGAGTTTCTGCATCCGGTCGTCGATCCTGGCAACAATTTGCGCACCGACCGGCGCTTGAGCCATGTCTTTCTGTTGGACGTGCCGAGCCACGACCGCCCCTTGTTCATCACCGACGGCGCCATCAACATCCACCCGGATCTGGAGACCAAGCGGGACATCGTGCAGAACGCGATCGACATGGCGCATGCGCTCGGCATTGCCGCGCCGCGGGTCGCGATCCTCGCCGCGGTCGAGATGGTGAACTCAAAGATCGCCTCGACGCTCGACGCCGCGGCGTTGTGCAAGATGGCCGAGCGCGGTCAGATCAGCGGAGGCTTCGTCGACGGCCCGCTCGCCATCGACAACGCGGTGTCGCTCGCTGCGGCCAAAACCAAGCATCTGGTCTCCGAGGTGGCCGGTCAGGCCGATATCCTGGTTGCGCCGGATCTCGACGCCGGCAACATGATCGCCAAGCAGCTCGAATACCTCGCCGGCGCCGACATCGCCGGCGTCGTGCTCGGCGCCCGGGTGCCGATCATCCTGACCAGTCGTGCCGACAATGCGCAGAGCCGGCTGGCCTCCTGCGCCGTCGCGGCGTTGATCCGCCAGCACCGCACCGGACGCACGGCATGAGCGACGCGATCCTCACGATCAACGCCGGCTCCTCGAGCATCAAGTTCGCGCTCTACGCCGCGGACGCGCAGGCGGGCACGGTGGCTCGCGCGCCGCTCGCCGCCGGCGAGGCTGAGGGGATCGGCACCAACCCACACCTGAGAATTCTCGAGGACGGCCACGTGACCGTGGACCAGGATTTTGCCGTGGACGCCGACCAGGACGTGATCTTGCGGCAGATCCTCGGGTGGATTGGGACGCATTCCTCGGGCCGGAAACTCGTCGCGGCGGGTCATCGGGTGGTTCACGGCGGTGCGCTGTTCGACGCGCCGACCCGGGTCAGCGCCGCGGTCATCGAGGCACTGGCCTCGCTCGCGCCGCTCGCGCCGCTGCATCAGCCCCATAACCTCGCCCCGATCCGGGTGCTGGCGGCGGCATCGCCGGATCTGCCGCAGGTCGCCTGCTTCGACACGGCCTTTCACGCCGGCCAGGCAGCCGTCGTCACCCACTACGCGATACCGCGGGCTCTAAGCGAGGAAGGGGTGCGTCGTTACGGATTTCACGGCTTGTCCTACGAGTACGTGAGCAGCACGCTCGCCGGATATCTCGGCGAGCGCGCCGCCGGCCGCATCGTGATCGCTCATCTGGGCAACGGCGCCAGCCTGTGCGCGATCGAGGGCGGCAGGAGCGTCGCCACCACCATGGGTCTGACCACGCTCGACGGGGTGCCGATGGGCACGCGCTCGGGAGCGATCGACCCGGGCGTGCTGCTGTACCTCATGAAGGAAAAGGGCCTGGGTTACGATGCGCTCAGCGAGCTTCTCTATCATCGATCGGGACTGCTCGGCGTCTCGGGCATCAGCCCCGACATGCGCACCCTGCTCGCAAGTCCGGCCCCGCAGGCGCGCGAAGCGGTGGCAATGTTCACCTATCGCGTCAACCGGGAACTGGGTTCCCTGGCCGCGGCCCTCGGCGGCCTCGATGCGCTGATCTTTACCGGCGGCATCGGCGAACACGCCGCCCCCGTGCGCGAGGGAGTCTGCCGCGCCGCCGCCTGGCTGGGCATCGACTTGGATCCGTCGCGCAACGCCGCCAACGGTCCGCTCATCAGCCGCGCCGGGAGCCGTTTGCCGGTGTTCGTCATACCCACCGATGAGGATCTGATGATCGCCCGGCACACGGCGCGGCTGCTCGCCGCCATCTAATGCGATTACATCGTGAAGCCGACGTAGCCCACCGCGATGCTGTCGAATTCGCCCATCTTGATGCCCGGATTCTTGTCGCCGGAGATCCAGATGTACAGCCGCGTCAGACCCGTCGATTGCAGCGTCGTCATGTCGCCCTTGAGGCCGCCGATCACGCTGAGCGACGGCCAACCGTTGCCCGTACAGGTGAATGAGCTGAGCGGAATCGCATAGTTCAAGGTGCCCTGCGCCGAGGTGACGGAATTCGGTCCCACCGGCGCCGTCAGGGTCTGGTCGTACGCGCACGTCGCGGTCGAGGCCGAACCGTCACCGGCGAGCGAGGTGTCGTTGCTCAGCACGATCGTGAACACGTTGGCGTTCGAGTGCGTCGCATCGGGCGGCGCGAGTTGTCCCATCTGGATGAGCAAGGTGCCGGATTGACTGATGTCGAACGGCGTGACGGCCGTCTTCGTGGTCGAGTTCGTTCCGGGCGCGAGGATTGCCACGTCCATGTAATCCGAGGAGCTGGTCGCCGTCGCACCCGGAATGACCGTACAGGACGAGGTGCCGTCGCCGTTTGCCTGTCCTTGCACGCCGTACAATTGGGTCTTGTCCATGGTCGGCTGGTCGAAGGAATAGCAGCCGTATTGGAACAGGCCGCCAAATCCGGCGTACACGTCGCCGTTCTGGATCGAGTGCAGGTAGGCGCCATTGGTCGGTATGCTGGCCGGAGCGGCGTACGCCACGTAGTTCGATGCATACAACAGATAGGGCGAATTCGTCACCGTCGTTCCGCCGCCACCGCTGCTGCCGCCGCCACCACCACCGCTCGGAGTAACCGGACTGACGGCGCCCGTCACGCCGCCACCGGTGCAGCCGGCGAGCGCCGCCATGGCCAGGCAGGCGGAGGCGAGCCACAACGCGCGTCGCGAATGCTTCGAGTTGATGGAGGTCGTCATCGTAGGTTCCTCGATAATGCCGATAGTCTTTGCTGATCAGCCGGCGCAGCGCGTTTGGTCCGCGTTTTGGCGCCGGCATCTCCCCGTTATCGATCCGTTATAGAATCGTGAAGCGAAAGCGCGAAGAAAGCGCTTTCACGATTTTATTTAGCGCTGAGCCCTCGCCCCTTGTCAAGAGAGGCCGCGCTCGGCTCGGGTTGGTGCGGCGCGGCACCCCGGATGGGTGTCATCCATTTTCGTCCTGTGGAGGTCGGTTGAGCGGGGGGATTGCGACATGACGGTCCGCAGCGCGCCGCCTCGGGCGACGGGCATGAGGTTTACGCTGATGGTGTTGGCCGGCTGGGCCGGCTTTGCCGGCGGATTTAGTGCCGCGAGCGCCGCGGTCGACGTGCCGCCGCGACCGGTCGTGCCGCTGCGCGAGACCTTGCGGATACCGGTTCGTAACAGCCGCGAGCGTGAACCGCACTTCCGACAGATGATCGACGTCGAGGTGGTGCGCGAGCCGGCGCACGGCCGCCGCCCGTTCCTCGTCTTGCTACACGGCCGGGCCGCCACCGCGGCGGGCCGTGCGCGCCTGGAACTGCCGATTTACCCGGCCAATTCCCGGTATCTCGCCGAGCAAGGCTTCGTCGTGCTGACGCCGCTGCGGGTCGGCTACGGCCTGTCGGGCGGTCCGGACGTGGAGTACACGGGCAGCTGCGTCTCGGAGCACTTTGCCCGTGGCGTGGCGCCGGCGGTCGATGAGGTGCGCGAACTCATTGCCTCCGCGGCACGCCTGCCGTACGTCGATGGGTCGCGCGGCATCCTGGTCGGCGAGTCCTTCGGCGGCTTGATTGCGATCGCCGCGGTGGCCGCCCATGTGCCGGGCGTGGTCGCCGCCGTCAATGTCGCCGGCGGCGACGGTGGCGATTCACTGCATCGTCCGGATCATCCCTGTCGCCCGGATCGGTTGCAGCGGACGTTCGCTGCCTATGGTGCCAAGAGCCGACTGCCGACTTTGTGGCTCTACAGCGCCAACGATCGGCTCTGGGGACCGCGCTATCCGCGAGAGTGGTTCTCCGCGTTTCGCGCCGCCGGCGGTGTCGGCCGGTTCGTCATGCTGCCGCCGGACAAGAACAACGGCCATTTCATCTTCGACCGCAACGCCAAGGCCTGGCATCCGGCGTTCAACCGCTTCGTCGCGTCGACCGGCATTCTGGCCGGCCGCTAGCGCTGAAGGTCTTCGTCAGGGGTGCAGCGGCCGCGTCGATTCGCGTATGGCGAGGGTGGCGGCGGAGAGCCTGATCAGCGGCGCACGCCCCTCGATCAGATCGACCATCGCGAGTGCGGCGCACTGGCCGATCTCATCGATCGAGCGATGCACGCTGGTCAGCGGAGGGATCGTGAACGCCGATCCCGGCAGATCGTCGAAGCCGATCAGTGAGACGTCCCGCGGCACGCCCAGGCCATGGCGGTGCAGGGCGAGCATGGCGCCGTAGGCGCTTTGGTCATTGGCGGCGAACACGGCCGTGAACTTGGTGCCGGCCGCGATCAAGCGTGTCATCGCCGCGTAGCCGCCCCCATCGTAGTAGTCGCCGGCGACCACCAATTTCGCGTTGAAGGGCAGCTTGCGGCCCGCCAGGGCCGACTTATAGCCGTTGTAGCGCTGCAGTGCGTCCGGATGATCGTGCGGCCCGGCGATGAAGGCGATCTGGCGGTGGCCCTGGTCGAGCAGGTACTCGGTGGCCAGGCGTGCGCTTTGCGTGCTGTCGTAATCCAGGCTGACGATGCGCGGGGCATCGACGCGCCGGCCGGTGAGGATCAACGGCACCTGTCGGGACAGCTCGACCAGTTCCCGTTCCGGCAGGCAGCTGGTCAGCAGAATGATCCCCTCGACGCGGCGGTTGAGCAGATGCTCGACGCAGCGTCGCTCGTCTTCGTCGCGCCAGTGGCCGCTCATGAAGAAGGGCGAGTAGTTGGCACGCAGCAATCCGGTCTCGATCGAGGCGAGAGCCTCGGCGTAAAAAGGGCTTTCGAGCGACTGCGTGAGCACACCCACGGTCATCGATTTGCCACGTGCCAAGGATTGCGCCACCGGGTTCGGTTGAAAGCGCAGCTTGGCGATCGCCGCCTGCACCGCACGCGCCTTGCCGTCGCGTACTCGCGCCGTGCCGTTCAAAATGCGCGATACCGTGCTCGAGCTGACGCCGGCCTCGCGGGCCACCATTTCCAGGGTGACGACCGGCGCCGCCTCGGTCGGCCCGTCGGCGGGCAGCTTCGTCATCCGACGCTTTCGAGGCTTCAAGCGCGTCTCCTGTGTGGGCGCAACCGCGTTGCAATATACCGCGTTGTGCCGTCGGCGGACGAGCCGCGGCCCCCCCGCTCGCCGGCTTCGTTCATGGAGACGGCGATTGACAAGCATGTCGCTGATTGGATAACGTCTGCAAGCGCTTTCAAAATTACAGTCCGCCGGCGAGCCATCGCGGCGGGATAGATTGAGTTCACGGCATTCAATTCCTCAGGGCAAACACGTCATGCAAATCGACCGTACGCTGTCGCCGACGCAATATCAGCCGGGATCTAACCGCCTGCGCACGCCGCAGACGGTGGCTCGACGGTGGCTGGCCGCGGCGGCATGTCTGATGCTCACCGCCTGCGGTCATACCCAGAATTGGTCGCAGGCTCCGGCATTCGTGACGATCGGTGGCACCGTCACCGGCCTGACCGGCCTGGCCGGCACGCTCGTGCTGTCGGATAACGGTGTCGATCCGCTCTCGGTCAGTTACGACGGCGCCTTCACCTTCGCCTTGTCGATCGCGAGCGGCAGCGCCTACAACGTGACGATCAAGGCCCAGCCCGTCGGCCAGACCTGCACACTCTCGAATGCCTCGGGGACGACCACCTCGGACGTGACCAACATCGGCATCAGTTGCGCCAACACGCCGACGATCGGCGGCACGGTCTCCGGTCTGCTCGGTACGCTCGTGCTGAGGGATAACGGCGCCGATGACCTCACGGTGAATGCGAACGGTCCCTTCACCTTCGCCACACCGGTCGCCTCCGGCGGCGCTTACGCCGTCACGGTTTTCACCCAGCCGGCCGGCCAGACCTGCACGGTGAGCAACGGCAGCGGCACGGCGACGGCCGCCGTGACGACCGTGGTCGTCGCCTGCCAGACGTTCACCATTCGGCCGCTGCCGAGCATCTACTCGACCGCCAAGGCGGTCGACTACAGCCCCTACCGCGCCGGCGGACCGAACGCGGGTGAAGTGCCGAGCAACGCCGACATCATCCAGGACCTGCAGTTGATGCAGAAGGCGGGCTTCACCCTGATCAGGCTGTTCGGCGCCGACGCGGTCGCGGAGAACATTCTGAACCTCGCGAACACCAATACGCCGAGCTTGAAGTTCCAGGTCGGCATCTACCTCGAGGGCGCCCCGGCTTCGTGTGTCGATTCGGTCAACGACACCCAGATCGCGACCGGCATCCGGCTTGCGAACACCTATCCGAACGTCGTGACGGTGAGTGTCGGCAACGAGACCTCGTTCGCGGGGAACCTGCCGATCAACTGCCTCGTCAGCTACATTCAGACGGTTCGCAACCAGGTTACCCAACCGGTGACCGCGGACGATGATTACACCTTCTATGCGGGCTACGACGCGAACAAGAATTACGCGCCGGACACCGTGCTGCAGACGATCGATTTCGCCTCGATCCATATCTACCCGTTCTCCAATACGGGGCTGTGGGACTGGCAACAATTGTCGGTCCCGGCGGGTCCTGCGCGTGCGACCGCGATGATGAATGCGGCGCTTGCGGAGTTGAAGACCGCCTACGCCGCAGTCGCCTCCTACTCGTACAAGAACGCGGCCGGGGTCACGACCACGATCGGCGCCTCCATGCCGATCACGATCGGCGAAACCGGCTGGAAGGCGGTGCCGACCAATCCGGGCGCGCCGATCGAACAGGTCACGAATCCCGCGATCGCGAACCCCGTCAACGCCAAGATGTACTACGACCTGCTCGGCACCTGGACGGGCGCCGGCGCGCCGGTGAGCATTTTCTACTTCGAGGCTTTCGATGAAGCCTGGAAGGGTACGGACGACGGCTGGGGTCTTTGGGACAAGACCCGTACGGCACGCTACGCGCTGTGCGGCACGGCCGTAGGCACCGCCTGCACGAGCCCCCTCTATGCCGGCGCCGGCTACTTCCATTGAAGCCGTGCGTCGAGCCGTCCAATAGACCGAAGATGCGCCTCCGGGAGACCGCCGTGAAAATTAGAATGTCGAGTCCACGCCTCGTACTCGCGGCCGCGTTGTTCGCGGCCCCCGCGCTTGCCGCGCAATTCGGTCCCCTGGAGATCTCGGGATTCCTCAAGGACGAATACTCGCTTTGCGACAACTGCTCGCGAGGCGTCGTGAATCCGACGCCCTACGATCCGCGCGGCGTGCTGACTCCCACGAGCCCGAATCCGCCGGTCAATCAGGGCGGGCAATCGTACGACACCTCGAGCAACCTCGGCCTGGCGATGTTGACGATCGGCCTGAAGCATGAATTCGACGACGCGTTCAAGATCTCGGCGAAGGCGAGCGCGCGCGTGCGCAATGGCGCGGCCGACATCTACAACCAATATTTGATCGACGGCTACGTCGGTCTGTCGCATCCGGTTTACGGTGCGCTGAAGGTGGGTGTGTTGTCATCGCGTTCCTGGACACGCGCGGACTCCTTCGCCTATCCGCTCGGCCTGTCGACCGCATGGGCGGAATCAGGCGCCGGATACGGTGTCTTCAAGCAGGCCATCCGCTATACGTCGCCGCAGTTCGACTTTCCGGTCGGCAAGTTGACGCTCGAAGCGACCTATGCGACCGCCAACCGGCAGTACCCGATCAACTACAACACCCTGACCAAGACGATCAACACCACCAATTACCAGTACTTCTACCTGCCGCCGACGCCGCAGCTCGTGGAACTGTTCGCGCAGTTCTCCAACCAGAAGAATCTGATCGAGTTGATCTATCAGCAGAGCTGGGGCGGCTTGCAGAGTTCCTTCACGAAGGGTGCGTTCACCGGTGCCGAGGGCAGCCCGAACACCAGCGCCACAGGCGCGCCGGGCTACCAGGATCCGACCGAGGACGTGACCATCATCGAGGGCAATTACTGGGCGAGTCCGCAGTGGCGCTTCACCTACGGTCTGAAGCGCAACGAGTGGTCCGGTCAGCAGCAGCAATGCGACTATGGCTCGGCGATCACGCCGACGGGCGCGAATTTCACGGGGTGTTTCTGGGATCAGGCAGGGTTCAACTACGCGAGCGACGGGTTGCGTCACCACGCGATCGAATACGATGCCATGGCCGGGGTCGCCTACACGCTCAGGTTGTGGACCTTCACGTTCGGTGGCGTGCGCATGAACAAGGCTTATACCAGCACGCCGACCGAATGGGGCCAGAGCAACACGGCGACGTTCCTGAACCTCGGCGTGTATCGCAAGATGCCGGAGATCTACAAGAATCTCGAGATCTACGGCGGCCTCGGACGCATCATGTTCGGGCGCCAGGGTCCCGCGCCTCTTAGCATGCCGAACAATACGGCCGATGGCGGCGTCGATCCTCGCACCAGCCAGGCCGGGGATACGATCACGATCGGCGCCAATCTGATCTTCTGACCCAAGGAGACGCCCCATGCGTGCTACTGCCTGTTCCGTGTCCCTCGTGAACGGCGGGGCGCACGCGCGCGCCGCCGCGTTCGCGCTTCTCTTGTTGCTAGGCGCGGGCGTCGGCAGCGCCAGCGGCGCGGATTCGAAGGTGCATCTCGGTCTCGGCGCTTACGATACCGCGCCACGCTCGGGCTTTTTCAGCCACGAACCGCTGCCGCCGCAGGCCCTGTATCGCACCGGGCCGGCCTTGCACCGCGCCGCACCGACGAACCAGTGGTATTCGTCGGTCATGTTCACGTCGAAACCCTATCCGATCTATGCGCAACCGATGAGCTACCGCGCGAGCAGCGCCGGTTTCGAGGTTGGGCTGCCCGACCGGCACGTCGAGTCGCCGGATCCCGGCCGGCGCCAGGTGGTCTACCGGCATGTGGCCGCGATCCTCGTCTCTCCGGCGGGCTTCAAACCCGGTCCCGCACGGCTCAGCGATTTCTCCGACTGGCTTGCGAAAATCACCTGGACCGGCGGTGCCGGTCAGACGATGAGCGCGACCGTGCTGCACGGCAATCCGTTCAGCTATTACGATTGCAGCAGCGGCGATGTGGATTTCAAGATCATGGGCTCGCCCACCGTGATCGCGGATCCTCGAGACCACACCCACGACCCGCGCATGGCCGCTTTCTCGGTCGCGGGGCACTCCTATGCGGTGTTCGCGCCGACGGGCTCGACCTGGGATTGGTCGCAACCGGATGAGCTGGTGCTGCATCTGCCGGCGGACAAGCGCTATTTCTCGGTCGCCGGTCTGCCGGATGACCGGCAACGCACGCTGAAGGCCTTTCTCGCCGTCGCCTATGCCTTTCCGACGAAGACGCGGGCGGTGTTCCACTACGATGAACGCACGAGCCAGGTGCGGACGACGTTTCGTGTCGACACGGTCGCCAAGGAAGGCACCGACACACTCGGCTTCATGGGGCTCTATCCGCACCAGTGGGACAGCGTGACGCCGCGCCCGAAGGTGCTGTACACCTATGATTCAGTGCGGGGCCCGATTCGCGTGATCAAGGCGAATTCCTTCGTACTCGAACATACCTACCATGCGTTCGTGCCCTATTGGCCGCGGCTCGAGGTCGCCGCGCATCGGCGCGAGGTGAATGACCTGCTGGTGGGCGATGTGGCGAAGTCGGGGAAGTTGTTCGAGCACGGCTTCGGAACGTATTGGATCGGCAAGGGCCTCGGCGCGGCCGCGCAACTCATGATGGTCGCCAAGGCCGAGGGCAAGACCTCGGAGCAGAAGAAACTCTTGAAGCTCATCGAGGGGCGCATCGAGAGCTGGTTCAATGACCGGCACGCGACGCATTTTCGCCAGGACTCCACCATCGGCACCTTCGTGGGACTGCCGCAGGAGTTCGGCAGCGTCAGCCACATGAACGATCACCACTTCCATTACGGCTACTGGCTCATGGCATCGGCCTACGTGGCGATGAACGATCCGGCCTGGGCCGCGCCGAGCGCCTGGGGCGGCATGGTGAACAAGCTGGTCGCCGACATCGCGACCGAGCAGCATGGCCGGGCGGATTTCCCGTATTTGCGCAACTTCGATGCCTACGAGGGGCACTCCTGGGCGTCGGGCGATGCGGCGATGTACGCCGGAAACAACCAGGAGTCCTCCTCCGAGGCCGTGAACGCCTGGGCCGGATTGATCCTCTGGGGTGAGGCGACCCACAACACGAAGCTGCGAAATCTCGGCATCTACCTGTACACCAGCGAGATCGCCTCGATTCATACCTATTGGTTCGACCTGAAGCATCAAGTGCTCGGCGCCGACTTCGGCCACTCCTTCGCGAGCATGGTCTTCGGCGACAAGTACGCTTACAACACCTGGTGGACGGAGGAGCCGCGCGAGATTCTCGGCATCAACATGATGCCGATCACGCCCGCCTCGATCTATCTCGGCGCCGACCCGGCCTACGATCGCGCCTTGATGGCGCAGTTGCCCAAGGACGAGGCGGCGTACGCGAAGCACGGCGTCAGTGACGGCACCCCGGCGGATATCTGGCAGGATGTGCTCGCCTCGTTTCTCGCGCTCAGCGATCCGCAGGCGGGATTCAAGTCCTGGCACAAGGACGGCACGGTCGAAGCGGGCGAGACCCGTACCCACACCTTGTTCTGGCTCTACAGCCTCGAGGAAATGGGTCCTCCGGATCTGTCGGTGACCGCGGATACGCCGCTTTATTCGGTGTTCAAGAACGCCGCCGGCGTGCGCACGTATCTCGCCTACAACGGCAAATCAACGCCGATCCGGGTGACCTTCAGCACCGGCAAGGTCATGGTGGTGCCGGCCAATTCTCTCGCGCGGTCGAAGTAAACGGCGGCGCGCCGGCTTCACGCGGCGAGGCTGGCCGGTTCCGTCGCCGGGGAATCAGTCACCCGGCGCGCTCGCAAGTCATCTCCCATGCGCGCGATGGTCTTGTCATCGAGGTCATAGAAATATAGAGCCACGATCGCGATCACCGCGCCGACCGCCGGGATGAAACTCGTCATCAGCATGATGCCGTTGATCGTGCGCGGGCTTTGCACGACGTTGGGAACGTAGCCGTAATAAGACAGAAGGTAGCCGACACCGCCGCCGGCCAGCGCCCAGCCGAATTTCTGCGCGAACGAGGCGGCGGAGAATACGAGGCCGGTGGCGCGGCGGCCGCACTTCCATTCCGAGTAATCCGCAGTGTCCGCGTACATCGCCCAGACGAGCGGCGCGGTCGGTGCCGCGAACAGGCTGATGAGCGCATGCGAAGCCCAGACGAGCGGCAGGTTCGCGGGCGGAACGAAGTAAAAGGCGACCGTGAAAATCGCCGACAGCGTCATGGAGCCGATGTAGAAATTGCGCTTGCCGAACTTCTTCGTCAGCGGTGACGTCAACATCACTCCGATGATGAACGCGGCGGCACCCGTGTTCATCACGTAGCCGAAATAGGCCCTGCCATTCGGAACGACATAATCGAAGTAATAGACCATGACCGTGCTGCGGATGTTCGCGTAGGCGAGGGCGGCGATGCCGACGATGCAGAGGATCACCCAGGGCCTGTTCCGCAGTAGATCACCGACGTCGGCCGATAACGAGGTCTTCTGTTTCGGCGGCGGTTGAACGCGCTCGCGCGTCATGGCAAACGTGGCGAAGAACAACAACACGGCAACGCTCGCGTAGACGAGCATCGTCATCTGCCATCCGTAGGGCGAGGTGTCGCTGCCTCCGAAGAAGTGGGCGAGCGGCTTGGTGGCGCTGATGACGATGAACACCGGCAAAAAGGCCATGACGAAGCGATAGGAGGTGACGCTGGTGCGGTCGGCCGAATTCGGCGTCAGCACGCCGAGCAGCGCCGAATAGGGGATATTGATCGCCGAATACGCGAGCATCATCAGAATCAACGTCACATAGGCGTAGATCGTCTTGCCCGTGGTGCCGAAATGGGGCGTGGTGAAGGTCAGCACCGCCGTGATCGCCATCGGCAGGGCCATCCATACCAGGTACGGCCGGTAATGTCCCCAGCGGGTGTTGGTGCGGTCGGCGATCGAGCCGATCATCGGATCGATGAACGCATCGCCGATCCGGGTGACGATCATCATCGTCCCCATCGTGGCGGCGCTTAGCAGGAATACGTCCGTGTAATACTGGGCTATGAAGATCGAAAACATCTGCCAGAACAGATTCGAGGCGAGATCGCCGAATCCGTAGCCGATTTTTTCCGTGACCGTCAGCTTGCGCACGTCTGTTGTCGTCATTATTTTCCCGCAATGATTCGTCCACCCCGATTGGACGAAACTCATATCGAGTAGACCCGTCCGCGCTTATTGCTGTCAAGCGTCAAAACGTCCGCTGGTCGGTTGTTTTTGGGGCAATTCCGGGCGCGCTTCGATACATGAGGAAAATCTCACCACATCAAAGAAATTCTCATTTGTATCGACCGGGGTCCGTCCCTATGGTGGGTGCCTACGTTGAGTTGCCGAAGGGCAATCGAGGAGCAATCGCATGAACATCCGCATCGGTGTGATCGCTTCGCAGGCGGCGTCGGTGTCGTCGTCGGCCTGCGCACGGTTGGCGTCGCTATGGCGCAACACGGCGACCGCCGCCCTCTACGACGGCTATATCGGCGCGTACGCCGAGTTCCACCGACATGAGTATCTAAATCGTCGTGGATCGATGGACGCGCCCGCTCGCATCGCAGGTCCAGCCGAGCCTATCAATTAATCAGTCGGTGGCGGATTCCGAGAGGTAACGGTAGGCGTCGATCCGGGCGGGTGGCAGGTTTCTCCACACCACGTGCCTCTGGTCACGCTTGAAACCGGCCGCCTGGTCCGCAAAGCCGCCACGTAGCGCATAAGTGAACTGGATGAACATCGTCCCCGGTCCGGAGATCAGGGAGATTTGGTCCATGATCTCGCGAACCACCGATCGTCGCAGGCTGCGCAGCGGCAGGCTGGAGACGATGGCCCGAATGGGTTGATTGCGAAGGGCCTCGAAGCGGCTCAGATGGGCGGCGTCTCCATGGATCAGTTTGACGCCTGGAAAACGTCTGGCGAGGTGCGCCGATAGCACCGCGGAACGTTCGACCAAGACCAGATCGTCGGCCGCTATGCCCTGGCTCAAGAGCGCGGCCGTGACCACGCCGCCGCCGGGGCCCAATTCGAGCACCAATCCCTGGCCCTCGGGAACGAGGCTCGCCATACGACGCGCGAGAAACGGTGAACTCGGGCACATGGCGCCTATTTCGCGCGGATGGCGCACCAACTCGCGGATGAAGTGCCAGTAACCGGCCGCCCAGCGGCTTGCGTTCAGCTCGTTTACCTCGAGCATTGCAGGTCTCGACGGCCACCAACGGACCGGCTGATGCGCCGGCGGAGGTCATCGAGTCTGGGATTCGTCGAAATCATCTGGCCGTACCCGAGGGTCGTATGCATGCGCGTATCCTATTGAAATCCAGTTCGTATGGCAGGTAAGGCGGTTCTACCCTGAATATTGACCCCCTTGGCGCGTCGCTGCAACGCGTTATTCTCTGCCGGGGGCAGCGAGGAGCGGGAACGGGCATATATGAGGCAAATCGAACCAGATCCGTTCGCGTCGCTCGAGCAGGACCTCGGACATCTCGCCGCCCTGGGACGCCGGCGGACCCTCGCCGGCCGCGAAGGGTTTGACTTTACCTCGAACGACTACCTCGGGTTCGCCGAGTCCGGCGTATTGCGCGATGCGGCCGGCGACGCGCTTGCCCGCGCCGTACCGATCGGCGCGGGCGGATCGCGTTTGCTGCGCGGCAATCATCCTGAGCACGAGGCACTGGAAGCGGCTGCGGCCGGGTTCTTTGGCGCCGAGGCCGCGCTTTACTTCGCGACCGGTTATGCCGCCAATCTCGCCCTGTTTGCGACCCTGCCGCAACGGGGTGATCTCGTGGTGCACGACGAATGGATACACGCGAGCGTGCGCGACGGGCTGCGTCGAACTCGCGCCGAGACGGCGGAGGCGCGCCACATCGACACGCAATCCTTCGAGGATGCGATTCGGCGATGGCGCGCCGCCGGTGGCACCGGACGCGTCTGGCTTGCCGTCGAAAGCGTGTACAGCATGGACGGCGATGTGCCGGATCTTCAGGAGCTGCACGCTTTGGCGCGTCAGCATGAAGCGGTGCTGGTTGTCGATGAAGCGCATGCCACCGGCGTCATGGGGCCGGCTGGTCGGGGCCGCGCCTCATTCCTGGAAGGCGCCGGCGACGTCGTCACGATCCATACCTGCGGCAAGGCCCTTGGCACCGCGGGCGGGCTCGTCTGCGGTCCGCGCGTGGTGTGTGATTTCCTCATCAACCGCGGGCGGACGTTCATTTTCTCGACGGCGCCCTCGCCGTTGATCGCCGCGGTTACGCGCGCGGCGATCGCGCTCTGTGCGCCGAGCGAGGCGCGGCGCGAGCAACTGCGGCGGCTCGTCGCCTGTGCAACGCGCGAATTGGAAAGCGCTTGCGGCTTGCGCGGCCCGGGCACGCACATCATGCCGATCATCGTCGGCGAAGACCGGCTCGCGGTGGATCTCGCCGCGACGCTGCGGGGACAGGGCTACGATGTGCGCGCCGTGCGCCCGCCGACCGTGCCGGCGGGGAGCGCGCGCCTGCGCATCGCGTTGACGCTCAACGTCGATGAGTCGGCGGTCGCCGGTCTCATGCAGGCGCTCGCGCACGAGCTGCGGGGGCCCAAGTGACGCTCGGCTGCGTGCTCGCAGTTGATCGCGCTTGGCCGATTGCGTGCCCCCCCATCTGGAAAGCGGTGTAACCTTGGGGTTACCTTATGCGAACAAACGACAAGGCCGGTCTTCCTCGCCTGAGGAGGCTCCTGAGGAGACTTTTGGCGCAGCTCCCCGTAGTACGCTCATGCCAACAAAATCTTCGTCTCGCGTTGCAAGCACAATGCCGCCGCCACGAGCCATGCCCCACACAGACGTATCGGACGCACCGCTTCGACCCAGAGCGAGGACATGCGTAGATCCGGGAAAGACACTGTCGATCGCCTTCAACAGACGCTCGGAGAGATTTTCATCCAGCAGCAACCGAGCAGCCATTAGGCTGCCGGGAGTGTCAGCAGCCGACGTTCGCGCTCAGCGGCGAAGCCTAGGCACGCAAGAACGTCCTCATGGGCCAACTGCGGAAAATCCGCAATCGATTCCGTCTCGCTCCCGCCTTCGGCCAGGAATCCGAGTACTGCGCCTACTGTGGTGCGCGTGCCACGTACACAGGGCTTGCCGAAACGAATGGCAGGATCGATGGCGATTCGGTTCAGATATTTCATAGTATTGGAATCAGCGACGCACCTGGCGATCATGCACATCGTCGCGGTTCAGCGGACCATCGCACACGGCACTGACGCGCTCGTAGTGCGCGGACAATCGCCAAAAACGGCACGACCCTCCTCAAAAATTCTTTCTGCGATGGTCATGGGTGTCTACCTCTTGCGGCCGCGGTGCTTGACGACTTTTGGATCAAACTCGCTCACCTTCCCCTTCTCCGCATCCTGGTCACGCATATTTTAGTTCGCCGGCGACCGCGTGGACAGGCGCGCGATCCAGCAGTACCTCGGGCACAAGAAGATCACGCACGCGTTACGCCATGCCAAACCCAGTCCGGAGCGGTTCAAGAATTTTTGGAAGGACTGAGAAACGTGCTGACCAGCCGCGTTGATGGAGCGTCGAGCTAATACCCGGCCTCCTTCTGGTGTCTGAAAGCCAACACATACACCGCGTCGGTCGCGGGATCATGGCGGTACAGCGCGACATATCCAGAGTCCCCGAACGCGATGATGAGTTCGCGCAGCTCAGGCAGCTCTGGAAACGGCCGGCCCATGTCGGGGCTGGATTCCAACAGCGCGAAGACTCGTTCGATGGTTTGGCCGGCGCGCCGGGCTGCCAGCGGACTCTTTGCCACCAGGAACCGACGGCAGCGTTCCAAGCCCTGCGCGGCTCCCTCGGTGACGATTACTCGTGGCACTTCGGCAGCTCGACGGCGGCCTCAGTCCCCCAGGTGTTTAGCCACGCCCGCACCTCCTGCGCGGTCAGATGCCGACCCGTATCCTGATACGCAGTCCAGGACGCCAAGGCTTCCTGTTTGAAGCTCTCGCGGGCCTCCTCGCGTTCGACATACTGCTGAATCGCTTCGTGCATGATCCAGTGGGCGGAGCGCTGGCGCAGTTGTGCCAGGTGCTGGACCCGGGTTTTTAGCTCTTCATCGATCTTGAGCGATGTGGCCATGATGGACCTCGAAATATTACCAAGTACTACTTATTGATATTCTAGATCCAATGGTTTGCGCCGAGCAATGGAGAGACCAGGAAAAAGCGACATTTCAAGCAGTTAGGGCGCAGCGCAGTGATTCACTGCTGATCGATCGGTTGATCGCCTTGCGCTATGGTGCAATGGCACCATAGCACGTTGTTCCATGCTGCCCGTGGACTCCGCTCCGCTTACCCGCCGATGATCGCACTCAGGCCACCCTCCTGCGCTAGCAGCACCGAGAATTGGTCGCCCGGAAATGGACCTTGCCCTGTGGGGTGATCGCGGTAGGGTCACCGCCATTGGCAGCGGTGCTCATGATGCCTTCGCCTCGGGGTGCGCCGACCAGGGCTTGATCTTCGCGAGCTTTTTGGCAAGCGCTGTCCGCGCGAGGCGCGTGTCGTAATCGGCCTGGAGCCGCAGCCACCAGCCGTCGGTGAGTCCAAAGAAGCGGCACAGCCGCAGATCCGTATCCGCCGTGATGCCCCGCTTGCCCGCGATGATGTCGCCGATGCGCTGCGCCGGCACATTATCAATGACAATCGTTATGAGTTGTCAGCGTATCGCCGCGCTCACCGGGTGTCGTGGCGCTGTGCCAGGCCGCTCCGGTCACGGTCGAGACTATGCTGGCTGATCCTTCCTATGCGCACGAGCTGAGCCGACGCCGGCGCAGCCAGAGCAGGGCGGTGAGCGCACCGAGCGTGCGCAGCCCGAGCGCGCCGCCGCCGCCGCTCGATGGGGCATTCTGCACGGCGAGCGTCGCGCTTGCCGATGCCGAACCGCCGGGGCTGGTACAGGTCAAGGTATAGACTTCGCTGCCGGCGGCGGTTGGCGTCACGCTCTGGGTACCGGAGATCGATTCGGCGCCGCTCCATGCGCCGCTCGCCGTACAGCTCGTGGCGTTCGTCGATGACCAGTTAAGGCTCGCATTCGCCCCGAGCGTGATGCTCGTCGGCGCGAGTGTGATCGTCACGGTGGGCGCGGGCGGAGCTGGGGTGGCCGCGAAGCTCGTCGTGGCGCTGGCCGCGGTGTACTGGCTGGTGCCGGCGAAGCTCGCCGTGAGGGTGTCGGGCCCGGCGCTGCCCGGCGTGAGCGTGCAGCTCGCCTGCCCGTTGGCGCCGGTGATCGCGCTGCAGGTGCCGCCGCTGCCGAGTGCAAGATCGACCGTCTGGCCGGCGAGGGCCGCGGTCGGGCTGGCCGAGAGGTCGCTCAAGGCCGCGCTCACGGTCGTCGCCTGTCCGACCAGACCTCCGGTGGCGCTCGTATTCAAGCTAAGCGCGGTGACGTGCGCTCCGGCGGCCCAGGTTACGCTCGCCGGATTCGACACGATGTCGATGCCGCTCTGCAGGCTGGCCGCGTGGATCACGTCGCCGCCTGCGGAGACGCCTTGGTAAGTGAACGTTGCCTGGCCGCTCGCATTCGCCGACACCATTTGCACACCCGGGTTGGCGCCATCCACCGTGAAGTAGATCGGTGTGCCGGCCGGATTCGCCACGTTGTTAATCGTGGCCGTCAGGCTTTGCGTGCCGCCTTGAGTCGGAGTCGGCGCGAGGCTGCCCGCGGAGAGCTTGATCGAGGGCGAGACGTTGGTCGGCGCGAGCGAGCACGAACCGTCGGCCGCGGTGACCTTGACGACCTGGTCGGTCTGGGTGGCGTAGAGACAACCGTCGGGACCGACCGTGACGAAATCGCCGCGCGAGCCACCGCTGAAGACGAGCGAGACCACCGCCGGATTCTGCGTGAGGTCGACCTTGTACAGCGAGCCGCTGTTGGTGTTAACGAACAGCGACTGCACCTGGCCCGGGTTGGCCGGATCGACCGCGACCGCGATGCCGTCGGGAGCGCCGGGTATGGCGGCGATGACCGTCGATGCACCGGGGGTCGCCGATTGGGTGCCGTCGATCTGGTTGATGTCACCGCCATTCGAGGTTGCGGCGGAATACAAGGTGCCGTTCGGCGCGAACGCCAAGCCGTCCAGATAGAAGCCCGGCGTCGCGTAGACCGACACCGTCGGATTCGCCGACTCCGGATTGCTGATCCGGTAGACATTGCCGTTGCGCGCCGTCGTCGCGAACAGATCGCCGCTGATCGGATCGGTGGCGAGGGCAAAATAGCCATTGCCGTTGAAGGCGAAGCCGCGCAACAACGCGCCCGTCGTCGGGTCGATCTGGAAAATTCCGCAGCTGCCGGGCGTTCCGTTGCAATTGCTCGATGCCAGATCGAGCTGTGTGCCGTCCTTGCTATAGGCGAGGCCGATCGGTTGGAAGTAGCCGAGGCTTTGCGGCAGCAATGTGGCCCCATCCGCGACACCGCCTTGGGGCGGAAAAAGATACACGCCGCCGGCCCGGTCATCGGCCACGTACAGGTTGCCGGACTGATCGAAGACGAGGCCGGTTGGTCCGACGCAGCTACCGTAGCCGAAGCCGGTGGCGTAACTGCTCACCGCATAACCGGCGGCGGGCGTGATCGTCGTCGCCGTTGCGCACGGTGGGTTGCCGGTGCCGGTGCCGAATGTGACGGAGGCGCTGCCCGGTACGGGCAAGGCGCCGTCCGTGATGTCGGTTGCGGTGTAGGTGACACTCTCGGCGGTGGTGTCGGTGGCGGTGAATTGAATCTGACCGCTGCTGTTGGTCACCGCCGGGGTGGGTGCGGTGACGACGGAATGGCCGGCGCCCTGAGACAGATCGACCACCTTGCCGGAGGCGCCCTGGCCTTTGGCGTTCTGCAGCGTCACGGTGATCGTGGTCGAGGAGGTGCCATCGTTCGCAACACTGGAAAGACTCGAACTGATGCTGCCGGCGGTCGCCGGAGGGCTGACGAAGTTGATCGTGGTTGTCTGCGCGAGGGCGCCGCTGCTCGTGCTCGCGCTCAAGGTGACGGTTTCGGGGACGGTATCGGTGATCAGATAAGTCGCGGCGCCGTTGTCGACGGTGCTGGTGGCGTTGACCGGCGTGATCACGGCGCTCGAACCGCTGTTCGCCGTCAAGCTCACCGGCACGCCGCTCAGCGGATCGTAATTGGCGTCGAACAGTTGCACCGTGACGCCGCTCTGGCTGCTGCCGTCGGCGAAGACGGTCGATGGATACGCAAGCAACGCGGAATTGGCGGTGCTGACCGCGCCCACCGATACATTGCCAAGCTTCTGCAGCAAGACACCGAAGTTCGGCGAACCGAGTCCCACGTGGGCGAAGTCGCTGCCCATGGAGGCCGCGGAGTGAAAGGCGCTCGTGCCCGCGAGCGGATAGATAATCGGGTTCAGGAACCCGAGTTCCCGGCCCAGACGCTGATTCATGACCGCCACGGAGGCTGCCATGAGTGGTGCCGCGAGGCTGGTGCCGCCATTGAGCATCGGCGTCGGGCAGCCACCCGCATCGGCCTGGCAAATCACCACACCCTCGGCCGGGTCGGCGGGAATGGCGATGTCCGGGACCGAGCGGCCGCTCGCCGTCGACAAGCGGCTTTGATAGGAAGGCGCGGCAAAGAAGCGGCTCACGCCGTAGCCGCCCTGTCCCGTCGCCGGTGTCGACTGGCTGCCGTCCCACCAGGACTGGCTGCCGTAGGTGCCGCCGACGCCCGGTTGTGCCGAGGTGCCGCCGACCGCGGTGAGGTTGGGCGAATCGGCCGGCACCGCCACGGTGTTTGCGCTGCCGTCGAGGCAGGTGCTGCCGGCATCCCCCGAGCCGGTCAACACCGTCACGCCGGCCGCAGCGGCGTTCTGCAAAATCTTATCCAAGCTTTGCACATCGGCGAGCGTGGTTTGATTCTCGCAATACGCCCAGCTGTTCGAGATGACGTTGACGCCACCGGAGAGCATCGCGTTCAAGAGCGTCTGCAAGGTGCCGGGCCCGGAAAAATCAGTGTCATAGACCTGGACTTTGGCGCCGGGCGCAAGAGTCATCACGGCATCGATGTCCATCAAGGTCTCGCCCTCACCGTGTCCGGCGCGCGGCGCGGCGGCGCCGCCATTGACGTTGACCTCGGATAATTGCGCGAAGCGCGAGGGCGCGCCGATCAAGTCGAGGAAGTTCTGCACGTCGGACGGATGATAATTGGCGAGTTCGAGCAATCCGATCGTCTGGCCGGCGCCCGCGCTGAGTGCGGTGGAACCGGATGCAGCCGTTGCACGGCGCAGCATCAGTGCGCTCGCGCTCGCGCCCGCACCCGCGGTGAGCGGCGCGGCGCCACCCGCGTTGGCGGCATACGCGGTGACGAGGTTCAGTTCCTCCACCGCACATTGGAAATTGTATATGGTGTCGGCGACCACGAAAAAACTGCTGCTCGGCACTTCATTGACCGGCAGGTTATTGGCGAACGCATAGCCGTTAACGAGGCCGAGGGCACCATTGGCGCCCTGGGTAAATCCGGCCATGATGCAGGCATAGGGCTCGCCTTCTTTGTGCCGTTCCTCGACGGTGAGAGTGTTTTTTACATGGCCGATCCGGAGCGCACGCGCAACGTCGGCGAGCCCGAGCACCGCATTCACATGCGGCGCGATTGCGGCCGGCAGCGACGGGTCTGCATCGTTTGCGTAGACCGCGCGGCGCTGAAATTCGTAGTCGCGGATGTGCACGCGAAACGCCCGCTCGACCTGCGCGCGCGAACCACGCACCGTGAGCGTCATGCGATTGTGCGAACCGCGGATCAGGCGCAGCCCCGAGGACTGAAGGTAGCCGAGCACCCGCTCGTAGGACGCCCGCGACGGCCCGAAGCGCCGCGCGATCGCGGTCTGCGACAAATAGTGCCGATAGTGCGGCGATCGCGGATCGTAAAGCTCGTGAAGGTAGCGGTCGAGTCCGGCCTGATCGTCATGGTTGAGCACCACCGTCAGAGTCATCGGTGGCGCCACCGCGGGCGCCGACAGCGCCTTGGCGTGCGCGATCGCCGGAACGATCTCACCGCGAAGCCTGACGAAGGGTTTGGCGCCGCTACCGAAGGTCGGCACGGCGAGTGACACGGTGAACAACAGGATCGCCGTCGAAAGGGTTCCCTTGCGCATTCGAGTCACTCCCTGCAGGCACTTGCCCGCCGCTTGACCGTAAGGGAGCGCCCGCGCGTCTGCACCCCCCCATTTGGGGGGGTTGCGGATCCATCCGTCGAGATGTACAGGTGCGCCCGACCGCAATCATCATGGCATCCGATCGACGCCGGGCGAACGACGGTGATACGGGTTACGTCATTTGGATCGCCTTGTCGCGCAGTGCTGCTCCGACGGCCGCGTACAGGGCATCCACCGGAACCGGCTTTTGCAGCACGGTGTAATCGCGGTCACGGACGGCGCGCAAGGCGTGCTCGGCGCTCTCGCCGGTGATTATCAATGTGGGGAAGGGGCCGTGAAGCGCGCTCAGTCGGGCGGCCAGGGACGCGCCATCTTCGGCGTCGCGCAGGCGCAGATCCGCGATCATCAGGTCCGGGCGTCCCCAGTGCGCGAGCAGTTGATCGGCCTCGGCCGCACCGCTGGTGCTGCGCACCTCGAATCCCCACATCGTGAGCAGTGTCCGCATGCTGCTGCGCACGGTGTCGTCGTCGTCGACAACGAGAACAGTCAGTCCCCTCCACGATGGCGCACCGAGACCGACGGCGAGCGCCGCCGATGCGGGGATGGTCTCGGCGAGTGCGCCCGGCAGGCTTATCTTGAAGCATGTGCCCTGTCCGGGAGTCGACTCCAGGTCGATGCGCGCGCGCAGCAGTTCGCAGAGGTGTTTGACGATGGACAATCCCAGGCCGACCCCGTTGTCGCGGTCGCGGCCGGAGTTGTCGATCTGGTAGAACTCCTCGAATATGCGCTCTTGGTCGACTCTCGCGACTCCCCGGCCGGTATCGCGAACTTCCAGCAAAGCCATGGGACCGGACTGCGTGGTGAGCACACGAACCTCGCCGTGGTCGGTGTATTTGATCGCGTTGTCGATCAGATTGCGCGCGATCCGTCCCACCGCGCCAGCGTCGCCGAGCATTTGTACGGGGGCCAGTTCATGGATCAGCGCAAGCCCTCTTTCCGCGGCCGCCGCCGCGTATTCCGCGCACACGCCGGCGATGGTCTCGTCGAGCGCGAACGGTTCGCGCTGCAAGCGGTAGGCGCCCGTCGAGAGACGCGACAGGTCGAACAATTCGCCGAGTATCTCGCCGAGGGTGCGCACGAGTTTGTCGATGTTTCGACCGGTTTCCTCGAGCGTGCGAGGGCCCGGGTTGGCGAGCAGCACCGCGCTGTAAACCGACAGTGCGTGCAACGGCTGACGCAGATCGTGGCTCGCGGCGGCGAGCACGCGGGCGCGCGACTGCGCCGCCTGCTCGGCGCGCATCGCCGCCGCCTGCACCTCGGAGTTGCTGCGCTCGAGCGCGTGCAATGCCTCATCGCGTTCGCGACGGATCGTGATCGAACGCAGCAGCAATCGTTCGCCGTCGCGTGAAACACCGATCAGGAACAACCAGTAAAGCACCGTCAGCGCGATCACCACCGGCGCCTGGTGGCGATGCAGATGGCTCCAACTCGCGGCTGCGCCGATGAGCACCATCGAGGAATAGGCGGCGAGCATGTACTTGGAGGAGACCACCACCGAGGCACCGGCGGCGGCGACCGTGAACAGGGTGATCTCCAGGACCACCTGCGATAACAGCGGGATGCGCGGCAGGAACAACGCGCCGCAGACGCCGATCGCGAGGCCGGCGATCGCGTCCAGGCTGAGGAATATGCCGTGAACAGGGTGCGGAGTGTTCATCCCCAGGCGTGCCAGCGCCCACCAGGCCGCGGCGGCGCGCGCGCATTCGACCGCAAATGCGCACGCCGCCCAGGCGAGGAAGAGGCGCCATGGTGTGTCGGGCAGCACGATCCAGCCGATCGCGGCGATCAGCAGCACCTGGAACACCGGCATGCGTCGCAGAATGCGCGCGTGCAGATGCAGCATTTCGCTGAGCAGTTCCTCGCCGAGGCGGTCACGCATGGGCGTTTAGATTGAGGCGGCTCGCTCTGAGAACCGCTTCGGTCCGGTTGCGCACCTCCAGTACGCGCAAGATGTCGGATATATATTCCTTGGCCGTGTTTTCGGAGATCGCCAGTTCGCGCGCGATCACCTTCGTCGGCAGGCCACGGCTAAGGCCGGCGAGCACCTCCTGCTGACGGCGGGTGAGGGCCAGGGCTCGCGGCGGTGGTTCGGGCTCGACCGACAGAACGCTCTGCGGCAGGAACACATCCCCTTGCAACACTCGCGTCAATGCGTGCGTCAAGACGTCCGGCGGTGAGCTTTTGGTGATGTAGCTCATCGCTCCGGCCTCGATGCAAGACCTGACGGTCATGCGGTCATCGGTGCCGGAGACGATGACGATGGCCAACTTCGGGGCAATGTGCTTGATCTGCGCGATAGCCGGCAGGCCGCGATCCTGTCTCAGGTCCAGATCGAGCAGACAGAGACGCAGGTCCTCGTGGTCCCTGGCGAGCGCGAGCGCCTGATCGACGTCGGAGGCCTCGTGAAAGCTCATGTCCGGCCGCAGCGACCCCAGCAACAGCCGCAATCCCGCGCGAAACAATGCGTGATCGTCCACCAAGAGGATGTTCATGGAGACACTCATCGGCGACCAGGATCGACGGCGGCTCCAAATCTACCGAAGCCGCACGGCGATGACAATCAAGCCGCCCCTCAGGGTTGAGCGCGTTCCACCCGGTAGGCTAGCCGGACGTTGCCCCAATGCCGGCCCCCGATGCTGATGGGTGCGTCGGCTTCCTTGAGGATCGCGAACACTCCGCCGCCCATGTCGCGGCGGTAGGTCTGTACCAGGAACGGCAGCGTGTTGCGGCCGGCGGCCGCGCCGGTGCGGTCCTGGAACAGGCGGCGATTGCGGCAATTTGCGGCATTCCAAACCGGGTCGGCCGATTGCGGCCGCGAGAACTTGAGGTTATGGGTGGGCAGGAAGCCGTTGCGGTCCACCGCCGCGCAAAAGGCGACTCGATCGCTCCACGCGAGCACGCTTTCCTGCACCGGCGTGAACAGCCGGTCCGTCAGTGGCACAAAGGAGCTCATGAACTGCTGTGGATCCGTGCCGGGGAGCGGCGTGTATTCCTCGTCGAAGAGCGCAGGCAAGCTGATCGCGCCGTCCGCGACCGCTTTGGCGAGGCGGTCCTGCAAATCGGCGGCGACCGCGATCGCGGTTTCTATGAACGGCGTGTCGTCCGTTTCGGCGCCCGAATCGGCGGTCAGCTTGATCAGCCGTTCGCTCATGCTGAGGATTCGCCCGGATTTGCGGGCCGCCTCGGTGATGGCCTGTTCGAAGTGCTCCACCTCGGCGGCCATCGAGCGCACGGCGCCGTCCACGGCGCCGCAATCGTTAAGATTGCTCTCCGCACGCTGTGCGACGTTCTCGATCCGCAGGACGACGTCCGCGAAGGCATCTCGGAACTGCGCGAGCGAGGCATCCACGGCGGATCGCAAACCGACATCCTCGGTGCGGCCGGAGGTCCCCGCATCACGGCTTGCCAGCCGATGGACGGTGCCGGTGAGCTGCGCAAGGGTGCTGGCGATCGTCTTGCTCGAATCGCGGATTTTCTCGGCGAGTTCGCGCACCGCATCCGCGACCACGGCGAAGGCGCCGCCGCCGCTGCCCGCATGGGCCGCTTGAACGGAGGCGTTGAGCGCCACCATGCGCGTCTGCAGCGCGATGCGCGCTATCTCGTTCGTCGCCTCGATCGCGCCGTCGAGCGAGGTGCCGACGGAGGCGAGCCCGGACTCGATGCTGTCGACGGCGACACCGAGTGCCTGTACCACGCTGTCGCGCGCGTCGCGGGCGGACTCGGCCACCTTGCGAGCATCATCGCGGATCGCCTCGTTGCCGATGACCATCGCCGCCACGCCGGACCCGACACCGGCGAAATGCCGGGCCTGCGATTGGGCCAGGTGCATGGTGTCGTCGATGGTGCCGGCGATGTCGGCCATTTCGGTGCCGAGCGTGCTGGCCGCTCGGGCGGTGGCGCCGACGACGTCGCGAAGGGCCTCTGTGGATGTGGCCGTTCGGCTGGAGGAAAGGGTTGCGGAGGCAGGCGCCATGGCACGACCGATGCTGGACTTGGGTGGTGGAGCTACCCTGTCCTAATCGGCCCGGCAGCCGCGTTCTTTAGGCCGGTGTCGTTGCCGCGCGCACGCGTGCCGGCGCGAGCGCCTTCCAGATCCCCGGGGGGTCGTTTTCGTGGGAGCGTACGATGGCAAGGCACGCATCGACGACATCGGCATCATAGGTCCTGCCGCGGCCGCTCATGAGTTCGGCGCAGACGACCTCGAGTCCGAGGGCCGTGCGGTACGGCCGGTTCGTCGACATCGATTCGAAGACATCGGCGACCGCGACGATGCGCGATTCGAGCAATATGGCCTCGCCGACCAGGCCGGCCGGATAGCCCGACCCATCCAGACGTTCGTGATGCTGCCCGACCATGTCGACGATCGGCCAGGGAAAGGCGACGTCACGCAAGACATCCACCCCGGCCTGGACGTGAGTCTTGACCAGGGCAAATTCCTCCGGGCTGAGACGGCCGGGACGAGTGAGGATGTCGACCGGAATCGCGATCTTGCCGACGTCATGCACCAGCGCTCCGAGGTATACGCCTTCGGCCCTGTCCGGACCGAGACCGAGGTCGACCGCGATCGCCCGCGCGAGATCCGCGGTGCGGCGCTGGTGACCCGCGGTGTAGGGATCACGCTTGTCGATCGTCGCGGCGATGGCGCCGATCGTCTGCGTGAGAACCGTGCGCAGCCGGTGATGAGCCAGGTGTCGTTCGGTGACGTCGGTGATCACGCCCTCGAGGTACATGCCGGCGCCGCCGGCGTAGTCGCGCACATAGGTGTGATCCTCGGCCCAAAGGATCGATCCCCCGGTCGTGCCGACTCGATAGTGCAGCACGAACTCGCGATCGCCTCGCGCCAGATGCGCGCTCAGTTCATTCAACACCCGTTGCCGATCCTCGCTGTGCACGACCTTCTCGAAGTGGGCCGCGCCGCTCGCCAGTTCCTCGGGCGCATAGCCGAAGTGGGCCATGTTGCCCGACACGAACTCGACGGGCAGCCCTTCTTCGACCCGGACCCGATACAAGACGACCGGCGCCGGCGTGAGCATGAATTGACTGGCCGCAAGCTCTTCCTTGTCGCTGCGCTCGAGCTCCGCGCCCATCGTCATCAACGCGCAACCATCCAGACGACCGGAGTTGTCGAAAAGAGGCCAGGAGCGCGCGGGCAGCGACAGGCGTTCGTGTCCCGTCGGCCTCCAGGTCAGGAAGTATCCGCAGTCGTTCTGGTCGCAGGCCCGCAGCGAGCGCTTCGTGAATTCCTCGGCACTGCTCCGGACCATCAGGCCCTCGATCGGCATGCCGACGATGTCCTCGATCGAGCGCCGCAGCAGCCGCGCGAAGACTGCGTTGCAGATGCGCACCTTGCCGCCGGCGTCGACGATCACCAGGCCGTCGGTCATTTGCGCCCAGTCGGGACTGAACCCGGACAGCTCCGCCGAGTTCATTGCGTTTGACTTATTCTGCAATACTGACTGCAGCAAGTGATTCTCTCCGTGACATTCGGTTTGCGCCGTGAAGAAGATAGCGGCGAACCGCACGGAAAACTTAGACACAGAGCGCGCATTCGGGTGTTCCCTCAATGCGTGTGGCGGTGGTGCGAGTCCGGGTAGTGCGGGTGCGCGTGCTGCAGCGGCTCGTGGCGGTGCTCGTGCGAGTGTGGTTCCCCGTCATCGCATCCGTCCGGATGCGGGTGTTGGTGATGCTCGTCATGCGTGTGCGGGTGGCTATGGAACAACGGTTCATGCACATGCCAGTGGGAGTGCCGCTCCGTCAGGTGCAGCCAGACTCCGAGACCCATCAATGCCGCGGCGGCATAGAATGCGGGAGTGGCCGATGCGCCGAAGAGCGTGATCGCGACCGCGGCGCCGATGAACGGCGCTGTCGAGAAATAGGCGCCGGTCCGGGCGCTGCCGAGTTGGCGCAGTGCGAGCACGTACAGCACCAGGCTCACGCCATAGCCGGACAGGCCGAGTAGTAGGGCGCCGAACAGCGCCGGTGCCGGCGGCAGGCGGGCGCCCAGGACGAGCGCAAGCGCGACGTTGACCACGCCCGAGGCCAGCCCCTTGCTGCCCGCGATGAACAGGGCGTCGCCGTTCGAGACCTGGCGAGTCAGGTTGTTGTCGATCGCCCAGCAGGCGCAGGCGCCGGCGATCGCCAGCGCGCCACCGGCGCCCGCACCGATGATGCGGCCGGAAGCGGGCAGGGAGATAATTGCGGCGCCGGCGAGGATCGCGCCCATCCCGGCCGCCACCCGCGCGCTGGTGTGCTCGCGAAACACCACCCAGGCGATCGCCGCGGTCAGCACCGCTTCGAGGTTGAGCAGCAGCGAGGCCATCGCGGCGCTCGTGTGCGACAGGCCGAGCATCAGCAGGACCGGTGCGAGCACACCGCCGGCGCCGATCGCGGTTGCGAGCCAGGGCCATTCATCGCGGCTCAGATTGGCGCTGCGCCAACCGCGGTCGCGAACCAGGCGGGCCAATGAAAGTCCGATGCCGCTGCCGAGATACATGAGTCCCGCAAGCATCCACGGCGATACGGAGCGCAGCAACAGCTTCGCGAAGGGTGTCGCCGCACCAAACAACAGCGCGGCGCCAAGGGCGAGCGCCGCGCCGCCGCCCCGAAGTGTCGTCGATTTGCGCATGCGCGCATCAGTATCGGAGATGATTGCCGCTGCTGCGCGAGGCGGCTAAGCGCGGCGACTTCGCGGCGCCGTCCCCGAGCCCCGCCGGCGCCGCTCC
>VFSW01000759.1_pt1 | contig 47934 bp, 45 predicted proteins | sample 5358111 | NCBI WGS metagenome assembly VFSW01 (sample SAMN11554181, study PRJNA540505) | mine drainage metagenome | isolation source: sediment from site ElyBrook_90M | place: USA: Ely Copper Mine, Vershire, VT | collected 2017 | reverse complement strand
GCTGTGCTGCCAAACCCGAAAATCAAGCGCCCTCAAACAGCAAACGACCGCCCGGCAAAACCCGCCGGTAAAAACATGAATGCCGCCCGGTGTGACAGGCGTGGCCATCGCCTCCGACCTTGACCCGCAGCAACAGCGCGTCCTGATCGCAATCAGTCCGCATTTCAACAATGCTCTGCACCTGGCCCGAGGTGTCGCCCTTGCGCCAGATCTCGCGGCGCGAACGCGACCAATAATGCGCCACCCCGGTTTCGAGGCTCAGTCGCAGCGCCTCCTCGTTCATGTAGGCGACCATCAGCACGTCCTGTGTCGCATCCGCGATGGTCACGCAGACGATGAGACCGGCGTGATCGAACCGGGGCTGGAAGTTCAGCCCTTCTTCAAGCGCCCTTTTATCGATAATTTCGCTCAAGGGTCAGACTCTCTGGCGCACCAGCGACAGGAATCGTGCCTGCTCTGCCGGATCGTCCTTGAAGGTGCCGGTAAACTGCATCGTCACGGTCGATGAACCAGCCTTCTGCACACCGCGCATCGCCATGCACATGTGCTCAGCTTCAATCATGACGCCTAGCCCACGCGGATGCAGTGCATCCTCGATGGCTTCAACAATTTGTGCGTTCATCGCCTCCTGTGTCTGGAGGCGACGCGCAAAAATCTCGACAACGCGCGCCAGTTTGGAGAGGCCGACGACGCCCTTTTTGGGCACATAGGCTATGTGGGCTCGCCCGGTGAACGGCACCATATGGTGCTCGCAATGCGAGGTGAAGGTGATATCGCGCACCAGCACCATATCCTGATAGCCCTCGACATCCTGAAACACCCGGCGCAGGGCGGAGGCCGCATCCTTGGTGTAGCCGCCATAAATCTCTTCATAGGCTTTTACGACGCGGCGCGGGGTATCACGCAGACCCTCGCGGTCTGGATCATCTCCAGCCCAGCGCACCAGAACCCGCACCGCGGCTTCCGCCTCCTCGCGCGTGGGGCGCTGAACCGGTGCCTTGAGACTCGGCACTTTAGAACTATGCACAACTGGTGAGGGCTTGACCACGGCATCCATGCGGTGCCTCCGTTAGAACCAAATCTGCGATGCTTGGATTGTCGGGCCTGATGATGCGAACCTTGTCATCGCATCATCATGCCGCCTCCCGCCCCAAAAAGCAAAGACTCCCCGCCCCTCGCAAACAGCTCAGTGGCGGACTATATGCCAGAGATAGGTCGAAAATTGCAATGCTCAAGCCCGGACGCGTGCGAATGCTGAACGAAGTCTATAACCGCCGCATTATCGAACTGGCGGCCAACATTCCCAGACTGGGGCGCCTGCCTGCGCCTGATGCCACCGCCACCGCCCATTCCAGGCTCTGCGGCTCGAAAGTGACCGTGGATATCGCCCTGCGCGATGGCGTGATCAGCGATTTTGCCCATGATGTGAAAGCCTGCGCGCTGGGGCAAGCCTCATCCTCGATCATGGCGCATCACATCATTGGCGCGACTCCAGCCGAATTGCGCCAACTGCGCGATACGGTGCGGGCCATGCTGAAGGAAAATGGCCCACCGCCCGGCGGTCGCTGGGCCGATGTTGCTGTGCTGGAACCCGTGCGCGATTACAAAGCCCGCCACGCCTCGACCCTGCTGACCTTCGAGGCGGTTGTCGACGCGCTGGACCAGATTGACGCGAGGGCCGCTTGAGGCTCAATCCCGGCTTGCAAAAATGGCCCCGCTGGGGTGGCCGAATGGCGATTCGCGCCTATCAACTCACCTTTTCCAGCCTGGTCGGCGGTCAATGCCGCCATTTGCCCACATGCTCGCAATTCACCAGTGAGGCCATGGCTCGGCACGGGCTTTGGGCAGGCGGCTGGATGGGTCTGGCCCGAATATACCGGTGCCGACCTGGCGGCACGTCCGGCTATGATCCCGCGCCGCTGGATTTGCCCGCGGGCGTTTCATGGGCCAGACCATGGGCTTATGGCCGCTGGCATGGCCCCTTGCCCGAGTTGCCGCTCACGAAGCTGCCGCAAGAATAACCGAGCGGGCAATCAACCGCTGCCGGATATCGGGAGCAAGGGCTCGCAGAGTTGTGAGATAGGCCCCGACCGATTTGCACAGATCGGCATCACTCAGCGCTTGGGCAGGTTGGCGGCCATCCACCAGCAGACCAATGGTCTCGGGGGAAAGCCCCGCCTGCTTGAGCGCTTCGGTCAAAGCGGTGAAATCAGCGGGCGTCGGCCGCTCAGGGTCGTGCTGATGCGAACGTCCGGCTGTAATCGCCGCCAGATCCGCCTGGCCCAAGTCCAGCATCAACTTATTATGATTGCTCGTAAAGGCAGCTAATGCCGCGCTCGGACGCCCCTGGTAAAAATCAACACAGGCCGCCGGGTCTTTGGTGGCGAGGGCTGCCAGAATGGCGCGTTGCGCATCAATGATCTGGTCCAGATTGGCGATTGGAGCACGTCCCGCCAGCACGCCGTAATCCTCGCGCAGACTGCGCATGGCAAAGGCCAGCGCCTCAGGCGCGGCAACCGGTGCCGCTACGCCTGGCACCGTCGAAATCTGCCGCACAATGCCCCTGTACTCATCCGGCAACGCAGCCTTCAGGGCGCTGAAATACGGTCCGGTGTCTGGATTGCTGAGATAAACCGGCTCGCCGCCGACCGGTGTCGCCAGTCCGCCAGCGGCAATTTCGACAGCCTGCGCGGGTCGAAGGCCGGGATAGCGATCCTGAAGCATCAGGCCAACGGCCACCAGCCCCGCCAATCCCAGCAATATCAGCCGCAGCCGTTCCACGAAATGCCACTCCTGTTCAAACAGGGGAAATACAGGAATTTGCACCGAGCGCAAAGGGCCACGCCGCGAAGCGAAGGCGTTTCGTCATCCATTGCCTGCGGCTATAGCGCTCACGACTGCACCATATCAAAAAAGGCCCGCATCGCTGCGGGCCTTTCGAAATGGTTCAACTTGCGCTGTTCATGGCTGTTTCAGGCAGCCAACCCGCGCCTAGAACTTGTAAATGAGCGCAGCGCGCACCAGATCGTCGCTGAACTTCTGGCGGATATTGAGAGGCGCGCCACCCGTGGCGAAATGCTTCGGCGAGAACTCGTCGTGGATATATTCCAGACGCGCAACCCAATTATCGGTCACGGCATAGTCAACGCCAGCACCAAGGTTCCAGCCGGTCACCCAAGAAGGACCAGCGCCGGTCGACGTGCCGGAGAAGCTCACGGATTCGTCGGCATAGCTCAAGCCGCCAGCAACAAACAGCAGGGCCCTGTCAAATCCGTAGCCGAGGCGCAGCCGGGCATGATCCGTCCACCTCTGCTCGGCTTTCACCGCAGTGCCAGCAAACGTGGTGCTGTCGGTGTGCTTGCCGGTAGCCCAGGTGCCATCAAGTTCAGCACCCACCACGAAACCGCCGGAGAATTCGTAGTTGTAGCCAGCCAGCGCACCGAGCGCGAAGCCATTGACGTTACTGGTGGCTTCCAGACCGGTCAAGACATCACGGCTCTGCGAATTCATGTGCGCCCAGCCAGCATCCGCACCCAGATAGAAGCCAGTCCAGGAGAACTCCGGCACAGCGACGGGGGCTGGCGGCGCACCCTTATAAACACGTGCGGGCAGATCCGAAGCGAGTGCTGTGCCCGCAATCAACGAGACAGCCAAGGCTGTGGCAGCCAATAGTTTTTTTGACATGAGATCCCTCATAATCCAAGCGCCCAACGTGGACGCGGTTAACAATACCACTGTGTAAATACTCAAATTGATCGGTAGTCAACATCAGAAACATACTGGGAAGCGGTGTCGATAGGCTTTAAGTTAACTTGTGATAAATATGACACACACAGTAATATATTGTTAACCAAAAAACGTATGCTCGAATATTGTTCATAATATGTCAAAATTTGACAATTTTTGCGGTTCGTCGGACCCTGCAGTGTCGCCTAGGAGTTTGCCATGTCCTCTCCCCGTTCACCTGGATTTGCCACCCTCGCCATTCATGCTGGCAGCCAACCTGATGCCTCCACCGGTGCGCGGGCCACGCCAATTTATCAAACAACTTCATTTGTGTTTGACGATGTCGACCATGCCGCCTCGCTGTTTGGCCTGCAGGCTTTCGGCAATATCTATACCCGCATCACCAACCCGACGACGGCTGTGCTGGAGGAGCGTATTGCCGCGCTGGAGGGCGGCACGGCGGCGCTGGCTCTGGCCTCAGGCCATGCCGCCCAGGTCGTTGCCCTGCATTCGCTGATGGCGCCGGGTGATGAATTTGTCGCTGCCCGCAAACTCTATGGCGGCTCGATCAATCAATTCACCCATTCTTTCCAGAATTTCGGCTGGCAGGTGAAATGGGCCGAAGTTGACGATCCGGCCTCGTTCGCCGCCGCCATCACCCCCCGCACCAAGGCAATTTTCATCGAATCAATTGCCAATCCCGGCGGCACCATCACCGATGTCGCCGCCATTGCTGCCGTTGCCAAGGCGCATAAGGTGCCCCTCATCGTCGATAACACGCTGGCCACGCCCTATCTGTTCAAGCCAATCGAGCATGGCGCCGACATTGTCCTGCATTCGGCTACCAAATTCCTCGGTGGCCACGGCAATTCCATGGGTGGCCTGATTGTTGATGCCGGCTCGTTCGATTTTATGGCCGACAAGCGCTATCCGATGATTTCAGCGCCGCGCCCGGAATATGGCGGCATGGTGCTGGGCGAGACTTTCGGCAATTTCGCTTTTGCCATCTCTTGCCGGGTCCTGGGCCTGCGCGATCTTGGCCCGGCGATCTCGCCCTTCAATGCCTTCATGATCATTACCGGCATCGAAACCCTGCCGCTGCGCATGAAGCGCCATTGCGAGAATGCCCTTATCGTGGCCCAGTATCTCGCTGGTCACCCCAAAGTGGCGTCAGTCTCCTACCCTGGTCTCGCGCATGATCCGGGCCATTCCTTGGCCCAAAGGCTGCTGCCGCACGGGGCTGGGGCGGTCTTCACCTTCAAGCTGCGCGGTGGTTATGAGGCTGGCATCAAACTGGTGAAAAACCTCACGCTGTTTTCGCATGTGGCGAATGTCGGCGACACCCGCTCGCTTGTCATCCATCCAGCCTCGACCACCCATCGGCAATTGACCGACGCTCAAAAGGAGGCAGCGGGAGCTGGACCCGATGTGGTGCGCCTCTCCGTCGGGCTGGAAGATCACGCCGATTTGACAGCCGATCTTGATGCGGCACTGAATGCGGGCTGATACAGCGCCCGCAGATTATAGACCAGCCCGCCAAACAGGATGAAGGCAAAACTCTGGTGCAGCAGCCCCGCCCATAGTGGCACGACCAGCACCAGAGTGACAATGCCAAGCGCCGCCTGGCAGAACACCAGCCCCACCAGCAGAGCCGCCCGCCGTGCTGGCAGCGATCCGGCGGCGCGGGCACGCCACGCGTACGCCAGCACAAACAGCACGATGCCATAGGCCAGCATGCGGTGCTGGAATTGCACCGTGGTGATAGACTCAAAAAAATTGCGCCAGAGGGGCTGCTTTTGCAGCAGGATGTTAAACGGCAACAGGAAGTGTCCGTCCATCAGCGGCCAGGTAGTGTTGACAAGGCCGGCCCGCAAGCCCGCGACCAGCGCGCCAAAGCCGATCTGGATGAACACCAGCGCCACCAGAATCACCGCCCACCAACGCAGGCCCATGGCGCGCGTCGAAGGTGTAGCAATACTCAATCCCGCCGCCTGCCACACGAGGCATGCGAATGTGAAGCTCGCCAGCAGCAGATGCGCCATGAGCAGATATTGCGACACCTCGACGCGGCGGGTCAGGCCGGATTTCACCATATACCAGCCAACCAGGCCCTGAAGGCCGATCAGACAGCCAATCAGGAACAGCTTGGCGGCAAATTTGTTGGAAATGGCACCGCGCGCCCAGAACCAGATCAGCGGCAGCAACATTTCCAGCCCGACGAGGCGCGCATGCAGCCGGTGCAACCATTCCCAGAAATAAATATATTTGAAGTGCGCCAGCGTCATGCCGGGAAACAACAGCTTGTATTGCGGAATTTGCTGGTATCTGGAGAACAGCGTCAGCCAGTCCGCCTGCGACAGCGGTGGCAAAGCGCCCGTGACAGGCTTCCATTCGGTGATGGAAAGCCCCGATTCAGTCAGCCGCGTCGCGCCGCCAATGAGCACCATGACCAGCACCATTGCCGCCATGAACCACAACCAGCCCCTCACCGTGGCCAGATGGCCTTCACGCACATTGTCCCTGGGGTTTGCTCGCGGCGTGGTATCGGGAAAATAAATCCAGTCGGTCATGGCCTGCCTGCCGCCTTGCGCTTGCATATCGGGTCAACGCTCCATATAGCGCCGAGTCAAGGGCGTCGAGACCCCGCCCTGTCGCACCCTGCCTGGTCTGGAGCCAAAGGTAACAAGAATGTCGATGCGCCAGCGGAAATTGGTCGGGACAGTGGCGATGCTTGTCTTCGTGGTGGTCTATGGCCTCGCGGTCATGGTCATCGTGCAGGGCCATGGCATGACCCACCTCAACACCCTCCTGCAAACCGTCATTTATGGTGTGCTCGGCCTCGCGTGGATTTTGCCGCTGATGCCGCTGATCCGCTGGATGCAGCGACCAGATGACCTTCAGGCAGGCTGAAACCGGTTCATCAGCGCAAACGGCACACCCGACAGCAAGGCCCGAAACGCCCGGCGCGATTGGTGCAAGCCATTGACCGAAAGCCGTGGCAAGGAATGCAAGCGGTTGGCGTGGGCGTCAAGAACCATGCCGGGCCGGGTGGTCACCGCGCTCGCAAATCCAAGCGCGCGGGCAAGATCAAATTCGCGCTGCCCCGCGGACGTCGGATCGCCAACTGGATACGATAGATGCATGGCAGGCACCTGCAGCCGCTCGGCAATTTGTTGACGGCTCTCGGTGAGTTCGCGATGCAACTGGCGCATGGACAGCTTGGCAAGGCGCGGGTGCGTCAGCGTGTGCACGCCAATGGTGCAAAGGCCGTGACGGCTGATCGCGGCCAGCCCCTCCCAATCCATGCATAATTCCCGCACCAGCGCAGCACTGTCGCCGCCAGCCTCCGCCAGGAGTTGCCCTGTCCCGGCGAGCAATTCGGCCTCGCTGCCAGCCCGCAGCGCCCAATAAACCTTGGCGAAGGCCGCCTGTTTCTCGCTCAGGGTGACGGCGGGCAGATCAAGATCGCCCTGCGGCGCCGAACACCGCACACGGTTCAAGTGGCGGATCGCCACCTCCAGCTCCAGCCACCACAACCGCGCCGTGCCATCGGCAAAGCCCGTGGCCGCATAAAGCGTAAACGGGACACCATGGCGTTCAAGCACCGGCAACGCATGTTCGGCATTGTCGCGATAGCCATCATCGAAGGTAAAGACCGCAAAGGGCCGCTGGCCTTTGGGCTTGGGCCGGTTCAGCCGCTCTGTAGCTTCGTCAAGGCTGATGATGTCAAACCCCGCGGCGCGGGTTTCGAGAATCACCTTTTGCAAGAACTGCGGAGTGATTTCCAGAATGTGGTTCGGAGCAAAAGCCTGGCCCTGCCAGGGCCGCACATGATGAAACATCAGCAGCGCACCGCGCCCGCGGGCAAAAGGCCGCAGCAAGCGCGCCGCACCAGAAAGCGACAGGGCGCCGAGGCCCGCAGCTATCAACTTGTGGCGTGCATCCATCGCTGCCTTTCCGCCACTTCGGGCCGAAAAATTATTTTCTAATCCCGACGCACCATTGCATCATTTATTTTCTTTTCCGTTTCATATTGGCTCAGAGCGTACACAGCCCATATCGTCGCCGGGATCCATCCAAGCAAAGAAATTTGCAGCAGCAGGCAAAACAGGCCGGTGAATGGGCGACCAATGGTGAAAAAAGTGAGCCAAGGCAGCAAAAAGGCGATCAGCAGGCGCATGACTCAACTCCAGTTCAGATATTATGCTTGCCCATGGCAGCCGCAGCCTGAATCTTGCACGAACAATAGCAAGGTTCAACCAAAATGAACGGGGATCGCCTCATGTCTCTCGGCGGCACGCTGGACGGTGTCGCAACGCAGCCGGCTGCCATGCCATTCAGCCGCCTCGAAATCCATGCAGATTTCGAGGGTGCAGCGAGCGCTTGGGCGCGCCTTGCTGCCCATGCGCCTGCGTCATGGTATCAGACACGGCATTGGGCCAGCGCCTGGTGCGCCAGCGTCGGCAAAGCCAACCGCGCCAAGCCGCAGATTATCGTCGCCTATGATGCCGATGGCGAGCCCTGCCTGCTGCTGCCGCTGGTGGTGATGCGCAAGGGCCTGCTGAACGAGGCGCAATTTTGCGGGGGCAAGGACTCGAATTTCAACCTGCCGCTGTTTCGTCCGCAAGACCGCTGGGACAGAGCCTCCATCCGCCTGTTGCTGCGGCAGGCCGCAGCGCAGTTGCGCCCGCGTCCCGACATATTCGCTTTGCTCAACCAGCCAGGACAATGGGACGGCGCATTGAACCCGATGGCGATGCTGACGGCGCAGCCAAGCCCGAGCTTTGGCCATCGCGGCACCTTGTCACGCCAAAGTGACGTGCTGCTGGCGGAGCGGCTCTCGTCCGATCATCGCAAGAAACTGGCGCGCAAATTTCGCCGTCTCAATACGCTTGGCCACACGCACTGCGCCTTTGCGGAAAGCCGCGCGGAGATTGAGGCGGCCATCAGTGCCTTTTCGGCGCAAAAGGCCGAACGGCTGCGGCAAATGGGGGTCGTCGGCCAGTTTGAGGATGACCGCACGCCAGATTTTCTGCGCCGCCTTTCGATTCCCACCCAGGATGGCGAACCGGCCAGGATGCGCTGGGCGACCTTGATTGTCGGCGATCAGATTGTCGCCACTTACGGCGGCGGAATCCATCGCGGGCAATTTCAGGCCATGGTCAATTCCATGAGCCTCGACCCGATAATCGCCAGATCAAGCCCCGGGGAATGCTTGCTGAACTGGCTCGTGACCCGCTGCTGTGAGGACGGCTTGAGCCGGTTTGATCTGGGCACGGGCGAAGGCGGCTACAAGACGCTTTACTGCCCGACGGCTGAACCGCTGTTTGACAGCATCGTCCCCGTCAGTTCCGCAGGCGCGCTCGCCGCTGTCGCGCGACGCTCAATTCTGCGCGCCAAACGCATGATCAAGCAAAATGAAGTGCTCTGGGCAGCGGCCCGCAAAATCCGTAGCTACCGCGCGCCAAAGTCCGGCGGCGCGGCGTCAGGCTGAGCTGCCCCGCCGCGACCTTGCCGGCACAGCGCTGGCGCGGGCCAGCAGCACAGGCCCGGCACCCCAATGGGCAAACCGCGCTTTGGCGCGACTGACCATCGCACCATCAAGCTCATCGGCATCCATCACGATGACATAATTGGCCAGGGGTGCCAGTTCGGCAGCTTTGAGGCCATCAGTCGCGACCCGGCAAAACAGCAGCAGGTGCTCATAACTCTCGCCCAGCACGTCAAGCACTTCATCAAGCCCTTCGCGCCCTGCAAACGCGGCATGGCCATAGCCGATCACATGCAGACGGCTTTGCGGATCGCGGTGGATGACCTCGGCATAGGTGGCGCTGCCTTCGACCAAGTCGGTGAAACCGGGCGCATCATCGTGCTCGGCAAGCGCGTCGATGTCATAGGTTTCGCTGTCCAGATTGACCAAAAGGACGCGGGCTTTCGCCGCCAGCGGACGGGCCATGGCCAGCGCCGACAGCGCCTCCGATCGCGCATCGCCCTGCGCTGGGCGCAACGCTGGCAGCAGACTGATGATGGCGTGGTCTTGCGATGTCGCTCCTTCCAGGCGCGCGACGATGGTTTCAACCGCGATCATTCCTTCAGCCTCCCCGGTGCCGGTCAGATCCGAGCTTGCACCCGGCACCTCAAGGGGTGACAGCGCAGGACTGCCCGCGCTGGCGGTACCAGATGGCATTGGCGGCACTGTCGGCTCGCGCCGCGCGGTTTCCGGCTCTAGCATGGCATTGGCGGCGTTCTGTGAGGTATCTGTCTGCCAAGGCTCGGCGGGGGTTTTCAGTAATTCCTTCGCCAGCACCGCACCCGCTGAAAATACCAATCCAGCCAGCGTTGAAACCAGAATCATCGGCAGCTTTTTCGGGAAGGATGGCGTTTGTGGCACCACCGCGCGCGACACCAGACGCGCATCAACCGGGGTTGCACTCGCCTCAGCGCGGGCTTCCTGCTCCTGGAATTTGGCGGTGTCGGCCTCCAGCGTCTTGCGGATCAGCGCTGCATCATCAGTGAGCTTGCGCAACTGGACCTCAGCGTCGCTCGCCTGGCCTGCAACTGCGGCTTGCTGGCTGAGGGCTGTCTTGAGATTGGCGACCTTCAAGGCCGCCAGCTTGGCTTCGTTTTCGAGCCCGGCTGCTGTCTTGGTCGCCGCCTCTGCCAATTGGTGATCAATATCAGCCAGCTGCGCGCGCAGCGCCTTGATCACCGGATGGCCCGGCAGCAGCGTGCGTGATTGCAGCGCCAGTTGGGCGCTGACGGTGACACGCTGTTCATAAATCCGGCGCACCAGATTGCTGTTGACGATTTCGGAGACATCACCGATGCGCCCGGATGCCACCATATGGCGGATCATCTGCGCTTTGGCGCGCGCGTCTGATTCATCCGAGCGGGCTTTGGAGAGCTGCGTATTGAGATCATCAAGCTGCTGGGCGCTCATGTTGATATGATTGCGACCACCCACGAGGCCGTTTTTCAGGCGAAAATCCTCGGCTTTAGCCTCAGCCTCGGCGAGCCGCTGCCGCAAGCGACCCAATCGGGCTTCCAGCGCATCGGCTGCAACTTTGGCCTGGCGCTGCTTGGCGGCACCCTGGCGCTGCATGTAAAGCGCGGCGACCGCATTGGCCCCCGCCGCCGCCAGTTGCGGGTCGCGCGAGGAAAAATCAATATTGAGAAAGCGCGTTTTGGTTGGCGAGAAAACCGTCAGCGCCTTGGCGAAATTGTCGAGAATCCCATCCTCGCGGGTCATTTTCGAGGGATCCTGCTTCAAGCCGACCAGCATCTCCAGCCGCGAAATCGCGCCCTGCGGACCGGCAAGCGGATCAAATTCCGGATTGCCCTGCAAATGCAACTTGCGGATGGCGGCCAGTGCCAGATCACGCGACTTGATCACCTCAACCTGGGTCGAGACGTCGGCGGCGTCAGGTGGCAGTGCGCTATTGCCATTGCCGCTGCCGACCGAGGAGGTGAAGAAATTGGCCTGCGACTCCACGACAACGCCTGCCTCACCAGTGTAGCGGGGCTTGAGAATATTGACGATCGCGGCGCTGAGCAGAAGGCAGCCGAGCGTCCAACCAAGAATCATGCGCCTGCGAGCCCACAAGGCACGCCCGAGCGCCCCTGATTCAATTTCGCCCGCCGGGATCACATCATACTCCCGCTTGCCGTTCTCACCACCCATGCACTCAACTCCTGCGATGCCCCCGATCAAGGTGGCCTCAGTCACAGGGTCAAACTGTCAGCTTATGGTTGATGCGAAATAAACGATCACCAGCGCCCTGTTGTTTCAATTCGGGAACCGTCCCAATCCAGGTTCAGGCAAACTCGGCACTGTATCGAAAATGTTAACCATGCCGTCCTAAATCTGATTTGTGTGGAGGGCGAGATGCCGGGGCCACGTTACGCTGTTTCGTTTGCGAGCAAGATCATGAGACGGGTGTTGGGCTTCGTGACCGCAGTAATGCTGATGATCGGACTGGCGGCCTGCGCCACGCCGCCGGACGCCACCGCCTATTTTAACTCGGCACTGAACCGGCCCTATACCCTGGCCAGTGGCGATCGGCTGCGCGTGCTTGTTTACGGTCAGGACCAGCTATCGAACAGCTATGATGTTGATGGCACGGGTGCCATCGCCATGCCGCTGATCGGCCTTGTGCATGCACAAGGCCTGACAACCCATGGCCTTGAGCGCGTCATCGCCGATAAACTGCGCAATGGCTTTGTCCGCGATCCACAGGTCGCCGTCGAAGTGCAGGCTTACCGCCCGTTCTTTATTATGGGTGAAGTCACCACGGCGGGCCAATACCCCTATATCAACGGCATGACTGTGCAAAATGCCATCGCAGTTGCCGGCGGTTACACGCCGCGCGCCAGCCATGCCGGTGTTGTGATGACCCGCATCGTCGATGGTCGCTCCTACACCGGAATGGTGCCCGTAACCGAACCCGTTCGTCCAGGTGACACCATTTCGGTGCGCGAGCGGCTGTTTTGATCGTGCCCGGCGCGCCTGATGCCTGAACCCATGCCCACGCACCGCGTTTCCCCTCAAGATGTCAACATCCTGCACGTCTTTCGGGCTCCGGTGGGTGGCTTGTTCCGCCATGTCCAGGACTTGGCAAGCGAACAGGCGGAACGCGGCTATCACGTCGGTATCATTTGCGATTCCTTGACGGGTGGTGAATTTGCGGCGGCCCGGCTTGCCAAGCTGGCCCCCAAGCTGGATTTGGGGATCGAGCGTTTGCCGATGCCCCGCAGGCCCTCCTTCAACGATTTCGTCGCTGTCCGCCGCGTCATGACCCGCACGACAGCCTTGCGGCGTGGCGGGCGCACTTTGATCCTTCACGGCCATGGTGCCAAAGGCGGCGTCTATGCCCGCCTGCCGGGTCTATGGTCGCACGATGCCTTGCGCGCCTATACTGCCCATGGCGGCAGCTTCAATTACCGGCCAGGCTCGCGCATCCATGGCTTTTACATGCGCATCGAAGCGGCGCTGAACCGCGCGACAGACATCTATCTCTATGAAAGCGCCTACATAAAATCACGCATCGAGGCGGAATTGGGCCCTGCTTGCAAGCTCGGCAAAATCGCCGTCAATGGCATTTCCGAGGCCGAATTCGAGCCGGTCGCACCAAGTCCCGAAGCTGCGGATTTCCTTTACCTGGGCGAGTTGCGCGCCGTCAAAGGCGTCGACACGCTGATTGAAGCCATGGCGCTGGTGCATGCAACCACGGCACTGCGGCCAACGCTGGTTTTGGCTGGCACTGGCCCGGACGAGGCCGCGCTGAAAAACCAGGTCGCGACGGGAGGGCTTGGCCCTTACGTCACTTTCGTCGGGGCGCAGCGCGCCCGTCATGCCATGGCTAAGGCGCGCACCTTCGTGGTGCCGAGCCGCGCTGAGTCCCTGCCCTATTCCCTCCTGGAAGCGACCGGCGCCGGCATGCCGACGATTGCCACCAATGTTGGCGGCATACCGGAAATTTTTGGCCCCTTCGCTGACCAGTTGATTGCTTGCAATGATGCCCCGCTGCTGGCAGCGCGCCTCACTGCATTGCTTTTGGCCCCTGAGTCGGAGCGCGCTGGCATGGCTCTTGCTATTCAGAAACATGTCAAAACACGGTTTACAATCAAACATATGGTCGATGACATTCTCGAAGCTTACGAGCAGGCGCTCGACCAAAAAGCCAACCGGCGCGCCTGAGGCATTTCGAGGTATCCAATTTTACGAGGGCTGGTGTTATGGCTGCTTTTACAACAAGGGATTTGCTGGAACTCGATGCTGCCCTGCAAGCACCATCGACCAGTGCTGGCCTTGACAGCGAAACTACACGCATGCCGCCCCTGGCGGATGTCGGTGTCATTCAGCGCAACCGTTATGCGCTTTCGCCCGTGGTGGTGGCCGGCTCGGCACGGCTGATCGAGTTTTGCCTCGTCGCGCTCTGCGGCTTTCTGATCCACCGCGTCTATGTGCATCCGCCCATTGGCACCGAAACGGACTATTACATCGCCATTCCGCTGATATCTCTGGCCACACTGACGATCTTCCGCGCCCTGGGCCTCGACCAGATTTCCACCTTGCGTGAGCCGCTCAGCCACGGCCTGCGGATCATGGGCGGCTGGGCGCTGGTTTTCCTTGTATCAATGGCGCTGGTGTTTTTCCTGAAACTGGACGGAATTTTCTCACGGGTCTGGTTGCTCAGCTGGTTTGGCATCGGCTTGGTGATGCTGATGATTGAACGCGCCATCATCGCCTTTGTCGTGCGTTACATGACACGGCTCGGGCGGCTGGAGCGCCGCGCCGTCATTGTCGGCGGCGGCACGGCGGGCGAGCAGGTCCTGCGTAATCTCGCCGAGCAGCAAGATTCAGATCTACGCATTTATGGCGTGTTTGATGATCGCACGGACGCCCGCTCACCTGACATCGTCGCAGGCTTTCCCAAGCTCGGCACAGTTGATGATCTGGTTGAATTTGCCCGCCATACAGCGGTCGATCTGGTGATTTTCACATTGCCGATCAGTGCCGAGAAGCGACTGCTGCAAATGCTGCACAAATTATGGGTGCTGCCAATCGATATCCGCTTGGCGGCCCACATGAACAAGCTGCGCTTCCGGCCGCGTTCGTATTCCTATATCGGCAATGTTCCGGTGCTGGACATGTTCGACAAGCCCATCGCCGACTGGGACCTGGTGGTCAAATCCGCCTTCGACAAGATCGTCGGCTCGCTGTGCCTGGTGGTGCTGGCACCCCTGATGGTGTGCATCGCGATTGCTGTGAAACTCACATCAAAAGGCCCGGTTTTTTTCAAGCAGAAACGCTACGGCTTCAACAACGAACTGATCGAAATCTACAAATTCCGATCCATGTATGTCGATCAGCTCGATTTCGACGCCACCAGGCAGGTGACCCGCAACGACCCGCGCGTAACCCCGGTGGGCCGCATTATCCGCAAGACCTCACTGGATGAACTGCCGCAACTGTTCAATGTGATTTTTTTCGGGAACCTCTCGCTTGTCGGCCCGCGCCCCCATGCCATCAACGCCTCGGCGGAAAATCGCCTCTATGACAAGGTTGTCGATGGCTATTTCGCGCGCCATCGCGTGCGCCCCGGCATCACCGGCTGGGCGCAGGTTAATGGCTGGCGCGGCGAAACCAACACCCGTGAGAAAATCCAGGGTCGCGTCGAACATGATCTTCATTATATCGAAAACTGGTCGATCCTGTTCGATGCCTATATCCTGTTGATGACGCCCATCTCGGTGCTGCGCGGCGACAACGCCTATTGAAGCGCCCTCACGCCGCCGACATGTGAATCAAGTCTTTCGGAATGGGTACAATCGGCAGGGCCACCTTCTCCAGCATCGCGTTATACACCTCGAGGATGCGCTCGACATGGCGTGCTGTCGAGGGCGGATCCTGCCAGAAAGCGTCATAGGCGCCATGCGAAAGCCGCGTGATCAGTTCGTCATTCTGAGCCTGCATCAACATGCCCGCCAGCGCATCGGCGTCAGCACCGCGAAACCACAGGCCGGTAGAGAAATGCTCAATCTCTTCGCGCCCGGCGCAGCCATCCGCGACGATGACAGGCGTGCCGAGCGCCTTGGCTTCGAGCACGGTGAGCGGCTGGCCCTCATACCAGAGCGAGGGGAACACCAGCGCCCGCGCGGCCCGCATGATCTGGCGCACCTCGCCCGGTGATTTCCACCCCAGCAGCCGCGCTTCGGGAAAGCGTGCCTGCAATTCGCCAGCCAGCGGGCCATCGCCCACAAACACCGGCACAATACCCACCCGCCGCGCCGCTTCGGCAAACAGGAAAGGGCCCTTCTCGGGTGAAAGCCGGCCCACAAAAATCACGTCGCCGGAAGCCGGGTTGGTTTTGCGGCCCAGTTGATCGACCTCGATGGGGTTGGAAATCTGGTGAATTTTGACACCTTTGGGCAACTGCTGCGACACGACGCCAACCTGAAATCGCGAGATCATGATGTAGTCGCTGAAAATTTCCGGCAGATGCGCGATATTGGTCATGATCGCCTGGCGCGCGCTACGCCATAATTTGCGTGGGTAATTCACTGAATCGCAATGGGTCGACACGCATTGCAGCGACAGCGGCGTCAACTTGCAGGCATGCCCGGTCTGGTAATTGTAAAATCCACCATTCGGGCAAAACAGGAAATATTCATGCACGGTATAGACCGCCGGGAAGCGCGAGGCGACAATCGGTCGGGCAATGGAGGGAGACAGCGCCTTGGCCCAGCCATGGACATGAACAATGGTACGTCCGCGCGGCATGGTTGCCAGCAAGCGTCGCAATTCGCGCGCTGCCCTGATGTTCCAGACACCCTGAACAGCAGCGGCCGCCCGTGACGGGTTGCCAAGCAGGTCACTTTGTTCAAGGCAGACCACTTTCACGCCCTCATCCAGCAATTTTTGCTCGATAGGGCCGGCTGCGGCAAAAATAATCGGTTCATGCCCTGCCCGTTTCAGGCCAATGGCGCTATCAAAAGCCACCTTGGCCTGACCACCCGTGATGCGCGCATGATCCAGAACAATGACAACGTGCAATGGGGTATCATGTGAAGCGGGAGCGGCCATAATATATCCTCGAAAGCGACCGTTACTTTCGCATCGAGGCGTTGAAGATTCGCCCAACAGACTTGGTTTATGATCTATTTTGCTTAAATCGTGCATTCAGGGATAACAACATATGAACGCAATCTCCACTAACGGCTTTGGTCGCACGTTCCTGGGCCTCGCGGGCCTGCTGGGGGCCTGCGGCGTGGCTCTGGCGGCGCGGGCCGCCCATGGTGGCGGCAACACCAGCGTGCTGGCCATTGCGGCGCAGTTTCTGCTGGTGCATGCCGCAGCGCTGCTGGGCATCGGCGCCTGGCTGCAACAGGCGAAGGCGCGCCAAGCCCAACTCCTGCGCCTGGCTGGGACATTGATGGCCCTGGCGGCGGCCCTCTTCAGCGCCGACCTCACCGTATTTGGCCTTTATGGCCACAGCCTGTTTCCCTTTGCCGCCCCAACCGGTGGCCTCGGGATGATCGCCGCCTGGCTCGTGACTGGCACGGCAGGCTTGATCCCAGCGCCTAAATCGAGGGATCACACCCTTTCATAGTCTTCGATCACCCACGGCTCCGCCGCAGCATCCTGGTGCCAGGCCTGCCAGGCGGGCAGCGCCCGCACGGCGTCCATATAGGCCTTTGTCGCGGCACTGACCTTGATATCATAGGCGTAGAGCCGGTTGACGACGGGTGCATACATCGCATCGGCCGCGCAGAACTTGCCCATGAGAAATGGGCCGTCTGCGCCAAAGCGGACGCGGCTGTCGGCAAACAGCGCCTCGATCCGCGCGATATTGGCCTTTGCGTCAGCGCTCAGCGCCGTACGCGGGGCGCGTGGCACGCGGCGGAAATTCGTCGGGCATTCCTGGCGCAAGGCCGTGAACCCGGCATGCATCTCGCTGCTGATGGAGCGGGCAAGGGCGCGGGCTGCGCGTTCGCGCGGCCAGATCGCCATTTGCGGAAAGCTTTCCGCAAGATATTCCAGAAGTGCCAGCGATTCCCACACGTGCACATCGCCATCCCGCAGCGCCGGAACCTTGCCTGTCGGCGATACCGCCAGCAGGCGCGCCAAAGTATCGCTCTGGCGCAGCGGAACGACCGTCTCTTCAAAAGGGATCTCGAACTGGCGCATCAGCAGCCAGGGCCGCAACGACCATGAGGAATAGGCCTTGTTGACGATGGTAAGGTGCAAGGTCATTTCGTAATTTCTTCCGGTTTCAGCCGCGTCCTGTCAGGGGCATTTTGGTGGCCATGACGGTGATGAACGGCACATTGGCCTCAAGCGGCAGGCCCGCCATATAGACGAGCGCATCGGCCACCAATTTGGGATCAATGCGCGGTTCCGGCTTCAGTGAGCCATCAGCCTGGCGCACGCCCTGCTTCATGGCTTCGGTCATCTCGGTCGCGGCATTGCCTATGTCGATCTGACCACAGGCGATGTCGAAGGCCCGTCCGTCAAGGATGGTCGATTTCGTCAGGCCGGTAAGGGCGTGTTTGGTCGCTGTGTAGGGGGCCGAATTCGGGCGCGGGGCCTGCGCCGAGATTGAGGCATTGTTGATGATGCGCCCGCCGCGGGGCGTTTGCGCCTTCATCAAGCGCAATGCCTGCTGCGTGCAGAGGAACGCCGCCGTGAGATTGACCGCCAGAACCGCCTGCCACTGCGCAAAGGTGATGTCTTCCATCGGCACCGGGGGCGCCCCCGTGCCCGCATTGTTGAACAGGAGATCAAGCCGGCCGGACTGCGCCTTGATGGCGGCAAACAGCCCCGCCACCTCATCAGGATGGCTGACGTCGCAAGCGTGCACACTGGCAAGCTGCGGCGCAAAGGCCGCTGTCTCTTGCAGCAGCGACGCTCGCCGCCCCGTGAGCCAGACATGCCAGCCCGCCTGCATCAGGCCATGCGCCGCAGCGCGGCCAACGCCTGTTCCTGCCCCGGTAACAAGCGCGATGCGCGACGAAGCTGTCATGACCTATCCTTATTTTATCAGCGCAGCATCTGCAGGATGTCGTTCGACACAGCAAACAGCATCAGTGCTGCCACCGTAACCAATCCGAGCCGAAAGCCATATTCCTGCACCCGCTCGCTCATCGGACGCCGGAACAGCGCCTCATAGGCGTAAAACAACAGGTGGCCACCATCAAGCATCGGAATCGGCAGCAGGTTCATCAGGCCAATCGACACGGACAGCACCGCCATCAGATTGAGCAGGCTGTCAAATGACGAGCGCGCCATTTTCCCTGCCAGCGCACCAATGCGGATCGGACCAGAAATCTGATTGGCAGAGACCTGCCCGGTGACGATACGCTTCAAGGCCGTTCCGGTATTGGTGATCCAATACCAGGTTTCTGAAGTCCCAGCCCTCACCGCGCCCGGCAGCGAGTAGGACACATGCCGCCAATCGGCCGGTTTGCCATCATTCTCGATGCCAATACGCCCGATCGTTTGATCGCCAAGGCTTGATTTCAACAGGGTCGCCGCAGGAACCACATGCAGCGTCAGGCTGTGGCCCTGGCGTTCAACACCTACAACCAGCGGCACATTGGCACTATCCATGATGGTGCGCTGCACCTCATTGAAATCACGGATTTTAGCGCCGTTGATCGTGGTGATTTCATCGCCGGGCTTGAAGCCAGCACCGGCGGCGACGCTGCCCTGCGTCACGCCAGCCACAACCGCTGGCAATTCATCGCGCCCGGAAACATAGAACATGCCGGAAAACAGCACGATTGCGAACAGGAAGTTCACAAACGGCCCCGCCGCCACCACCAGCGCCCGCTTCCATACTTTCTGTCCTTGCAGGGTCACCGAGCGTTCTTCCGTCGACATCTCGGCAACACCGTCATTGTCAGGCACGCTCGCGCCATTGGCATCACCATGGAATTTCACATAGCCGCCAATCGGATAAGCGGCCAGACGCCAATGCGTCCCGTGGGAATCATCAAAGCCAAAGAGTTCCGGCCCAATGCCAATGGAAAAGGCATCAACCTTGACGCCACACCAGCGCCCGACCAGAAAATGCCCCATCTCATGCACAAAAACGATGGTGGAAAGCACGAAAAGATAGGGCACGATATCAGTTGCCACAACCCAGAGAGCATGAAGTCCATACATCGTTATGTCGCCTTTTTTTGATCCCTCCGCGCCGCTGCGGGCAGCGAGGCCAGGGGGCAAAGTCACATGGTTACTATTTCGTTACCATGGCGGATCAAAGGCCTTGCGCCTAGGGGGTGGCGAACCTTTCTCTTGCAACATGGTCAACAGCGAGGGCTTCCGCCAGTGTCTGCGGGGTTTTTGCCTCGCCATGGCGCAAGGCTGCCTCGCACGCATTTGCCACAAGCCGGGCGATATCGCCAAATTTGATCCGGCAATCGAGAAAAGCTGCCACCGCCAATTCATTGGCGGCATTGAGCACCGTCGGCAGGCCCTGCCCGGTTTTCATGACGTCCATCGCCAGTTGCAGGGCCGGGAACCGCCCGTGATCGGGCCGCGCGAAGGTCAGCCCACCCAACGCCGCCAGATCCAGCCTTTTGCACGATGTCGTGAGCCGCTCTGGATAGCCAAGGCAATGCGCGATGGGCGTGCGCATGTCGGGCACCGACAGACCAGCCACCACCGAGCCATCGCTGAACGACACCATGCCATGCACCACCGATTGCGGATGCACCACCACATCAAGCTTTTCCGGGTTGATCCGGAACAGCGCCTGCGCCTCGATCAGTTCCAGCCCCTTGTTCATCAGCCCGGCGGAATCAATGGTGATCTTGCGGCCCATGCTCCAATTGGGATGGGCCAGCGCCGCGGCGACATCGGCCTCATCGATTGCCGCAGCGCTCCAGTTCAGGAACGGCCCGCCCGAGGCGGTGAGGACCATCTGCTCGACGTCAGAAGCATCACGGCCATTCAATGCCTGAAAAATAGCATTATGTTCGCTGTCCATTGGCAGCAAGGGCACGCCCTGCGCCGCCGCTTGCGCCATGAAGGCCTCGCCCGCCGAAACCATGCATTCCTTGTTGGCCAGCGCAATCGTGCGTCCCTGCTGCAACGCGGCGAACGTCGGCTTCAGACCGGCAATGCCGACAATGGCGGCAATCACCATATCGCAGGGGCGTTGCGCCGCTTCCACCACGCCCGCCTCGCCAGCAGCGCAGCTTATGCCCGAACCCGCCAACCCCTCACGCAGGGCTCCCAGGGCGGTCTCATCGCTGATGGCGGCGTGGCGCGCCTTCAGCCGCCGCGCCATGCTGGCAAGCGCCACAGCATCGCTGCCGCCCACCACCGCCTCAACTTCAAAATCAGGATTACCCGCCACAAGATCGGCCGTCGAGCGACCGATCGAACCGGTAGCCCCCAGAATGATCAGCCGCCGGGGTCGGCGATGCATTGTCACCATTGAAATAGGCCCGCCGCCGCCATCGGCGCATCAAGGCGTAGGAACCCGAACAGTGCGGCAAAAATGCTGGCAGCGATGAAACCATCGAGCCGATCCATGAAGCCGCCGTGGCCGGGGATGAAAGGCGAAGAATCCTTCACGCCAAAATGCCGCTTCATGGCGGATTCCAGAAGATCACCGGCCTGTGACGCCAGCGAAGCGGCAACGCCCAGCACCAGCACCAGCGGCCATGAAACCGGCATTGCGGCCAGCCAGACGATGCCCGCGCCCGCTGCAGTGCCGCTGACAAGCCCGCTCAGCGTGCCAGCCCATGTCTTGGAGGGCGACACTTGCGGCCAGAGCTTGGCACCGCCAATCAGGCGACCACCAAAATAGGCCATGATGTCGGTCATCCACACCACGGCAAACAGCCAGAGCAACGCCAGAAACCCGAAAGGCGACAATGAGAAGCGCAAATCAATCACCGCCAGCAGCAATGTGCCTGCATAAAGCGCGCCGCTACCCGCCCACAGCCGACGGCCCGCCGGGGCCAGCGAGGCGGTAACCACCACGCCCGCGACCAGACATTCCAGAGCCGCACCTGCCCCTGCCAGGCTCATCGCCGTGGCGATGGCCAGCAGCATGACGGCCGCAGTCAAGCTGCGTTCCAGAACCGCCTTAGGCGAAACCATGGCCTGCCATTCAGCCGCGACCATGCCGCTCAGAAACAGCCAGCACAGCGAAAACAGCCAGCCTCCGGCCCAAAGGCAGGCCAGCGCCAGGCTGGCCATCACCACACCGGAGATGATACGCACCTGCAAATCCTGCAGCTTCATCAGAATTTTCGTCAGAGGTCGTGATGCGCCGCGCGCTTTGCCGACACTCATCAACGCGCCGCCTTGATCGGGCTTGCGCCTTCGTCGCGTCCGCCAAACCGCCGCGAGCGACCCCGAAACTCAGCCAGCGCCGCAGCAAATGTCGTCTCGTCGAAATCGGGCCATAGGACCGGCAAAAATACAAATTCGGCATAGGCCGCCTGCCACAGCAGAAAATTCGACAGGCGCTGCTCACCAGACGTGCGAATGATCAATTCAGGGTCGGGAATGCCCGCCGTGTCCAGTGCCGCATCAATTTGTTCAAGATTGATCGCCTCGGGTGCCAGGGTGCCCGCCGCAACCTGATGCGCCAGACGGCGCATGGCACGGGTGATTTCCTGCCGCCCGCCATAATTGAAGGCCAGCACCAGATCGAGCTTGTCATTCCCGCGGGTGGTCGCCTCAGCCTCATCAAGCAGCTCGGCAATGCCGCGCGGCAGGCCGGTGCGCTCGCCAATGATTTTGACTCGCACCCCATTCTGGTTGAGTTCATGCAGATCGCGCCTGAGATAAAGCTTCAGCAGGCCCATGAGATCATTGACTTCGTCGAGCGGACGCGTCCAGTTTTCAACCGAAAAGCTGTAAAGCGTCAGATAGCGCACGCCGAGGCCGGGTGCGCTGCGCACGCATCGACGCAGCGCTTCCATGCCCCGCCTATGCCCCTCAAGGCGTGGCAGGCCACGCGCTTGCGCCCAGCGGCCATTGCCGTCCATGATGATGCCGACACCGAGGCCTTCCAGTGTTGCGCTTCGCCTGATAGCTGGCACGGCAGGCATATCATTCATGGTTATGTGCGCTCCTCCGGCAATATTCTAACATCAGGGCGCTTAGACCTGCATGATTTCTTTTTCTTTGCCCGCCAGCACACTGTCAATTTCATGGATGGCGCTGTCGGTGGCCTTTTGCACTTCGGCAGCCTGACGCTTCTCGTCATCTTCCGAAATCACTTTGTCTTTCAGCAGCTTTTTGCAAAGGTCAATGCCGTCACGCCGAATGTGACGCACGGCAACGCGGGTATCCTCCGTGTATTTATGGGCGACCTTCACCATCTCCTTGCGGCGCTGCTCGTTGAGTTCGGGGATGCGAATGCGCAACGTCTGGCCCTCGACCGTGGGCGAAAGTCCAAGATTGGCATCGCGAATGGCTTTGTCGACCGCGCTGACCAGACCCTTGTCCCATACCTGCACCGCCAGCATCCGCGCCTCAACCACCGAAATATTGGCGACTTGCAGCAACGGCGTTGGCGAACCATAGGCAATCACCTGCACCGGCTCAAGCAGGCTTGGCGAAGCCCGCCCGGTGCGCAGGCCATTCAAATCATGCTTCAAACTGGCGATGCTCGCCTGCATGCGCCGCTTGATATCGGCAAGATCAAAAGTGGCGGCCATGGGCGTATTCCTTCCGGATTTCCATCAAATCATCTTTCGTTGTCGCTCGGCCCCCGTCAATCGCCAAGGCAACAAAACAAGTGAACATGATCATCTATCACGCTTCTGCGGGCACCACGATGGTACAGCGGCCCGCACCCGTCAATGCCGCCGTGATCGCCCCGGCCTCACGGATTGAAAAGACCACGATAGGCAGCGCATTTTCGCGCGCCAAAGCAAAAGCAGCAGTGTCCATGACGGCAAGGTTGCGCCCGATCGCCTCATCATGGGTCAGTGTGTCGTAACGGGTAGCCCGCGGGTCGCGGTGCGGATCGGCGCTATAGATACCGTCCACCTGCGTTGCCTTCAGAACGGCATCGCAGGAGAGTTCGGCAGCGCGCAGGACAGCACCGGTATCGGTCGTGAAAAACGGATTGCCCGTGCCCCCCGCCAGCACCACGATGCGACCCTTGTTCATGTGATTCAGCGCCGCCTGGCGCGAATAGGGTTGGCAGATTTGCGGCATGGCGATGGCCGAAAGCGCGCGGGTCGGCCAGCCGGCAGCCTCGATCGCCGCCTCCAGCGCCAGCGCATTCATCGCAGTTGCCAACATGCCGATGGAATCTGCCCGCGCCCGCTCGATGCCTTTTTCAGCACCCTGCATGCCGCGAAAAAAATTGCCGCCCCCCACCACGATAGCCAGTTGCGCGCCGCTGGCAGCGCCTTGCGCCAGATCCGCCGCCATGCGCTGGAGCGTGACCGGATCAAGGCCATGCGTCAGCGGCCCCATCATCGCTTCGCCCGAGAGTTTCACCATCGCCCGCTTCCAGCGTGATTGTGTGGAGGCGGGTGTCATGGCTTGCCTTTCGGTTCAGGGGATGGGCAAAGCGTACCAGGCGAACAAGGTTGCCAAGCCCGTGCTTCAGGATTGAAGCGCAGCGACTTCGGCAGCAAAATCGGCCGTTTCCGGCTTGTCGATGCCTTCACCCAGCGCATAACGCAGGAAACCCTTCAACACAATCGCCGCACCGGCCGCCTTTTCAGAGTCTTTCAGAACCTGGGACACTGATTTTCCGGCATGTTCGGCATGGATGGAGATTTGATCAACCAGGCAGACTTCCTTGTAGAAGGTCTTCATGCCGCTATCGATGATCTTTTCCAGCACATGCGCGGGCTTGCCAGCATTTTTGTCGGCCAACAGGTTGCGCTCGCGCGTCACCAGAGCCGGATCTAGCGCCGAAGGCTCCAGGGCCGTAGGGTTGGCTGCGGCAACATGCAACGCCAATGACCGCGCCAAAGGCATCAGCACGTCCTGATTGCCGGATGATTCCAGCGCGACGATGACGCCGATCTTGCCAAGGCTGTCAGCAACCGCATTGTGCACATAAGAGCCGATCACGCCCTGTTTGACATGCAGCCCGTCGGTGCGGCGCAATGTCATGTTCTCGCCAATCGTGGCGATGGCATTGGCCAGCGCAGCGCTGACACTATCCCCACCGGGATAATGGGCGTTCTTGAGTTTTTCCAGATCATCGCCGGTTTCCAGCGCCACCAGCGCGATGGTGCGCACCAGAGACTGGAATTCCTCGTTGCGTGCGACAAAATCCGTCTCGGAATTGACCTCGACGACGACGCCGCTTGTATCGCGCACCGCGACGGCAACCAGTCCTTCAGCCGCGATCCGGCCTGATTTCTTCGCGGCCTTGGAGAGGCCCTTCTTGCGCAGCCAATCAATAGCCGCCTCGCCGTCGCCGCCGGTCTCGGTCAGCGCAACCTTGCAATCCATCATGCCCGCGCCAGTTTTTTCGCGCAGATCCTTGACCATAGAGGCCGTAATGGCTGTCATTGTTTTATCCCCGCAGTTTCGGAATCAGGCACCAGCTACAAGCGCGCGGGCTTGCTCGACCCAGCCATCGCGCGCGATACGCCCACCCAGCTTCAGATCAGTGTCCACTGTCGCAGCTTCAGCGTCGGTGAGGCTGGCAATCTGCCAATAATGGAAAATGCCCGCATCATTGAGCTTCTGCACAATCTGCGGCCCCGCCCCGTGCATCTTCGCCAGATCATCGGGCGCGCCGCGCGGCGCAGCCAAAAATTCGAATTTCTCGGAACCAAATTCAGCCGGTTCTGCGGGCGTTGCCAGCGCCTGCTCGGCAACTGGCGCTTCCATCGCTCCCATGTCCACACCAGCCGCGCCATCCGCACGGCCAATGCCATCAAGCGCCGCCCTGGCAATCAGGTCGCAATAGAGCGCAATGGCGCGTCCGGCATCGTCATTGCCTGGAATGGGATAGGTTATGCCATCAGGATCGCTGTTGGTATCGACAATCGCCGCGACCGGAATGCCAAGGCGGTTGGCTTCCTTGATCGCCAGGGCTTCCTTGTTGGTGTCGATGACGAACAACAGATCGGGTGTGCCACCCATATCCTTGATGCCGCCCAACGCCTTTTCCAGCTTGTCCTGCTCGCGAACCAGAACGAGCCGCTCTTTCTTGGTCAGGCCCTGCGCACCGCTTTTCAGGATTTCGTCAACTTTGCGCAGCCGCGTGATTGAGGCTGAAATGGTCTTCCAGTTGGTCAGCATGCCGCCAAGCCAACGGGCGTTGACGTAATATTGTGCCGAGCGCTTGGCGCTGTCGGCAATCAGATCGGCAGCCTGACGCTTGGTGCCAACCAGCAGCACGCGCCCACCGCGCGCCACCGTGTCTGAAACCGCCTTCAGCGCCTGGTGCAGCAATGGCACCGTCTGGGCCAGATCAATGATGTGGATGTTGTTGCGCGCCCCGAAAATGTAAGGGGCCATCTTCGGGTTCCAGCGATGCGACTGGTGGCCGAAATGTGCGCCTGATTCGAGTAGGCCACGCATAGTGAAATCTGGCAGTGCCATGTGTTCGTCTCCGGTTATGCCTCCGCGATGATGTCAAGGTTTCGGAACATCCGAACCCACCGGTGCGCACCCTTGAAGCAGGGCCGCGTTCATCGCGTGTGGAATGTGCGTCCCTTACCCGAGCCACCCCGATTAGGCAAGTGGGGGCACAATGGCTTCAGTGCAGGGGGACGGTGGGAACGCTCTGAACGGCGTTCAGATCGTAGCCGTGCTCGCGTAGCGGATCATAGCGCGTGTTCTCGCTGGCATCATAGGCCAGCGCCCGGCGCGGTAACGCAGCGCCGGACGGGCCACGCTCCAGGGGCGCATGGTGTTCGATGGCAGCGAGCGCCGAGCGATCTTCCGCATTGGGCTGGACTGCATGGAAATTCGACAAATCCGCGCCGGGCAGGCCCGCATCCACCGCCGCATCGGCATCGCTGGCACTGACGGCCGGGCGGGCGCGTTGCGCCTCTACGGCAGGAACGCCTTTGCCTACGCCAACATCAAACTGCAACGCTGATGCCAGCCGCAGCGCTTTGGCCCGCAGCGCCCGCGCCAGCGGCGTTTCAGCCCGCGCCGCTCGCCTTTGCCTGGCTGCGGCATCACTGAAACCTTGAAAGTCAGGCGCAATCTCGCTGTGTTGCTGGCGCAGCTTCGGGTTCGTCAAGGCCGGCGTGGCGGGCTGTCCGGCTGGAGCCGCTGGTGCCGGGGCCGCGTCATTCTGCAACTGGCGCCAATGCGCGACGTTGATATTGTGCTGCTTCAACGTTTCGGCGAAAACATGCCCGCCCGAACCATCAGCGACAAAATAGAGTTCTTTGGTGTGGTCGGGATGCGCGACCGCCTCCAGCGCCGCCTTGCCCGGATTGCCGATCGGCCCTGGGGGCAGGCCGTAATGCAGATAGGTATTATAGGGTGAGGGAGTCTGCAAATCGGCTTTGGTCAGCCGGTGCCCCAGGGCGGCCTTGCCCCCTACCAGCCCATAGACCACCGTCGGATCGGACTGGAGCGGCATGCGCTTCTGCAGCCTGTTCAGAAAGACCGCAGCAACACGCGGGCGTTCATCAACCTTCCCGGTTTCCTTCTCGACAATCGACGCCAGCGTCACCAATTGCTCGGGCGTCTTCAGCGGCAAGGTCGGGTCACGCCCGGCCCACACTTGCGCCACGAGCTTGCGATCCTCAGCTTCCATCAAGGCAATCTGGTGCGCGCGGGTGTCACCGCGCAGATATTTGTATGTGCTCGGCAGCAGCGAACCTTCAGGCGGCAACTGTGTGATCGTGCCGGTCAACAAAGGATCGGCATTAAGCCGGTCAACAATCTGCAACACGCTCCAGCCTTCGGGAATGTTGAACGTGTGCTCGATGGATTTGCCTGCCACAATGGTCGAAATCACCCCGGCCATGGTCTCGCCCTTGCCGAACTGATATTCACCAGCTTTCAGTCTGCCGCGCTGGCCCTGCAGGAACAGCGCCACTTCCATCCAGAAACCGTCGTGGATGACCCCGTTTTGCTGCAGCACATTCACAATGCCTGGCGTGTCAGTGCCGTGCGGAATCAGCACCACTTTGTCTTGCGTCAGCGGGCCTGGCAGGTCGAGTTGCTTTTTGGCATCCACAACAAAGAAACCAAACAGCAGGAACAGCGCCGCGCCGAATGTGACAAAACCGCTGACCTGCGAGAACAACGAGCGCCGACGCTTCTTCAGGCGCGGCGGCGGCGGCGGTACAAGATCGGGCTGCAACGCTTCCTTCGGGCTTTTGAGAACTTTGCCTGCCCCAGACATCCGCTTGGCCGGTGGCACGATGACGGCGGGGCCCTCAGGCATGGGCCTAGCCACCACCGGGGACTCCGATGCCGAACTCTGGGGCACTTGTTCGGAAGGATGTGGCGTTGCTGACGCCGCAGTCGGTAAGTCTGGTGGCCCGTCAGTCATGTCATGCTACGCTGTGCCGTCGCAGGCTCAACGCCCGCGCCAGCGACGACGCTCTCCCATTGCTACGCCACCCCAAACCAGACACCATCATGCGACTTTACGCCCGGCTTGGCAAGTTTTTCGCCACCAGCCTGTGCAAAAACCACCGGCCTCATGCGAGGCGGCGGAAGACGACCGAGGCGTTGGTGCCGCCAAATCCAAATGAATTCGACAGCGCAACCTCAATCTTGCGGGCACGGGGCTTATGAGGCACCAGATCGATCTTGCTGACCACCGAAGGGTTGTCGAGGTTCAGCGTCGCGGGGGCCATCTGGTCGCGCATGGCCAGAATCGAAAAAATCGCTTCGATCGCGCCCGCCGCACCGAGCAAATGCCCAGTGGAGGATTTGGTCGATGACATTGAGACCTTTCCGCAGGCAGCGCCCATCAGTCGCTCGGCGGCACTGAGCTCGATCTCGTCGCCCACCGGCGTCGAGGTGCCATGTGCATTGATATAATCGACATCCGCGGGCGCGATCCCGGCGCGCTTCAGAGCCATGCTCATGCAGCGGAACGCACCGTCGCCATCGGGAGCTGGCGAGGTGATATGATAGGCATCTCCCGAAAGCCCATAGCCGACAAGCTCAGCATAAATCCGTGCGCCGCGCGCCTTGGCGTGTTCGTATTCCTCAAGCACCACGCAGCCAGCTCCTTCGCCCATGACAAATCCATCACGATCCTTGTCATAGGGCCGCGAGGCGCGTGCCGGCGCTTCGTTGAACCTCGTCGAGAGGGCGCGCGCCGCAGCAAATCCGGCAATCGCCAGACGATTGAGGCAGGCTTCCGCCCCACCCGCCACCATCACGTCGGCATCGCCCAGCGCCACCAGTCGTCCAGCATCGCCAATCGCATGCGCGCCGGTGGAACAAGCGGTCACCACCGAATGATTAGGGCCCTTCAGCCCGTGTTTGATCGACACATGGCCGCTCACCAGATTGATCAGCCGTCCTGGAATGAAAAACGGCGAAATCCGCCGCGGCCCTTTTTCATGCAGCGTGACCGACGCTTCATAAATGCCACCGAGCCCACCAATGCCCGAACCAATCAAGACGCCTGTGGCGATCTGATCCTCATGGGATTTGGGGAACCAACCCGCGTCCGCCAGAGCCTGGTCAGCCGCCGCCATCCCGAAAATGATGAAATCATCGACCTTGCGCTGCTCTTTGGGCTCGAGGTAGCGATCAGGATCAAATTCCGCCGCGCCAGTGCCGCGCGGCACCGCCCCGCCGATTTTGCAAGCCAGATCGGAGGTCTCAAACGAGGTGATCGCACCAATGCCGGATTGCCCCGCCAGCAATCTTTGCCAGCTCGCTTCGACACCATCAGCCAACGGACTGACCAGACCGAGGCCCGTGACGACCACTCTGCGCATGACTTCCCCCTCTTGTGCCCAAGGTCGCAACGACGAAGGAACTATTTTCCGCGCAGCGCAACCAGGCTCCAAAATACGAAAGGCGCCAACGGTGTTGCCGTCAGCGCCCGCCCAATCCACATCTCAAGCCTGTTGCCGCCACTGTCAAGCGGCGATCTCCAGACGCTGATCCATGTCACAAAACCAGGACGCGCTCAGGCAGTCTTGGCTTTTTCAAGAAACTTCACGGCATCGCCGACAGTCACGATATGCTCAGCCGCATCGTCCGGGATTTCAACGCCGAATTCTTCTTCGAAGGCCATCACCAGTTCGACGGTGTCAAGCGAATCCGCACCAAGATCGTCAATGAAATTGGCATTGTCGACAACTTTCGCCGGATCGACATCCAGATGCTCGACCACAATTTTCTTCACCCGATCAGCGACTTCGCTCATTGTCCACTTCCCCGTTCAATTGGTATTTCTTCCAAATACCTCAGCTTCGACAACCACGCTGTCCGCAACGGGACAAATTGGCCTAAACACACGTCAGCCCTCCGACGCAGCCCCTGGCAGGGCTGACGACCAAAGGGACGTCTAAATCACAGAACGACGACGTTCCGTTGTTGTGCGTCTAACACATTAATTTCCGCGTGGCGATAGCCAACATGCAACATCAACGGCCTGGTCGGCATGTCCATTGCGCCGACTGGCGAAATGGCCGCACCGATCAGGAAAAGGGCGAGGGGCCATGCGCGCCCCACCCGCCGTCATGCCGCAGTGCAGGTAATCGGTAGGCGCAGCACTGGGGCGAGGCTTCCCTGTCCCTAGGGATGCAGCCCGAAGCGGGCAAAAGTGGCGTCCACGTTGGGATCAAGCTGCCGCGCGGCGACAATATCCTTCTGGCCATCCACCTTGTCCCCTTTTCCAATGCGGGCAATGCCCCGACCAAACCAGGAATAGGCGGTCTTGGGATCCAGGGCGAGGGCGTTGCTGTAGTCGGTGATTGCCATGTCAAGCTGATGCTGGCGCAAGCGCGCAAAGCCTTTCTCGCTCCAGGCTACAGCCAATTTGGGCGCGAGCTTCAAGGCTTCGTCGTAATCGGAAAAACAAGGCGTCCATTGCTTCATCATGGAATAGGCAAAGGCCCGGTCCAGCAGGATGTGCGCCCGCGCATCTGATGAAAAACTCTTCGATTTCAACAAGATTGTGCATGACGCGACCCTTTGGGCAGCCGTGGCTTTTCCTTGGGAATTTTGACAAGTGGACACAACTGCAACAAGGGCCGGATCTTTCGCACTTCGAGCGGCCCCATTTGTCGTCGCACTGGCCCCGCTGAATGCCAGGGGCATCAACAACATGGACACAACTGCAAGTTTTGCGGGAAACACCTTGGCCATGGGGCACCTCGAATCAGCGATGAGGCAACATGACATAGCTGATTGAAAAACACAACTTTCAGGTGCATTTTTCACGCCATGCAGCGCCGATCCCGGGCCAGTAATATTTCTGACGCAATCGCCGTAATAATCGGTCAACCATAAAATGTTTAGATTTGCCGACAGATAGCGTGCGACGCGCTTCAGGCCACAGTTTCAGGACACCACAGACCATGCGTCATTTTCGTTCATTGTTCAGTTTGGCATGCCCCGCCGCGCTTGTGTTCTGTGGCGTCTTGCTGGGCATCAAACCTGCGGCCGCCCAGAGCTTTGATGTGGATTACGGCCTCAGCCTGCTTGGGCTGCATTTCGGCAATGCCTCGATCACCGGCCAGTTCACCGGCGACCATTATAAGATGCGTGCCGGCGCCAAACTGGTTGGCATCGCCTCGATGATCAGCCGCAGTTCTGGCGCGGTGACCAGTTCCGGAACGATTGAGGACGGCAAGATCCTGCCCGCGACCTTTGCCTCGATCATGACCGACCCACGATCCACCCGCACAACCCGAATCTCGATCAAGGATCGTGATGTGACCGGGCTGGAAATCGCGCCCCCGCTCGGGCCTGTCCCCGGCCGACTGCCACTGACGCCAGCCAGCGAGCGCGGCATCATTGATCCGCTGAGCGCCGCGTTGATTGTGAGCGCGAACAGCAAAGCCCCTTTCGGCCCGCAGGCCTGCGACCGCACCATGCCGATTTTCGATGGCTTTGTGCGCTACAACATCGTCATGTCATTTGCATCCCTCACCGCCATTCACGTGCGCGGCTACAAGGGCCCGGCTGTGATCTGCAAGGTCCATTATCAGCCGATTGCCGGTTACGTGCCCAGCCGCCCACAACTGCGCTATATGCAAAAACACGAGAACATCCGCATCTGGCTCGCCCCCGTCCTGGGCACAAATCTGAGCGTCCCCCTGCATGTGCGGATTGCCACGATTATCGGCACCATTGATCTGATGGCCAAAACCTTCACGTCCAACTTTGCCAAGTGACGGGGCTTGCAGGCAGCGGGCCATCTTCAACTGGACCAAAACGGCACACGCGGCTTAACAGCCGCTCCAGTCCAGCCTTGGCAAGAGCGATGTCGACCTTCCTGCTTGCCGAGCGCCAGCGCCGCAAACCCGGGCGGAACATTGCTGGAACCGGCACCGCGACGTGATTCGGGCATGCTGCGTTCACGGCCCATCCCGAAAGTTAATGCGGGGCGTGACGCGCCGCCTATTTTCAGAAAATTGCAGGACGCCTGAAACTTTTGTGCGCGCGCTCCCGTCTAGGGAAATGTGAGGGCATATTGCCTCGCAAATTCTGCCAACAGGAGATACCCATGTCCGCAAAGATCCGTACCGCCCGCAAGTTTGCCCTGGCTCTTGCCTTCAGCGCCCTCGCCGGAAGCGCTTTCGCCGCCAAGATGGTCGGCGGCGCTGCCATGTACCCCTCGCGCAACATCATCCAGAACGCCGTCAACTCGAAAGATCACACCACTCTTGTGGCCGCCGTCAAGGCTGCTGGCCTGGTGCCAACGCTGGAGAGCAAGGGCCCGTTCACCGTGTTTGCCCCGACCAACGAAGCCTTTGCCAAACTGCCTGCAGGCACGGTTGACACCCTCCTGAAGCCGGAAAACAAGGCCAAACTCACCGCCGTGCTCACCTACCATGTCATACCGGGTCGCCTCACCTCTGGCGTGCTCATGCATGACATTGCCATGGGTCATGGCAAGGCCGTGCTCAAGACGGTGCAGGGTGAGGATTTGACCTTCACCAAGGCTGGCAAGGGCCTGATGATCACCGACGCCAAGGGCGACCACGCCAAAGTGACCATCGCCAACGTCATGCAGTCAAATGGCGTCATTCACGTTATCAACACCGTTCTCCTGCCCTGAGAACATCCTGGCTCCGGGAGTCATCAGATTCCCGGAGCCGGGCTTGCACGGCGGCACCGGTAGGTTAAGATGCGGGCATGAAGCGCATCGAAATTTCAGGGTGAAGCCACTGCCAGCCGAAGACCATGTCAAAGCCGTGGCGCGTGGCGACCGAACGGCCTTCCGCACGCTTTACGACGACGCATCGCCCCGGCTGTTTGCCGTGATTTTGCGGCTAGTGCGCAACCGCACCATGGCGGAGGATGTGCTGCAAGACGTGTTCCTGCGCATCTGGCGTGGGGCTGGGCAATTCGATCCCAGCCGTGGCACGGCCATCGCCTGGATGGTGACCATCGCCCGCAACCGCGCCATTGATCTCATTCGGCAGAATGCGGGCCCCATCGCCTCCGCCCACTCTGGCGACGACGACCGGCTGGCTGAAATAGCCGATCCGACCGATGCCGAGGCGACCCTGTCAGACCTTGATGGCCTGCGCCGCTGCCTCGGCTTGATTGAGCCCGAAAAGCGCACCTGTTTGCTGGCCGCATATTATCAGGGGGCTTCGCGCGAGGAATTGGCGCAGCACTATGGCCAGCCTGTCAATACCATCAAGACCTGGCTGCATCGCGCCCTTGCGACGCTGCGCCAATGTCTGGAGTCAAACTGATGCCCGGCCTCGACAACGAAAGGGACATGCGCGCTGCCGAATATGCGCTGGGCACACTCAACGCTGGCGAACGCGCCGCCTTCGAAGCTGACATGGCGCGCGATAGCGTGCTGGCTGCAGCGGCACACGACTGGGCAAACCGGCTCGCGCCTTTGGCGCAGACTTTGCCTGAAATCACCCCGCCCGCTGGCCTGTTTGCGCTGATCGAGCAGGCACTGCCAGCTCCAGCACGTCCGGCCATGCGGCCCGCGATGTCGCCAGCAAACGATGATCTGGCGCGCTTGCGCCGGTTGCTGGCGGGCTGGCGGCGCCTCGGGCTGGTGAGTTCGGCCCTTGCAGCTTCGTTGGCGGTGGCGCTGATTGTCACCCGATCTTCGCCGCCTGCCGCAAATCCCCATTGGCTCGCCGTGCTCAGCCCGAAGGGTGCGGGCGTGCCGGTCGTGGTGCGGGTCGATGCCAGCGCCAGGCGGGTCATTGTCGCGGCCGCCAGCATCGCGCCGCCGACCGGGCGCAGCCTCGAATTATGGTATATCGGCAAGGGGCAAAAGCCGCTGGCCATGGGCCTTGTTGACGAGACGAGGCACGATCAGGCTCTGCCAGCCTCAGTCACGCCGGACGAGATCAAGCAAGCCCTCTTCGCCGTTACCGTCGAGCCGCCGGGCGGTGCGCCCAACGGTATCCCGACGGGCCCGGTTGTTTACAGCGGCCCGGTCAGCACCGACTGACGGGCCGGGCTCACACCAGGCTTGCCGTAAAATTCTGGATCTTGCGGCAGGCCTGTTCGAGTGCCTCGGTTGAGGTTGCATAGGACACGCGGAAATTCGGGCCCATGCCAAAGGCCGTGCCGTGAACGGTCGCGACGCCCTCGTTCTCCAGCAGCGCGATGACAAAATCTTCGTCATTGTTCAGCACCTTGCCCGTCGGCGTCTTTTTGCCCATGGCACCTGCGCAGGACGGGTAAACATAGAAAGCCCCCTCCGGCTTGGGGCAGACGAGATGTTTTGCCTGGCCGAGCATCGACACCACAAGATCGCGCCGCTCCTCGAAGGCCTTCGCGCGCGGCTTGAGGAAGTCTTGCGGTCCGTTCAGCGCCTCAACCGAGGCCCACTGCGCGATGGTGCAGGCCCCTGAAGTCTGCTGGCCCTGTATCATGTCCATGGCCTTGATCAGTTTGTCCGGCCCGGCGGCATAGCCAATGCGCCAGCCGGTCATGGCATAGGCCTTGGACACGCCGTTCATGGTCAAGGTGCGCTCATACAGCGCAGGCTCGACTTCGGCGGGCGTCGTGAAGACAAAGTCGCCGTAAGTCAGATGCTCATAGATATCGTCAGTCAGCACCCAGACATGGGGATGGCGCACCAGCACATCCGTCACGGCTTTCAGTTCCTCGCGGGTATAGGCCGCGCCTGAGGGGTTGGAGGGCGAATTCAACACAATCCATTTGGTTTTGGCGGTAATCGCCTTCTCCAGATCTGCCGGTTGCAGCTTGAAGCCCCTCGCCATCGGCGTATCGACGATCACCGGTGTGCCACCGCAGAGCAGCACGATTTCAGGATAGCTCACCCAATAGGGTGCCGGAATAATCACCTCATCGCCCGGATTGATCGTCGCCAGAAAGGCATTGAACAGAATATGCTTGCCGCCGGTGCCTACAATGGTCTGCGTCGGCTTGTAGTCCAGATTGTTTTCACGCTTGAACTTGGCGGCAATTGCCTCGCGCAGCGGCATGATGCCGGAGACGGGCGGATATTTGGTCTCGCCACGCCGGATAGCGTCGATTCCGGCCTGCTTGATGTTGTCAGGTGTATCAAAATCCGGCTCGCCGACCGACAACGAAATCACGTCGCGCCCCTGGGCTTTCAGATCGCGGGCCTTCTGTGTCATGGCGATGGTCGCCGAGGGCTTTACGCGCGAGAGGGCTTGGGCGAGGAAGGACATGATCAACTCCGATGGTCTGACTGCGGGGTGTCATAAAGCCGGAATGGGGCAAGGGCAAGCTGGTTGGCGGGCGATCACGCAAGCTCGTGCAAGCTCGTGGATGTGAACCACCGCTCGTGCCCGCTACCCTCCGATCCGCTTCAGTTCATAGAGTACTTCCAGCGCCTGTTTTGGCGTCAGCGCATCAGGATCAATCGCCTCCAGCCGGGTCGCCAGGGCGGAAGGCTCCAGTTCGGCTCTCGCAGCCCCCTGGAACAGCGGCGCAGTCCGGCGATCCTCGGCTTCGAGTTCAGCCAGCAACCCGCGCGCCCGCGCCACCACTTTGGCGGGCAGTCCGGCGCGTTTGGCGACCTGGATGCCATAGGAGCGGTCCGCCGCACCTGGCGCAACCTCGTGCAGAAAAATCACTTCACCCTCGAAATCCGTCACACGCATGGTGAGATTGACAAGGCGCGGCAAGCGCGCGGCGAGTGCCGTCAGTTCATGATAATGCGTGGCAAACAGCGCCCGCGAACCATTGTCATCGTGCAAATGCTCCATGGTCGCCCAGGCAATCGACAGACCGTCAAACGTTGCGGTGCCGCGACCGATCTCATCGAGAATAACCAGCGCGCGCGGCCCGGCCTGGTTGAGGATGGCAGCGGTTTCGACCATCTCGACCATGAAGGTCGAGCGCCCGCGCGCCAGATCATCCGCCGCGCCAACCCGCGAGAACAGCCGGTCAACGACGCCGATATGCGCGGCACGGGCAGGCACGAAAGCCCCCATTTGCGCCAGCACCACCAAGAGCGCGTTCTGGCGCAGAAAGGTCGATTTTCCCGCCATATTCGGGCCGGTGACAATGGCCAGCCGCGTTTGCGCGCCGCCCTCCCCTGACAGGGTGCAGTCATTGGCCACGAACGCATGGCCCTCGGCCTTCAGCGCCGCCTCGACCACCGGATGCCGCCCGCCGGTGATTTCAAAGGCCAGCGATGCATCCAGCACCGGGCGCACCCAGGAATTACGTCGCGCCAGTTCCGCCAGCGTGACGCTGACATCCAGCATTGCCATCGCCTCGCTCAGCCCCGCCAGCCGCTCAGCTTCCGCCAGAAGCCGGGCCGCGAAATCCTCAAACAACGCCAGTTCGCGCGCCAAGGCTTCCTGCGCAGCGGCGGTGATGCGGGCATCGAGCCCGCCAAGCTCGACCGTTGCAAAGCGCATCGCCTCGGCCATGGTCTGCCGGTGGATGAAAACATCCGACAACGGCGGGCGGGTCAGGCGCTCGGCCAAAGCCTGCGGCACCTCGACATAATAGCCCAGCACATGATTATGCTTGATTTTAAGCTGCCGCAGCCCGGTCTCCTCGCCATAGCGCCCCTGCAGCGCGGCGATGACCTTGCGGCTGTCATCGCGCAGCAGCCGCGCCTGCGCCAAAGCTGCGTCAAAACCGGGTCGGATAAACCCGCCATCGCGAGTTTTGCCGGGCAGTTGGTCTTCCAGAGCGCGGGCAAGTTCGGCGGCAAGTTCAATGGGGCCGGTGCCCAGCGCGGCGCTCACCTTTTGCAATTCAGCAAGTTCGGCGGGAATGTCCGCCAGCAAGCTTGCCAGTTCCGCCCCGGCCTCGATCGCAACCCGCAAACCAGCCAGATCACGCGGCCCGGCGCGCCCCAGCGCCAGACGCTGCAAGGCGCGGGCAAAATCAGGCACACCGCGCAGGGCTTTGGCCAACGCCGCGCGCAGCCGATCCTGCGCCAGCAAAAACCCAATCGTGTCATGGCGGGCGCTGATCGCGGCGACATCGGCGAGCGGGCTCGCCAGACGCTCGGCCATCAGACGGCTGCCCGCAGGCGTGGCGCAATGATCGAGCACCCCCAGCAGCGAGCCCTCGCGCTTGCCCGACAGGGTGCGGGTCAGTTCGAGATTGGCCCGCGTCGCCGCATCGATTTCCAGCGCGCCGCCGCTCTCGAACCGGCGCGGCAGGTTGAAGCGCGGTCGCGCCCCGCGCTGGGTAAGTTCAACATAGGCCAGCAATTGCGCGGCAGCGGCAATTTCGGCGGGCGTCAGCGCGCCAAAACCATCGAGCGTCGCCACCCCGAAAAATTCCCGCAAGCGTCGTGACGCGCTGACAATATCGCTGCTCTCGCGCCCCGCAGGCGTAATCGCCGCGCCAGTGGTGGCCAGATGGCTTTTCAACTCGCGGGCCAGCGCCTCCGCGCAAATGATCTCGCTGGCCTCCAGCACCGCAAGGGCCCCCGCCAGATCGGCAGGCGCAACCTCGCGCAGCGTGAAACACCCGGTCGAAATATCCGCCGCCGCAAGGCCATAGTGCAGCCCCGTCTCATCGCGATGGCGCACCAAAGCCGCCAGCAGATTGGCGCGGCCGGGATCGAGCAATTGTTCTTCGGTGATGGTGCCGGGCGTCACCAGCCGCACGACATCGCGCCGCACCACCGATTTTGCACCGCGCTTGCGCGCCTCGGCGGGGTCTTCCATCTGCTCGCAGACCGCGACACGGTGGCCAAGGCCGATCAGCCGCTGCAAATAATCATCGGCGCGCTCCACCGGCACGCCGCACATCAGCACATCCTCGCCAAGATGCTTGCCGCGTTTGGTGAGCACAATGCCAAGCCCGCGCGAGGCGATTTCGGCATCGTCGAAAAACAGCTCGTAAAAATCGCCCATGCGGTAAAACAGCAGGCAATCGGGATTGGCGAGCTTGAGCTCGATATATTGCGCCATCATGGGCGTAAGCCGCGCCTCGGAAGGCGCATCCGGCAAGAGAGGAAGCTGCGTCATGGCCCGCAGATGTAGCAGAAGCGCGGCACAATGTGCATGGGGGATTAGCGTGATCTGGCGGCTTGTGGACGGCGGGGTGCTGGGCGAAACTCTGGTGACGTATGAGGGCAGGTTTTGGGCCGCCTCAAGCGTGCAGCCCTTCCAGTTCCGGCAAAAGCTTGACGCTTTCCTGCTCGTTGGGATCAGTGCGGGAAATGACCGCGACGCAGGGCATGGTGGCGCTCGCATTATAGGGCAGATGCGGCATGTTCGCCGGGATATAGACAAAATCTCCCGGCGCGATTGTCATGTGATGCTGAAGCTTGTCGCCATACCACATGCCGCCCTCGCCGCTCAGCGCGTAAATCGCGCTTTCGTGTGCTTCATGCAAATGCGCCTTGGCCCGCGCGCCCGGCGGCATGGTGAGCAACTGCATGTGCAGCCCACGCGCGCCCACCGTTTGGGCGGAAATGCCGGGCTGGTAGTTCAGACCCTGCTTGCCAATAAAGCTGGCTCCAGCGCGCACAAGGCGGCATTCGGGCTTCGCGACCTGACGATCCATGGCGACGCTCCTTTGAGCCATGCGTGCCCCGCAACTAAAGTCTAGGCCGCGTCGCCAGACCACGTCAACCCAGCGCGCTCACAAGCTCCGCCCTGAACACTTCGGCAATGTCGGCATCCTCCAGAGCGAAGGCGACATTGGCCATCAGGAACCCCAGCTTCGAGCCGCAATCAAAGGTGCGCCCATCAAAGCGAACGCCATGGAAGGCTTGCTTGGTTGCCAGCGCCTTCATGCCATCGGTCAATTGAATCTCGCCGCCTGAGCCCGTGCCGACCGAACCAAGGATTTCGAAAATCTCCGGTTGCAGCACATAGCGCCCGGAGATGATCAGGTTCGAGGGTGCGGTGCCGTGCGGCGGCTTTTCCACCATGCCCTTGATCTCGAAGGAAGCACCCGAGTCCTTGCCGACCGAAACGACGCCATATTTATGCGTCTCGGTTTCCGCGACGGTTTCGACGCCGATGATATTGCCGCCATGGGTGTCATAGGCATCAATGCACTGCTTGAGTGCCCGCCCGCGCCCCGAGCGCGCGCCCATGGTGATCATGTCCGGCAGCAGCACGGCAAATGGCTCGTCACCAATGATTTCGCGGGCGCACCAGATGGCGTGACCGAGGCCGAGTGGAGCCTGCTGGCGGGTAAACGATGTCGCCCCAGCCGCCGGCAGCATCGCCGTCATCGCCGCATGTTCCTTGTTTTTGCCGCGACGCTTCAGCGTGTCCTCAAGCTCGTAGGACATGTCAAAATGATCTTCGATCACGCCTTTGTTGCGCCCCGTGACAAAGCAGAAATGCTCGATGCCAGCCTCAATGGCTTCTTCCACGACATGCTGGAGGATGGGCCGGTCAACAATATTGAGCATTTCCTTTGGCACCGCCTTGGTGGCGGGCAAAAAACGGGTGCCGAGCCCAGCAACCGGAAACACGGCCTTGCGGATACGTTTATGCATTTTCAATCCTGCAATGATAGATCCTGAACACCGGTGCGCAGAAAACCATTAAGCCCCGGTGGATTTTTAGGAAAAAGCAGGGGTTTATTTATGGCGGTTCTCGTGACAGGCGGTGCGGGTTATATCGGCGGTCATATGGTGCTGGCTTTGCGCGATGCAGGCGAAGACGTGGTTGTGGTCGATGACCTTTCCACCGGCTTTCGTTGGGCTATTCCCGATGGCGTTCCTTTTTTTCAAGGTGATTTTGGCGACAGGAGCTTGATGGAGCGCATCCTGACCACCCATAAAATTGATGCCATCGCGCATTTTGCCGCCAAAATTGTCGTCCCGGAATCTGTCGCCGATCCCCTGGGCTATTACCGCAACAATGCCGCCTCGGCCCTCAGTCTGCTGGAAATGGCTGTGCGTCATGATGTCCGTCATATGATTTTTTCTTCCACCGCCGCCGTCTATGGCGAATCGCAGGCCGAGGCCGTGTCGGAAGCTGAGCCGGTCAATCCGATGTCGCCCTACGGCCGCTCCAAATTGATAGTCGAGTGGATGTTGGAAGATACCGCCAAAGCCCATGATCTGCGCTATGTTGCGCTGCGTTATTTCAATGTCGCGGGGGCCGACCCGCAGGGCCGCCTTGGCCAATCCGCCGTCAATTCCACCCATCTCATCAAGCGTGCCGTCCAGACCGCTCTGGGTCGCTATCCGAACATGGATGTGTTTGGCACCGATTTCCCCACCCCCGATGGCACCGGCATCCGTGATTATATCCAGGTCACCGATCTGATCGAAGCCCACATGCTGGCGCTGGCCTATCTGCGGCAAGGCAAGCCGAGCCTGGTGTGCAACTGCGGTTATGGGCATGGTGCCTCGGTGCTGGAAGTCATCGCGACCGTCAGGAAAGTCTCAGGTGTTGATTTCTCCGCGCGCATGGCCCCGCGCCGTGATGGCGACCCAGGCCGCCTGATCGCCATGGCGGATCTGGCCCGCGACCGGCTCGCGTGGGTGCCAAAGCATGACAATCTCGAGGAGATTGTCCAGCAGGCGCTGGATTGGGAGCGTCGCCTGCATAATTTCCAGAGGTGATCCGCGGGATGGCAGCCCATGCCAGAACCTTCGCCAATATTTCGGCAGGGCATGCCCCGGTGGGATCAAGGTCCCGCGCAGCACGGCTCGCCTGATGTAACAGCCCCAGCCCGCTTCAGGCGCGGTTGGCTGCCATCATCGCCGCAAAGCGATCGAACAGATAATGCGAATCCTGCGGGCCGGGCGAGGCTTCCGGGTGGTGCTGCACGCTGAAAGCTGGCGCATCATGGAGAGCCAGCCCGCAGTTTGAGCCGTCAAACAGCGACACATGGGTTTCGATCACGCCAGCCGGCAGGCTTGCCGCATCGACGGCAAAGCCATGGTTCATCGACACGATCTCGACCTTGCCGGTCGCATGTTCCTTCACCGGATGGTTCGCGCCGTGATGGCCCTGCGGCATTTTGATCGTGCGCCCGCCGAGCGCCAGGCCCATCATCTGATGACCAAGGCAAATGCCGAAGGTGGGTATTTTCTCGCCAAGCAGCCGCTGGATCACCGGCACGGCATAAACGCCGGTTTCCGCTGGATCGCCGGGGCCATTCGAGAGAAACACGCCGTCGGGCCTCAGCGCCAGAATATCTTCGGCCGTTGTCGTGGCGGGCACAACCGTGACGGCGCAGCCGACATGCGCCAGCAGGCGCAGGATGTTGCGCTTGATGCCGTAATCGATGGCGACAACCCTGAATTTGGGCGGTTCTTCCGCGCCATAGCCACCCTCAACCTGCCAGATGCCCTCATGCCAATCGCTGCGCTGCAACGAGGTGACGTCCGGCACCAGGTCCATGCCATCGATGCCTGGCCATTGCGCGGCCTGCGCCTTGAGGGCGGGCAGGTCGAAAACACCATCGCGGGCATGGGCTATCACGCCATTGGGCATGCCCTTCTCGCGGATCAGGGTCGTCAGGGCGCGGGTGTCGATGCCCGACAGGCCGATGATGCCGCGCGCCTGCAGCCAATCCTGCAGGGGCCTTGTGGCGCGGTAGTTGGAGGGCTCGCTCATGGCGGCGTGCATGATGACGCCGCGCGCCCCGGCCCGCGACGCCGCGTTCAGTGTCTCGATATCATCCTCATTGGTGCCGACATTGCCAATATGCGGGAACGTGAAGGTAATGATCTGGCCTGCATAGGAAGGATCGGTGAGGATTTCCTGATAGCCGGTCATCGCGGTGTTGAAGCACACTTCGCCAACGGCGCTGCCCTCGGCGCCGCAGCCCATGCCCTCAATCACTGTGCCATCAGCCAGCACCAGAACGGCGGTGGGTCTTACGGGGCTCCAGGGAGCGGGTTCTTGCCTGTCAGCCATGGTCGTTCTACACATCCGCGCCAAGGGGACCCGCGCGCGCCAGCGCCTCGGGAAGCCGCAAAGTCAAATTCGAGGTTGAGACAGCGCTCTAGGCCCTGGGCGTCAAATCGTCAACCACACCCTCAAGGAGAGATCATGCGCGAGACATTTATGAATGAAATGAAGATCGCGATGAAGGCCGGCAACCGCCGCCGGGTCGATACCATCCGCATGATCAATGCCGCCTTGAAAGACAAGGACATCGAGGCGCGCGGTCTCGGCAAGACGGTCGGCGACGACGACATTCTCGCCTTGCTGCAAAAGCTGGTAAAATCACGTCAGGAATCAGCGGCGATTTATGAAGGCGCAGGGCGCATGGACCTGGCGACCCAGGAGCGCGAGGAAATCGCCATCATCACCGGCTTCCTGCCGCAGCCCCTCAGCGAGGACGAGGCCAAAGCAGCGATTGCCGCAGCCATCAAGGAAACCGGGGCCGCCAGCGTCAAGGACATGGGCAAGGTCATCGCTGTGCTGCGCGCCAATTATGCCGGCCGTCTGGATTTCGGCAAGGCCAGCGGCATGGTGAAGGCCATGCTGGGGTAATACATCAATCGCAACTGTTGGTTGGCATTCAACTATGTTTCGCGCGGGCGTCGTCCTTCCGCCAGCCAGGCCAGCAGCATCGAGGCCAGCAGCGCCAGCATGGCGAGAAAACCTATCGCCAGCGGCGAAATGCCGATGCTGACAAGTTTGCTGGCGCCGGTGCGGTGGATGCCGATGAAATCTGCCCCCGCATAGGATGGCGCATCGCGCATGGCGACAATCCTCGGCAGGCTGACACGCCCGCCAGCACCATCGGCGATGCGGCGCACCGAGCCGCCACTCGCCCCCGCCAGTGGTGCCAACTTGTGAGTGTCGGAAATGACATCCTGAAATTCCAGCGGGTTATCCGCCCCGGCATTCACCAGGGCCGTGAGGATACCATCATCGAGATGATACAGACCCGGCTCGGCAGCCTTGACTTGCTTCCGCCACAGGCCGGGCTCGACCTTGCGGAGCTTCACCACACGGGTCAGGCCGGAAGGCGCGGTCAGCGTCACATCCGGCACGGCGCTTTTCATCGTCTGGCGGGTGATTCTGATCTCTTGGCCGGTGGCTGTCGCGCGCAGCGCCTCCTCTTCAAGATCAGGCTCTTTCATCATCCAGTGCGCCAGACGGCGCAGCAATTCGAGATAAGGCCCGCCGCCATCATGGTCACGCGCCCATAGCCACATCTGGTCGGAGAGCAGCATGGCGATACGGCCTTTTTTCTCATGGGCCAGCACCAGCAAGGGCTTGCCATCGCCGGTGAGAATATCATCGCCACGAATCATTTTCGCGCCAATGCGCCGATACCACGGACTCCAGTCCGGCTTGCCGGCATTCCAGCCCGGCAGATCGCGCGTGACCGGATGGCGACGCCCCAATTTGCTCAAGCTCACGCCATAGGCCCCGGTGGCGACATGACCATCGGGACTGGCTGGGGCAATATCGCCGAGCGGCGAATAAAACAGGCTGTCGGTCTTGGCAAATTCCGGCCCGGCGGCAATCAGCAAAGCGCCACCATGCCGCACATAGGCGACAATATTGTCGAGATAGACCTCCGGCAGAATGTTCAGATTGGAATAGCGATCAAAGATGATCAGATCGAAATCCTTGATCTTGTTGCCAAACAGATCAGCCACCGGAAAAGCAATCAACGACAGTTGATTGACCGGCGTGCCGTCGTTTTTATCGGGCGGGCGCAGAATGGTGAAATGCACCAGATCGACATTGGGATCAGATTTCAGGATGTTGCGCCACATGCGCTCGCCCTGGTGCGGCTCGCCTGACACCAGCAGCACTTTCAGCTTGTCGCGCACGCCATCCACCGTCAGCACGGCCTGATTGTTCAACGTGGTCAATTCGCCTGGCACCGGCTCAACCGAAAGCTCGATGATATTCGGGCCGCCATGGTCGATTTTCACGGGGATTTCCAGCGGCGTCCCCACAGCGGCGTGGATTTTTCCGGCAGGCTTGCCATCATGCGTGACATCAACCACCACCGGCTCAAAATCTGCACCGGAATCCAGCACTTCGGCACCGATGGTCAAATCCTTGCCGACAATCCCGTATTTCGGCGCTTCGGTCAGCTTGATGCGCCGGTCGCGCTCGCCCTTGTGGCCGGTCACCAGCACCTGCAGCGGCGCATTGACGCCCCACGCTTGCAGCGAGGGCGGAATATCGTGCACCTCGCCATCGGTGATCATGATGACCCCACCGAGCCGCCCCGGCGGCACATCTGCCAGCCCCTGCGAAAGCGCCCGGAACAGCCGCGTGCCATGGCTGAAACTGTCGGCTTTGGGCAGATCAATCACGCGGGCGTCGATATGGCCCAACGCCGCCAGTTCGCGGCGCACGCCCGCCAGCGCGGCTGCGGTTTGCGCCGGGCGCTCGCCGATCGATTGGCTGCCGCTATGGTCAACCACGACAGCCACCACATCATTCAGCGGCGTGCGGTTTTCCTTCACCAGTGACGGGTTGGTCAAAGCCAGCAGCAACAGGCCGAGGGCCAGCGCCCGCAGCAGCGCCGAGGCGCGCCGCGCCACAAGGCCCAGCGCCAGCAGCACCAGAACCGCCAGGCCCAGCACTGCCATCACCTGCCAACTGACCTGCGGCGCAAAACTCAGCGAAAGGCCACTCATGGCTGCACCGGCCAGGATTTACCCGGGCAAGACTTCACCGGCAGGCTCTCGAAATGCACGCGTGCTGGCAAGATCAATGCGATAACCTCTGCAGAAGATCATGCACATGCACCTGATCGGCCTTGTAATTGCCGGTCAGAGTGTACATCACCAGATTGATGCCGCCCCGAAACGCCATTTCGCGCTGGTTATCGCCACCCGGCACCATCGGGTAGAGCGGCTCGTCATTGTCATCCATGGCCCACGCCCCGGCAAGATCGTTTGAGGTGATGATGATCGGCGACACGCCATCCCCGGCCCGCGCCGGATGGTTCGCTGCGTTGCCGGTTTCCGGCGGCAAAGCCTCGATCCACGTGTCGCCATTGGCATAGCGCCCGACAAAACGGTTGATCAGAAAGAACGTCTTGGTCACCACATGGTCGGCGGGCACCCGCTCAAGCGGCGGCACATCGACCCCGGCCAGCAGGTGCCGCAACCACAAGGCCTGCGGGGTTGGCGGCGCACCAGGCCGGGCATAGAGCGCATCGCGCGTGTCAAAAATGATTGTGCCGCCATGTTTCATGTAGGCCGCGATCCGCAGTACGCTGGCGGGCGAGGGCTGCGGCGCGCTGGCGGAAATCGGCCAGTAGAGCAGCGGGTAGAAGCTCAAATCATCACGTCCGGGGTTGACCCCCACTGGCGTGCCCGGATCAAGCGCCGTGCGCTGATGCAACTCGCGCGACAGCGCCTTCAGGCCAAGGCGGCTGACCCGGTCGAGCTTCGCATCACCCGTGATGACATAAGCCAGCCGCGTATTCAGCGCCGAGTTGAGATCGCCGCGCGAGATGTCCCTGGCGTGCCCCGGCAGGGGCTGAACCAGAACCAGCCCAAGCGCCAGAAGCCCAAGCATCGCCGCAGCGCCACGGCGTCGGCGCCAGGTCATCCCGCCGCTTATCCAGAGCGTCAGCACCCCATCAAGCAAGAATGCCAGCAGTGCCGCAAGCAGCACCGGCAGATGCAGATCAACCGGCGGCTTGAGCGCAAAACTCTCCGGTTTCAGCCCGGCGGCTGCGAAATCAGCCGCGCCCAGCTTCGCGCCAGGGCCGAGCACATTCAGCGCCACTTCACTGCCAGCGGGGCCATAGAGACCGGGGGGATGATTCGCATCCGCAACGCTGAGGCCCCGCGGCGGGATCGGGCGGGCGCTCGCCGTTGGCTGGCCTTCGGTGCCAAAGCCATCCAGCGCCAGACGCGGTTGCAGGGCGGGCATGCCGGCAGTCGGCCTGGCACCAGTTCCGCCCGCCTGCGCGAGGCCGGTGAACCGGTGCAGCATTTCGACAAAAAACGCCGAGAGCGGCAAATTTGACCATGAAGCATCGGCGCTGACATGCACGAGGATGATCTCGCCATGGCCGCGCTGCGCCGCCGTCACCAGCGGCGTGCCGTCCTTCAGAGAAACCCAGGTCTTGGCAGTCAGGCCCGGTTCGGGTTCGGCCAGGACCTGACGGCGCACGATGATGTCGTTGCCGACACTGAGCCCGGCCAGCGGGCTCTTGGGGGACGGCGGCGCGACATGCTTGGGGCGCTCCCAGGACAGCGCCGCGCCAAGCACCCGGTCACCAGTGCGGATTTTCACCGGCAGAAGATCATCGGCGGAGCCCGCCATATTGAGCCCTGCAAAGCGCACCAGGACGCCGCCTTTGCTGACAAAGCTTTGCAGAGCGGCGTGGTCGATGGGCGAGGTTTGCCCGACATCGGCCAGCACCAGCATCGTGACTTTCTGTTTCAAAAGGTCATTGATCGGATCGAGGCCATGGCTTTCGCGCACTTCAGCAAAAGGCGACAGCGCCCGGCGCAGAAAATATGACGGTGACAGCAGCGGCTCGGACACATCGCTTGCCTCGCCATTGACAATGCCGACACGGCGACGCGCCAGGCGTCCATCTATTAGATGCACCGCCCCGGCCGAGGCTTCGCCAGCGATATCGATCCGCGCCACCTGGTTGCGCAGTTCCAGCGGCAAATCGAACGTCGCAGTGGCCGCAGGGCCGCCCTTCAGAGCAAATGCTGCCTTGGCAAGCTCGCGTCCCTTGGCATCGCGCGCCACGACCACGCCCTGGCCGCGGTCGCCCGGCAGCCCGATGATGCTGGTCGACAGCCCCTCGTGGCCATTGCGCGCGCCCGTGCGCGCCCGCACCTCATGCCCCGTCACCAGCACATGCGACCGGGTCAGGCCCGCCAGCGTCCGCGCGAAAGCATCCGCGTGGCCCTGGTCGGTGCCGTCAGCCAACCACACCACCTCGGCACCGGGCGCGTCCGCCAGAAACTGTTTCAGCGCAGGCACCAGCTTCATGCGATCCGCAACAAAGGGCCTGGGCTCCAATGCCCTCACTTGCCGCAACACCTTGGCAGCGGGTGCCAACTGGGGCAGCGTCGGTCGCATGAAATCACTGATTGCCACAGCGCGCCCGGCCGACACGGCACCGCGCACCAGCGCTTGGGCTGTGGTGATGCGGCGCGCCCAGTCAGGCGCAGCGGGCCAGCCGCTGTCGATCAACAGCAGCAGAGGGCCGTTGCCTTTTGGCGCTCTGGGCGGCGGGTTGAGCAATGGCCCCGCCATGGCGGCAATGACAAGACCTGCCGCCAGCAGCCGCAGCGCCAGCAGCCACCAGGGCGTGCGGGCGGGAGTCTCGCGTCTGGCTTGCAGATCAAGGATCAGTTTCAGCGGCGGAAAGGTGGTTTCCTTGGGCCGTGGCGGGGTGGCGCGCAGCAGCCACCAGAGCAGCGGCAGGCCGAGCAGCGCCAGCAACACGCCAGGAAAGAGAAAGCCAAGTGCGGGCATCAGATCCGCTCCATCGCCGCCATGCGACCGGCCAGCGCCATCAAGGCGGCAGCGGCTGGCTGATCGGTGCGATGCACCGCGCAGCTCCAGCCGAGCTTGCCCGCATGGCCGCTGATCATGGCCCGGTGTTCGGCCAGTCGCGCCTGATAGCTTGCCCGTAAATCCTGCGCCTGGCCAGCCCGCAGCCGCGCCGGCGAATCTGTGTCAATCAGCACCGTCTGGCCGGAATACGGAAAGCTTTCCTCGACTGGATCAGCAATCAGCAGCAGATGGCCACGCGCCCCACGGCCGCTCAATCGATCAAGCCCCGCGCAAACGCTGGCCGCCGGGCTGAGGCCATCGGTGAAAATCAGGGCCTGTGCGCGTGGTGGCAGCCCGGCGGCGGCGGGCCATTCGGCGCGGGCCATCGCCGTATCCTGCCGCGTCATCGTCAGGGCCAGCCGACTCACCATGTCGCGCGCCGCACGCGGCGGCGAACCGTCGATCAGCCCGACCCGTTCCCCGGCCTTCACCAGCAATTCGGCGGCAGCAAAGCCCAGAACCAGCGCCCGATCGGCCTTGCTCTGCAACGCGGCGGCGGAGGCAAAATCCATCGACGGCGAGCGATCAACCCAAAGCCAGACATCATGGGCGGCTTCCCACTCGCGCTCGCGCACATAGAGCCGGTCATCGCGCGCCGAGCGGCGCCAGTCAATGCGGTTCGCCGCTTCGCCCGGCGCGTGCGACCGAAATTGCCAGAAGCTTTCACCCGCCCCCGCCCGCCTGCGTCCATGC
>VFSW01000758.1_pt1 | contig 47953 bp, 47 predicted proteins | sample 5358111 | NCBI WGS metagenome assembly VFSW01 (sample SAMN11554181, study PRJNA540505) | mine drainage metagenome | isolation source: sediment from site ElyBrook_90M | place: USA: Ely Copper Mine, Vershire, VT | collected 2017 | reverse complement strand
CCCCTCGCCTCCGCCGCCTCCACCCACGTCTCCCAACAAAAAGTAGGATCGGGCGTTCCGTTGACGACAGATGCGCGCAAAAAACGCGCCGCCGCGGGTCACACCGACGGAAGGAATATTTCCCGTGACGACACACCGCGTTGCGGTTGAACCGCGGCGGAACTTCTCCTTGAGGTCGCTGCAATGGCGCCGTACCCAGTGGCCCCAAGAGATTTCCGGGCCACCCCTTGTTTCGGGGAGGAGGCCGGTTTGGACCGCGAAGTTATTTCGGGTGACGCCGTGAAGAACGGCGAGCCCGGCGGCTGACCTTCGCGAGCGGAACTCCGTTGCGTTCGTGTGCCTGAGCGAATGCAGGCTGACGCCCTCCAGCCCGCCCTGTTCATCGATTCCTTCACGCGGGCGCCGAGGCGATCGGGAGTCGAGATCGAAGCGATTCTGAATGTTCAGCCAGTACTGCGCCGAGGTCCCGAAGTTAGTCGGTGATTTCGACATCGGTCGCTCCTTTCGCTTCCCAGTTGAAGCAGATTCGCCCCGCAAGACGCCGTAAGACCCATTGGCGCCATCGGCGTTTCTCGCCCGGGAATGTACAATCGAAGGGGCATACGCTCATCAACTCATGACTTTTCAACCAGGCAGACATTTCCTTCAAATCCCGGGCCCGACCAACGTTCCGGACCGGGTTCTCCGCGCCATCGACAACCCGACGATCGACCACCGCGGTCCCGACTTCGCCGTCCTCGCAAAAGCTTGCCTCGAAGGCATGAAAACGGTCTTCCAGACGGAAGATCCCGTGATTATCTACACCGCTTCCGGCACCGGCGGGTGGGAAGCCGGGCTCGTGAACACGCTCAGCCCCGGCGATAAAGTGCTCGCCTCCGATACCGGCCAGTTCGCCGCGTTATGGACCAAAATGGCGCGCCACCTTGGCTTCTCCGTGGATCTGATTCCGAGCGACTGGCGCCACGGCGTGGACGCCGACGAGATCGGCCAGCGGCTTTCCTCCGACACCGGCCATGAGATCAAAGCCGTGCTCGCGGTCCACAACGAAACCGCCACCGGCGTCACCAGCGACATCGCCGCCGTCAGGAAGGCGATCGATGCCGCGAAGCATCCTGCGCTCCTGATGGTGGATACGGTTTCTTCTCTCGGATCGATCGATTACCGCCACACCGAGTGGGGTGTCGACGTCGCCATCGGCGGTTCCCAGAAGGGCATGATGCTGCCCCCCGGGTTGAGTTTCAACGCTGTCAGCAAAAAGGCGCTCGAAGTCTCGAAGACCTCGACAATGCCGAAGAGCTTCTGGCGCTGGGACGAAATGCTGACGACGAATGCCAGTGGTTTTTTCCCTTACACCCCGGCGACGAATCTGTTCTATGGGCTGAAGGAAGCGCTCGCCATCATGGCGGAGGAAGGCCGGGAGAACATCTTCAGCCGCCACGCGCGTCTCGGGGAAGCTACTCGCAGGGCCGTCCGCGCCTGGGGTCTGGAGATCTGCGCGCTCGATCCGCGCGAATACAGCAACACGGTGACCACGATCCTGCTGCCGCCGGGCTTCGAAGAAGTTGCCTTCCGCGCCCTCGTGCTGGAGAAGTTCAATATGTCTCTCGGGGCGGGGCTGGGAAGGCTGGCGGGCAAAGCGTTCCGCATCGGCCACCTGGGCAGCACCAACGACCTGATGGTTGCCGGCGCGCTGAGCGGCGTCGAGATGGGTCTGGAACTGTTCGGCGTCCCGCACAAAAAGGGCGGCGTGGATGCAGCCATGGCGTATTTGAGCGAGGCCGCGAAGGCCCGGTAATCAGCGCGGCAAAGCAGCCGTGACCGCATCGGAGTGCCGGACCGCCTGAAGTTCCAGGTTCCGGCGCTCCGCAGTCGCGGCGTCTGAAAACTCCGGGTCCGGACGCATTAACCGGACGTTCAAATCGACACTGATCAGCATCGCGCGCACCGCGCCCGCCAGCAGCGCCGCCGCCGACCCGATATCCGCCGCCGTCAGCCCGCGCACCAGCCCAATCGCTTCCGCACAGATCTCCAGGCCACGCACAGCCGCCCGCGCCGCGTCCATTGGAACCGTAATGGCGTTCTGCATCGCCTGTTCCCGGGCGTCCGGCAGACGCCGGCACTCCATGTAGCGATTGAAAGCCAGGATATCCTCATCGGCAAGCTGCGCCAGACGCGCGGACTCCGCGCGCGCGCCGTCCAGCAGCGCCGCCCGCGGATTTCCCGCGATCTGAAGCACTTTCGCCACCAGCGCCAGCGCCAGACTCGCGGTTACAGCCGAGATGGACACCCCGGCCGGGACCGGTTCCGTTCCGCCGGCTTTCTCACGAAACCCGGCGAGCGTTCCGGTCCAGACCGAGTTTTCCATCGGATTTACGACAGCCCGATAATGCGGCCCGTCTCCACGTCCAGATCGATTTCGTAGTAACCCGGACGGGTGGACAAGCCGGGCATGGTGCTCATCGTTCCCAGCAGAGGATAAACGAACCCCGCCCCCACACTGGCGCGAACGTCGCGCACCGGCACCACGAACCCGCTGGGCGCGCCCTTCAGATTGGGATCGTGGCTCAGGCTCAGATGCGTTTTCGCCATGCAGATCGGCAGTTTGTCGAAGCCCTGGCGGGTATACACCTCGATCTTCTTTTCCGCTTCCGGCGAATACTCCACGCCGCTGCCGCCGTACATCTCGCTCACGATGGTTTCGATCTTGCCCTTGATGCTCATTTCGAGCGGATAGAGGAAATGGAAATTGCCCGGCTTCTCGCAGGCCTTAATCACGGCATTCGCCAGATCCACCGCGCCCGCGCCGCCCTCGGCCCAGTGATTGGCCCTCACGGCGTCTTCCGCTCCCGCCGCGACCGCCAGACGGCGCACCAGGTCAACCTCCGCGTCCGTATCGTTCTTGAACCGGTTTACAGCCACCACGACGGGGACGCCGAAGGAGCGCGCGTTGCCGATCAACCTCACCAGATTGCTGCAACCCTTTTCGAGAAGATCCAGGTTCTCCTGCGTGTAGGCATGAGCGAGCGGTTGCCCCGCCACCACTTTCGGCCCGCCTCCGTGCATTTTGAGCGCCCGGATCGTAGCCACCAGCACCACGCAGTTGGGGACCAGTCCGCTGTACCGGCACTTGATGTTGAAGAACTTCTCCATCCCCATATCCGCGCCGAACCCGGCCTCGGTCAGCACGTAGCCTTCGGGACCCACCAGTTTCAACGCGATCTGATCCGCCACGATCGACGAATTGCCGTGCGCGATGTTGGCGAACGGCCCCGCATGAACAAACGCCGGCGTGCCCTCGATGGTCTGCATCAGATTGGGCATGAGCGTGTCCTTCATGAGGACCGTCAGCGCCCCGCCCGTTCCCAGATCGTCGGCGGTAACCGGTTCGCCCGCGCGGCTGGACCCGATGACCATCCGGCCCAGGCGTTCCCGCATATCGCCGAGGCTGGTGGCCAGCGCCAGGATCGCCATGATCTCGCTGGCGACGGCCATATCGAAGCCGGTCACCCGCGTGAATCCCTTTTCTTCCGGACCCTGGCCGATGGTGATCTGGCGCAGCATCCGGTCGTTCGTATCCACCACCCGCCGCCACGTAATCGTGTCGGGATCGATGTCGAGCCTTGCAAAGCGGCTGCGCTCTTCCGGCGTCAGGTCATTTGGGTTCGTTTTGTGGATTCCCAGCTTGCGCAGGCGGCGCAGCATCACGGGAGCGAAGCGGCGGCTGCCGTCTTTCGCGGCGGGGCACAGGCGCTCGAACAGCACCTGGTCGTCCGGCGTCGTATGTTCGTGCAGCATGCGCGTGTCGATCGCCGCGGCCAGCAGGTTGTTGGCCGCGGTGATGGCATGGATGTCGCCCGTCAGGTGCAGGTTGAACTCTTCCATCGGCACGATCTGGCTGTAACCGCCGCCGGCCGCGCCGCCTTTGATCCCGAAGGTGGGTCCCTGGCTGGGCTGGCGGATGCACGTGAAGACGTTCTTCCCGAGATGCGCCCCCAGAGCCTGGCTCAGCCCGACCGTGGTGGTGGTTTTCCCCTCCCCCAGCGGAGTCGGCGTGATCGCGGTCACGACAACGTACTTGCCGTTCGCCACATCCTTCAGCCGGTCCCGGATCGACAGGTGCACCTTGGCTTTCGTCTTGCCGTATAGTTCCAGCTCATCCGGCAGAATGCCGGCTTCCGACGCGATCCGGTCGATCGGGATCGGTGTCGCGGACTGGGCGATTTCGATATCGCTGGGCACGGAGGTAAGTATGTTCTTTAGCTTATGAGGCATTGAATGGTTTCGTCACCTTCTACGGATAATCGGGAATGAGGAGCGGGGCAATTACGCGCCGCCCCCTTTTGTGCCGGCGAGGACTTTCTCTTCGGCGTTTTCGGCCGCCTCGATCTGAACCAGAGCGCTCTGGAGCGGGAAGGTATCGTGCCCCGGGCGGCTGTCGCGTTCGAGGAACAGGTTAATAAACGAACTCGTGCCCTTGAGCGACAGATTCCGCGCCGGGATAAAGGCCTTCAGGTCCTGAATCCGGTTCGCGCCCTGCGCGGTTTCGTACACCTTGACCCAGATACATGCCTTATCGGGAAGCACCTCGCACATGCCGTTCAGCGTGCCGCCGCAGGGACCGTTCCGCAGGTTCTTCGGACAGGTCATCGGGCACACATACTCCATCTCGCCCAGCACGCAGTTGCCGCAGGCCTGGCACCCGAACATCGGGGCTTTGATGGATAGCTCCACCCGTTCGAGTGCATGCGCCATCACGGGCCGCTTGTCCACCCAGCGCAGGATCGAGGTTAGGAATCGGCGCAGCTTCGTGTCTTCGTGTTTGACCGGGAAGAGCCGCGCCATCGTATCCAGCACTCGCGGAACCACTCCCAGCGGCTTCGGCGGATGCGGCGGCGCTTCGAAAAAGAAGAACCCGCCTTTGGGAGAGTAAGAAATCTCTTCGGCGAACTCCTCCCACCGGGGAGCGATGGCTTCGGAACGTTTGATGATCCAGCGAATGCGGTCGGCATTATGATCGCCGCCCAGATACGCGCCCGCATAGCCCAGACCGCGCAGAATCGCCACCGTGCGCGCCGCTCTCTCCAGCCGCGCCGCCATGCCCTTATCGGCCGCTTTCGACTCCGCCTGCACCTGTTCCAGCAGCTCTTTCGATACCCAGCAGCCCGGAGGTTCGCCCTTCGAAAACTTCTCCGCCGCCCTCACCGGCAGGATATAAACGTTCCCGAACACCGGCGTCTTCAGCCCGCGCTCGTTCAGATAACGCTTCAACTCGCGGAACTTTTTCGCGTCGTACCCGAGCTGCGTGATGGCGTAATCGGCGCCGGCCGCGATCTTCTTCTCCAGCTTCAGGTACTGATAAGCGCAATCGGCCTCGGTGTACTTGAACGGCGATACCGCGACCGACGTGAAAAACGGCATCCCGCGCCCGCGCAGTTCGCCGATCATCTCAACCAGCTGCACCGAATCCATCGCGAACAGGGGCGGCGCGGCTTTGTCGGTTCCCTGTGGATAATCGCCCGTAATGGCGAAAACGTTCTCGAGCCCCAGGTGGTAAAGGTCTTCGAGAGCGCGCAGAATATCCAGACGATCGCGATTGACGCAGGTGATGTGAATATTCGGCGTCAGGCCGCGGGCGCGCGCCGCCGTGCCCACGCGAATCGGGTCGTGCCCGAGCGAGCCTCCGGCGTAGCTGGTGATGCTCCCCGCCACCACTCCAGGGACTCGCGCCAGATCGGAAGCGGCCTGAAACAGCTTCGCCTCCCGCGTGAGCCGGCTGGCAACCAGTTCCACCATGTAGCTGAATTGCCCGCTGCTCAGAGCTTCCCGGATTGGATTCGGCGACGGCATTTTAACTGCTCTTCTATTTTCCCAGTTCGCGGCGGACGGTTCGCGTCCCTTCCACCATTGCTTTCAGTTTCGCGAAAGCCACGTCCCTTGGCAAATGGAAGCAGCCGCAGTCCGGCAGCACGGCGATCCGCTCGGCCGGCATCACTTCGAGCGCCCGGCGAATATGTTCGGCCACCATGTCCGGCGTTTCCACCTCGTGGTTCTTCACGTCGATCACGCCCACGCCCAGTTCGAACGGCGGCTTGAACTCCCGGAACAGATCCAGATCTTCGCCCCCGCGCCGCGCGAATTCGAGCGTCAGCTGCTGAATATGGGCGTCCAGAATGGCGGGGAAAAGATACCGGTAGCTGCCCTCCCAGGAAGGCTTGCCGTACCGGTTCCCGTAACAGACATGCAGCAGGATTTTGGTGTCCACGCCCTCGACCAGCGTGTTCAAAGCCTTCACGGCCCAGGACACCTCTTCGGGGAAACCGGAGTAATACGGCTCGTCGATCTGAATCACATCCGCGCCCGCTTTCGCCAGCGCCTTCAGCTCCAGATTCATCACCCGCGCGATATCCATCGCGAGCGCTTCGTCGTTCGGATAGAACTGGTTGCGGATGCGCTTCGTCAGGCAGTGCGGCCCGGTGATGCAGATCTTCGTCGCCCGGTCCGTAAACATGCGCAGAAACTGGAAATCCCGCACCAGTCCGAGCGAGGCTGTCGGCAGCTTGCTGTGCACCGAGCTGTCGTAAAAGTCGTAATAGAACTTCTTCGAAGAGCGGTCGATCTGGACCCCGGGCAGCCGCTCCAGGAAGTAATCGACCATGTTGTCGCGCCTGGGCTCGCCGTCGGTAACGATGTCCAGACCGGCGATCTCCTGATCTTTAATCGCGGCCTTGGACGCGGCGTCGTAAATCTCGTCAAGATCGTGATGGCTGATCCGGCGGGCGAAATAATCGGTCTTGAGCCGTTCGAGCCAGCCCGGCATCGCGTAACTGCCGACCATGGATGTGGGAAGAATGGGAAGTGTCATCTTGAATTATTCGCGTGGCGATGTATAGAGAACGGAAGTCTTCGAGCCTTTGCGGTAAAGGTACGGCGCGAAGTGCAGGTCGTAGCCCGTTCGTTCGGCCACGCCCCGCAGCAGCGCTCCGTTGACCCAGTTCACAATCGATCCGTCCAGTTTTCCGGGACCGTGGAAGCCGATTCGATACTCATTCAGGTCCGTTACGAATATATCCTGCACTTGCAGATAGCCCCGGGGGTGAAGCAGCGGAATCGTATTCACGAAGCTTTCGAGCGCGCCCGAACTGAGATGGAACCGCAGATCGCCGGGGGCTTCCGCCAGGATGTCTTCGAGGCGCGGCACGTCGAGGCCGGTCGGCAGCGCCAGATCCGGCAAATCCTCGAAAGCCACCAGCTTTTCTTCGAGGCGCACAGCCTGCCAGAGCTGTTGCCAGAAGGACATGCCGCAGCCGCGGTCCCCGATGAAATCCGGGCCGGTTCCAAGCAGCTTGTCCACCATGCCCCGGATGCCCTCCACCGGCACTTTGAACGTCTCCGAGAGCTTCGCCGCATCGCTCATCGGCACATACGCCCGCGAGTGCACATAAAACAGACGCCCGTCGCGGCGAAGGATCTCTTCGTCCGGCAGGTTGTCGTACATATTCGTCGAATGGATGTAGAGAATTTTGTGGCGGAGGAATGAAAGGGTTTTCAGCGGATTCAGCGCATCGAGCGCCAGAAAACTGCACAGTTCGATGTGTTCCTTCACCGCGGGCCGGGACATATCCAGCGTTTCGAGCGAATAGTCGCCCATCAGCACCCGGAGCCTGGGATAGTAAGTGGTGCCGCGCTGCTGATCGAGCACGCGGAACTTCTCGACGAACATGCCGCAGCGCTTCCCGCTGCCCACGCCGATCTCGAGAATGAAAATCTCGGCCGGGAGCTGGTTTTTGGTTTCCATGTCGCGCAGCAGGGTCCAGAAATCGGCCACGCTGTCGGCCACCGCTTCGTCGTGGTTGCCGTCGGACTTGCCTCCCGGAAGCGCCTGTTCGTAGCCCTTCCCCGTTGCCTTCTCCCACTCGCCCAGGTGTGCCCAGTAGAGCTTGTTGAACTCCCACGCAATGCTGTGGCGGAACGATTTGAAGTCTTCGAGCGGGATCCGGTCCCCGGTTTCGCCTTCCATGGCCCTCAGCATTTCCCCACGCAGGTTGTCCGGCGTCGCCTGGCGCGTATCGATGCGCATGTCGGTCGCTTTGGCGCCGCGCGAAACGGTCACCATTTCGCGAAAATTCTGCTTGTACTGGACCCAGTCCAACTGAACCTGGAGGCGGGCGAACTGAGCGGGGTCGATCTGGCCATCCTCGACCAGTTTGTAGAGCGCTTCGACTACGTTTGGCGTGGTGGCTGCCGCCGCCTTGCCGTTGAGGTGGTTGAATTGCAGGATCATCAGTGTTGGGCGAGGACGAACTTCGTCATGACAGAGTGTATCCGATCGCTTTTCACGATGGAAAGCGGTGGGGCGGACTTGAGTCCGCGCCGGACTTCAGTCCGGCCTTTTCACCGAGGTTATTGGAACAGAGCGGGGTGGAGCCGGGCTACGCAATCGCTGACACAAGGTCTGAATCGACGCGTGCGCTGGTCCGAGGTGAGGAGTTTCAGCTTGCACACACGCGCCGCCAGATCCGCCGCGATATCCACTGTCAGGGGAATGATCCGAAGCGCCGGATTTTCATCGAATTCGCTGAGAAGGTCGCCGGCCTGCCTCGCGCAGAACGCGAGCTTGCTCCCGCGAAAGTCCCCGGCGCCGCCAGCCAGCGAACGGCGATATGGGTATCGAGAAGGAAACGAGGATTCACCTCCGCGTTCCTCCGCGCTCCCGCAGCACTTCCCAAAGTTCCGACGTATCGGCGTCAAGCAGGTCGTCGGCGATCGTCACTTTTCCGGCCCAGGCGCCTTCGGGAGACTTCCATGCGGACTGCCGCCGAGGCACTTCGCTTTGAACTCGGTTACGCTGACGACCCGATGCTTCATTATTTCAGGCTAGAGGAATGTCGGGCTTTGGACTCGATTTTGAACGGCGATAAAACACTTCCCTTGTCGTTCTGGTTTTAGAGTGTGATAAACGCCCCCACCGCGCAGTTTCCCTGCTGGCCCTCAGGCCGGGACATACCGTTCGACCGCGATGTCCTGCGCATGCTCCCGCGTCTTCGCCACGTCATAGGCGAGCTGCATCCGGAGCAGATGGTCCATGTCCGGGCCGAAGGCCTTTTCGATGCGCAGTGCCATTTCCGGCGTCAGCGCAGCCTTGCCGTGCAGAAGATCGGAGAGCGTGGCGCGGCGCACCTTCAAAATATCCGCCGCCTTCGACACGTTGAGGCCGAGGGCTTCAATGACTTCGGTTTTGATCAGGTCGCCCGGATGGGGCGGGTTCTTCATAGGCATTGCGGGCCTCCTAATGGTAGTCGATCAAATCAATATCGCTGGCCGTGTTCGTCTTTTCCTCATACCCGAAAATCAGCCGCCAGTTTCCGGTGACGGTCAGGCTCCAGAACCCTTTCAGGTCGCTTTTAAGCGGATGCAGCTTCCAGCCTGGAAACCGGCCGAGCTGCTCCAGCGACGCCGCGGTTTCGAGCGCGAAAAGAAGCTTGCCAGCTTGTCAGTCATCTCGGACGGCGCCCCTTTGGCGTTACCGTCTTCGTGGAACTGCCTCAGCCCTTTGTGGCGAAAGCGGACAAGTTGCATGTCATCCCTTCAAGATTCCAGCATGTACGGTTATGCCGTACAAGTCAAGTATTCCGGCAGGCCAGCGCGGGGCATCGGAAGATTTCACTCCACGATACGCCTGTGTTTGCAACGTCGTGTTATCTTTATAACCACTAGCACCGGAGGAGTGGTCATCTGACCAAATCGGAGGCGACGAAGCCCCGGTTGATGCCCGAACGCACCGGCGGTATGCTGTGTCGAGTGAATTCGCCGGCCAGAATCGGGATGATCGCTCTGATGGCGCCGGCCCTCTGGGGTCAGTCGCAACTCCTGCCCATAGTCTCCCCGGCCATTTTCCCGACGCTGTCTTACGGTCCGGACGCTTGGTCTATCCTGACCCTGGCCAATCCGGCGGGCGCGCCGAAAACCGTCAAAGTCGATGTCTTCCGGAGCAGCGGGGAGCGTCTCCCCATCGGCCCTCTGTATACGCTGCAGCCAGGCGGGACGGTCGACATCCGTATCGACGGGCCGCACGCGGCACTGGAGTCGTGCTGGGCCAGGATCGAAGACGTTTCCCGCCGCAGGTCGAGACCGGGCCTCGAGGCCGCCGCCCGGGAAGAGCGCTTGCAAGGGGACAGGCTGGAGGTTTTTTCGCAGACAGTCGCTCGAACCGCGGTGGCCGGGCGCTGGCTCAGTCCCGCGGGCGCCGTCGGCGGAAAAAGCCTGTTTTTCCTGAACATCTCGGACAAATCCGCGGCGATCGGCGTATGCGCCACCGATGACCCAAGGTTGCTGTCATGCCGGCGGGATGGATCTGTAGCGCCCCGCGTTACCGTGAACCCGAGGCAGTCGGTGGTGCTGAAGGTCCGCAGAGTCGGCAAACAATATCTGCTGATTGAATCGACCGCCCGGATCCCCTCCATTGTTGGCATTCTCCGCTCCGAATCCGGAACCAGCCGGGTCTTCTCGACGGAGTCTGCGATCGACTTCGACGACCCGGCGCAGTAGGCGGGCATACAGGCTTTTTATCCCCGAATTCCATCGCCCGCGGTATTCTCGTTCCGTTTCCTTCGGACTATGATTGGTGCTTGAGAGCCGATATCGGCGCAACCGCGAAAGCGCAGGAGGCTGCGAATGCCTGTTTTTTCGTTTACTCTCATTCAAAAAATCGAAGCCCATTCCGACCGCATCGTCCTTCAGATCGTCCAGGAAATCAGGCACGATTCGCGCCTTGAGGCGCTGTGGGCGTTCGATGACGGCGAACTGTCCCGGCAGGCGCGCGATCTCGTGGGAAATCTCGGCCACTGGCTGATCGCGCGCGATCCGGAAGTGACGCGCTGGTCGGAAGACCTCGGGCGCGTCCGTTTCGAACAAGCCGTCCCGTTGCACGCGCTCATCCTCAGCCTGGCGATCGTCAAGGCGCGGCTCATCGGTTTCGCTCGCGATGAGATGTCGGGAACCGTACTCCAGATCTATGCCGAAGAGGAACTCGAACACCGGGTCGGGCGCTTCTTTGACGAGGTGCTCTATCACGCGGCCAAAGGCTATGAATCGGCCCGGAGCGCCCCGGAAGTGCCCGGAACCGGCCTGAAACGTCATGCAACACATAGTTGAACGAAGCCGCGCCGAAGACAGCCAGAAACTGACCACTCACCAGAAGTCGCTCCGGATCAATCTCGATCTGGAGCGTTACGGCACATTCGCCGAGATCGGCGCGGGCCAGGAGGTGGCGCGCTGGTTCTTCCACGTGGGCGGAGCCGCGGGGACCGTCTCCAAGTCCATCTCGGCCTACGATATGGCCATCAGCGACGCCATCTATGGCCGTTCCAGAAGATACGTCTCGCGGGAGCGGCTCCAGAGCATGCTCGATCACGAGCACGGCCTGAACCTTGAGCGCCTGCAACCCGAGCGCGGCGCCAGCACGGCGTTTTTCGCTTTCGCCGACACCGTGGCCGCGCGCAACTATTCGGGCACGAATGAGTGCCATGGATGGATGGGCGTGAAATACCAGGCTCATCCGAGAGACGAAGACAGCCAGATTGTCATTCATGTGCGCATGCTCGATCGCGAGAACAACCTGCAGCAGGAGGTCCTCGGGATCATCGGCGTCAATCTGCTTTACGGGGCGTTTTTTCTGCATCACAAGCCCGAACTCCTGCTGGAGTCGCTGCTCGACAATCTGACCACGCAGCGCATCGAAATCGACATGGTCGAGTTCTCGGGAATCGAGTTTCGCCACGTCGACAATCGCGCCATGAGTCTCAGGCTGGTGCAGCTTGGCCTCACCGGCGCCGCGATGTTCGGCCCGGCGGGCGAAACGCTTCAACCGTCCGAAGTCCTGTACAAACGCCCCTTTCTGGTTGAGCGGGGGAGCTTTCGTCCGGTGACGAAGGTGAATATCGACATGATCGACTGCGCCCGCAGGCGCTTCGCCGAAGAAACCGGCGTGCAGGGCGAACGGGTGGTTGAACTGATGGAAATCACCATGCGCAACCTTCTTTCCGAAGGGCAAATCGACGTGAACGATTTTCTGGCCCGCGCCGAAGTGCTGGCCGCCGCGGGCAAGACAGTCCTGATCTCCGACTACTTCGAATATTACCGGCTCGCCTCCTGGCTCACGCGCCACACGGCGGGTCCGATCGCGGTCACGATGGGCGTCTCCAGCCTGCAGGACATCTTCCAGGAGAAGTATTACGAAGACCTCGAAGGCGGCATTCTGGAAGCGCTCGGGAAGCTCTTCACCAGGGATCTGCGCATTTACGTCTATCCCATGCGGGCGCCGGACGCGGCATCGCTCACAACGGTGGAATCGGCCGAAATTCCCCGGAGTACAAGCGCCTTGTACCGGCATCTCGTGGATGGCGACAGGATCAGGCAGTTGAACGACGCCGATCAGAGCCTGCTGCACATTCTCTCCCGCGACGTGCTGCGCCGCATCAAGGCGGGCGACATTTCGTGGGAGCAGATGGTGCCCCCGGAGATTGCCGAGGTCATCAAGCGCCGCCGCTTCTTCGGTTATCGCGCCGCGGCCGCCGGCGCGTAACCCGGAGCCCGGCGAAGAGGTGAGAAGCTTAAGACAGGTTGAATACGAGAGTCTCATTCTCGCGCCGCCTCGCCTCGAATCTGCTCGCTCTGGCCGCCGTCGTGCTTGCCGGCGGCTTCGTGGCTTCGGCGCTGGTTCGCTATAGCCCGGGGTTCGATTCCATTCCCGAGGATCTCGACGCGCAGATCGCTCCGGCCACCCTGCAGGCTCTTCACGAACGGCACAATCGCGAGAACTCGCTGCCCGTTTTCTACGCCCGCTATCTCGTCCGCGCCATGCACGGCGATTTCGGCGTTTCGCAAAGCCTCGGCCGGCCGGTTGCGGAACTGCTGCGCCGCCGCGCGCCGGTCACCCTGCGTCTGATCCTGTGGGGCACTGCGGGCGGCTGGCTGCTGGGCGGTCTGTTCGCCTGGATGGCGGTTTGGACGCGCCGCGGCATTCTGGAGGCGGCAGCATTTTCCATCAGCGGCCTGCTGCTGGCGATTCCCCCCGCGGTGCTGGCTCTCGGGTTCTTCTTTTACGAAGCGCCGCTCGCGCTCGCGCTGGCGCTGGCGCTGCTGCCGCGGATCTTCGGAACCATGCGGGCGCTGCTTGAGGATTACTATGCGTCGCCCGCCCTGCTGGCCGCCCGCTCGCGCGGGATTCCGCCGCGCACGATCGCCCTGCGATACGTGCTGCGCGCCGGTGCGCCGCAGCTGATGGCGCTTGCGGGCATCGCGCTGGTTCTGGCCTTCGGTTCGGCCATCCCCATCGAGACGCTCTGCGGCGTGCCCGGCCTCGGGTCGCTCGCCCTGCAGGCCGCCATTGCGCGCGATATGCCCCTGCTCTGCGGACTGGCGCTCCTGATAACGTTCTTCGTCACGTTCGTACACGCCATCGGAGAACTGGCGGCATCGTCATGAAAAAGTACCTCCGGATCGCCGCCATGTGCCTGCTCGCACTGATCGGCCTGGGCGCGCTGTTCGCCCCCCGCATCGCGCCTTACGATTACAGCCGGCAGTTCCGCGACTTCCCGAACCACCCGGCGGACAGCCAGTTCCCGATGGGCACGGACGACCTCGGGCGCGACCGCTTCTCGCGCCTGGTCTATGCCACGCGCGTCTCGGTCCTGCTTGCGCCCGCGGCGGCGCTGGTCTCGATCCTGATCGCGCTCGCGATCTCGATCGCGGCCGCCGCGAAGGCGCGGTGGGCGGCGCACGCGCTCTCCGGTTTCACCACGCTCTGCCTGTCGCTGCCGTGGATTTTTCTTTTCATCGTTCTGCGCGCGCTGCTGCCGTTGAATACCAGGCCGATGGAGTCGATCCTGATAACCTTTGGCCTGATGGGCATCACGGGATGGGCATGGCCGGCCAGGATCTTCACCGCATCCGTCCGGCAGATTTCGAATTCCACCTGGCTGCTGCAGGCGCGCGCGTCGGGCATCGCGCCGTGGCGCATCGCGACGGTGTATGCGTGGCCGCATCTGCGCGCGCTCGCGGCGGCGCAGTTTCGCGTGCTCGTGCCCGCCTGCATCCTCGCGGAGGCGAGCCTGGGATTGCTCGGGCTGGGCGTGGCCGAACCGCTTCCCTCCTGGGGGAATCTGCTCGCGGAATTGCAACACCCGGACCGTGTACGCGAGAACCCGTGGATACTGGCTCCGCTGGTGCTGCTCGCGATTGCGATGATCTGTTTCGAGGCCCTGCAGCCTGGGCGCGAGGTTGCGGCGTGAGAACACTTGCCGCGGTCTTCCTTTGCGTTTGCAGCCTCGCCGCATCCGAATTGCGATTCTGCCTGCCGGGCGACCCGAAAACGTTCGACGCGCTTCAGGTCTCCGAGCAGAACTCCGAGATCGTCCGCTATCTCACGGGGGGCGTGCTGGTGCGGGTGAATCGCGTCACCGACAAGGTGGAGCCCGAACTCGCGGAATCGTGGACCCTCGGCGAGGGCGGGCGCGCCGTCACGTTCCATCTGCGCGCCGGTTTGAGGTTTTCAAACGGCGCCCCGCTTACCGCGGAAGACGTCGCGCGGACGCTCAACAGCGCGCTCGATCCGCAACTGGCGTCGCCCGCCGGGGATACGTTCCGGTCGGAGCAGGGCAACCCCTCCGTGCGGGTGGTGTCTCCGCTCGAAATCGCGATCCGCTATCCGGAGCCGAAGCCGGGCATCGAGCGGCTGTTCGATTCGCTTTCCATTGTTCCTCCGAATGGGGGCAAGCTGCCCGCGTCGGCCGGTCCGTTTTTCGTGGCCGAATATCACCCGGGCGAATCCGTGAGACTGGCGCGCAATCCGAACTACTGGAAGCGGGACGCGGCTGGAAAGCAACTGCCGTATCTCGATTCGATCCGGATGGACATTCAGACGAATCGCGACATCGAACTGACCCGCTTCCTGCGCGGCGAAACGGATTTCATCAACAAGCTGGAGCCGGAGAGTTTCGACCGCGTGGCGAAACAGAAGCCCGGAGCAGCCCGCGAAGTGGGCGCGTCTCTCGATTCCGAGTTTCTGTGGTTCAATCAGAAGCCTTCGGCGACGGTGCCGGTCTGGAAGCGAAAGTGGTTCACGTCGGCCGTCTTCCGCCATGCCGTGAGCATGTCCATCCACCGCGACGACCTCGCCCGCATCGTCTACCGCGGCCATGCGCATCCGGCCGCGGGACCCGTCTCGCCCGCCAACCGGTTCTGGTTCGACGCCGCGCTGAAGCCGCTTCCGTTCGATTCGCAGGCCGCGCTGCGCTCGCTCGCTACCGAAGGCTTCGCGCTGCGGGACGGCGTGCTGCATGACCGGGAGGGCCACGCGGTGGAATTCTCGCTGATCACGAACGCGGGAAACCGGCCACGGGAAGCGATGGCGGCCGTGATCCAGGAAGACCTGCGCAAGATCGGCATCACGGTCAACATCGTGACGCTCGATTTCAGCTCATTAATCGAACGCATTGTGAAGACGGCGCAGTACGAAGCCGGGTTGCTGGGGTTCGCGAATGTGGAGATCGACCCCATCGAGCAGATGAACGTCTGGCTCAGTTCGGGCGCGCAGCACGCCTGGTGGCCGGTGGAGAAAGCGCCCGCGACTCCCTGGGAGGCGCGTATCGACATGCTCGAACTGGCGCAGGCGTCCGAGCCCTCGCGCGCGCTGCGCAAGAAGGCTTTCGACGAAGTGCAGCGCATTGTCGTGGAGCAGGAGCCGATCGTTTATCTGGTGAATCCGGATTACCTCGCCGCCATCTCGCCCGCGCTCAAAGGGACGGAGCCCGTGGCGGCGCCGCCGCAGATTCTATGGAACGTCGAGCGGCTGCGGCTTGAGTGAAACCGTACCCGCGCTCGATTTCCGCGTGTCGGCCCGCTACGGCCAGGCGATTGTACTGCATGACGTGGAATGCCGGATCGCGCCCGGCGAGATCGTGGCGCTGGTCGGGCTGAGCGGTTCGGGCAAGAGCACGCTCGCGCTCTCTCTGCTGCGCCTGCTGCATTACCGGGGCGGCGAAGTCACGGGCAGCATCCGTCTGGGGGGCAGGGAACTCAGCGGCCTGAGTGAGCGCGAAATCCGGCGGGTGCGGGGCCAGGCGATCGGCTACGTGCCGCAGAGCCCGGCGGCGGCGTTGAACGACCGGCTGCGGGTGCGCACGCTGCTCGAAGAAACATGGCGCGCGCATGAGGCCGGGCGCTTGCCGGAGGCGTTCCGCGCGGAGTTGCTCGAAAGCGTGCAGTTGCCGCGGACTGCCGATTTTCTGAATCGCCGGGCGGGCGATCTCAGCACGGGGCAGGGCCAGCGCCTGTTGATTGCGCTCGCCATCATGCACCGGCCCGCGGTGCTGCTGGCCGATGAGCCGACGAGCGCGCTCGACGCCATTACCCAGGCTGCCGTGCTGCGGCTGTTTCAGGAACTGAACCGGCGGAACGGAACCGCGATGCTGTTCATCTCGCACGACCTGCTTTCGGTGGCGTCGCTCGGCCATCGTGTGGAGATTCTGCACGAAGGCCGGATCGTGGAATCGGGACCGCCGGAGGCGATCTTCCGCGCGCCGAAGCACCCGTTTACGCAGGAACTGGTGAGGGCGATCCCGCGCTGGAATCAGCTCACTTGATTCAGCCCACTTGATTCAGCCCACCTGAAAGAAACGCAGTTCGACGCGATCCGGGAAGCGCGCGCCGGAGCAGACGAAGAGGCTTTGCATCAGCCATCGATACTCCGGGGCGGCGGCTTCGAAGCGTGGCGTGGCGCGGAAATAGATGAGCGCCGGATCGACCTCTTCGCCGCGCCGCAGCTTCTCCATAAGGTCTGGCGGGCCGTGGCGCAGGCCGGTATTCTCGACGTAAATCAGGTGTTTCGCTTCGGTCTCGATGACATAGCGCGCGCTGAGTTCGGTAACGCCATCCGGACGCAGAATTTGAGAGTCTTCGCCGCCGGGCAGCACCTTGCCGCGGATTCGCGGACCGAAGACTTCGCCGCCCGCGATGGGAATCACGCGCCGGTTCCCGATCTCGATGGGAGAGGCGATCCGAACCACCAGATCGGCGATGTGGATGAGCGCGGGAGTCATGCGAAGAATCGCGCCCTGACGCCGGCCGGAATGGGTTCGGAGCGCAGGCGTTCCGGGTTTTCGGGGTCGCGGACGGTCCAGACTCGGGTTTCGAAACCTTCGACAGCGAGCGCGCCGTTTTTCAGCATCCGGTGCTGAACATCGAAACTGCTGCGCCGGAATTCGAGCAGCGTCGTTTCGACGATCAGTTCCTCTTCGTACTTCGACGGGATGAAGAACTTCGCGCGCGTATCGACCATCGGGATCATCGCGCGATCCGGAACTCCGGCGGCCCGGAACAGCGCGTCGGTCGATTCATTGAACCATTCGAAGTAACGCGGGTAGTAGACGATGCCCGCCGGGTCGCAGTCGCCCCACTCGATAAAGATCCGGCGGGTGTTGGTCATGCGGTCCCGGCGTGCGCGGGCCGCAGGCCGATATCGCGCAGACAATGGTCGATCCAGAGGCGCGTGACTTTTTCCTGCGCGCCGTTCTGCGAGAGACGCGTGCGCAGGCTGCCGAAATCGACGTGATCGAGCGGTTGATCCTGATTGAAGCAGGAGAACACCACGGTCTCCTCGCCGGTCACGGGATCCCTGTGCATTTGCAGGCACTGGGCGCAGATCTCTTTCATCATGCACTGCATGGGGGAGTTGATGCTGCCGATGGCCTGATGGTCGGGCTTCAGATACGGGAACAGCACGGTGTGCCGGGCCTGCTGGACGGCCTTCATCATCCCATCGGACCCGATCACGATCAGGCGATCCACCGCATGGAGAGGGATGGGATTCTCGCCCAGTTCGCCGGTCCCATAAGCGAGCATGGCTTCCACGATATTGCCGACAAAGGCGCTGTCCTGCACGCGGCCCGCGGTGAAGCCGGGAGCTTCGTCGCAGACCCACACGACCGCGTCGGCGGCCTTTTCGATCTCTTCCACTTTGTAACGGTCGACGATCTTTTTGTACCCCGCGAAATAGATCACGCGCGAACCTTCTTCGCGCAGCTTCTGGCCGATGGAGAAGAGCACGGCATTCCCCAGACCGCCGCCCGCAAGGAGCACCGTTTCTTCGGAAGGCGTCTCGCTGGGCGTGCCGGTGGGGCCCATCAGGATGACCGGCTCGCCGGGTTTCAGCAGCGCGCACAGATCGGAGGACCCGCCCATTTCGAGGACGATGGTGGAGAGCAGTCCGCGGGGGCGATCCACCGAGGCTCCGGTGAGCGCGAGGCCTTCCATGCCGAGCACGGTGTCTCCCGTGCGCGGCGCGAGAACTTCGTAATTTTGCAGACGGTAGAACTGGCCCGGTTTGAAAGCGCGCGCGGCGATGGGGGCGCGCACGATCACTTCCACAATGTTGGGCGTGAGCCGGACGACTTTGTGGACCACGGCGCGCAATTCATCGTTGAGCTGGTGGATTAACGCGGCGGGCCCGGGTTGCGATGGCGCGAGATGCGAGAGCACGCGGGAGACCACCGGATAGCCCTGCTTGGCGCTGCCCATGGCCTTGACGACATTGCCGGAGAACGACGGATGCAGGTCGCCGAAGAAGCTGATGGCGCGGCCATCGGGACGCAAAGACATGAGCACGTAGACCGCTTTGGGCTTCGAGATGCGCTCCGGTTTGACCGGGTTGCCGGATTCGTCGAAAGCCTGAAAGAAGCGCCCGTCGAGCGTGACGTTGTGCTCATCCTCGCGGGCGAGAACGGTGTTGGGCTGTGTGCCGGCGGCGACCAGAATGGTGCGGGCGGGCAGCACGACCGTCTCACCGGAGTCTTTTGCTTCTGTCAAAGGCTGCGTTTTGCGGAAGCGCAGCGATTCGGCCGCGCCCGCGGCATCGACCAGAACTTCTTCGGGCGCAAGGCATTCGGCGAAGCGCACGCCCTCTTCGAACGCCTTGGCCACTTCTTCGTGGTTGAGCGTGTAGCTGGGGGCGTCGATCAGGCGGCGGCGGTAGGCGATGGTCACGCCTCCCCATCGGTTCAGCAGATGAATGAAATCGGGCGTGCGGCCGGCGCGTGCAGCCGCGGCCCGCTCCTGCCGGATGGCATGGGCGTGCTCCAGAAATTCGTTGGCGACGATGGTTTCGTCAGGCGTCCAGCGGGCGCGGACTTCGGCCACGCTGAGTTCGGCCACCAGCGTTTCGTAGCGCCGCAGGAACTTCTCCACCTGCACGACGTAATAGGCGAGCGATTCGGTGGCGGTGTCGACGGCCGTCAAGCCGCCGCCGATCACTACGATCGGCATGCGGATCTGCAGGTTGGCGAGCGAATCGAACTTCGCCGCGCCCGTGAGCTGCAGGGCCATCAGAAAATCGGAGGCCTGGCGGACGCCTTTGACAAGGCCGTTCTTCATCGGGATAACGGTGGGGCGGCCCGCGCCCGCGCAGAGCGCGATGTGGTCGAAGCCGAGTTCGAAGGCGCTGTCGATAGTGAGCGTGCCGCCGAAGCGCACCCCGCCATACATGCTGAAGGCGCGGCGGCGCTCGATCAGCAGACGGACAACCTTCAGGAAGTTCTTGTTCCAGCGGACGGTGATGCCGTATTCGGCCACGCCGCCGAAGCCCGCCATGACGCGCTCATCCAGACGTTCGTAGATTTCCGCAATGTCGCGGATGGGCCGGAACGGGACGCGATTGCCGTGGGGATCGACGCCTGAGATATCGGCAGGCAGCGGCTCGATCTTGAGGCCGTCGACGGCCGCGACCGTGTGGCCGTCGTTCATCAGGTGATGCGCGAGAGTGAAGCCCGCGGGGCCCAGACCGACAATCAGCACCTTATAGCCGGTGGATGCGCGCACGAATGGACGCGCGAAGTTCAGAGGGTTCCAGCGCGTGAGCAGGCCGTAGATTTCGAAGCCCCAGGGAAGCTCCAGCACGTCTTTCAAAGTGCGGGTTTCCACCTGCGGGATATCGACCGGCTCCTGCTTCTGGAAGACGCAGGACTTCATGCAGTCATTGCAGATGCGGTGCCCCGTGGCTGCGGTCATGGGGTTATCGACGGTGACCACGGCCAGCGCGCCGATGGGGTTGCCGTTCTCCTTGACCGTGTTCATCTCGGAGATCTTCTCTTCGAGCGGGCAGCCGGCGAGCCTCACGCCGAAGACGCTGGCTTTGAAGGCCCCGTCTTTCTCTTTGAGTCCGGTGGAACAGCTGTCCTTGCCCTGGTTGTGGCATTTGATGCAGTAGTGGGCCTGGTCGAGCGCGCCGGTGAGATCCGTGCCGGCATCGGTGAGCTGGAAGCCTTCGCGATGGCGCCAGTGCTCGCTGGAGAATTGCAGTTGCACGAGCCCGTTGGTTTCGATCTCCGCGGCAGGCACGAGCCGGTGCATGTCGAGCTTGTGGGGCGTCTTGAAGAGGATGCCCGCGTGATGCTTCGCTTTGCCTTCGGGCGCGAGGGTGGCCCAGGCGGCGTAGAGCGCTGCGAGGCGAAGGGGCTCGGCGAAAGTGGCTTCGGACTGGAGCCAGCGGTCCACATGCCCGGCGAAGCTGCGCTCGGTGAGCGGTTCGAGGATGAAGGTTTCGAGTTCGCCGGCGATGGCCGCGCCGTCGATTGCGGCGGCTTTTTCGGGCGTGTAGCCGGTGAGGGCCTTGCGCTGGATGAAGCGGCGCTTGACGGAGTAGAGCGGCGCGAGTTCGTGGTGGCGCGCCTGCAGCGCGCCCAGTTCCGACTCAATGCCGAAGAGCGCGCCGACGAAATCTTCCACGTACGGCGCCAGTTCGACGATCAGCTCGGCGTGGGGTTTGGCCGCGAGGGCGGAGGGGCGCGTGCGGGCTTCGAGAAGCCGTGCGTGCAGCGGAGGGGCCGCTTCGAGCAATTGGTTCAGGAAAATGGCGTCGAGCCGGGCCAGGCCATCGTGGCTGGAAAGGGCGTCGAAGTCGAGCCCAAACGACAGGGTGAGGGTGCGGTTGTCCCGCGGCGTATTTGGATTGTTCACTTGTAAAAACCCGTGATACGGCTCGATGCGCGCAGGGGCGCCGAACCTCTTTTTATAGTTTGGCAGACGGGTTGCAACGCGCGCTGGCGGGGACTATCGGCCGGGCCGAAAGCCGAGGGTATCGAAGACCTTGCGCAGGTAGACGCCGATCGCTCCGTCTTCGATCCGCAGCATCACGCTTTGTTCGCCCAGTGCAACGGATTGGCGCCATTCCACCGGTATCCACAACCTTCCTCCGGGGCCGAGGCTGGCGTGAAACCCGGCGGTGGAATCGTCCGGCAGCACCGGCTGCATCACGAGATGGTTCTTGTCCATTACGACGAAGTGAAACAGCGTCCAGTTCTCGGCGTCGCAATACTGCTGCAACGGCGGCGGAAGCTGAATGGCTCCGTTTTGCACGCGCGCGATGAAGGTTCCGGCCGGAGGGGTCATCTAATTTCCCGTTATACGCGCCTTCAGCGCTTCCTTTGCGAGCAGGATCTCCACCGCGCTGCCGACCGGGGCATCGGCCGCTTCGCGCACGATTCCGGACCGGTCGTTCAGCACGATGGCATAGCCGCGCGAGAGCACCAGCCGCGGGTCGAGTTGCGTCAGTTCGGTCGAGAGCGTTTCCAAGCGCTGCCTGCGCCGGTTGACTCCGAGGCGCATCGTGGCGGCGAGGCGCGCCGATGTCTCGGCCATCCGCTCCCGGTCGCGGCGCAGGCGCGGACGCAGATCGAAAAAACGAAGCCATTCTTCCAGACTGCGGCGCTTGCGTTCGCGGGCCGCGAGTTGATTGCGGATGGCCGCGCGCAGGCGCTCCGAGGCATCGTCCACGCGCTGCGTGCGCCGGGCCAGACTGCGGTGCAGCAGCGCCTGCGCCCGGTCGATCGCCTGCTCGTGCAACCGCCGCGCGAGAACCGCCAGCCGGAAACGAATCGCCCGGTCCGCCTGCAGGCGGCAACCCTCGATGCGGTCGAGCAATTCCTGGCGCGTGCAGACGATCAGTTCCGCGGCGGCCGAGGGCGTGGGGGCGCGCAGGTCGGCCACGAAATCCGCAATGGTGACGTCCGTTTCGTGTCCGATGGCGGAGACCACGGGGATTGGCGACGCGGCGATGGCGCGGGCGACCGCCTCTTCGTTGAAAGTCCAGAGGTCTTCGAGCGAGCCGCCGCCGCGCGCGATGACGGTCAGCTGCGCCCAGCCCGAAGCGCCGAAATACTGGAGCCCGCGGCACACCTCTTCCACGGATCCCGCGCCCTGCACGCGGACGGGGAAAAGCCGCAGATGCAGACCGGGAAAACGGCGCGAAAGCACGTTGATGAAGTCGCGGATCACCGCGCCTTCAGGCGAAGTGACAATGCCGATCCGGGACGGAAAGCGCGGCAGCGGGCGTTTCCGGGAAGCTTCGAAGAGGCCGTCGGCCAGCAGTTTCTGCTTGAGTTGCTCGAAGGCCAGTTGCAGCGCGCCGTGGCCCTGCGGCTCAATGGCCTCCACCACGAATTGATACTCGCTGCGCTGCTCGTAGATATCGACGCGGCCCCGCACCAGCACCTGCACGCCATCCTTCGGCTTGAATTTCAGGCGCCAGTAAGAAAGTTTCCAGCAGACGCATTTGATCTGTGCGTCGGAGTCCTTGAGGGTGAAATAGCAGTGGCCGCTGGGGATGAGCTTTGTGCCGGAGATCTCGCCCGAGACCCAGATGTTGGCAAAGCCGCGGTCGAGCGCCGCGCGAATCCCGTTGCTCAACTCGCGCAGGGAGTAGATGCGGCGCTCGGGGATAAAGCTGAGGGCGTACTGTTCCATCTATGCGGCGGCCGGCGGCGTGTTCTCGCGCAAGAACGCCGCGATCTCTTCCACTTCAGCGCCGGAAAGGCGGAAGGCAGCCGCGCCCACCACTCCATCCACCTGTTGCGGCGAACGCATGCCCACAATCGCGCCGGTGACTTCGGGGCGGCGGAGCGTCCACGCCAGGGCCACTTCGCCCGGGGTCCGGCCGTAACGCCCGCCGATGGCGCGGAGCAGTTCCACCAAATTCAGATTGCGCGTGAGCAGAGGTTCCTTGAAGTTGACGGTGCGCTGGCGGAAATCGTCCGGGGGCATGGCGGCGATGCGCTCGCGCGTCATGGCGCCGGTCAGCAGGCCCGATTTCATGGGCGAATACACAATGACGCCGATGTTGTTCGCGCCGCAAAAGGGCAGAATCTCCGCCTCGATTTCGGGCGAGAGGATGGAATACGGCGGTTGCAGAGAGGTGACCGGTGCGATCGCCTGGAGGCGCTCCATTTGCGCGGGCTTGAAGTTCGAAACGCCGATGGCGCGGACCTTCCCAGCCTTCTGCAGTTCGGCCATCGCCGCCCAGCCTTCTTCGATGTCCGGTTCGGGGTCGGGCCAGTGGATCTGGTAGAGATCGATGGCGTCGATCCGCAGACGGCGCAGGCTGTCTTCGCATTCCCTGAGGATGGACTCGCGCTTCAGGCTGCGGGTGACCTCACGGCTTTCACCCCAGACCAGCGAGCACTTCGTAAACACATAGGGGCGGCTGGAGCGGCCTTTGAGCGCGCGCCCGACGATCTCTTCGGAATGGCCGAGGCCGTAGACGGGGGCCGTATCGATCCAGTTGATGCCCTTGTCGAGCGCCGCGTGAATGGCGCCGACGGAATCGCCATCGTCCTGCGGTCCCCAGGCGAAGGGCAGGCCGCCGCCGCCGATGGCCCAGGCGCCAACGCCGAGAGGTGTGATCTGCAAATCGCTGTTTCCAAGTTGTCGAGTCTGCATGAAAGTCAGGATAACGCCTGACTGCGGCGCAGGACGTCCATCGGGTTCAGGCGCGCGGCCCGATACGCGGGAATGGCGCTCGCGGCCAGCGCCGCCGCGCCGATCAGCGCCGCCACGGCCGCTATCGAAGCCATGCGCACTTCGCCGATTCCCGAAACGCGGCTGCGCAACAGCGCGAGCGCCGCGTACGTCCCGGGAATGGCGATCAGCATGCCCGCCGCCGCGATCCGCAGGCTCCGGGCGAGCACGCGCCGCCCGATGTTGTACGAAGTCTCTCCCAGCGCCGACCGGATGCCAATTTCCGGCAGCGATTCCGTCACCCACGCGGAAATGCCCGCGCCCAGGCCGGCGGTGGCGAGCGCGAGAGCCAGCCCCGCGAAAATCCCGATCAGCCAGATCGCGGGGCGGCGCGATTCCAGATCCCTTTCCACCCAGGGCGCGAAAGGCCGCACGTTCATGCGCTCCAGATTCGGGTCCTCGCTCCAGACCGCCTGGCGGAATGCCGCGGTCAGGCTCGATGCGGGAAGCGGCGTTCGGACGAAGTACATCGCGCCATCGAGCGGGATCTGGAACGCGGAGAGATAGATCTCCGGCTCCGGATCGAGATCCAGATCGCGGTTGCGCGCATCGGAAACCACGCCAACGATCTCAAACTCCGTCCATGGTTGCATGTGGCCGTTCCAGAACTTGACTTTGAGACGCGCGCCGGGCGATTGCCCATAAAAGTCTGCAAATCTGCGGTTGATCAGCGCCGCGAAAGGGTGTCCGTCGCGGTCTTCGGACGTAAAATCGCGTCCCTGCAGTATGGAGATACCCAGCAATCGCAGCAGGCCCGGGCTCGCGACACCAAGCATCGCCCACGGCCTTTCCCTGGCGGGAAGATTCTCTCCGTGCGGAAGAAATTGCGTGCGCGTTCCCATCGGTAAACCCGCGCCAACGCCGGCTGCCGTGACTCCGGGGAGTCTGGCCAGCCTCGCGACCACGCGCTCATGGAAGCCGGTCATCTTCGCATCGGTGTCGTAGCGTTTTTCCGGAATGCCAATGCCCGCGATCACGATCCGGTCCGTCCGGAAGCCTTTGTCCGCGCTGAGAACCTCGCGCAGGCGATCGAAAATCACCGCTCCCGTGCAGAGCAGAATCGCACTCAGGGCGATCTGCACGATCACGAGGAGATTCCTGCATTTCAATGAGCGGCCCTTCAGAAACAGAGGGACCAGCGCGGCGCCGGTGGCGGAGATCAACGCGGCCAGGCCGGCTAAAAGCACCACGCCCCCGCCTTGGCGGCCGGGGGCTATTTTTCAATATCCCGCTATGGTTTCCTTCAGACCCGGCAGCGCGCTCGCGGCGCGAATCGCGGCGAGCGCGAGGAGAAGTCCCGAAGCGGCGGCGGCCATTGCAATCACGACTCCCTGCAGCGCGTGTTCCGCGATCAGATGTTTCCACTGCGCGCCGAGGCTGATCTTGAGCGCCGCCTCCCGTGCGTGGCGCGCGGCCCGCGCCAGGAGTATCGAGGCCGTGTTCGTCGCCGCCACCAGCAGGAGGATAGCGGCCGCGAGCCCCAGCAGCAGCAGCGGGCGCGCGCGATTTCCCATCAGGCCGGATTGCAGGCTGGACAGGTTGTAATGCCAGGCGGCGATGGCCGATAACTCCGCCGACGCCGCCGCGCGGGAGCCGTGAGCGCTGAGGCGCGCGATGCCGGAGAGCGTTCGCAAATCGTGCGCGCAGCAGTAATCCACGCGGTCGAGCGGAATGTAGACGTCCGGATTCTCTCCGTCCATCGGGAACGTGAAGCCCGCCGGAAGCACGCCCGCAACGCGGTAGTCCACGTCGTTCAACTCGACGACCGCCCCGGCGATATCCGGTTTCCCGCGGTAACGCCTCCGCCAGAAATCGCGGGTCAGCCAGAGGACACGGTTCGCGCCGGGAGATTCCAGATCGTGCGCAAAGCCCAGGGTATCGAAGAAGCCCGGCGTCACCATGCCCGCCAGCACGACTTCAACCGGGGCGTGAGAGGCATCGGTGAAACCCCACGTGCGCTTGCGATAGAGCCCCACGGACTGCACTGTTTTGGCGTGCCGCTCGAAGTCGAGCGCATCGCCCCAGGAAACCGGAGCGTCGATGGCCACGATCCGGTCCGGTTCGGGGTAGGGGAGAGGGCGAAGCAGCAGCGAATCGATCAACGTGAACATCGCTGTCGCGGCGGCAATGCCGAGACTCAGCGTCGCAATGCAGGCCGCGGTCGATCCCGCGGTGCGCGCGAGGCCGCGCATGGCGTGCCGGAAATCCCGGCCAAGACCGACCAGCCGGCTCCATGCCCACGCATCGCGCGCCATTTCCTTCACGAGAGTGGCGTTGCCGAATTCCCGCCGGGCCGCGAAGGCCGCGACCTCGGGCGCTTCGCCGTTGCGAACGCGATCCAGCGCGGCGAGCTGCAAATGGGCCTGAATTTCTTCGTCGAGATCCTGCTCACGCCTGTGTCTACTCATAACGGATCGCGTCCGCGGCGTTGATGCGGCTCGCGCGGCGGGCCGGCAACCAGACAGCGGCAAGCGCCACGGCGAGCAACAGAGCGGGCGCAATCGAGAAGACCACGGGGTCTCTCGGTTGGACGCCGAACAGAAGGCTTGCCAGAATCCGCGAGAGGCCGAAAGCGACAGCGAGGCCAATCGCGGCTCCGATCGACGCAAGCCTCGTACCCTGAGAGACAACCCGGTTTCGGAGCTTGCCTGGTTCAGCTCCAAGTGCGAGGCGAATGCCGATTTCCTGCTTTTGCTGCTGGACCGAATATGCCATCGATCCGTAAATGCCGATCGCTGCCAGCACGAGTGCGGCGGCGGCGAAAATGGTCAGAAGCAAAGCGCCGAAATTCTGGCGGGCGGTGGACTGGATCAGGATATCGTCCATCGAGCGGACCCTCGCAACAGGCAGACCTCCGCTCGCGAGGCGCAACTCGTTCTGAATCGCGGCACTGAGCGCGTGCGGCTCAACTTGAGTGCGGACGATCCAGGCCAGCGGCGTCAGTCCGGCGATATCGACGTTCAGGGCGTTCGTAATCTGCGCCTCGGGAACGTACACAGCGGGCCGGGGAGCTTCGTCGAGCGCATTTTCGCGAGTGTCGCCGACGATGCCGATAATCTGGCGCGGAGGCTCATCGTACCTGGCTCCTGCGCCCTTGGTTCCAATAATCAGACGGCCGGTGAGCGGATCGCTTTTCGGCCAGAACATTTTCGCCATAGCCTGATTGACGATGACCACGCCGGACGATCCGCCGCGGTCCCGGTCCGTGAAAGTGCGTCCCCGCACGACGGGGATCCGGAACGCATCGAAATATCCGGTCGAGATCGGAGTCCAGTAAACCTCGCCGTGCGCCGGGCCATTGAGCGGTCTGCCCGCGATAATGAACGGCAGATCGAGCGTGTCCTCTATGGGCAGGCAACAGGCAGCGCCCACCGCAGCCACCCCTGGCAAAGCGCCGACTCGCCGGATGCCGTCGCGAATGAGGTTCGCTACCGCGATGGTCTTCGCGAAGCGGGGTTCGGTGAGCGACATCCGCATCGTCAATACGTTGTGTGTTTCGAAACCCGGTTTTACCGAACGGAGGGCGGCAAAAGAGCGAATCAGCAGTCCCGCGCCGATCAGCAGCGCCAGCGCGAGCGCCATTTCGCTGACAGTCAGCAGCGCGCGAGTTCTGCTTTGACGAAACCCTGTACCCGAGCGGCCGCTGCCTTCCTTCAGATGGGAACTGAGGTTGGCGCGGGAGACCTGACATGCCGGGATCAGGCCAAAAAGCACGCCTGCAATCAGGGAAAGGCCAAGCGTGAATGCCAGCACTTTTCCGTCCAGCGTGACCGACGAGCCGTGCGTACCGAGTCGGGCAAGGTCACCCGGATTCGCGGCCAGCACCGCGCGGATCGCCACATAGCCCAATGCGAGTCCGCATGCGCAGCTTGCCGAGGAGATCACCAGGCTTTCAGTAAGTAACTGACGAGCGATGCGGCCCCTGTCGGCTCCTATGGCTGCGCGGATCGCAATCTCGCGCTGCCTGCCCGTTGCACGGACGAGCAGCAGGTTGGCGACGTTGGCGCAGGCTATCAGCAGGACAAAGACAACCGCTCCCTGAAGAATGAATAAGGGTGTCTTCGAATCGCTGACAAGATCGTCCTTCAGCGGCATTGTGCCGAAACTTTCCTCCGGTTCGAGCGCGCCGGGGAACTTCCGCCGAAACTCTTCCCCCACAACCTTCAGTTGAGCGCGAGCCGCTGAGATCGTTATGCCGGGTTTGAGACGGGCTGACACCTGAAAGCTGTTGTCGTCATCGATGCTGGCGGGATCGATCTGGAAAGGAACATACACCGCCGGAGGTGGGTCGCTCTCGTCTCGAAAGCCGGCGGTCGTGATTCCGACGATCCGCCAGGCCAGTCCACCGAGGGACATGGTCTTCCCGATAATGGCTGGATCGCCGGCGAAATGCTGTTTCCAGAATGTATTGCTGAGGACCACGACGCGGTCGCCGTTGGGGCGATCTTCATCCGCGGTAAAGCCCCGGCCCTGCGCGATGGGATTGCCAAACAGGTGAAAAAAGCCGGCGCTGGCTTTCATCTCCTGGACCTGTTCCGGGTATGCCGCTGCGGTCAGATTCACTACACTGATCCTGTAGGCGCTGACATCCTGAAACAGGTTGGTTTGTCGCCGCCAGACATTGAACTTCGCCGGAGACACCGCGTCGAACTCGTCGCCGGCAACGTTCGCGAATGTAACGATGCGGTCGGGATCGGGCGCGTCCAGAGGCGTGAGCAGGATCGCATTCACCAGAGAAAAGATCGCCGTGTTGGCCCCGATTCCGAGCGCCAAAGCTGCTATGGCGGTGGCAGTGAAGGCTGGTGTTTTGCCCAGTGTCCGGATCGCATAACGAACATCCTGAACCAGACTTTCAAGCCAGGTCCAGGCCCACGCATCGCGCGCCATTTCCTTCACGAGAGTGGCGTTGCCGAATTCCCGGCGGGCCGCGAAGGCCGCGGCCTCCGGCGCTTCGCCGTTGCGAACGCGATCCTGCGCGGCGAGCTGCAAATGGGCCTGAATCTCCGCATCCAGATCCAGTTCGCGCCGGGTCCGCCGGTTCATGACGCGCTCTGCTTTCCCGCCGCATTCATGACGCCGGCAATGGCCCGCACCAGTTGCTCCCAGCGGGCCTGCTCGGAGGCGAGCTGTTTCCTCCCCGCTGCCGTAAGCCTGTAATACTTCGCCCGCTGGTTGCTCTCCGTCTGCTTCCATTCGGCGGTCACCCAGCCGTGCTTTTCGAGCCGGTGAAGCGCCGGATAGAGCGACCCGGTTTCAACCTGAAGGACCTCGGCCGACTGCGCGCGGATCGCCTGGCCGATCCCATAGCCGTGCTGTGCGCCCCATTGCAGCGTTTTGAGCACCAGCATGTCGAGCGTGCCCTGCAGCAGTTCAATTCGCGGCGCCATGATGTAGCGATTCTATATCCATGCGGGTAGGATGTCTACAGCATCGAGTGCGGCGGCATCCAATGAACAGGCGTGTGCTTTTGTATCAGCGAAAAATCGGCGGCGTTGGCGGTGACCACAACCACGCCGGACCTCGCGGCCGTAACGGCTATCAGGACGTCGTTGACGATCTGCCGGCGGTGCGCCTTTCCGATTCCGTCCCGGGCCAGTCCCGCAAGTACCCGTCCGGCCTCCCGGCAGCACGCATGATCGGGCGTCACGATCCGGCCCGCCTTTTCAAGGGGCTTCAAAAAACTCGTGAGCGCCTTCTCGTGGCCCGGCGTCACGCACCCGGCGAAGAGTTCGAGCGCCACGATGGAACTCATGAAAAGGAGGGGCCGACGGGTTCGGGACTCGAATTCCTCTCTCCGGCCGGGATTGCGGAAGAATCCGATCAACACGTTCGTGTCGAGCAGAACTTTCATTACCGCGCGGATTTCCGCGAGGCGGCGCGGCCTGGCGGGGCAACTGGAAACAGAGCCTCGAGATCCGCCAGTGCGGGCCCGTGTTTCCGGAACGCTTTATCGATCTCGTCGCGAATCAGGATCTCGCGCAACGCCTGAGTCACCGTTTCCGTTTCCGTCCGCGCGCCGCAGACCTTCCTTGCCCGCCGGACGAGAACGGGATCGATCAGCCAGGTTTTCTTGACGGACGGCATACGGATGATTTTAGCATTCGTCCGTATCCTTCCTCTGGCCGCGTTCCCAGTCGAGCAGTTTCTCCTTGAGTTCAAGCCCGCCGGCATAGCCCGTGAGTTTGCCGCCGGACCCGATCACCCGGTGGCACGGCACGATCAGCGCGATGGGATTCGTTGCATTGGCCCGCCCCACCGCGCGCGATGCCGAAGGATTGCCGATGCGCCGCGCGAGGTCGCCGTAACTGATCGTTTCACCGAACGGGATTTCAATCAATTCCGCCCAGACGCGCTTCTGAAATGCGGTGCCCTTCGCCGCCAGAGGGAAATCGAACGTGCGGCGTTTGCCCGCGAAGAACTCCCCGAGCTGGCGGGCCACCTCCGGATTGCTCCCTCCGTTGCCCTCGCCCGCGCCGAACCCGAATGCGGTCACCGCTCCGTGCGCGTCCACCGAAGCCCATGCGGGCCCGAACGGCGTTTCAAACTGCATCGCTTTCCGCTCCTTTCAAACTGGCCCAGACGTGATAAGTGGCGAGGCTCCGGTATGGCGCGAACCGCGCCATCGTGTCCCGAATCGCGCGCTCGTCCGGACGCTCTCCGCTCAAACGCTCCAGTCCCTGCGCGAGGCCCGCGTCGCCCGCGGGAAGACAATCCGCAAACCCGAAGCCGCGGAGAAAGGCGTACTGCACGGTCCACGGCCCGATTCCCCGAACCTTTCCCAGCAACCGCGCCGCGTGTCTGGCCGAGAGATCCCGCAGCGTCGCGAGCGGCAATTCGCCGCTGGCCACAGCCTGCGCCGCGGCGATCAGATATTCCGCCTTCGACCGCGAAAATTTCAGCTTTCGCAGCGCCTCCACATCAAGATTCGCCACCGCTTCGGCCGTCGGGTGCGCGCGCAGCCCGCTCGCGTGCGGAAGTCCCAGCGCGCCGATCAACTCCCGCCGTAACGCCACCGCCGCCTTCAGGCTGATCTGCTGGCCCACGATCGCCCACGCCAGCGCTTCCCAGGGCTGGGGCGTCAGCGGGATGCGCAAGCCGCGTTGACGCCGCAGCAGGCCACCGAGCAGAGGGTCGTCCGCGAACTGGCGTTCGAACCCCGCCGCGTCGGAATCGATTCCGAGCATCCTCACGATGGCCCGGTGCGCGGCAAACGGCTCGCCGCCATCCACGCTGCAAACGGCGGAATTCCCTTCGAAGGAAATTCCGATCCACGCCGGTTTGCCATCGATCAGCGCTGCCTTGCGCAAACCGGCGGCGGACACGTGCTCGCTGACGCTCATGGGATCGCGCCCATAGAAATCGAGCACTTCGCGAAACCGGTAGCGCGGGGGGCGCCGCAGCGTAAATTCGCGGGCGCAAGCCAACCCCGCATAGACGCCGGGGGTCAGGCCGGTACGCGCCAGAAACTGGTCGTGAAAGCCCGATGTGCTCTCGAAACCGGCCGCGGCCGCGGCATCGGCAGGCTTCTCCCCGGCTTCCAGCAGCCGGCAGGCGCGGTCCACGCGGATACGCCGCAGGAATGCGCCCGGCGATTCGTGTGCGTGCAGGCGAAAAAGATCGTTGAGCGCGGTGCGGCTGAGCCCGGCCGCCGCGGCCATCGCCCCGATGTCAGGAAACGAAGAGGGCGCGTGGCGTACACGGGCCGCGGTCTGTTCGTAGAGCGTTTCGTGCCACTCTTCGCCGCGATAAAACCAGTCGGGCCGGCAGCGGCGGCAGGGGCGCAAGCCGCTCTGTTGGGCCTCGTCCGGGGTTCGGAAGAACCGCACGTTTTCGCGCAGAGGCCGGCGGGCGGGGCACGATGGAAGGCAATACACACCGGTGGTCAGAACGCCCGTGAGGAACTTGCCGTCAAAGGCGCGATCGCGCTGCAGGAAGTGCCGGTATCTGCTCTCATCGTCCATCCATTACCGATGGTACGTCCGGCGGAAGCGGCTGTCGTCCTGATTTGACCGTTCAAACTGAGAAATTCTCTTCTTCGAAGCACTGGAATGGTTTGAAATACCGCCGCAATTCCAACCGCTTTCAGCCCGATGGGGCTGCTCTCTTCATTACGCTGCGCCTGCACGGCAGCTCGCCTCTGGCTTCTGGCGGGAAAGGCCCCGCCTGGCTCGACCGGCTGGGAGTCGCCGAATGCGTTACTGAGACCATTCGGGACGGCGGCGGAGCGCGCGCCCTGTACCGCCTCGCGGCATTTGTCGTGATGCCGAATCACGTCCACCTTCTGATCGACCCCATGGCTCCCGCGCCGCGGATCGCGCGATTTGTGAAAGGAGTCTCGGCCCGACGGGCCAACGCGTTGTTGCGGCGAACGGGCCGGCCGTTCTGGCAGCAGGAATCGTCCGGCCGATGGGTAAGATCTCCGGAGGAGCGGGGCAACATCATCCGGCACATCGAATACAACCCGGTGCGGGCGAATCTGGCGCCGGAACCCCAGTTGTTCCGCTACTCAAGCGCATTCACGGGCTGAAGCCTGTACTGCCGCGCCGTTACGGCTTGAGTTCCAGGTTGATCGTGGGCTCGGCGTGGCTGTCGAACGAACTGAGCGTGCGCGGACCGCTCGACTTCCCGTTGAAATCGGCTTTCAGTTCGTAATCGACGTCCGTCGACAGACCGTGAAAGTAGTAGTCGCCATGCTCCTTCGCGATAAACGAGCGGACCTGCAGCGTCTTCATGTTCTTGAGTTGCACCACCGCGCCGGGGACCGGGGCGCCGCTCGCGTCGGAAACAATGCCGCTGACCGACTTCTCCACCGGCTCCTTGCTCTTTTTCGCGGCGAAGACAGACGCCGCCAGCGCCAGGACGAGAAAGACTGCAGCAAAACGTTTGAACATCTCTACCAGCTTAAACCCACCAGGCAGCCGCAGGTTTCTCCCTGATGACAATGGCGTCGAGAAACCGGATCGCCTTCGTCAATCCTTCTTCGGGCGAAAGCAGGCTGTCCTCGTGCTCGATCGAGAGCACGTAGTCGTAGCCGAACATCCGCAGAGTCGAAACAAACTCGGCCCACCATTCAGCGCCATGGCCATAGCCGACAGTGCGGAAGATCCACGAACGATTGCGCTCGTCCGTGTATTTTTTCGTATCGAGAACCCCCGCCGCCGGCAAATTCCGCTCGTATATCTGCGTGTCTTTCGCATGCACGTGGAAGATGGCGTCGCCCAGCACGCGGATGGCGGCGATGGGGTCGATGCCCTGCCAGAACATGTGGCTGGGATCGTAATTGCACCCGACCGCTTTCCCCGCGATGGAACGCAGACGCAGCATGGTTTCCGGGTTGTAGACCACGAAACCCGGATGCATTTCGACCGCGATCTTCACGCCATGGTCCGCCGCGAACCGGCCGTGTTCCTTCCAATACGGCGCAACGCGTTTCTCCCACTGCCACTGGAGCAGTTCGAGATACTCGGGCGGCCACGGGCAGGTGACCCAGTTCGGATACCTTGCCTTGTTGCTGTCGCCGGGGCATCCGGAGAAGTCGATCACCACGGGGACGCCCAGCCGTTCGGCGAGTTCGACCGTCCTGCGGCTCACTTCCCGATGCGGCGCGGCAATGTCCCGGTCGGGATGGAGCGCGTTTCCGTGGCAGCTCAGAGCGCTGATGGAAAATCCGTGGTCGTCGAGTTTCTTTTTGAACTCTTCCAGTTCCGCGGCGCGGTCGAGCATCGCGAGCTTGCAGTGCGGATCGCCGGGATAGTTGCCTGTGCCGAGTTCCACGGTCGCGATGCCGAGGCTTTTCATCTTTGCGAGAACGCCGTCGAGCGGCATCTGGGATAGAAGTGCTGTGAAGACTCCGAGTCTCATATCGTTTTATCGGGAGCGTAACAGAGCGGGTCGAGCTTGCACTCCGCGCACTTCGGTTTGCGCGCAATGCAGAGCGCCCGGCCGTGAAGAATCAGCTGATGCGAAAAAAGAATCCAGCGTTCGCGCGGAATGATTTTGACCAGATCCTGCTCGATCTTCACCGGGTCGGTCTGTTTCGTCAGATCGAGGCGGCGCGCCAGGCGCTGCACGTGCGTATCGACCACGATGCCGCTCGCGATGCCGAAAGCGGTCCCCAGCACCACGTTCGCGGTCTTGCGCGCGGCGCCAGGCACGGTGATGAGTTCCTCCAGCGTTTGCGGAACCCTGCCGCCGAACTCGTGCACGATCTTTTTCGCGGCCCCGATGACCGATTTCGCTTTGTTGTTGAAGAAGCCCGTGGAGCGAATGTCGCTGGCCAGAACTTCCTGGCGGGCGGCGGCGAAGTCCCGCGGGGTCGGATACTTCGCGAACAGCCCGGGCGTGACTTCGTTGACGCGCTTGTCGGTACACTGCGCGGAGAGAATGGTCGCGACCAGAAGCTCCCAGGGGTTGCGATGAAACAGCGCGCACGTGGCGTCGGGATACATCTGGTTGAGTTTCTCCAGAATCGCCTGCACGCGCGCCTGCCGTTCGGCTTTGGTTTTCGGCTTCGAGGTCATCATTCGTATCGTAAGACCTCGACCGGCGCGATGCGCGTGGCGTTGCGCGCCGGATAAAGCGTCGCCAGCAGGCTGACGCCCAGCGCGGCGGCGGCGATCCAGACGCCATCCCACGGCCGCGGGTCGAATGGCACGTAACTCAGCGCATACACCGATTCGTCGAGCGGTATCCAGTGGTACGTGCCGGCGAAGTAACAGAACGCGTAACCCACCGCCACGCCGATCGAGGTTCCGATCGCGCCGATCATCGCGCCCTGCATGACGAAGATGCGCCGGATCTGGCCGCGCCGCGCGCCCATCGACATCAGCACGGCGATATCTTTGTATTTCGTCAGCACGATCATGGTGAGCGTGATGAGGATATTCAGAGCGCCCACCAGTTCGATCAGCCCGATGGTGATCGCCGTAACCGCGCGCTCCAGCTGCAGCGCGTGGAAGAGTTGCCGGTTCTGCTCCTCCCACGTCATCGCGGTGTAACGCGAACCGGCGAGGCGCAGCGCTTCCTTCGCGGCTTCGGGCGCGAGATCCGGATTGTCGAGCCGGATCTCCACCGTGTTCACCACATCTCCGACCGAATGCAGCCGCTGCACGGAAGCGATCGACGCATAGGCCCAGGTGTCGTCCACATCGTAGAAATTCGTTTCAAAGATGCCGGCCACGCGAAAGCGCTGGCTGCGCGGCGCCGGGCCGAAGGGCGTCAGGTTGCCTTCGGGATCGATCAGGGTCACGGTGCTGCCCTGCAGCAGCCCGGCGTCCTGCGCGAGTTTGACTCCGATCACCACGCCGGGGAGCCCGCTGTCCTCCTTCAACTGGGCGAGCGACCCGCTTTTGAGATGGCGCAGCGTGTCGCTGGTCGATAGTTCGCCGCGCGTGTCGATGCCTTTCAGGGTCACCAGTTTGGTGCCCTGCGGACCGCTGAGAACCACCTGATCGTAGAGGACCGGAGCCACCGCGACCACATGCGGGATGCGGCGAAAGATCCACAGCAGATTCCGCCAGTCTTCCATGCCGCGTCCCTGATCTTTATCCAGAATGTTGACGTGCGCGGTCGCCGCCAGCATATTCCGCTGCAATGTGTTTTGAAATCCGTTGTTGACCGCGAGCGAAACGATCAACGCCGCCACGCCCGCCGCCACGCCGATCACCGAGATGACGGTGATCACCGAGATCACCTTCTCTTTGCGGCGCGCGCGCAGGTAGCGTCCGGCGACGAAGAATTCAAAAGACCCGATCACCTGGTTAAGAGTTCCATCCCGTTTGACGGCCGCGGTTCGGTAATACAACTGCTTGCTGAGCCGCGACCGTGAGGGAGCGGTACCGAACTCCTGAAGCCAGGCACTTATGCATCCAGACGGCGCAACCGGTCCGCCATGCCGATCTCGCCCTCGGGCCGCAGCAGAGGGAACAGGATCACGTCCCGGATCGACTGCGAATTCGTCAGCAGCATCGCCAGGCGATCGATCCCCAGGCCTTCGCCACCGGTGGGCGGCATCCCGTAAGACATGGCGCGCAGATAGTCTTCGTCCATCCGGTGCGCTTCTTCATCGCCGCGTTCCAGCATGGCCCGCTGGGCGTCGAAGCGCCGGCGCTGTTCCATGGGATCGTTCAACTCGGTATAGGCGTTGCCGATTTCCATGCCCGCGACGATGATCTCAAACCGCTCGACCAGTTCCGGCTCGTCCGGCTTGTTTTTCGAGAGCGGCGAGACTTCCACGGGGAAATCGTAGATCAGCGTGGGCTGGATGAGTTTGCGCTCGGCATGGATCTCGAAGAGATGCGCGAGGGCCTCGCCGGCCGTGGTTTTTCCGGTCTCTGTCGTCAGCCAGCTGGGATCCCTTACATTGTCGAGCGAAGGCTTCTCCGCGCCGTCCCAGTATTCGATCACCGCATCCCGCATGGAGAGCCGCCGCAGCGAGCCGAAATCGAGTTGCACGTCTCCGAACGGAACCACGGTGCCTCCCGTGGTGTCGATCGCCAGCTGGCGCAGCAGTTCTTCGCTCAAATCCATGAGGCCGCGATAATCCGTGTACGACTGATAAAACTCGATCATCGTGAACTCGGGATTGTGCCGCGTCGAGACACCCTCGTTGCGGAAGTTGCGATTGATCTCGTAAACACGCTCGAGGCCGCCCACGATAAGTCTTTTCAGATACAATTCGGGCGCGATCCGCAGGTAGAGATCGATATCGAGCGTGTTGTGATGCGTGACGAACGGGCGCGCCGCCGCGCCGCCGTAAATCGGCTGCATCATCGGCGTTTCCACTTCGATGAAATCGCGTTCGTCGAGCTGGCGGCGCAGCGACGCGATGATTTTCGCCCGCTTCAGGAACACTTCGCGGCTGGCCGGATTCGCGATCAGATCCAGATAGCGCTGCCGGTAGCGGATCTCGACATCTTCGAGACCGTGGAACTTCTCCGGCATCGCGAGCAGGGTCTTCGAGAGAAATTCCAGGCTTTCGACATGCAGGCTCAACTCGCCCGTGCGCGTGCGGAACAGATACCCTTCCGCGCCGAGGATATCGCCGATATCGAGCAGGCTGAACAACTGGTAGTCGCGTTCGCTCACGGCGTCTTTGCGCACGTAGCATTGCAGGCGGGCGCCGTTCTGCTGGATGTGCAGAAACCCCGCTTTTCCCATGCGGCGAATGGTCTGAATGCGCCCGGCGAGCCGCATACGGACCTCGGGAACCAGTTCCTCCGCGGTCTTGTCGCCGTACTGTCGAAGCACCTCCGGAATCGCGCAGGTGAAATCGAAACGCTTGCCGAACGGCCTGTAGCCAAGGGCTTCGATCTCATGCACGCGGGCCGCGCGCTGTTCAAATAATTCGTCTTCCAGCGACAATCGAAAATCTCCTGTGGGGGAATCAGTTATTATAATTCTTCGCCACACACAACTCCTCTCTTGACCCGTTCAATCTCCATCGTCATCCCTGCCTACAACGAGCAGAACAGGTTGCCGGACACGCTCCGCCGCATCGCGGACTATCTGCATCGCGGCGACTGGGCCTTCCATGAAATCCTGATCGTGGACGACGGCTCGAAAGACGCCACCGCCAAAGTTGCGGAAGAGTTTGCCGCGGAGAATCCGAATGTCCGGGTCCTGCGTAATCCCGGCAATCGCGGCAAAGGCTTTTCCGTCCGCCACGGCATGATGGAAGCGCGCGGCGAGTGGCGTCTGTTCAGCGACGCCGACCTTTCAACGCCCATCGAAGAACTGGAAAAACTCTGGTGCGCGGTGGCGCGCGGGCAGCATGAAATCGCCATCGGCTCGCGCGCGCTCGACCGGTCTCTGATCGGCGTCCATCAGCCCGGATATCGCGAAACCATGGGGCGCTTCTTCAATGGCGCGATGCGCGCCGCCACCGGCCTCGCCATATCGGATACGCAGTGCGGCTTCAAACTGTTCCGGGGCGACGTGGCGCGCGAAGTCTTCTCGCGCCAGTTGCTCGAACGGTTCGGATTCGACGCCGAGGTGCTGTATATCGCCTTCCGCCTCGGCTATCGCATCGCCGAAGTGCCCGTGCGCTGGAATCACGTGGAGGGGAGCACGGTCGGGATGTTGACCGGATTGCATGCTTTTGCGGAACTCGCGCGCATCCGCGCCAACAGTCTTCGCGGCAAATATCGTTGAAACTCATGCCTGTCGATTTCATTCATAAGTTCCTCCCCGGCCGGTTGCCCATGACGGTTCTGCTGCTGCACGGCTCGGGTGGCGACGAGAACGACCTTTTGCCGGTGGCGCGCGCTCTCGCGCCGGGCGCGGGTTTCCTGAGCCCCCGCGGCAAGGTGCTGGACCAGGGGATGGTTCGTTTTTTCAAACTCGATCGCAGCGATGTTCTCGAGCGCGCGGCGGAACTCGCGGCCTGGCTTCCGGAGGCCGCCCGGCAGCACGGGATCGATCCCGCGCGCATTTACGCCCTTGGTTATTCGAACGGCGCGAACATCGCGGCGGCCGTGATGCTGCTGCATCCCGGCACGATCGCGGGCGCGTGCCTGCTGCGCGCGCGGGCCGCAATTGTTCCCGCGACTCTGCCCGATCTCAACGGCGCGCCGGTGCTGATCTCCGCCGGCCAGACCGACCGCCTGATTCCGCCCGAAGGCGCGGAGGCGCTTGGAAAACTGCTGACAGACGCCGGCGCGCATGTGGATCTCGCGATCCAGAATGCCGGTCACGATCTCACTCCCGCCGATTTCTCCCTGACGAAGCAGTGGTTCCAAAGGCTGCTGAGCTGAAATTTGACGCCGTTCATAAACCCTTCATAAACTTGACATCCAACCGCGCAACCCAATAAACTTCGACCAATAGTTTCAGGCACGCCAATCGGCGGCCGCGTCCTTCGGTTAAACCGGGACAATGGGGATTTTCATGGGTTCAACGCGCTTCACGCTCTATTTATATTTCTGCCTTCGGCGGCCGCGGTTTGTCCGCGCTTTCGCCCACGGAGGCGTATTCATCGCATTATTGCTGTCCTTATCGCCGGCCATCCATCGTCTTGGCGCTCAGGTGACCACGGGGACGATTTCGGGCACGGTTACGGATTCGTCCGGCGCCTCCATCGGAGACGCCAGCGTCCAGATCCAGAATGTCGGCACCGATGTTTCGCAGACGGTCGTGAGCGATGCACAAGGCCGCTTTACCGCGCCCAGCCTCAACGTGGGCGAATATAAAGTGACCGTTTCGAAGTCGGGCTTCGCCACTTCGGTCCGCACCGGGATCAGTCTCACCGTTGGCGCGTCGCTCGTCGCGGACTTCGCGCTGCAGGTCGGCCAGGCCAACCAGACGGTGACGGTCGCTGCGGAAACGGCGCAGGTCGATACGACTTCTTCCACACTCGCCAACCTTGTGGAGACGAAGCAGATGGTGGACTTGCCGCTCAACGGCAGGAACTTCCAGCAGTTGATTCTGCTCTCGCCGGGTGTGAACGTGGCGCAGACTTCGGTCACGTCGTTTTACGGCAAAGGCGATACCTATTCGATCGCGGGCGGGCGGCCCGAAGGCGCTGCTTATCTTCTGGACGGCACCGACATCACAAACTTCTTCAACCACGGCTCCGGCGCCGGATCGCTCGGAACCTCCCTGGGCATCGACGCCATCGGGGAGTTCGAGACCCTGACGAACACCTACAGCGCGCAGTTCGGGGGCAACGGCGCCGTCATCAACGCCGTCAGCAAGTCCGGGACAAACGATTACCACGGGACGGTTTTCGAGTTCCTCCGCAACAGCGCGCTCGACGCCCGCGATTTCTTCGCGAACACTTCTTCGCCTCCGCCTTTCCGCCGCAATCAGTACGGTGGCGCAATCGGCGGGCCCATCAGGAAGGACAAGATGTTCTTCTTCTTCAACTACGAAGGCCTGCGGCAATCGCTCGGTCTCACCAACAAGATCACGGTTCCGGATGCCAATGCGCACAACGGGGATCTCCCCTGCGCCGCGGCTGTCGGCGTGCCTTGCGGCGCCAACGGGCTGGCTCACGTGGGTTTCGCTTCGCCGGCGGTGCAATCCGCCATGGCGCTTTTCCCCACCGCCACCATACCGCTTTCCGGCGGCATCGGGAACGCCTTCGCCAACGGCACTCAGCTGGGCAACGAATATTACATGCTCGGGCGCTTCGACTACACGATTTCTTCGAAGGATACGATCTTCGCGCGTTACGTGATCGACAATTCGAGTTTCACCAATCCGTTCCCCGGCACCGCCGCCGCCGGGTGGAGCGATTCCGAACCGACGCGGAACCAGTACATGACGGTGGAAGAGCGTCATATTCTTTCGGCCAATCTGATTAACGTCGCCCGCGCAAGTTTTGTGCGCACGGTGAATGCGGCGACCAGCCTGACGACGAATCCCGCGCTGCAGTTCTATCCGCATCTCGGGGGGCAGGACGGCAACGTCACCGTCACGGGCCTGACCGGCCTCGGTCCCTCCGCCCTGACGCCTTACTCTCTGATTCAGAATAAATTCGCGGAATCGGACGATGTGTACTGGACACATGGCGCGCATACCATCAAGGTGGGGTTCGGTCTTACGCGAGTGCAGACCTTCGAGAACCAGCCTTTCTCCGGGGCCGGCTCCTACACCTTCCCCAGCCTGCTCGGCTTCCTGCAGGGTACTCCGAACCGGTATGGCGGCGCCTATCCTTTGGGCTATGCCTACCCTGGCGGCAGGACGTCGCTTTTCGGCAACTACAATGTGGACGCTTACCGGGCTTTCCGGGAGGCTCTGGTCGTTCCCTATATCAACGACGACTGGAAGGTCAATTCCAGGCTGACCGTCAACATCGGCCTGCGCTACGATTTCGACACCAACCCGAAAAGCGCCATGAACAACCTGCTCGTGATCACCAATCCGCCCTTCAACAGTATCGGCGGACCGGCTTCGACCGGCTTCACGCAGGTTCCCAACGTCTGGCGGCACAACCCGGCTCTCAACAACTGGGGTCCGCGTCTCGGCTTCGCTTACGATCCGTTCAAAGACCACAAGACCTCGATTCGCGCCGGCTTCAGCGACACTCACAACGTGCTCGCGCCGCGCGTGTTCACGTCGGGCTACGTGACCGGACCTCCGTTCGCCTCGGTCATCGTGACTCCGAATCCTTCTCAGCCGGTCATTCCGTTCCCGAATCCTTTCATCGGTTCGGTGACGCCGCCCACGCCCTCCAACGGCCAGACCGTGGACTATAACACCACGAAAACACCCGCGCTTTACCAGTGGAACTTCAACGTTCAGCACGAACTGCCCTCGGACGTCATCCTGACGGTAAGCTATGTGGGCTCTCATGGCAGCCATCTTCTGACGCAGAGCGATATGAATCCGCCGGTAGCTCAGGTCATTAACGGAGTCACCTATTTCGGCAACCCCGCCACCGGCCTCTCCTACTCGCGCTGGAGCCCGAACTTCGGCGTCATCAACGCTCTCCAGGCCAACGGCAGGTCCAGCTACAACGCGCTGCAGGTGAACGCGGTTCACCGTTTCAGCCATAACTTCCAGGCGCAGGTAGCTTATACCTGGGCGCACTCGATCGACGACGGCTCGGGCTCAAGCGGTCTGGAAACCGGCGGCGGGCCGCGGTCCGACCCCTACAACTTTGCTCTCGACCGCGGACCGAGCACCTTCGACATCCGTCATGCCCTGCGTATCAACGGCGTCTACACGCTGCCGTTCAAGCGAAACATATTCGTGTCGGGATGGCAGCTCAGCGGAATTCTCAGCGCGACAACCGGAGCGCCCATGCTGCTGACAACCGGGTTCGATCGCGAACTGGTAGGCCCTTCGTCCACGATTAATGAGCGCCCGAATCTCAACCCGGGCTTTAACGCGCAGTCGATTGTGACGGGGACCGTGAACCAGTGGTACAACCCGCTGGCATTCTCGCTCCAGCCTGCCGGAACGATGGGGAACCTGGGACGCGACGCCATCCGCGGACCGGGTCTCTTCAATTCCGATCTCTCCCTGCTCAAGGATACGAGGATCACGAAAATCTCGGAACAGTTTGTCGTGCAGTTCCGGGCGGAGTTCTTCAACTTCCTCAATCACGAGAATTTCGGTATCCCGAACACGACAATCTTCACCACCGCGGGCCGAAACGCCGCCGCGGGGCAGATTACCTCATCCAACCCCGGCACGATTCCACGCCAGATCCAGTTCGCCATCAAGATTAACTTCTGAAACGGCGTCTGGTTTCGAAACCGCGAAACCGCTCTAACGGGCTGTTTCGCGGTTTTCGTGGTGCGTGGCGCGAAGCACTTCGTTCAAAGAGCCCTGGCGGTAACCTTCCAGATCCAGCGTGACGTACTTGTAGCCCAGTCCCTTGAAGATGGCCGTCAACTTCAAGGCCGTTTCCACATTGAGCGCGCGCGGCAACTCTTCGGGCGCGATCTCGATCCGCACCAGTTCCCCGTGAAAACGCGTGCGGAACTGCCGGAATCCGAGAGCCTTGATCGCTTCTTCGCCCACTTCCACCGTCTTGATGTTCGCGATCGTCACCGGCGTTCCGTAGGGAATCCGTGAACTCAGACACGCCGCCGCGGGACGGTCCCAGGTGGGCAGTCCAGCCTGACGGGACAGCTCTCGAATCTCCGCTTTCGCAAGGCCCGCTTCCACCAGCGGCGCCTTGACCCGGTGCAGTTGCGCGGCGCGCTGCCCGGGCCGGTAGTCGCCCAGGTCGTCCTGGTTCACGCCGTACACGATGTTCGTGAAGCCGCGTTCCCCGGCGATCTTTTCCAGCACGGTGAAGAGTTCGTCTTTGCAGTGGAAGCAGCGGTTCGCGTCGTTCTTCACGTAATCGGGGTTATCGAATTCGTGCGTTTCCACATACTCGTGCCGGATGCCGAACGCGCGCACGAAGGCTTCGGCGTCGCGTTTGTGGGAATCCGGGATCGATGCGGAGTCGGCCGTGATGGCCAGTGCGTTCGCGCCCAACGCCTGTTTCGCGGCCCAGGCGAGATAAGCCGAATCCGTGCCGCCCGAGTACGCTACGATCGCGCGGCCCATGTCCCGCAGCAGCGCGAAGAGCCTTTCCTGCTTTGCCTGGAGCGTCTCGGAAGTGCGAATTTCCGTCAACTGCGTCACGGTCCAATGATATCGGACCGTGGTTACAAATTCGCGATCACGGCGCTGGTGAACTCCTCGGTGCCGGCCGTGCCGCCGACGTCGCGGGTCAGATGAGTGCCTTCGCGGTACACTGCCTCGATCGCCTTCTGCAGACGGATCGCGGCATCGCGTTCGCCCACGTGCGCGAGCATCAGCCGCGCCGATTGCATCAGCGCCGTGGGATTGGCCAGGCCCTGCCCCGCAATATCCGGCGCGGAGCCGTGCACGGCTTCGAATACCGCGCAGCGATCGCCCAGATTCGCACCCGGCACGATTCCCAGCCCGCCAACCAGTCCGGCCGCGAGATCCGAAACGATGTCTCCATACAGGTTCGGCAGCACCAGGACGTCGAACGTTTCCGGGCGCATCACGAGCTGCATGCAGGCGTTATCCACGATCAGTTCGCCGTACTCGATCTCGGGAAAACCCGCCGCGGTCTCCCGGCAACAGCGCAGGAACAGGCCATCGGTGAGCTTCATGATGTTGGCCTTGTGGATGGCCACCACTTTGCGCCTGCCTTCGCGCGCGGAGTATTCGAACGCGGCTTTGGCGATCTTTTCGGATGCGGTCCGGGTGATGACCTTGAGGCTCTCCATGACGCCGGACGCGACCTCGTGCTCGATGCCGGCGTAGAGGTCTTCGGTGTTCTCGCGGAAGATGACGAGATCGATGGGGAGGTCCGAAAAGCGCGTCTTCAGGCCCGGCAGCATTTTCACGGGACGGAAATTCACGAAAAGATTCAGGCGTTTGCGCAGCGCCACGTTGACGCTGGGGTGGCCGCTGGCGATCGGGGTCCCGACGGGGCCCTTCAGGCCGACGCTGGTTCGGGCCAGAGATTCAAAAACCGCTTCCGGGAGATACTGCCCGGTGGCCTTTTCGGCGGCGATACCGGCGTCCACCCGTTCCCATTCGACGGATACGCCCGCCGCTTCGACGGCGCGAGCGGTTGCGTTCGCCACCTCCGGCCCAATGCCATCGCCGGGGATCAGAGTAATCTTGTGCGTCACTTACAGTAGTATACGAACCGGATTTCCCCCAATGTCTTTCAGACTGCGAACCGCGAAGGGCAAGCTCAAAATCGAGCACAGCATTCTGGACAGCCTGCGCCCGGTGCTGGACAAACTGGTGGTGCGGGAGGAGATTCGCTCGGTGATTCCGGGAGTGATCCGGCCGGTGCGGGACGCGAAGGGCGTGGTGAAGGTGCGGATCACGGTGCCCACGCAGAACGGATGGAAGGCGATCGGGCTGTGCAATGGCGCGCGGCAGGAGCTTTTTATCAGTACGGCGATGACGGAGGCGGAGCTGGCGGCGGCGATTCAGGAGGCGATCGCGGCGGCGGAGTGATCGGAGCGATCGACCGCGATGTCAGGCCAGAATCAGCCTCTGTATCATGTAAATCGACAATTATGCCCAGTATCTCTTCAATGGAGAAGACCGACCTCATCGACTCGATCGTCTCGCTCGTGGACGAACTGATCCGCCGCGATCGACGCGAGGCAGCTCATCTCTACGTTGTGAGTGGTGCGCACACGACGGACGCCCCTCCGGGGGAAAATATTGTCAGGATTGCCGAAAGCCCTTCGATGAAGAGGACATGGATCACGGTGGGCTTTGTCCAGACTGCCGACTCCGTGAGTCCGGCGCGGCGCCCAGACCGGAAGCGGAAACATCCCGGCGGCTATGAAATTAGCTGGAACTCTTCATCAAGAACTACTCTTGACAATCGATAGCCATCGATAAGAGTGACAGGAGCCTTTCCTTCTTCCTGAGCTTCGTTGATCGCCGCCTTCGAAAAATGACCGGTGGTAACAACTGCTCCTCGGGCGAAAGGCTGTAAGCTTCCCCGCAATTCAGCGACTTCCTTCCGTCCGACCGAGTGTAACCAGCGCTTGGCCTGGACCTGCACTAATGCGCTTTCGAATAACCACGTTCGCGGGCCGACACGCGCGCTGACGTCGACGCCGCCATCGGCGCTGTATTTCGTGACACACACGTCGGCAAATCCGCAGTGAAGGAGCAGATCTCTTATGAAGTATTCGAATTGTCTTGGCTCGAGCGAAAGCAATCTTCTCCTGACCTGCTCAAGCTGCCGCAGATCGGCCGGGTCCTGTTTATCGATCTCAACGACCTCGTCATCGGATCGATCTTCGCGGAGTGCCCTGGCTGCCATGATTACCTGATTTGAGACGGCCGCGTCCAGATCGACCGGTACAACGTTCGGCTCCGGGTGCACCCTGAATTCAAAAAGCCAGACTTTACGTACGCATCCCTGGGCGTCGAGCTGGGTATCCGGGTAGTGGCGCAAATACTCAAGCAACCCCGGATATCTCCATCGCTTCGGCCCCACGGACTTGTTCCGTCTGCTGGCAACTAATGCGAAGGCGTGAATCGGGAAGGTGAATTCGCGCTGTTCGATCAAGCGGTTATTCAAGCCCGCGAGGGTCTGCTCGCCCACCTTTCCGGCAGCAGCGTAGGTCGGGATGTTGCCCTCAAGTCTGTCGTGATAGGGATTTTCAGCGTGCGCGTGGAAGGACTGGTCGGAGGTCATTACGACGGCCCGCCGGACGGCTTTGCCGTGAAGGTGGAGACGTATGCCACCGGCATTTGAGACTGAAAGGGACGTGTATATCTCTTCGTTCGAGTAAAGCGACCCCACTGCCAGATCTTTCATATCGTTCGATGGAGAGCTGGGGAACAATCCAACTCGTCGCCACTATCCCAGGCGATCCTGCGAAGAACGATCTTACCGCGATGGGCCGGACGCAAGCCCAAAGCGGAACCCGGTAGCGGCGGTGTGTCGCCGCGATATGACTCCTGCTCCTTGGCCCACACTTCGGCGCAACCGACCCAGTCGCCTTCCTCGGGCTCGCATCGCCCTGGAACACGGCGAGATTGAAAACCCCGATGGCTATGTCTTGTTTTTCGGCCGCTCGAGGGCGGTCGCGCCGGGCGCGGAAAGCTGAATCGAACAGTCGCCGACCTGGCCGCGCATGGTCAATCCGATCCACGTTTGCCGTAACCGCGCCGCCGCGCGCGTTCGCATCGGCGGCGGCACCCTCGCGTGGCGGTCGTGCTCGGACTGCAGCATTTGGCGCAACGCTTCAATTTCCGCGGATTGGGCCGCGATGCGCGCCTCAAGTTGGCGGCAGTAGCCGGGGAGAGGGTCGCCATCCGGTTGCAGCCCGTCATCTGTCTGGCGGTCCGAAAGCCACTCCAGGTTGCCGGGAACACTGTCCGGTTTCACCCTCGAAGATGCAGGATTCGTCATTTGGAGAATTCCCGTGCTGCCGAGATCGTGCCGCGCGCGTCCGAACTTCTCAAACATTCCGCGCAATGCTACATTGGGCTTACTTGCACGAAGACAGCTCCAACAGCACAGGTGCAAAATTTCAACGTCTGGTTGAGATTATGGCCCGCTTGCGGGCGCCTGGCGGGTGCCCCTGGGACCGCGAACAGACCTTCGACTCCATCAAACCCTACACGCTTGAGGAAACTTACGAAGTGCTCGATGCCGTGGACCGGCGCGACTGGGACGAACTGCGCTCGGAACTGGGCGATTTCCTGCTGCAGGCCGTGTTCTTCGCGCAGATGGCGTCCGAAACCGGGCTGTTCGATATCGGCGATTCGCTCGACGCCATCAATGAAAAGCTGATCCGGCGCCATCCGCATGTCTTCGCGGACGAAAGCGCGCAAACGGGAGACGACGTCAAAAAGCGCTGGGACGAGATCAAGGCGGAAGAGCGGAAAGCGAAGGCCGATGCGCCGCAGGGCCTGCTCGACACCGTGCCGCGCGCGCTGCCCGCGCTGGTCGAGGCGCAGCAGATCGCTTCCCGCGCCGCGCGCGCCGGCTTCGATTGGACGAGCGCCGAAGAGGTGCTCGCGAAACTGGACGAAGAGCGGCTGGAATTCGCCGAAGCGCGCGAGCGCGGATCGCATGACCAGATCGAAGACGAACTGGGCGATCTGTTCTTCGTGCTCGTGAATCTGGCGCGCTTCGTCAAAGTGGATCCGGAGCAGGCGCTGCGCCGGACCAATGCCAAGTTCCGGCAACGCTTCGCGCATGTGGAGCGCCGTCTGGCCGCGCAGGGCCGCTCCGTGCAGGGCACGCCCATCGACGACCTGGAGGCGCTCTGGCAGGAGGCGAAGCGGTGAGCGCTATTGAGATTTGCGAACTTGCGACGCACGCGGAACTCCGTGAAGCCGTGGCGTTGCAGAAGACGATCTGGGGCTGGGACGATGCCGATCTGCTGCCGTTCCGCATGTTCGTGGTGGCGACGAAGATCGGCGGGCAGGCGCTGGGCGCTTTCGACTCGGGGCGCATGGTGGCGTTCTGCGTGGCGATCCCGGGGGTGAAGCCGGGCGGCAAAGTTTACCTGCACAGCCACATGCTGGGCGTCCTCGCCGAATATCGCAACGCGGGCGTCGGGCGGGAACTCAAGCTGCGGCAGCGCGACGATGCGCTGGCGCGCGGGATCGATCTGATCGAGTGGACGTTCGATCCGCTCGAACTCAAGAACGCGTATTTCAATCTGGAGCGGCTGGGCGCCATCGTGCGCCGCTATGCGCGCAACCAGTACGGGATCAGTTCGAGCCTGTTGCATGGGGGCTTGCCGACGGACCGGCTGGTGGCGGAATGGTGGATCGGCAAACCTCGCGAACGCGGTCCCGCGATCGAGCGCATCGAGGTTCCGGCGGACGTCGCCGAAGCGCGGGCGATGCAGGGCCGGATCGCCGACCGGTTCGAGCAGTGCTTCGCGCGGGGGCTGGCGGTAATCGGGATGGAAGGGGCGTCTTACCTGCTGGGAGTGGCGGAATGAAGATCGACCGCATCGTGCTGCGGCAGCTGCGCATGCCTCTGGTGCATTTTTTCGAAACCAGCTTCAGCCGCACGTACGAGCGCGAGATCGCGTTCGTGGTGGTGGTCTCCGTAGGGCTTTCGGGCTGGGGCGAGATCCCGGCCGGCGAGGATCCGTTTTCGATCGGGGAGTGGACGGCCGCGGCTTGG
>VFSW01000757.1_pt1 | contig 48008 bp, 38 predicted proteins | sample 5358111 | NCBI WGS metagenome assembly VFSW01 (sample SAMN11554181, study PRJNA540505) | mine drainage metagenome | isolation source: sediment from site ElyBrook_90M | place: USA: Ely Copper Mine, Vershire, VT | collected 2017 | reverse complement strand
CGCTCCGCCGCATTTCCCTCCCCGCTCTTTTCGCCCCCGCCTACCACGTCAGCGCTTTCCCCGCCGCCCCTCAGCTCTCCTTGACTCACGCCTTCGCTCGGATTACGCTGGACCTTCTCCAGGAGAGTCCAGATGCTCCACGGTTCACGCCATGCACGGCTTGCACTATCTCTGCTCGCGATCGCTGCGGGCTTCACCATCCTGCGCCCCAGCGCCTTCGCCGCTCCGCGCCGTCAGAGCTCGGCCGTTGCCCCGCGGGATGACGCCTCGCCAGCCTTCTCCGCCCTTCGCTGGCGCCTCATAGGACCCTTCCGTGGCGGCCGCGTCACCTCCGTCGCTGGCGTTCCTGGTCAGCCATCCATTTTCTATATGGCCACGCCCGGCGGCGGCGTCTGGAAGACCACCGACGCTGGCCGCGTCTGGAATCCTATATTCGATAAAGTCCCGGTAGCTTCCGTCGGCGTGATTGCCGTCGCTCCTTCCGACGCCAATATTCTCTACGCCGCCACGGGTGAGCAGGCCGAGGGCCGCGGCGTATATAAATCTTCCGACGCCGGAGCCACATGGACCAGCGCCGGGCTCGCCGATTCAAAATTCATCTCTTCGCTGATCGTGGACCCGCGCGATGCGCGCGTCGTCTATGCCGGCGTCTTTGGCGGCCTGTTCGGCGGTGCGGGCATCTTTGGCGACCAGAAAACTCCCGCCGTGCGCGGCGTTTATAAAACCACCGATGGCGGCGCCACTTGGAAGCGCGTGCTCTTCAAAGATGCAATGACCGTGGTGATGGATATGTCTATGGACCCTGGCAATCACAAAATCCTCTACGCCGCTCTCTGGACTCCCAATTTCGGAGCCTTCGGCGGCGCCCCGGCGCCGGGTGCGAAGGACTCGCCCAGCCAGCCCCCGCCGCCCGATGGCGCAATCTATAAATCCACCGATGCTGGCGAACACTGGGCCCCCGTCGGCGGCAAAGGGCTTCCCGCGCAGCATCTCGGCCGCATCGGCATCGCCGTGGCTCCTGGCAATAAAGGCCGCCGCATCTTCGCCATTATGAGCCAGGGCCTGTTCCGCTCAGAGGATGCCGGCAATAGCTGGGCGCAGATCACCAGCGATCCCCGCATCCTCGGAAATTTTTATTTCAGCCGCGTCTTCGTCGATCCCAGGAATCCCGATGCCGTCTACGTCGCCCAGACCTCGATGTACCGCTCCACCGATGGCGGCCGCACTTTCTCCTCTTTCGTCGGCGCTCCCAGCGGCGATGATTTCCACGTCATGTGGATTGATCCCACCAACAGCCGCAGCATGATCCTCGGCGTGGACCAGGGCGCAATCATCAGCGTGGATGGTGGCGCCACCTGGGGCTCCTGGTATAACCAGCCCACGGCCCAGCTCTATCATGTCTCCACGGGAAATTCCTTTCCCTATTTCGCCTATGCCACCCAGCAGGATAGCGGCACCGTCGCCGTCCCCAGCCGCAGCGATTACGGCGAAATCAGCTTTCGCGATTGGTTTTCCGTCGCGGGCTTCGAGGCCGGCTTCATCGCCGCAGACCCCCTCGATCCCAACCTCATCTATTCCCAGGGTTGGTATGGCAGCGTCATCCGCTTCGACCGCACCACCGGCCAGTTCGCCACTGTCTTTGTCCGCTCCGAAAAATATCACGTCGGCTCCATGCCGCCCCTCATGTTTTCGCCACGTGATCCGCGCACTCTCTATCTCGGCACGCAGTTCCTCCTGGAAACCTCCGATGGTGGCGGCCACTGGAAAGAAATCAGCCCGGACCTCACGGCCCTGCCCAAGGGCACGAAGACCCCGCCGCCCCCGGGACCCTTTCGCCGCCAAGACGCTCTTTCCTCTCTCGCGCCTTCTCCTCTCGCCACCGGCCAGATCTGGGCCGGCACTTCCAATGGCTTGATCCACCTGACACGCGATGGCGGAGCGCATTGGCAAGACGTCACCCCCGCGGGTCTCGCCCCCGGCACAAGCGTGCTCTGCCTCGAGCCTTCCCATCACGACGCAGCAACTGCCTATGCCGCCCTTACTTCCCAGGGCGCCGCGCACCACTCCCTCTTCGCCACTCACGATTTCGGCCATTCCTGGCAAGCTATTTCACAGGGTTTGCCCCCGGCGGCCGATGTGAACGTCGTCCGCGAAGATACCGTCCGCTCCGGCCTGCTCTACGCCGGCACCGATCTGGATGGCGTCTTCGTCTCCTTCGACGATGGCGCTCACTGGCAATCGCTCCAGCTCAATCTCCCTCCTTCCCCGGTGCGCGATCTCGCCCTCCACGGTGACGACCTGGTGGCCGCCACCTTCGGCCGTTCCCTCTGGATTCTCGACGACGTCACCCCACTGCGCCAAGTAAGCTCCGCCGTCCTTCAATCCCCCGTTTTCTTCTTCAAGCCGCAGCCTGCCCTCCGCGTTCGTTTCGACCAGAATCAGGACACCCCACTCCCCATCGAAACACCCGTGGGCCAGAATCCTCCCGATGGCGCCATCCTGGATTATTACCTCAAGACGCCGCCCTCCGGAGACATCACCCTCGAGATTCGCGACGCCGCTGGCAATCTCGTCCGCCGCTTCTCCAGCACGCCGCCTCCCGCTCCTTCCCTTCCCAAAAATGCTCCCGATTACTGGTTCGCTCCCCTCCCCTCTCTCACCAAAAACCCAGGCATGAATCGATTCGTGTGGGACCTCCGCTATCCCGAACCCACTCCGCTTCCCTACGGCTATTTCGGCGAACTTCTCGGTTACACCGAATACACTTTTGCTGATAATGCCATCCCCGGCCGCACCCCCCAGATTCAGCCGCTCGGGCCGCTCGCCGTTCCCGGCGAATATCAGGCCATCCTCACCGTGGGGGGCCAATCCTACCGCCAGCCGCTCACCGTCGAGCTGGACCCGCGGCTCCACGTCGCCCCGGCGGATTTGACCAAGCAGCTCGCCCTGGCCTCCGAATTGAGCGCCGACACCGCGGAAACCTACTCCGCATTCCAACAGGCGCAGACCATTCGTTTGGAGGTGGAAGCACGTCTCAAATCTCTGCAGGCGACGGGCGCGCAATCCGCCCCCGCTGCAATGAAGGCTGCGCTAGACGCTACCCGGGATTTCGCAAGTAAGCTCGATGCCGTCCAGCACGGCGCTCCGCACCTGCCGGGCTTCGGAGAGATCAATCGTGACGTGGCACGCACCTACTGGATGGTCGAAACCGCCGATGCCGGTCCTGCCGGCACTGCGGTTGAAGCCGCGCGTGAATCCTGCGCCCAGATCCATCAAGCGGTCGATGGCTGGCAGAAGCTGATTTTTTCCAGCCTGCCGGCCCTCAATACCCAGCTCGTTGCGGCAAAGCTGCCCACCGTGCATGCGCCCAGCTTCCCTGCGCCTGCGCCGTCCTGCGTGCTGCCCGCCGCGAAACAGGCCCCCACTGCGGGGCACTGAGCGCGCCCGGCGCTGGCTTTGCGCGCGCTTCCAGCGCTCCGTGCGCGCGCACGAGCCGCCGCTTATTTCCCGCCCGCCATCCTCGCGTTATAGGTTTCCAGGTTTTTTTCGTTCTGGAAGTAGAAGACTCCGCCGTTTGCGGCCACGCCGATGACCGCTTTGGATTTGTCCACCGGTTTCCTCGAAACCGGATCCACGGCCCTCCGCTGGCTGGCGTCTTTTGTGAGCATGCTCTTGCACATGTCGCAGCAGCCATAATAGGTTCTGCCATCCACTTTCACGGGGATTTGGGGCTTATCGTAGGCCCGGTTGGTTACCATGCAGATCTTGCGATTATCTTCCACACGTGTCAGTTTCCCCGTGGGCGCGGGCGAACTCATGCTCATACCCGGTTGCTGCGTCTGCGTCTGCGCCACGCGAGCGGCCGCCGGCTGCCCCAGCCCGCACGCCGCGGCGCAGAGCACGCCGGTCATTACTATTGCTTTTGCTGTCATTTTCATTTCATCCCTCCTGGGTTCGATTTTTCCCGCGCGCCTCGCGCCCGCTGGTGCACATTGGGCGTCGCCCTCTCGCTTCCCGCGCCCAGTTCGCCGTATTTCTGCTGCTGCTCCGCTTCCTTGTTCCGTCCGGCGGACATTTGCTTTCCTCCTCACGGCAGCGGCTCGTCTGTTCTTGAGTGTACCCCAATTCGCCGCACCCAGGCCTCGCCCGAAGGCAGCTCGCGCATGCTCCTGCGTCGGCCGTCGCAGGTGGGCCCTTTCTCTGGCGCAATCATTCGGCTTGACCCTGCGCAGCCCACGGGCGAAACTGGATTTCCCATGCTTCCTCGCCCGTGCGGCGGCGCCTCGCTTCCCAGGCGCAATTCAATGGAAATGGAGACTGCAGATGATTCGGATTCCAAGGAGCATCCCGCCACCGCCCGAGGCTTTGGTTCCCGCGCTGCGGCGCGGGATGAGATTCGTCACCGGCGCCATCGCCGCGCTGGCGCTTCTCTTGGCTCTCTCTAGCGCACGCGCCACCGCTCAATTCGACGTTACCACCTACCATTACGATAATCTCCGCACCGGCCAGGACCTCAGCGAGCGCATCCTGAACCCGGGCAACGTCAATTCCTCCACATTCGGCAAGCTCTATTCCGTCAAGCTCGATGGCTACGTTTACGCCCAGCCCCTTTTCCTCTCCAACGTACCCATCTCCGGCAAGGGCGCGCACGATGTGGTCTACGTCGCCACAGCGCATGATAGTGTCTTCGCCGTGAACGCCGATTCCGGCGAGGTCCTATGGCAGCGCAGTTTCCTCGACCCCTCCCAGGGCATCACCAGCGTGCCCAGCAGCCTCATCGGTTGCAGCGATCTCATCCCGGAGATTGGTATCACCAGCACTCCGGTGATCGATCGCTCCGCAAACACTCTCTATCTGGTGGCGAAAACGGATGATAATGGCGCCGTCAACCAGCGAATCCATGCGCTGGATGTCGCCACAGGTGAGGAGCGCAGCGGTAGCCCGGTGCTGATCCAGGATAGCGTTCCCGGCGCAGGCGATGGCTCGGTAAACGGCAGGATCAGCTTCGATGCCTTCCATGAAGCCCAGCGCGTCTCTCTGCTCCTGCAAAATGGCATCCTCTATATCGGTTGGGCTTCCCATTGCGATATCAGCCCCTACCATGCCTGGGTCATGGCCTATGACACTCGCACCTTGCGTCCGCAGGCCGCGTGGGTCTCCACGCCCAATGGTGGCCTGGGCGGCATCTGGCAATCAGGCGCGGGGCTGGCAGGCGATTCCCGGTTCAATATCTTCTTCGCAACCGCCAACGGCACCTTCGACGGAAATCTCGGCGGTATCGATTTTGGAGACAGCATCGTGCGTCTGGCTCCCCCTTCGCAGAACCTGCTCCATGCCGCGGACTATTTCACGCCCTACAACCAGGAAGAGCTGAGCGGGTACGATTTGGACCTCGGCTCCGGAGGCGTGCTGCTGCTTCCCGATCAGCCCGAGGGCTCCGCCTACAAACACCTGCTCATCCAATCTGGCAAGGAAGGCTCGATCTACGTGGTGAACCGCGAGTCCATGGGAGGCTACAATCCGAATGACAATAGCCAGATCGTCCAGTTCCTTCCCTACGCCGTCGGTGGAATGTTCGCGATGCCGGCGTGGTGGAATAACAGTGTCTATTTCGGCGGCAGTGGAGACGCCATCAAGCAGTTCGCTTTCACTCCTTCCACCGGCACAATCTCGCTCTCGCCCGTCTCCCAGGCGCCTTACGGCTTCGGCTATCCAGGAACAACGCCGGTCATCTCCGCCAGCGGCAATTCAAACGCCATCCTCTGGGCCATTCAGACCGATGCCTACTACTATAAAGGCCCGGCAGTGCTCCATGCTTTCGACGCTACCAACCTCGGAAACGAACTTTACAATTCGGGGCAAGTTGCGGCCCGCGACTTCGCGGGGGCCGCTGTGAAGTTTACTGTCCCGGTGGTGGCAAATGGCAGGGTCTATGTGGGTACGGGAGGGCAACTGGATGTCTACGGCCTGCTGCCCGCAAGTGCGGTCGTGCAGCCCTCTTCGCAGTCGCGCCAAGCGGCACAGTAGCTCCCGCCTTCCAAAAAAAGAAGGCGGCCGGTGGGGGACCGGCCGCCACGGCATGGGGTGATGGAGATGCAGACAATCGAAACGATTCAAACCGCCTATTTTGGGGTAGGCAATTCATCACGCTCCGACTTTTGGAGTTTCCGCCAACAGCTCACACGAATCAATAGAACCCCGGGTTCAATTTTTTCTAGTACGGTGGTACCGAATCGGGTCTAGGGATTCTCCTCACGCGCCACCGGGGTTCGCGGTAATCAAGCCGCCATGCTTTGCTCTGCACGCGGGTGCAAAGAAAAGAAGTGCAGCTTCTGGGCCTCTTCAGAGGCTCAACCGCCGAGGATCCGCCGAAGGTTGCTGAAGTGGAAGGGTCGCGGGGTTCGAGCTCCTTTGGTTGAGGCGGGTGGGTCGTGTTGAGCCATCACGTCCGAGGCCTGGAGGCCTCATGCCTTTGAAGTCTACTGCACCTGCTTGGCCACCCCCACGGGGCCGCGAGAAAATTTCGCTCGCCTAAGGGATGAGAGCTTGGATACCCCACCATCGGGTACCCCGGCTGTTGTTTTCGCCGGAGCTCGCGTGATAGCCTCCGACTGAGGCTGGGGAGCGGGCGCGATTCCGCTGTTGGCCGCGCTCACCCCGTGCAATCGTGGCTTCTCCCGTTACACATCTCGATCCCGTGGACGTGCGTGCGCGCATCCGGGAAATTGTGGGCGCGTTCCTGGGGGAGATGGGGAACCCACAAGCCGCGGACGTGCTGGCGCGTCGCGGAGATGCCGCTCACCTGGAGCGTGACCTCGGCTTGGGCAGCCTGGAGCGCGTCGAACTGATCTGGCGCGTAGGCACGGCCTTCTCGGTCCGCATGCCCGACCGCGCTCTCCGGGAAATCGAAACGCCCGGCGACCTCTCGTCATTCATTCTCGAACAGCCCCTCGAATCCAGCGTGGCGATGCCGGCCCCCGCGTGCCCGCCGGCCGCGGGCGAGAGTATCCCCCAGCCGACTTCCTGCGAGCCGGAAATGGAGGAAGCGGAAACTTTGGGAGAAGTGCTTCGGCTGCGCGCGGCACATTCTCCGGATCGCCCCCACATTCATCTTTACGAGGAGGACCAAGGCAAGCCGCGAACAATCACCTTCGGTGAGCTTTACAGGCGCTCCCTGCTTCTGGCCGGCGAGCTGCGCCGCCGGGGGCTTGGCGGCGGCCGCACGGTCGCCTTGATGCTTCCCACCTGCGCTGAATTCTTCTATTCCTTCTTCGGTGTCATTCTCGCCGGAGGGATTCCCGTACCCATCTATCCTCCCTTCCGCGCCGACAAGATAGAAGAATATGCGGCTCGCCAGGCCGCCATCTTGCGCAATGCCGAAGCCCAATTCTTGCTCACCTTCCGGCGCGCAGAAAAAATTGCGAAGCTGATAATGCCCCTGGCGCCATCGCTGGAGGGAGTGTTCGAAGCAGCGAGCCTGTGGAGGGAAGAGCAGGCGGGCACCGCGGGGGAGATGCCGGCGCCGCGCGGAGGCGGGGAAATTGCTTTCCTGCAATACACGTCTGGCTCGACGGGCCAGCCGAAGGGAGTGGTGCTTACGCACGCGAATCTGCTGGCCAACATTCGAGCCATCGGGGAAGCCCTGGAAATGCGCCCGCACGACGTGGCCGTGGGCTGGCTGCCTCTCTATCACGACATGGGGCTGATTGGCACCTGGCTTGTCCCTCTTTATTTCGGTCTTCCGCTCGCGGTTCTCTCTCCGGTCTCCTTTCTCAGCCGGCCGGAACGCTGGCTGCGTACGATTCACCGCCATCGTGGGACGCTGAGCGCGGCCCCAAACTTTGCTTACGAGTTATGCGTGCGGAAGATACCCGATTCAGAACTGGAAGGACTGGATCTAAGTTCCTGGCGCGCGGCGCTCAATGGCGCGGAGCCGGTGCGGCCCGAAACCATCGAGCGGTTCACCACGCGCTTTGCCGCCTACGGCTTCCGGCCGGAAGCTCTCATGCCGGTCTACGGCTTGGCAGAGGCCACCCTCGCCGTGGCCGCGCCAGCTCTGGGAACCGCTCCGCTGATTGACCGCATCGAGAGGAGCGCCTTCGAGCGCGAAGGCACGGCAATACCCGCTGCGCCGGAAGAGAGCCAGATACTCCAGTTCGTATCGGAGGGGCGCCCGCTGCCGGGCATCAACATCGAAATGCGGAATCCGGAGGGCGGGCCCTGCCGCGAACGGCAAGAGGGCCGCTTGTGGTTTCGCAGTCCCGGAGCGACCGAGGGCTATTACCACAATCCAGAAGCCACTCGCGAACTTCGCGACGCCAACGGATGGTTGGATTCGGGCGATCTGGGATACCTGGCCGACGGGAATTTATTTCTCACTGGCCGCGCCAAAGACATCATCATCAAAGGCGGACGCAACCTTGTGCCCCACGAAATTGAGGAGATTGCCGGGCGCGTGCCGGGTGTGCGCACAGGATGTGTGGCCTCTTTCGGGATACCGGACAAGGCCACGGGGACTGAACGCTTGGTGGTGGCTGCGGAACTTCGCCAAGGCGCGCGAGCGCAGGAAATCCGGGAAGAAATTATACGGCGCGTGAGCGAAGCGATTGGCTTGCCTCCTGATGAGGTGGCCCTGCTGGCCCCCGGGAGCATTCCGAAGACCTCGAGCGGCAAGCTCCGTCGCGCGGAGACACAGCGGCTCTTTCAGGAGGGTCGGCTTGGGCGAAAGCAACTTCCCGTGTGGATACAGATCGTGCGCATGGCCCTTCGAGGGTCACCGCAGGCCGCCAAGCGAACAATGCAGGAATTGTTGCGCAAGGCTGCCCACCTTATCTACGGCGTTTATGCGCTCGCGGTGGCTGGCTGTTGCCTGATTGCTGCGTACCTCTGCTCGCTGGTGGCTCCGCGCCGCGCAGCGGTGGCACGCGAAGTGCAATTTTTCTCGCGGCTGATTCCCCGGTTGTGCTTCATTCCGGTGCGCACAGAGGGTGCGGAAATTTTGAAGGATTTTGTGGCTACCAAGCCCTGGATCTTTACCCCCAACCATTCCAGCTATCTGGATATTGCTCTGCTGCTTGGGTGGCTTCCGGCCGGAGCACGCTTCGTCGCCAAGGGGGAAGTGCGATCCATGCCGGTGGTAAAGGCCATTTTTCGGCGGGCCGGGCACTTCGCCTTCGACCGCAGCGATACGGCCGCTCGGCTGGCGCAATCGAAGGGAGTCGAAGAAGCGCTGCAGAGAGGTGATTCGGTGGTCATTTATCCGGAGGGCACCTTCGGGCCCGCTTCCGGAGTACGTCCCTTTCAGTTGGGCGCATTCCGCGCCGCGGCCGATACCGGGCGTCCCATTTGTCCCGTAGCCATTCGTGGAGCCAGAGAAATCCTGCGGGATGGTACGCTACTTCCGCGGCCGGGGCGCGTGATCATCACGTTCGGCCCGCTTCTCCATCCTCAATCCAGGGAATGGTCTCAGGTGCTGGCGCTTCGCGATGCGGTGCGCGAGACACTCTCAAAGAATACCGGGGACCCCATGCTCTAGCTGGCGGAAAGGCCTGCCAATGACCCTCCGGGTAACGGCTATCCCAACACAACAACCACTTCATGCTCGTGGCCGTCGTCGGCGAGCGGAATGCAAGTCCCCCCGGGCAAAGACTTGCCATCGAGGCTCAGCAGAGACACTCCACGGCAGACCCCGAGGGGATTTTCGACAGTAATCCTATAGGTGGTCGAACGGTGACGATACTGAATGGAGTATTTTGGCCAGTTTTTGGGAATACAGGGGTCAATGAAAAAAGAGGAGCCGCGCAAACGGAAACCGAGAATCCATTCGAGACCCGCGCGATAGACCCATGCGGCCGAGCCCGTATACCACGTCCAACCGCCCCGGCCCACATGGGGAAACTGGGCGTATACATCCCCCGCAATCACATACGGCTCGACTTTGTATCGCTGAACGGCTGCTCGGGAACTGCTGCGGTTGATGGGATTCAGCATGCGGAAGAGTTCGCTGGCTGTATTGCCCTCGCCGAGTGCCGCAAACGCCATCACCGCCCACGCGGCGGCGTGGGTATACTGGCCTCCATTTTCCCTAATGCCGGGCAGATAGCCTTTGATGTAGCCGGGATCACGCAGCGTCTCATTAAACGGCGGGGTAAAGAGAAGCACCAGCTTCTCGGGGCGGAGGATAAGGTGCTTATCCACGGCAGCCATGGCGCGGGCCCCACGTGCCGGTTCGGCCGCGCCGCTCATGATTCCCCAGGATTGGGCGATCGAATCGATCCTGCATTCTTCGTTTTGGGCGGAGCCCAGCGGAGTGCCGTCGTCGAAGTAGGCGCGACGATACCATTCGCCATCCCAGCCTTCGCGTTCGAGCGCCGCTTTCAGCGCACTGACATGCAATCGCCAGGTCTCCGCCCGGAGCGGCTCGCCACGGGAGTCGGCTATCCTGGCGAATTCCCAAAGAATGGTGTGGAGAAACCAGCCGAGCCAGATGCTTTCCCCTCTGCCCAACTCGCCCACCCGGTTGAGGCCATCATTCCAATCGCCTGTGCCGATCAAGGGCAAGCCATGACTACCCACGGTGAGGCTGCGGTCGAGCGCACGGGCGCAATGCTCAAAGAGCGTCGCGTGAGTGTCTGACACACGCGGCTCGAAATAAGTTTCATTCTGTCCTGCGGCGAGCACCTCTCCCTCCAGAAAAGGTACGGATTCATCCAGCACAGCGGCATCGCCGGTCACTTCCACGTAGTGGGTGACCGCGTAGGGCAGCCAGAGAAGGTCATCGGAGATCCTGGTTCGCACACCTCTCCCCGAGGGAGGGTGCCACCAGTGCTGCACATCGCCTTCGACGAACTGCCGGGAGGCCGCACGAAGCAGGTGTTCGCGGGTAATGGCCGGGCTGGCCACGCATAGCGCCATTCCATCCTGTAACTGGTCGCGGAAGCCGTAGGCACCGCTCAACTGATAAAACGCGGCGCGCGCCCAGATGCGAGAGGATAGGGTCTGATAGAGAAGCCAGCGGTTCAAAAGAAGATTCATGGAGGATTCGGGGGTATTCACCTGCACGGTATCCAGCAGATTATCCCACTGGCCTACAACCCCGGCCAGGCACGCATCCATGTCCGCGGTGCGATAACGGAGAAGCAGCTGGCGCGCCCGCTCGCGGCTCTCCGTCTGGCCGAGGAAGAAAAGGACCTCGGTGCTCTCACCGGGAAGCAGTTTGATTGTGGCCTGCAGAGCAGCACAAGGATCCAGTCCCGCTCCGACATTCCCGGAAAGTTGGCCGCCTCTTTCGAGCGCGGCTGGCCAGCTCAGTGTTCCGTTGCGACCGATAAATTCTGTGCGATCGCCTGTGAAAGAATCCTGGCGACCTGCAAGATCGGCGAAAGCAACGCGGCCGCCGAATTCACCGGCCAGCGCGCTTTTCACAAACACGGCTCTGGTTTCCTTATCGAGTTCCGTCACCAGATGCGGCGCCGAGGCGCTGCGCGAGCTGCCCAGCACCCATTCGGCATAGGCGGTGACGGAAAGACGCCGCATGCGGCCGGAACTATTTCTCAAAGTCAACCGGGAGATTTTGATGGGATCTTCGCTGGGCACGAACTGAAGCAACTCTGTGAGGATGCCGTGCGAGCCATGGTGAAACCGGCTATAGCCCTGACCGTGGCGCGCAACATAAGGAGCGGAAAGATCGCGAATGGGGAGCGCCGTCGGATTCCATACCTCCCCCGTGCTCTCGTCGCGGATATAAATGACCTCTCCAGGAGGATCCGATACGGGATCGTTCGACCAGGGCGTGAGCTGGTTTTCATGGCTGTTCAACGACCAGGTGTGGCCGGATCCGGATTCCGATACCAGGAACCCAAACGAAGGATTTGCAATCACATTGATCCAAGGAGCAGGGGTCTGCAAGCCTTCCCCCAGGACGGTGACGTATTCGCGGCCATCATGTGCAAAACCCCCCAGACCGTTGAAGCTTTCCAAAGTGCGCTGGGGAAGGGGAACGTCCAAGCGTCTGGCGGGACGGGGCGGACGAGGGGCCGGAGGTGGCACCGTCGCTGCGCGCTGCGAACGGGCGATTTGCTCGGCCAGCGTGCCGCGCCGCGTGAGCAAAACACTTCGTGAAATGATCTGAAGCAGCGCGCGTTCCTGGGGAGTGATCAGGTCAGCGCGAAGCAAATAAATGCCTCCACGGACGTTCTCCGTATCCGGAGGGAGGCGCAAACGGCTGGCGCGCACGAGCTGGTCAAGCGAGACCTGCAATTCCTGGAAATACGAGGAAGACCGTTCATTGAGGACGACCACGTCCACCGATAGTTGCTTCATGCGCCAATATTCGTGGGCGCGAAGCAATTGGCGCACAATTTCGAGGTCTGCTGTTTCATCGATGTGCACCAGGACGATGGGCAGGTCGCCCGAGATGCCGTGAGCCCACAAAGCCGAGCGCCCCAGCGTGCTGCGGTGGAGGGCATCGCCCGAAGGGCGCAGCGAAGCATCGGAATAAAGGACGGCGTTTGCGATTCTCTGAAAGAGATGGGCTTCGTCGAGAGCGATGCCCAGGTGGTGGAGTTGAACGCGAGCTTGTGTCCAGGCGAGCGCCAGCGTGCGCGCGAAAGTGGTGGCGCCCCGGTATTTATCGGCAAGCTCCAGCACTTGCTGCCGCGTGGAGGCGACGATGGTGGAAAAAACCACATGCCCGGTGGCACCGGGCGGGATGCGAAGGGTCCGCCTGAGGCTGAAGATCGGATCGAGCACCGGGCCAACCGTATTGGAAAGGGGTACGCCATCAAAAATGGAGATGGGATTGCGTGAATCGAGGCCGCGTCCGGTAAAGCGTGAGCGGTCCGTCTCATATTGCAGATTTTCAGAGGATTCGCCCTCCACCACATGGGCGGCCCAGACGGCGATTTCCTTGCCGGATTGCGTCCGCCGCGTAGCAATCAAAGCACCGGCTTCCGGAACGAATTCCGTCTCCACAAACAAATTGGAAAAGGCCGGGTGGGCTGCGTCAGCCGCCTGGGGCGCCAGGCAGAGTTCGGCATAGGAGGTCACCTGTATCTGACGGGTGCGCGTGCCCAGGTTGGTGACGGAAACACGGCGCATTTCCGCATCATCCTCAGGCGAGACTACGACCTGAAGGGAGGTGGTCAACGAGCCGTCGCGCCGGAGGAATTCGGCGCGGTCTTCATAGAAGGAAACCTCGTAAGCATCCGGTTCGGCGCCGGAAGGCTGGAAACCCGCGGACCAGACGTCGCCTGATTGCGCATCACAAAGGTAGATATAACTACCCCAACAATCGCGCGTGGCATCTTCCCTCCACCTGGTGACGGCCATATCCCTCCAGCGGCTATACCCGGAGCCCGCCGCAGTGAGCATGACGGCGTAGCGGCCGTTGGATAACAGATGCGTGCGCGGGGTGGAACCGTGCGGGGTGGTGAAGCGGCGCAGCACGAGGGGAACGAGCTCGCGGACCTGCGCCGAGGCGGACACCTCCTCCGCGCGAGGACGCGCCACCAGGACGTCGCGCGGCGTACGCTCCTGCAGAAGCAATTCGGTAGCCTGGACCATGGGCTCGGCATGAAACCGGCTGCACATCTCCCCGTCGCTCATAAGGTTAGCGAGGGCAATCAAAGACATTCCCTGGTGGTGCGCCAGATAGGTTCGCACCACGGCCACCGTTTCGCCTTGCCGAAGGCGCGTGGTCGTGTAATCGAGAGCGTCATAAAAGCCAAAGGCGCCCCTGCCGCCTTCTGCTTCGATGCGAACGAAATTCTGCAAAGCCGCGGCAGGATCCATCATGGCCGCCAGCGCTGTAGCATAGGGGGCGATGACCAAGTCTTCACTCAGGCCACGCTTGAGCCCCAGGCCAGGCACACCGAAGCTGGAATATTGGTAGGTGAGATCCAGATCGCGCGCATTATAGGCCGATTCGGAAACGCCCCAGGGCACGCCGCGCTCCGCGCCATATTCCATCTGACGGCGCACCACAAGTTCGTAGGTCTGGCTCAGCAGACTTCCACCCGGGGAACGCATGACCAGGGCCGGCATAAGGTATTCGAACATCGAGCCGGACCAGGAGATCAGCGCAGAATCACGGCCCACGGGAGTGAGAGATCTCCCGAGATGAAACCAGTGCGAGCGCGGCGCTTCGCCCTTGGCGATGGCGATGAAGCTGGCCAAGCGTGCCTCAGAGGCCAGCAGGTCATAACAATTGGGATCCAGACTTCCGTCGGTGAGGCGATAGCCGATCGAGAATAGCTTGCGGGCATCATCAAACAGGAAGCTGAAATCCATCATCTGAAACATCGCGCCAGTCGTCTGGGCAATCGAGGTGAGGCGATGGAACAGAGCCGAGGCATCGGTGATCGAATGGCCGAGCGCCTCGGCCAAGGAATCGATCCACGCCAGAGTTTGCCTGTCCTCCGGAAAGGCAGCGACAATGCGGGCACGCACCGTCGTCAGCTGGCTGAGCGCAGCCTCGAATTTGTCCGGAGCGCCACCCAAAGTAGGAACGAATTGGAGCGACGATTCGACTGCATCCCACTCCGGCACCTTCCCGCGCAGGAGATCGGTCATACCCGGCAGCCGATCAGGATCGAGCCGGAGCCAGGGAATAAGAATTTCCGCGTCCCGGATGTGACTATCCACACATGCCCTGAGCGCCTCGGCCCAGATTCTCAATTCCGATTCAGGGCCGCTACTGCGCTCCTGCGCCAAGGTTTGAGCAATATCGGCAACTGTCTGTGCCTGCATTCCCCATTGCTTGAAAGACGCGGCCCATTCGAGCGATTCCACGGGAAGGATGCGAAAGGAGGCCAGCAAAGTGTCTACGGCGTTACTGAGCTGCTTGCGGGTGACGATTTGAGCGCGTGGGGCATCTTGGATGGCGGCCAGCGATTCCCCCAACAGGCGGAGAGTATCCTCCATTCCGGCGAGGAGGTGTGGCCCCACAGAGGATTTCGCGGCCAGATCGCGGCAAGTGCTTCCCAGCGCGAGCAGATGGCCGGCCAGATTCCCACTATCTACTGTGGAAATATACTTTGGCTCGAGGGGCCGGAGATCACGTGTGTCGTACCAGTTGTAGAAGTGGCCGTGGAAAGTTTCCATCCGGCTCAGCGTCTGGAGGGTCGTTTCCAGGCGCTCTGTCGTTTCCAGAGTACTGATCCATCCAAAGTCACGCGCAGATGCCGTGGAAAGAAGATAGAGACCGATGTTGGTGGGTGAGGTGCGGTGCGCCACAACTGGCTTCGGCGTTTCCTGAAAATTATCAGGCGGTAGCGAAGAATCCTCCGGCGAAACAAACACATCGAAGAAGCGCCAGGTGCGGCGCGCGATCAGTCGAAACGAGCGCCTGTTGGCCAGAGAGAGCGGTGTTTTACCGGAAGATTCCGGCATGCGGCTAATCCACTGCGAAATGGCGGGGGCGAGAATCCAGAGCAGGAACAGGGGCACAGCGGCAACCCGGGACCAAGCATGGCTGGCGAGCAGAACCACGAGGGCCACTAAGGCAAGAGCAATCCCGCCAGCCATGCGCTTATAGGCCGCTAGCTGGCCGGATTCCGCCGCATGTTTGGATTGTGCGGCGGTCACCCATTCGAGCAGGTTCCGGCGGGTGAGGACCAGCCGCCCGAGCGTGCGCAGAATGGCAACTGACATGAGCCAGGCCTGATAGGCCAGAAAGGTGAAGGCCAGCCCGGTCTGAGCCGCGCCGAGCCCCAAATCGCCCAAGACGCCGCGAAAGTGGCTTCGCAGCGAAATACCCCTTCGTGGAGGGTTAAGCCCCATGAAAAATGGGAGCAGGGCGGGAATGGCCACTGTGGCCAGAATGAATCCCGTCCATATCCAAGGAGAAGCCGGTTTCAGCCACCAGGCAAGAACCAGGGTGAGGAAAGCAGCTGGAGCGAGGAGTGTGCGGCGGAGATTATCGAATATTTTCCAGCGGCCAATGGTGGGTATCCGAACCCGAATGTGTTTTTCAGCCCTCGGGTAGCCACGGCCGAAAAGCCAGGGCAGAAGCTGCCAGTCTCCCCGAGCCCAGCGGTCCTGGCGTGCGGCGATGACCTCATAACGCGGCGGAAATTCTTCAAACAGCTCAACGTCTGTGGCCAGTGCCACGCGGGCAAAAATACCTTCAAAAAGATCGTGGCTCAGCAGGGCATTCTCAGGCACCTTACCAGCCAGAGCGGCTTCAAAGGCATCAATATCGTAGATGCCTTTGCCTGTGTAAGAACCCTCGTCGAAGAGGTCCTGATACACGTCAGACACAGCCGAGGAATAAGGATCGATGCCGGCTGGCCCGGCATAAACTTTTTGCGCCAGGGAACTGAGATGTTGGATGGGCAGAGAAGGGGTGATGCGTGGTTGCACGATGGCATAGCCTTCCACCACACGCGCTTTAAGCGGGCTGAACCGAGGATGATTCAGAGGGTGCGCCATTGTGCCGACCAGCCTGGCGGCGGCTCCGCGAGGCAGGCGTGTGTCAGCATCCAAGGTGAGGACGTAGCGAACACCAGTGAGCTCCGGGAGGGGCTGTCCGCCGACGGGCATAAAGGAAGTCCCTTGAGAACCGCGGAGGAGGAGGTTAAGTTCATGCAGCTTCCCGCGCTTGCGTTCCCAGCCCATCCACTTCCGGTCGCGCGCATTCCACTTGCGCCTCCGATGGAAGAGGAAAAAGCGTTCGCCTTCGCCTGAGGCGGGACCATATTGCTTATTCAGGCGGGCAATTCCCTCGATGGCGACCGAGAGCAAAGCATCGTCTTCAGGCAGACTTTCCTCGGATGCATCCAGCCAATCGGAGAGCAAAGCAAAACGAAGGTCTCCCTCGGAGTTGGCCAAATAATGCACCTCCAACCTCTCCACCTGCTCTTCGATTTCGCGCGGCGTGGTCAGCAGCGTGGGCACGACGACAATAGTTCTCAGGTTTTCGGGAACACCCTGGCGCAATTCCATGCGCGGGAGGATGCGCGGCCCCAGCAAGCTGGTGACGGCGCGATTGATCAGCGCAATCGCGAGCTCCGAAGCGGGCACGGAGACGAGCATGCCAAGCAAAAGCAGGCAGCCAGCGGACATGCCGCCTTCGCGGGCACGCCATAACGGCAGGGCGAGCAGCAGGGCGGTGAACACTGCGATGGTGCCCAGATAGCCCGGTGTGGTGGTGCGAACATACAGACGCAAAAGCCGGCGCTTCCAGGAGACGCGGACACCCAGCTCGCGCTCAAATTCCTGGCGCCCGCGGGCGATGAGATAATATCCGAGTTCCGCCGCACGCTCCGGCTCAAGGATTCCCGCATCCGGCCCATCACCTGCTGGAGCACGAATCGGCTGTTTCACGCGGCGCACCAGATGTTCAGCGACTTCTATTTCCGAGCGTTTGGATCCGCGGGCGAGGCTTTCGATGGCGTGCCGATAGGCATCGCGTGTGGAAAAGTCCATTTCCGCGAAGCGGGAATTTCTACGGAGAATCTCGTCTACCAAGCTGGCGCCTTCGAAGAATTCTTTCCAGTCGAATGCGGAGATCAAGCGCATGCTGGTGATGATATTGCGGACGGTAACGCTCATCGTCCCTTGTTGCTGGTGCTCCGCGCGAACAATCTCATCCGCGGTGGTGCCCGTGAGTGCGAGGCGCTGGTCAAGCCAGAGCAGCACGGGACCCGCTTTCGGGTCCAGGTCCCGCAAGCGCTGAATCAGTTGCACGGTAAAAGCGGCATCCAAAGGATCTTTCTCAAGCCGTTGAAGCGCCGGGAGCACCACGGATTCGCCGCCTGAGCCAAGCACGACATCGGCAAGCAGGTCAGCCCTCTGCCGCGCCTCGCGGCTGCGCACGATGCGTTCGGCCAGCCTCCGGAGATTTTCGACGAGCACCAAACGAAGGGTGATGGCTACAGCCCAGAGCTCACCGATGGTAAGCGGCTGTATTCTCTGGTAGGCGGCGATGAAGCGGTGAAGAGCTTCGGGTTCAAATAGGCTGTCGGTATGCGCCACAAAGGCCCATGCCACTCCGAACACTCTCGGATATCCCTGCAAATGGCCCGCGGCAAGCTTGGGAAGCTTGTGGTAGTAGCCTGGGGGCAAGTCGTCCTGGATCTCACGCAGTTGCTCGTCGATGATGTGGAAGTTATCCACCAGCCATTCCGCCGCCGGCGTAATCGTCAGATCCTGCTGAATGGCGCGGGCGATCGAGCGGTAGGAATCCAGCAGGACTCTGCCATTCCCCAGAGCTCGCGGGATGAGGGGATGGCCGCGGCTTTCTTCGCGGGTGACAATTTGCGCCGCAGCCAGACTTTCTGCGTGCTGCTCCAGGCGCTCCAGGCTGAATAACTCGGCGCGGATCGGCTCTTCCAAATGTGTGGAAAGAGTAGCCGATGATGTGGATGATTTTTTATTCATTGGGAAGCCGCTGATTGCGGCGCCAAGAATGTGTGTGGCATGCAGGAACCTGACCACGCAAAGAGATTCGAATCCTTCCCGTTGGAGATTCTTCAGGGGGTGTTTGGCCCCACCGGCGCATCGCGGAAATGAGAGGCGAGATCATGGTCCGGCGACAGGCGCTGCAACAAAAGTCCGCCCTGCTCATATTTTAAATGTTCAGCCGGCAAAATATAAGAGGTTGCGGCGACGCCTCCTTCCCATAGCTCGTTGTGAGTTTCATCATTTCTGCCGGAGCAGCGTGACCAGCTCTGGCTCACAGAGCGAGCGTCAGGGACGGCACCCCCTTCGCCAGAGAGGGCACGCGCACTGCCGTTGCTCTTGCGACGAATGGGCAAGGAGGGGAAGCCAGTGAACGAGGTCTCCGCCCATCTCCCCCCACCGAGGCGCCGCGGAATCTCAGTCACTTCCGCTGCTTGGCGCCCACGACGAGCAAGACAATTCCGCCCGCCAGCATCAAACCCCCGGCGATGGGAGGAACAGAGAAATGTTTGTTTTCATCGCGTGTGGCATGGATTGGCCCCACGTCAATTACTTTTTCCCGCCGTGTATAATTGACGCCCTGAAACACAAGGGCAAGTATTCCCAGGACCGCCAGCAGAATTCCCAGCACGGTTATGGTTTTCAATGGTTTATCTCCGCATTCATGCGATTGGCTTGCGACTCTGGAACAGACGAATGACGATGAAAACCAGGGCCACAACGAGCAGGATATGAATCAACCCGCCCATAGTGTAGGAAGTCACCATCCCGAGCAGCCACAACAGCAGAAGAATCACAACAATCGTCCAGAGCATTGCAGTTCTCCTTCACAAGCGAAGTTTTCCCGCGCTTGTGCCCGACCAAGAACTTCCCAATGGAAACCGCCTCCCGGGAATGCCTCGGGCATCCCGGGATCCCATGAAGCGGGAACGGAGCGAAGCCGGCAGGCTTTCGCCGAAGCCTCAGGATAGACGGGAGGACAGCAATCGTCTGTTCACTTGTGCACACGGACCAATTCCAAGATACGGCAGTAGGGAGCTCAGGACCTCGCGTATGCTGTAAGCAGGCGGCGGGACAATGCGATCACATTCCGAGAAGCGGGCACGGTCCAGTTCGCCACCTTCGTGGTGACCCAGAAGACAAGCATCCCGCATAGAGCCACTAAACCCAAAGATAAGACTGCTACACCGACGAGAACCAGTGAAATGAGAATCTCGAATAGGTAGTAGGAATGTATGTCAAGTCCTGTGCCGATCATAGCCAATCCCCTCATACTCTTTTTGCTTTCCTGCAGACACAGGGGCCATCCCTGTCTCGACTTCTCAGCATCAAGGAAAATCTCATTTCAGAAGGCGCCGGGCCAGGAAGGCCACGCGGAGCGCACAGGCAGGCCAGCCTCGACAAATATGGCAACGTCTCCTGTTACCTTGCCTCCGAACCCATGATAGAAGGACCGAACGCGGGTGTCTGTTCTCTATTGCACGCATGGCTTCAGGGCGGACACTCTTGCGTTCGTCTGTGAACCCTCCAAGCAGCCGACAGAATCATCGGGCTTAGCGCTGCGGATATGGGTATGGCCAGTGGGGAGGGTAGCGAGCGAGGAAAGCAGGGCAGGAACTGGAGTCAGGGAAACAGAGTAATCGGACAACTCCGCAACCCGCACGAGCCCTCGGCAAGGCTTTGGGAGAAGGGAGCGTTTTAATTGGCCCTTTTGAGATCGCCTACGAGCTTCCTCGCCTCTTTGATGCGCTCCCTGTAAAACGCGGGGCAGAGGACAATACCCGTGTTCCCCACACGCACACGTGTTTTGCCGCTCTCTTTCGATAAAAATAGGGCGAGCGCCCGGTAGGTCTTGAGCTCTTTCTCTAGAAACTGAATCACCCGCCGCACGGAATCATCCATTGCCCACCTCCGGTTTGAGGATCATCGTCTCATTGAGGAAGAAACCATCATCCGCCGTGCTCTCAAATTCCTGTGGACCGGTTCGAATCACTGCAATGGGCTGGTTTGCAGGCATCAAGTGGCGGAGGCCGGAGCTCCGCCGCGTCAAATGCGCCCGAGAAGAACCAGGATGATGACGATAAGAAGAATGAGCCCCACTCCTCCCGTCGGTCCATATCCCCACTGGCTGCTATGCGACCATCGCGGCAAGACGCCCAATAGTGCGAGGATCAAAACTACGATGAGTATCGTTCCCAGCATCGTTTGCTCCTTGTTTCCCGAGTGTATTGAGCCACAGACATCTTTCGAATCCCGCACCTCTCTGCTTTTGGTCCATTCACATCAAGTACAGCGACCTTCTGGCGTGGAAGGCGCCGCGCGGGCGGCACAGGCATTCGCCCGGACCGTTGCGCAGCGCTTTCTACCTCCCGACGCGGAACCGGGAAAGGGAGTGAAAGAGGCCAAAAATGTTCAGGAGCCAGAGAATCACACAAATTACCACCACGCCATTCAGAATGGATTTAATCGAGCCGGCCATAGGAATAAACCGATTCACCAGCCAGAGCAAGACACCGACTACGATCAGAGTCATCACAACTTGAAGTAAAGGCATGAACTGTTCACCTCCCGAGTTTTCAGAGCACTCGCCGAATAGCCGGGCAGGGATGACATAGGCACGGTACGGCCCGAAGATGTCAACGCTGGCGGGCTGGAATGAGAGCCAACATAGCAACACATCGCCATGCGAAGGCTAATGGGTACTATTTGTGCCCGCTGTACCATTCATCCCACAGTCCGCATCCTAGACGCAGCGAATGGTTACGTCTGTTCACTTCTGAACATTTTGAGGATTGCGTTCCGAATTGGGAGCCGAGCTGCCACGCGAGCCGAAAAGGGACAGACTTGTGGTGCGTGCTTCGGCACGGCCAACGATCTAGATCCGGCGCTAGTGCGGCGGGGTTTGTGCCGACGCTCCCACCTGGCGCGCCTGGACGACAAAGCGGTTCGGTGCCGGGCCCACGTAGTCAAAGGGGAAGCAGGTGATCAAAGTGAGGGTATGGCCGCCCGAAGTTTGCAGTACCTGAACGTCGCTGGGAGGGACGACGAGGATGGATTCCACCCGGTACAGAAAATCCCCCTGGCGTGTGTTGAGCATAACCGAGTCCCCCTGCCGAATATGGCGCAAAGGACGAAAAAAACTGTCGCGGTGGGCCGCCAAGGCCACATTGCCTGCTTGGCCCGGCAATGCGGATCCAGGGATGTGCCCGACGGCGCGCCCCAAAACCTGCGATGAAACGCCCTGCGTGACTATGGCCTTGAGCCCCAGCCGAGCTACCCGAATCTCTCCGATCACATCGCCGATGAGCAAAGGATGGCGCACTTCTTTAGGGGGAGCGTTTTCAAACCTGGATTCTTCAAACGCCTGGTAGGCGTGAGCACTGGCCACCATGTATCCGGCATAGCTCAGTGCAAAGACGGCGATAACCAGAAAAAAGAAATACGCGGCGCGAAGGACATGCGCTCTGGCCTTTTGAGATCCGCTTCGCGTTCGGGCGGCCGGAATCATCGCTCACCCCTGCCTGAGGATGCAGCAGGCAGTTCGCCACCGGCGGTGAAATAGCCTGGCCGCGTCCTCACATGAAGCTTTCCACGGCCGGGAGCAGAGGCTTTCACTTGAATTTTTCTGAAGGAATGATCGCTGGCGGTTGGCTCTGGCGAAAACCCAAGGGTGTACTGTTCACGAAGATCACGGGCAATGCGGGTGGAAATACCAATGACGTCTACCAGAGAATCGGGAAAATAGACAATTCCGCCAGTATTTTTGCAGAGATGCTTCAGGACATCCGGATTCTCGTCTGCGTCGAGGGCACCCAAGAGGCCGATGGCGTAAATCTGCGTTTGCGAGCGCTGAGCCAATGCCGCGACCTGAGAGTATGTATGCCGGCTGACGTTGTCGCCACCATCGCTCACGATGACCAGCGCCTTTTTGTCCCACTGGCCAAGACGCACGTGATTGAGCGCTTCTATGAGAGCATCGTAGAGCGCCGTTTTCCCGGAGGCAGAGACCAGCGAGACGGCTCCTGCGAGCTTTTTGGGGTCGCTGGTGAAAGGCATCCCGCCGAAGGCCTCAAGAGAAACGCTGTCGTTGAAATCAACAACGAACATCTGATCCTGCGGGTTGCTGGATTGTGCGAAAGCGGAGACCGCTGCCGCTACTTGCAGCAGGTTTGAGCCCATGCTGCGGCTGTGGTCCACCACCAAACCCACAGTCACGGGAGTGTCTCTTTGCTGGAACAACGTAATCGTTTGTGGCCGCCCGTCATCAAACACACGAAAACTTTGTTGGCTCAGGCCCGGCACGAAATCTCCATGCGAATCGGTGACACGCACGGGCAGCACCACCAATTCCGAACGGACGGAAATGGTGGATTGGCCGTTGTCTGCGAAGCCTAGTGGCCGCGGAGAGGCCAAAGAGCCGGCCACGCTGCAAAAGAAAAGGAGAGCGGCCACAGGGAAATGGATGGGGAACGAAATTGTCCTGCGCGATACGATGGATGGAATCACTGGCAATTCTCCTCGCGCCGCGGGAGGAGAAGGAAAAGGCAGACCCGCGGCACATGGGAGCTTCGTTAGGTTTCGAGCTTTAGGTTGTCAGGCGCTTCAGGAGAAGAGCGGCGCCCAAAGATGCTACACCGAGCAGGGCGATGAGGGGCACGGAACTGTCTGTCTTCGGCAACTCCTTGGCTTCTTCCATTGGCGCAGCTGCTGCTTCCGGGGCGGTCTGGATCGCTTCGGCTACCGGTTCTTCCTTCTGTTCCGGGGTCACTGCAACAATTGGGGCCGTGGTGAGATCCGCAGTATCCGCGGCGAGGGCGGGAACAGGTTCATTCGAGGCCATAGCGAGTTGAACGGCTCTCTCCTTTGGATAAACAAATTCCTGCCCGAAATTATCGCCGGGGTAAAACCATGCTTTGAGGGCTTCGGGATTGTCGCCCGAGCGCTCAGCAAACTTGATTACGGTTTTGCCGGTGGGTGCCAGACGGTAATCGTTGATCGCCAGGATGGTAGCAATGATGCGCGTGCCATCCGCATTGAAGATCTGGACGATATGGCGATCAGATGGCGAATCAGCCAGCTTGAAAGTGTAGGTTCCGGCGGGCAGAACCTGCCCCGGAATCTCAATTGGCTGATCGAAGGTCATCACCGTCTTCTTGTTGTACTGATCGGCACGTACGCTGGTGGCCAGTGCTGCGCCAAACAGGACAAGTGCAAACACCACGAGAGCTATCTTTGCAATCTTCATACTCATTTCCTCCTGAGAGTCTACGGAATGGCTGGTCTCTCAATTGAGCATACCCACCCACGGCCAGCTAGTCTGTTCACTTCTGCACATCATCGCATTTTGTGCGCCTTCTGAGCGGGCCGCGGCGAACTCAACAACACGCCTCTCCGGGCGGAATATCCCCGGCCCTCCCGCGCGGCAACACGATGAGCCAAACAAGCGATGAGGGAAGAAGCCCCACAAAACCGGTGTTGACGAAGAGCTCGACTAGATCGACGCTGCCGCGCGGAGCCCCGTCTGCAGCAACTTCGCCAGTTCGACGGCGGGCAAGGGGCGGCTGAAATAAAACCCCTGTGCTTCATCACAGCCACGAGATTTAAGGAAGGCGAGCTGTTCGGAGGTTTCCACGCCTTCGGCAATCACGCGGTGCTTCAAACCCCTGCCCATGCTGATTACCGCACCGATAATAGTTGCGTCATCTGTGTCGTGATTGATTTCGTGCACGAAAGACTGGTCCACCTTCAGGGTGTCGACGGGGAACTGCCTCAAATAACTCAAACTGGAGTAGCCCGTCCCAAAGTCATCAATGGCGAGGTGAATTCCCATGTTTTTTAGTTTCACGAGCATGGGGACAGTAAACTGGACATGCTGCATGAGGACGCTTTCCGTCAATTCCAGCTCGAGATAGCGAGGAGCGAGGCGCGTTTCCGCCAAGATCGCCCGAACGCCACCCAGAAAACCCTCGTTTCGAAATTCCACAGAGGAAACATTCACCGCCATACTGACAGGCGGCAAACCCACATCCTGCCATTCCCTGGCCTGGCGGCAGGATTCGCGTAGAACCCATTGACCGATGGGGACCATCAAGCCGCAATCCTCCGCAATGGAAATAAACTCGAGCGGGCCCAGGAGGCCGCGCTGAGGATGCCACCAGCGAATAAGCGCTTCCACACCCGTAATCTGATTTGAAATGATATCTATCTTGGGCTGGTAGTGGACGAGGAATTCATGGAGCTTAAGGGCATTGCGCAGGCTATCTTCCACCGATTGCCTTGCGAGGGCCTTGACATTCAATTCCTTTTCAAAGCACTTATAATTGTTGCAGCCTTTTTCTTTGGCTTGGTACATGGCCAGATCCGCATTTGTGATGAGCATTTTCGCGTCCTCGCCATCTTCCGGGTAGGTGGCGAGGCCGATACTGGCTGTAACCTGGAGGGTACGTTGGGCTACCTGGTACGGTACGGTAAGCGCGGCGAGAATCTTTGCAGCTTTGATTTCCGCATCGCGCGCGTGGCCAATCTCCGAAAGAAGAACTACAAATTCATCGCCGCCCTGGCGGCTGACGGTGTCTGAGGTGCGCACGCAAGCCAGCAGACGGCGTGCCACCGACTGGAGCAGCTTGTCGCCAGTCCCGTGATCGAAGGAATCATTGATGTGCTTGAATCCGTCCAAATCGATGTACAACACCGCCGTCTGGCCACCCTTGCGACGGGATGTAGTAATTGCCTGGCTAAGGCGGTCCTCGAGCAGGCTACGGTTCGGCAAATTGGTGAGGATATCGTGTTGCGCCAGATGCGACACCTCGAGCTGCATGGCTCTGGACTGGGTCACGTCATGGAAGACGATGACAGCTCCTGTGACTTCACCCCGCCAATTATGGATGGGAGCGGCGGAATCCTCGATGCCAATTTCACTACCGTCCCTCCGGATGAGGATACAGTTCGCGGTCAATTCCACGGTCTTGTTGGTGTCAATCGCACGTTGCATCGGATTCGGAGCGGGCTGCCGCGTACTGCCATCGATAATCCTAAATATTTCGTCGAGCGGCCTATCCGCCGCCTCGCTTCGAGACCATCCCGTCATTTGTTCCGCCACCAGGTTCAGATAAGTAACGTTCCCATGGATATCGGTGCTGAGCACAGCATCGCCAATCGAATTTAGAGTTACTTGGGCGCGCTCCGTTTCAGCGAACAAAACTTCTGCCGCGGCCCTTCGCTCGGCCATGTTACGGATGGCACGGACGAATGAATTCCGGTTGACCTGACTCTCGAGCAGGTAATCCTTTGCTCCGCGGTTGAGCGCTTCCAGAGCAAGACCCTCCTCCGCCTCCCCAACCAGTACCATGGTAGGCACGCCAGGAACTGCCAGCGCAAGGCCGTCGAAGGTGGCAAGACCCTTGCTATCGGGCAGCACCAGGTTGAGAAAGATGGCCCAGATGGGTGCCTGCTTGGCGCGCTCGATGCCCTTTGCAAGCGTCGTAACCCGTTCGCCCTCGAAGGGGCCGCCAATCGCATGGAGCAGGGCCTCGCGAAATACAGCGGCATGAGATGAATCATTATCAATCAAAAGAAGAGTCCGTATCTCTGACATACCCCCTCCGTTGGGAGCACCCAAAAGCTTTAGACAGCAATGCATTTTGCGCAGCTAGTGCTGGCGTCCGCGAGCGGATTTGCCGCCGAGCAAATTGGGGCCATGCGTCGTGCCAGGATGAGGCACGGGAAGGGATCAGGGAGCCTGCTCAGACTGTGGCCGTACCAATGCGGGCCGCTGCCTCTGCTGGCGAACCCTGACAGCAAAAGTGTGTGCTTCCACGATAGGCGATACTATTCAACTTTGAACATGTGCAGGAAGGTCAACGGATGGGCAGGACAGCGACAGGAACGTTTGATATGGAATACCGCAGCATAATCCCAAAAAATTCAGAACTCCTCCTTTCCATTCCGAAGAAACCTTCTCAGGCGATCTTTGGGCGGGAATCAAATGATAAATGGCGCAGAAATACGGTCAGGAAGAAGGCGGGTACTGAGAAGAGGAAAAATTGGCTCCCCGGGCTAGATTCGAACTAGCAACCCTTCGGTTAACAGCCGAATGCTCTACCATTGAGCTACCGGGGAACCGCTGCGGCGAACAGCGTAGATTCTACTATAGCTCCTGGCGGACAGCCAAATTCTCCGGAAGGAGAGTATGGTAGTCGGTGTGGCACCGGAAGCGGTGGCCAGTGTTCGCGCCGAACCCGCAGCGGGCCACCGATCGGTTCTGCCCGAAGGAGAATACCAATGGCGGAAACAGCTTGCAGCCACGTGAAGGACCACCAGAAGCCGGTGCGTCCGCGAACCAAAGGATGTGAAGAATGCCTGAAGACCGGAGATTCCTGGGTGCATCTGCGGATGTGCCTGGAGTGCGGGCATGTGGGATGCTGTGATTCATCAAAGAACCGGCACGCACGCGCCCACTTCCATTCCTCATCGCACCCGCTAATTCAATCCGCTGAGCCGGACGAGGACTGGCGCTGGTGCTACGTGGACGAGATCTTCCTGGAGTAGCGGGAGAGACAGCCGCGCCGCAACGCGGGAGATGGGGCGCTTCGCAAGACTGCAACGAACTGGAGGAGTGAAACGGGGGACACGGAGCCGCTATTGCAGTCGTCTCGTGGATTCGTCGTATCCCACCAGGGCATCGAAGATCGCCAGGACGTGGCGGCGATATTCCACCATGCGCTCGAAAAACACGCGGTGTTCGGGGGTCCGGTTGGCTTCTTTGCCCCATTTGCGCATGACTTCAGGGGGCACTTCGATGTCTCGCCGCAATTGATCGGGCGAGTATCCGCGCAGAAAGAGCCCGTAAAAGAAGGCGGCTTCCCTCTGGGGGTAGACAAGATCGGCGGATGTCTCCGCGATCAAACCAGTCGTGTTGGGCGATGTCGCCATAGCGAAAACGGCAGTTTACCGCTTTTCCGCGCCGGGTCAAATGGAGCAATGGCAGTGTGATTCCGCAATGGATACCCGGGCAGCTAAAAGCGGGTCCGCGTGACGCGAACAAAAGCGCGAAGGGATGAGACGTTTGGACTGTAGGATCCCACGCGTCCGATATCGACAGGAAGGCCGAGGCTCTCCGCGCGCTCTACGCTCAAACCCGCTTCTGTGAGCTCAGCCAGGCTATAACCTTCGGCCGGAACCAGGCGGCTCAGAACAGACGAGCGGTCCAGAGGGCGCAGCGGCCGCTGCCGGGGCCACCTCTGCTGCGCGATATTGTAATAGGTCTGCCAGTCCTGCCGGGTCCACATTTTGCTCCTCCAGTCCTTCCGGCTTCAATTCTTAGATGCGGCTGAGCACTGCCAAGTCACCTGAATGTTTCCCCCCGTTTCCAGTTCCCCAAGGCCGGGCGGACGCTCGGCCGGTCGACGCCTCCGGCATGGGAACGTACGCCAGATATGATTACGGCAGCTTTGCAGTGGCATGGAGATGCGGTGACACTTCCGGCCATCCCACAAAAAGGAGCATCCCCATCAGGCCGGAGTGCCCTTTGGGGAGTGCCGCTGCTATACTTTTGGACGCGCGTCAGGCCGGAACGTCGGCCCGGCCCCCCGAGACAGGTTCGATGCCCGAAGCCTCTGTTATTGTCATTCATTATCACGAAGCGTGGTTGAAGGGACGGAACCGGCGCTACTTTCTTTCCCGGCTTTCTGATTCCCTGCGTTTGGCCCTGGAAGGGCTTTCGGTCTCCCGAGCCGAGCGCCCGGGCGACCGGATGCTGATTCGCCTGAAGAACGAGGAAGAGACGGACGAAGCGCTCGCGCGAGTATCCAGGGTGCTGGGCATCGCAAATTTTGCGCTGGCTCGGCCCCTGGATTCCCAGAAGGATCTCTCGCTTTCGGCGCTCTGCGAAGCCGCGTGGAGGGAGATTGGGCCTCTGGACTTTCGCAGCTTCGCGGTACGTACCAAGCGGAGCGACAAAACGTTTCCTCATTCGTCGATGGAAATTGATGCGGCCGTGGGACGCCACCTGCTGGAAAAATTGCGGGGTGAGGGGCGGGATGCCGGCGTGCAGCTAGAACAGCCGGAGGTCACCTGCCACATCGAAATTACGCCCGGCCCGGCACTGGTCTATGCGCGCAAAACGCCCGGCGCTGGAGGCATGCCGGCAAATTCCGCCGGACGAATGAGCTGCCTGCTTTCTGGAGGATTCGATTCCGCGGTGGCGGCTTGGCGGATGATGCGCCGGGGCGCCCATCTCTCCTTCGTCCATTTTTACAGTTCTGGGGCGCGCCCCGGAGAATCCAGCGCCCACGTGGCCCGTGAAATCGTAAGGCAGCTGGTACCGCACCAATTCACGGCGCGGCTGTGGCTGGTGCCACTGGACATGATCCAGCGCGAGATCGCGCATCGCGCCCCGGAGGGATACCGCATCCTGCTCTACCGCCGCATGATGCTGCGGATCGCCGAGCGGCTGGCGCACCGTGACCGATCCCTGGCGCTCATCACCGGCGATAGCCTCGGCCAGGTGGCCTCCCAGACGCTAAAGAACATGGTGGCGGTGGGCGCGGCCGCGTCGTTGCCCGTCTTTCGCCCTCTGGCGGGAATGGATAAGCTTGAGATCCTTGCACAAGCCCGGCAAATCGGCACCTATCGGATTTCCGAGGAGCCTTTCCACGATTGCTGTCCTAGGTTCCTACCCCGGACTCCGGCCCTGCATAGCACGCCGGCTGAACTGGATGCCGCCGAATCCAAGCTGGATGTTCCCGCCATGGTCCGGCTGGGTGTGGGGGAAGCGCGCGCGGAACGCTTTCGCTACGTGGCCGGCCGAATCGAGAGCTTCGAGAGCGATTCAGCGGAGAGCGGACCCCGCCTGCGGGAAATTACCGCGAGCATATGAATCTCCACGCGCCGCAGGGAGGGAAGCGCTAGGATTCTGAGCGGAGAGCGCACTTGCCAATGCCCGGCGCCCCCATTTGCAGCACCATGATGAATTTTCCCCTGACGCTCTCGCACATACGTGAGCGCGCCCAGCGGCTCTTCCCCGATATCGAAATCGTTGCCCTTGACCCTGGCCGCGGGCTGCTGCGGAGCAATTATGGTGAGCTCTGCCGGAACGCTCTGCGCTTGGCCCAAGGCCTGCGCCATGTGGGATTGCGGCGAGGAGAGCGCGTGGCAACGTTGATGTGGAATCACCAGACACATCTGGAAGCCTACTTTGGCATCCCGGCGGCCGGCGGCGTGCTCCATCCTCTGAACCTCCGCCTGCATGCCGAGGAACTGGCCTGGATCGTGAATCATGCAGGCGACCGGTTCCTTCTGATGGATGAGGAACTGCGGCCGGTGTACGAATCCATTCGCAAAGATGTAAATTTCGAGCAAGTGTACGTTCGCCCGGCGGGAGCCGACCGGGCTTCCGGCCCGGGAGGAAGCTGGGACACCTTGTTTGGGATGACCGCCAGCGATCCTCCGCTAGAGCCGCTCGAACCGCTGGATGAAAATGAAGCCGCGGCGATGTGCTACACATCGGGCACCACAGGCCGTTCGAAAGGCGTGGTCTATTCGCACCGCGCGCTGGTGCTCCATAGCTTTGCCGTGTCACTCGAGGATGCCTTCGGCATCTCGCAGCATGAGACGGTGCTGGCGCTTGCGCCGATGTTCCACGCCAATGCTTGGGGCATCCCGTTCGCCGCAGCGATGGTAGGTGCCAAGCTTGTTCTGCCCGGCAGCACTTTCGATCCCGAAACGATGCTTTCGCTGATCGAAGTGGAGCGCATCACACTGGCTTGCGCCGTGCCCACCATATGGATTGGCGTGCTCGCCGCGCTCGAGAGGCACCCGAACCGCTGGAAGATTTCCCATCCCGTCAGGGTGATCTGCGGCGGCAGTGCTCCCTCGGAAGCGCTTCTCCGCGGACTGGATCATTTCGGGTTCCACGTAAGGCATAGCTGGGGCATGACGGAAACGACGCCGATGGCCACCGTCGGCAAATTGAAATCCACAATGATCGGAAACTCCGAATCAGAGCAATACGCAGTTCGCCTGAAACAGGGGATTCCCGCTCCCTTCGTAGAACTGCGGGTGTCCACGGCGTCTGGAGTGGCTCCCTTGGATGGTTGTACCGTGGGGGAGCTGGAGGCTCGAGGGCCATGGGTGGCCTCCAGCTATTACAATTCTCCCGATCAGACGAGCCGGTGGACGCCCGATGGGTGGTTTCGCACCGGCGATATGGCCACTCTTGACCCTAATGGCTATCTCCAACTGGTGGACCGCTTGAAAGACATGATCAAGTCGGGGGGTGAATGGATCAGTTCCGTAAATCTTGAAACCGCCCTGATGGATCACCCCGCGGTGTTGGAAGCGGCGGTCATTGGGGTTCCACACGCCAAATGGCAAGAAAGGCCGCTGGCCGCGGTGGTGCTGAAGGAAGGAGCAATGGCATCGCCAGAGGAGTTGCGTGAGTTTCTGGCTATGCGGTTCGCACGCTGGCAATTGCCCGATGCGTTCGTTTTTCTTCCGGCAATTCCCAGGACATCGGTGGGGAAATTTCAAAAGTCATTGCTGCGTGAGCGATTCGCTGGGTGGAAGTGGGAAGAATAATTTCTGGGCAGAAGGATTCCTTCGCGCTTCCGGGTTTTCAATTCTCCTTACGGAAGCGATCAAGGAGGGGAAACAGAATTGTTCCTAGAAAGGCATTCACCACTGAGGCAATCAGCAATTGGCGGTTCCAGAGCACGGTCTGCTTCAGCAGCAGCAGCCTGGCAATCACGGCCAACACTCCCAACTGCAGGTAGAACGCCGCCACACAGGCCAAAAAGCGGCTGACGAAATGGTCCACCTCGATGCGCGCCCCGCATACCGATGCCGCATATCCTACCACCGTCTTTGAACAGCCGAAAAAGCCAATCGGTGTCTGGCTCAGGCCATCCTGGAGCAGGCCGATGAGCATACCCAGCAGCAGTCCTGTGGATGGATTTCTTCGGGCCAAGCCGAAATAGAGAGTAACCAGAAGTGGTAATTCGAAAAACGCCGCGGCATTTCCGAACTTGTGCAAGAAGGCTTGCAGGACGAGCGCAAAGAAGACCGAGCCTGCCACGACCAGGAAACGGTACCGGTGCACCTCTGTTCTGGTTTCCCGTTTGTCCCGAAGGTGCATGGCGGTCTCCATCATGGGCGTGGCCCGCTCGCCACCTTCGCAGGCACACCAGGTGAGGCGGTGCCGGCTGCCGGTGCATTTTTCGCCGCCTTTGGCCGGGTGCCCACCGCAGCGCCTTGCGAGGCGCCTGCCGGCGTCGCAGCGGCGGAGGTGGCAGGGGCGGAATTCGCGGAAGGAGCACTTGTGGGCATCGGGGCTTCCTCCGCCGCCTTTTCCTTCTCCACGGTGGAAAGCAACTCCTGCCGCGTCATCAGGACCAGCACCTCTTCCAGCCGGTCCAGCCGCGCCGCAGGCCTGACTCGAATCACCTGGAATGGATTTCCTGGTACTGCGCCTGTAATCCAGCCAACCGGCAGATCCTTAGGGAAGATACGGTCTTCGCCGGATGTCAACACCGCTTCTCCGTGCTGCACGGGCTCATCGCTGATGACATAATCCATTCGCAATTCCGGCCCGCCCTGCCCGCGGACCACGCCATGCGTTCGCGTCCCTTGCAGGAGAGCTCCCACGCCGCTTTCGGGATCGTTGATCAGGAGAACCTGTGCGGTGCTGGCATAGACGCGGATGATTTTGCCCACCACTCCCTCTGCCGTAATGGCTCCCATATTTTTACGAATTCCATCAACTTCGCCGCGATTGATGAGCACGACATGGCTAACGGCGTCCGGACTGGCAGCGATCACCCGCGCGGCAATCATAGGCACGCTGGCATTTGCTTGGCGAAACCCCAGAAGCGCCTCCAGGCGGACATCCTCGGCTGCTTTGCCCTCGAGCTGAGCGTTGGCGATGCGCAGGCGCTCCAACTCGGCGCGCAATGCAAGGTTATTTGTATAGGCATGGCGCAGGTCTACATAGCCGTGCCAGGATCGTCCGGCGCCCTCGACGGCCCATGTGGCGGCTCGCTCCACCGGCGCGGCCATTTCGATGCTCCAGACACGAATCAAACGGACGTCGCCACCCCTTTTCACCTGAAAAGCCAGCAACAGAATTTGCGCCAACAGGGCAGCGGCGAGCAGCACAATGGGGCGATGTTTTGGGGGCAGTTCCACGGTCATGGCCATCCCGGCCGGAAAACGGGAATGTCAGTCTGTCGCTGGGCGGCACATCTTGTGGGCGCGCCCTGCGCGGTTTTGACAATGCCCACCGCCGCCTCCCCCGCGTGGCTATTCGAGCGAAACCAGGCGCAGTAATCGAAAATCGCTCAACATCTTGCCCGTGCCGAGCACGACCGAGGCAAGCGGATCATCGGCGATGGAAACAGGCAGCCCGGTTTCTTCCCGGATCCGTTTGTCCAGATTTCTGAGAAGGGCTCCGCCTCCGGTCAGCACGATGCCCCGGTCGCTGATATCCGCGGAGAGTTCGGGCGGGGTGCGTTCGAGCGCCTCCCGGATGGCATTCACGATCGTCGAAACACTGTCAGAGAGGGCTTCCCGAACCTCACCGTCATCAATAGTGACGGTTCGCGGCACACCTTCGATCAGGTTTCTGCCCTTTACTTCCATGGTCAGGGGCTTTTCCAGAGGATAGGCGGAGCCCAGCTCGATTTTGATCTGTTCCGCGGTGCGCTCGCCGATGAGCAGATTATATTTCCTCTTGAGGAAATTCATCACGGCTTCATCCATTTTATTGCCGGCTGTGCGCACCGATTTCGAATAGACGATTCCGCTCATCGAGATCACGGCAATATCGGTGGTCCCTCCTCCAATATCCACCACCATATTTCCGAATGGCTCCTCGATGGGCAGCCCCGCGCCGATCGCAGCGGCCATGGCCTGTTCGACCAGATAGACTTCACTGGCGCGGGCGCGAAATGCGGAATCCTCGACGGCGCGGCGCTCGACGGGCGTAATCTCGCTCGGGACGCCGATGACGATCCTGGGATGCACCAGGAGGCGGCGGTTGTGGGCCTTTTGGATGAAGTAGGTGAGCATTTTTTCAGTGACCTTGAAATCGGCGATGACGCCATCGCGCATGGGCTTGATGGCCGCGACGTTGCCGGGGGTGCGCCCAAGCATGTCTTTGGCTTCTTTGCCGACGGCCACCACTTCAGAATTGCTCTTGTTGATGGCAACAATGGAGGGCTCATTGACCACAATACCCTTGCCGCGGGCGAATACCAGCGTATTCGCCGTACCCAAATCAATGGCGAGGTCGGACGAAAACAGGCTGAAGACCGACCTCATGCTGTATCCGTTTCTCATTTTTCCTTAGATCCTCGTGAACTCGCCTGCCCCGCCTGCGGGTCAGTACAGAAGCTTACGCCATTCGCCTAATATCGCGCGCTGCAACCTGCTCCATTATCCTACGGAATCACCACCGATATACGCTGGATGGCCGTCCCGCCCCGCCGGTTCTGCCCGGTGATGGCAATGATTTGCGTCCCGTGGGGCAAGGGAGCGGTGAAATAGCGAAACCGGCCATCGGGGAGGAGATCGGCAACCGTCTGGCCATTGATGATGAGCGTGGCCCCTGGCTCGGTTCTACCGGAGATCTCCGCCACGTTGCCATGCAAGGTGGGCGGCTGGACCTGAAGCAGCATTTGCTGGGTGCTGGCCAGCGCCACCAGAGTGAAGCGGTAGGCATCGCTTGGCGGTCCGGCATTGCCCTGGGCGTCGATGGCGCGAACCACCCAGAAATAATCCCCCGCAGCCATGCCGGTGAGCGAAGCACTGGGCAGTGTGGTGCGTTGCTGGGCAAGGATACGTGAAAAAAGCGCCGAGTTGCTTACTTCCAGGAAATAGCCATTGGCGCCCTGCGCCGGGGACCAGGAAAAAGCGATGGAAGCCTGGGTAGGTTGCGGGGCGATGATCGGCTCAAGATCCTGGGGCTGTAGGGGAGTGGGAGCGGCAAGAACGAGGGTGCGCTTCACGTCGCCGGTAGCGCCAAAACTGGCCTCCTGCCAGCTTGAGAGGGTGAAATGCTGGCCTTCGCGGACGAGATCCGCCGCGCCAGCGGTGACCGCCAGAGCGCTCAAATGAGTTTCCGGGTCGGTACGCGCGGCCACGCGGCTATTGGCGCCCACGGCTGCCTCGGCATTCTCGAATCCGATCGCGGCGCGTGCTCCGGAATTCATCCAGCTTCCCGTAGCCAAATCCACTGCTCCGGAACGGATCTGGATGCCCACGCGCGAGGCTCCCTGTTCGCCGCCCTGGTTCTGTTCGACGGTGATCAGCGTATCGGCCTTCACGGTATAGGTGCTCCCTCCGGCAAACGCGAGCCGGGCGATACTCTCGGGCCCTGTCTGCACGAGATCGCCCGTGTCAAGGCCAAGTTCGTATCCGGCTGCAATCCACTGTACGGAATCCACTTTTTTTACCTGCACTTTGCCTTCGAGATTCAGGAAGTGCGCCTGCCGCCCGCTGCCTGCACGCGACCCACTTTCCACCCCGGCGGTGCCGTGCAGCAATTCCCGCAGTCCACGACCGGTGCGGCCGGAAAGCACAAGCACCCCCCCTGCCGCGACGAGCGTAATAATCAGCCCGCTGGAGAGCAACAGCATCCGGTAGCTGACCGAATGCCACTGGACTGCCCATCTCGAAGTTCGGGGCTCCGCGCTCCCGCCTGGCTTTTCCTCTGGCATGGGACACCGCGCCGATGATGAAATTTAGCACAGCACCATCGGCCATTCAACTTGTGCGGTGGTCTCTGTGCCGGATGCGCACATTGCTCCCCGCGCTAAATCCGCGAGTTTCGTGCTCCCGAAAATTTCGCGCCAGTGTCACCCGCAGCGGGAAACGCAGAGGCCGATTGCGGCCATCAGGCGGCCGGTCACCCGTTCCCGGCGACAGCTGAAGAGCAGATCTCGCCGGCAGGCGGTACACAGGCCGGTAGAAAAGATTCGTTCCGGTGAAACGCCAGCCTCGGCGAGGATGTGCCGGTTGGCTGCCTCCAAATCCAGGCGCACGGTGGCCGGAGGGGCTTGGTGGCCTGGAGGAATCATGGTCAGCCAGGGCAGATCGATGGGGTCTTCGGTGGTGGAGAGGTTGTCGAAGGGTCCCTGGAACCAATCCCCTGCTTGAGGGAACTGGCTTTCAAATTCCCGTGCCACCTCGCGGCCTACCTCATAGCAGCACGGGCCGATCGACGGGCCGATCACCGCCAAAATGTCTGACGGCTGGCACCCATATTCCTGCCTCATGCGACCTACGGTCTTTGCGGCGATCCGCCGCAGGGTTCCACGCCAGCCCGAATGAACCGCCGCCACCACTCGCTTCCTGGTATCTGCCAGAAGAATGGGAACGCAATCTGCGGTTTGCACCACTAGAAGGAATCCCGGTATGGCTGTAACCAGGGCATCTCCTTTCAGCGGTTCGGTTGGCAGCGCCTTGATGTTTTGGATCAAATCCGAATGAACCTGCCGCAGAGCGACCAAAGGAAGTCCTGCAGAGCGAAGCGCGCCTGCAAAACGCCTGCGATTCCGCAGCACCGCCTGCTTGCTATCCCATTCCGTGTATCCAAGATTGAGGACGCCTTCAGAAGTCTTGCCTGTGTCCCAGGCATCCGGCAGTCGGCTTGCGCCACCCGGCCTGGTGCTGAAGCCATGCACTAACCAGGAAAATTTTTCGAGCGGATTGGCTACGAGCACCTGCAGGCCACTCCTGCGCTCGAAGGAGAAGCGTGAAAGGCGCTGGCCCAAGGTTTTCGCACGCGCGGCCTTCGGTGAACTTCCTCCTCCTCTCATATCCGGGCGGCTCACAAGACTTCCGCGGGAAGCTCGGGAGCATCCGGAATCCGGATCTGAATCCAGCGATTAGGAGGCCATGCTCCGGCCAGCCGAACGGTCAGATAGTTCGCTGTGATGGCTCGTGCAGTCGCCTGGCCGCGGCCCGGTAGCAAAGTGAGCCCGCGCGAGATGCTTCCAGCTTGCGCCTTCCAGAATGCTGATTTCTTTTCTTCGCCGATCTGCCGCAACTCCCGTGCGCGCCGGTGAATTACCGCCGGCGCCACCTGGCCGGGAAGGGCCGCTGCCGCCGTCCCCGGCCTGGACGAAAATGAAAAGACATGAAGGTAGGTGAAGGGCAGGCGCCGCAAAAGATGGAGGGTAGCGAGGTGATGGTCCTCGCTTTCGCCTGGAAAACCGGCCATCACATCGGCTCCAATCGCTGCGCCGGGCAAGGATTCCCGTACCAGCATTATCCTTCGTTCGTATTGTTCTGCCCGGTAACGCCGGTGCATCGCTCGCAGGATTGGGTCGGAACCTGATTGGAGCGGTATATGAAAGTGTGGAGCAAGGCGCTGGCTGGATCCCACAAGGGAAATAAGGTCCTGGGTGACATCCAAAGGCTCCATGGAACTCAAACGGACTTGCTCGATCTTTGTCTCCAGCAGGATTCGTTCGAGAAGGGGAAGCAAGCCGGTGCGCGGAGCAAGATCCTGTCCATAAGAACCCAGATCAATCCCGCTGAGCACCACTTCCCGCACTCCGGCGGCTGAAAGCTCTGCGATCTGCGCGATAATCCGCTTCGGCGGAAGGCTCCGGCTGCGCCCGCGAACAAATGGAATTACGCAGTACGAGCAGCGGTGATTGCAGCCATCCTGAATCTTGAGAGTTGGCCGCGTGCGCTCGGCAGCGGCGACTTTTGCGTCGGCAATCTGCACACCCGTCAGATCAAGAAGTTCACTCGCAATAATTTGCGCCATCTGATTCGATTCAGAAACCTTCCTCACAGGCATGCCGAGCTGCGCGAGCGGAATAAAGTGCTGGGCGCCGCGGGCGAGAAGGTCGCAAGCCAGGGCCGGGATCTCGGCCTGGTGGGCATTACCTACCACCAGGGAGACGCCCGTGAGTCTGGCCAACTCTTCGGGAGCACGCTGAGCGTAGCAGCCGGTAACGATGATCCGCGCTCGAGGGTTGGTCCGGTGAATATGCTCTATGGACTCTCTGGCCTGCGAATCTGCCGCCGCGGTGACGGTGCACGTGTTCAGCACAATCACATCAGCGGAATGACTGCTGGCAGAGGGCTCAAATCCCCGCGCCAGGAGCTGTTGCTCAATGGCTGCGCTATCGGCTTGTGTGGCGCGGCATCCGAAATTTTGAGTGGCGAAACGGGGCATAGCGAAGCTCTGGCGACACGGGCGAAGAAAGCTCGCGAAGCGCTCAGACAGTATAGCAATCCCGAGAGTGAACCCCGAAAATCCGCCCCCCGATGGTCGACTGGCAAGGGACCGGACGAAGGACAGGTGACTGTGGTGTACCTTTTATGACCTTCAGGCCAGTCGCACAGGCAAGAGAAGAGCCGTATCCTCCATTGCGGGGGGAGAAAAAACCTATGAGCAACACCCGAAGCCGAATGGAGACCAAGCTGGTAGACAGAGGAATGCGGAAACGGGCAGCCCTGGTTGCGATGCTCCTGGCGGCCACATTCTCCTGGGGACTTGCAGGTTGTGGCGGAGCGGGCGGAGGCGTGCAGGCGGCCCCCGCACCGGTGCAGAAGCAAGGATCAGGCTCCAGCCAAGCTTCCCTTGCGGCCAGCCCGGCCGGTCTGACGTTCGGCAATGTCAATGTGGGCGAAAGCGCAGCGCAGAGCGTCACACTATCCAACACGGGCACGACTGAGGTAACTATCTCTCAGATCAGCCCCACCGGCGCAGCCTTCACCGTGACAGGCCTGAGCGTTCCAACGACGCTGCCTGCCGGGCAGAATGCGACGCTGAGCGTCACGTTCGCGCCAACAGTGGCCGATGCGGCCTCTGGAAGCATCCAGGTGGCGAGCAACGCCTCGGGCTCTCCTATAAGCATCGCCCTTTCGGGAAGCGGCGTGAACGCCAATCGGCAATTGGCCATAAGCCCAGCGAGTATCGCCTACGGCAATGTAGATCTGGGGGCAAATGCCACACAAAGCGTTACGCTCTCCAATCCAGGCAATGCTGATGTCTCCATCTCGCAGGTCAGCTCCTCCAGCGGCAATTTTTCCATCGCAGGCTTGACACTGCCGACAACTCTGTCGCCGGGCCAGACCGCGGTGATCAGTATCACTTTCGCACCAACGGCTGCAGGGGTGGCCACCGGCAACATCAGCATCGCCAGTGACGCAGGAAATTCCCCATCGACAGTGTCACTTTCCGGAACCGGAATCTCCGTGATTCTTCACTCCGCGATGCTGGCCTGGAGCGCGAATTCGGGCAGCACCTCGGGATATAACATCTACCGCGGCTCACAAACGGGGGGACCCTACACGAAGCTGAATCAGGCTTTGGTTTCCGCCACCGACTATGCTGACTCTTCCGTCGTGCCGGGCTACGCTTACTTCTACGTGGTGACCGCAGTGGATGCAAGCGGGAACGAAAGCCCATATTCACCCGAAGTCGCTGCCTTGGTTCCGGCGCAGTAAAGAAAGCAGAGAATGCATTCCCCGAACCGAATTGAGATTGTGTCCGAAGTGTAATGCCGCTGGCTTGTGGCCCCGGGGAGGTTTCAGTAATCTGGTAAGCGTGGCGAAGAAATCCCCGGTTGTGGCTCGTGCCGCGAAGGTATGCGTCATGTCGGCGCATCCGTTAGTCGTCAAGAATTTCGCGGACACCCTGAAGCCCGCGGGGCTGGAAATACTTGAACGCGTGCTGGAATCCACTCTGGCTCCTGCGCTGCGCGCCATGGAAGTTCCCCAGGTCACCGTCTTCGTGCTGGATGCCGCCATGCCCTACCCCTCTGTGGAGGCGCTGACCGGCCGGATTCTGGAAAGCGTGCCGAAGGCTCGGATCATCGTAGCCACCGAAAGACTGGAGGAAAAGAGCAGCTTCGCCCTGCTCCGGATGGGAGTGAAAGGCCTGATCCCCTATTCCCAGACCCGCGAACAACTGGCTCATGCGGTACCGAAGGTGGCCAGCGGAGGTTACTGGGTGCCGCGGGAAATTCTTTCTCAATTTGTGGAATCCATTATGGAGAGTCCACAGGGCCAGAAACTGAAAATTTCAGGGACGAGGGAACTCAGTTCTCGCGAGCAGCAGATTCTCGATCTGCTGCTCGAAAATCTGGCTAACAAGGAAATTGCTTCGAAGCTCAATATTTCCGAGAGAACCGTGAAGTTTCACGTTTCGAATATCCTGGCCAAATTTGGGGTGGGAAGGCGCGCTGACCTCATCCTGCTCTGTTACCAGAAAAGGGCCGCTGCGTGAGCATTCCGCCCCGTCCACCGCGGCCCAAATTTATGCTACACTCCTGAATCTTTCAGATGGCCGGAGCTTCCGCTTCCGCGATGCCCCAGGATCCAGCGCGGCGTTTCGTTTTCAAGAAGGCAAGCCAAGCGCGATCAAATTCCCCGGCAAAGCGCTTCCGGCCCAGCGAGGACGACCGATGAACATTCTGCTGACAGGTGTGGCAGGCTACATTGGCAGCGTATGTGCCGAAGAGTTGATTCGCGAAGGACACACCGTATTCGGGATCGATAACTTTTCAGAGGGGCACCGCGCCGCCATCCCCACGGAAGTGCGATTCCAAGAATGCGACCTGAAAGATACGGAGAGGTTGGACCGTGTTTTTTCCGCCGCTCCGATTGAAGCCGTGATGCACTTCGCCGCGTTCGCCCTGGTGGGAGAATCAGTGAAAAATCCGAGTTGGGCCTACAAGGCGAACGTGGCCTACGGAATCAACCTGCTCGATGCGATGGCCAACCACGGCGTGAAAAAGATCGTTTTTTCTTCCTCTGCGGCAACCTACGGCGAACCTCACAACGTGCCCATTCGTGAGGATCACCCGCAAGCGCCCATTAATCCATATGGCCGCTCAAAGCTCATTTTCGAGCAGATTCTGGCTGAATACCGGGAATGGGCTGGCCTGCAGTATGTCTGTCTGCGTTATTTCAATGCCGCCGGAGCCTCGCCGGAGCGTGGGGAGCACCACCGGCTGGAAACGCACCTGATCGCGCTGCTGCTGGAAGTGGCGGCGGGCCGGCGCGCGCGTTTCGAGATCCATGGTGGTGATTACCCGACCAAAGATGGAAGCTGCATTCGCGATTTCGTCCACGTGCTGGATATTGCGGATGCACATCGCCGGACACTGGAACAAATCGACCGTCTCTCCGGCGAAGCCTTCAATCTGGGCACCAGCCATGGTTATTCCGTGAGCGAAGTGGTGGAGGCCGCCCGCCGCATCACGGGGAAACCGATCCCGGCGGCGATCGGCGCGCGCCGCCCGGGTGACCCGGCGGTACTGGTGGCCACGGCTGAGAAGATCGAGCGCGAGACTGGCTGGAAGGCCAATCATAGCGGACTGGATACCATCATCCAGACCGCTTGGGAATGGAAGCTGAGCCATCCCGATGGCTATGGAGATTGAGCGCTCCGCACTGGCTACCCGGGCGCAGGTGCACGTCCGCGAAATGTGCCGTTCCCAGCGAGCAGGCCGCAGACTCTAGCGTTTGGGAAAAATAATGTCTTCGAGCAGGTCCGCCCGTGCCTTCTCATCGGAGGCAATCACCGCCAGAATGTCCTGTGTGGAGATCATCCCGTGGTAGCGGGAATCCTCTCCTAGAACGAGCAGGTGGTAAAAATTGTGCTGCTCCATGAGCCGCAGGCAGAGTTCCAAGGGCGCGTCGGGCGTGACGTGCACAAGTTCCGCCGTCATCACCTCTGCCACGCGAAGCCACGCCGGGCATTTATTCTCAGCCGCCACTTTGTCGGAAATATCCGATTGTGAGATCACGCCCACCAGCTTGCCTGTGCCGCTCAGCACTCCCACGGCCCGCACTTGGCGGTCTCGAAGATAGCGTGCAGCGTCATGCACGGTATCGTCCTCCCGGATGGAAAAGATTTCTTGGCGCGCGGAAATCAGGTCGGCTACCAGCATAGACCCTCCTGAAGCAACTCCTAGGAGGATGGTAGGCTGAGTGGCTCTGCGTTTCAACCCCGGAAAAGAAAATTCTCGAAAGGAGGGGAATATCCCGGAGCCGAGATTCAGGCTTCGGCTACGTTGCGGACGATATCGTACCGCTCGATGGCAGCCGCGACCCCGATGGAAGGGGAGGCATCCGTGCCGCGCTTGTCCACGCGAATCACGCGCCCGTGAGCCCTGACGAGCACTTCGGTGCCCCGCGTCACTTCCGCAGGGAGCATGAGGGTGAAATCGAATTCCGAACCGGGAGCGATTTCCTGATCCATCATAAAATAAACGCCGCGTGTGGAAACATCGCGGGTTTGCCCGTTGTGCGAAGCCGCTTCTTCGGCGGAAGCAAATCTGACCTGAACGGGCAGCGAAAGCTCATAGCGGCGTGCAGTACGGCGCTCGTTCATCGGCGCGTCCCGCAGGCGGTGGAAATTCCGCAGTTGGACAAATCGAACCGGAGCAGGGCAGCATCCAATCGAGCAGAGAGGGAACGCGGGCAGAAGGCGTGCGTGCGTAGGCAACGTTCGGATTTGGACGGGGAACGCATAGCGAGCTTGCTGCAGATACCGTAGCAGATTGCAGGAGAATGGGGATGAAGTCAATGGTAAGAGAGTCCTATACCCTATGTACCTTCCGCCAACCATTCATTTGCAGTAATTTAGCCTCCCCAGGTTCAGATTTGGGCTATTCCTGGGATGCCAAGGTGCCCGGCAAGCCGGCTGAATTGCCCTTGATGAGGCTCCATCCTGAGGGCGCCGAACACCCCGGGCGGATGGCCCAATCCCGGCTCGCAGGGTGCTTACCAGCGCCCCCGCGCACGGTCTTGGCCTGCGGCAGAAAAAAACGAAGCCAGGGAGGTCGCATCTCGCCAGCGGCCGGGCGAGGGCTCGGAGTTGACCTTGCTGGTGGAGGCGCTTAGAATGGGCAAGTTTAATCCGGGCACGATTCACATGGGAAGACATCTCCAAGAATAGACTGCCAGGATCGGAGGAACATCGAGAATGGCCAGCGTGGATGAACGTGTTAAGCAAATAATCGTCGAGCAGCTCGGCGTGGATGAGGCGGAGGTCACACCGACGGCGTCTTTCGTGGACGATCTCGGCGCGGATTCCCTGGACACCGTCGAGTTGGTCATGGCCTTTGAAGAGGCCTTCGGCATGGAAATCCCCGATGAGGATGCCGAAAAGATCACCACCGTGAAGGATGCCGTTTCCTACATCGAAAAACACGCCAAGAAGTAAAGGCGGGGAGCAGGACAAACGGACAGGAGTGAATCTCCCTTGAAACGGCGCGTGGTGGTGACGGGCGTCGGGCTGGTATGTGGCTGCGGGATTGGCACAGAAGAAGTCTGGAAACAGCTTCTGGCGGGACGCAGCGGGATCGGCCCCATAACTCAATTTGATCCGGCAGCATTCGACTGTCGCATTGCGGGTGAAGTACGCAATTTCGATCCGCTGCTTTGGATTGAAAAGAAGGAGCTCAAGAAGATGGGCCGGTTCATTCAGCTGGCCATCGCCGCGGCGGATTGCGCCATGCGCATGAGCGGGCTTCAGGTGACCCCGGAAATCGCCGATGACACGGGAGTCTACATCGCGTCAGGGATTGGGGGATTCGACGTGATCGAGCGAGAACACCGGAAACTTCTCGATGGCGGGCCTGGACGCATCTCCCCTTTCTTCATTCCCGCGGCCATTGTCAATCTGGCCTCCGGGTTCATTTCCATCCGGTATGGCGCACGGGGTCCGAATTCCGCCACTTGCACCGCATGCTCAGCTTCGGCGCACGCGGTGGGCGATGCCTTCAAAATAATCCAGCGAGGGGATGCCGAAGTGATGATCGCTGGAGGCTCCGAGGCGGCCATCACGCCCATGGGAATTGGTGGATTTGCGGCCATGAAAGCCCTATCGACGCGGAATGAGGAGCCGGAACGGGCCAGCAGACCTTTCGACGCCCAGCGCGATGGCTTTGTGGTTGGCGAAGGTTCGGGAGTGCTCATCCTGGAATCCCTGGAATACGCGCAGCGCCGCAATGCTCCGATCCTGGCCGAGCTGGCCGGATATGGAATGACGGGAGATGCCAATCACATCACCCAGCCAGCGGAAAATGGCGATGGCGCCTACCGAGTGACGATGCGCTCGCTCAAGGATGCGGGAGTGGGACCCGAGGCCGTCGGCTACATAAACGCACACGGCACATCCACGCCACTCGGCGATTCCATCGAGACGATAGCGATCAAGCGCGCGTTTGGCGAGCGTGCCGCCCGCATACCGGTCAGTTCGACAAAATCCATGACCGGTCACCTGCTGGGCGGAGCGGGAGGCCTGGAGGCCGGTATCAGCGTGCTTGCCCTGCGCGACCAGATTCTGCCGCCGACGATCAATTACGAAGAGCCCGACCCTTCCTGTGATCTTGATTACATCCCCAACGTTCCGCGCCGGGCCGATGTCGAATATGCGCTTTCGAATTCTTTTGGATTTGGAGGCACGAACGCGTCGCTGCTGTTTCGCCGCTGGAGCGGACGCTGACGGCGCTCACCCGCGTCGTTCCGCCTGAGCGGCACGTTTCCCAAAGTTGAGGAGGAAGCCGTGAAGATAGCTGTCTGCGTGAAACAGGTGCCGGCAAAGGATGCTCCGTTGGCGATTGCCGAAAATGGGCGGTGGATCCGCGAATCGGACATAGGCTTCGAAACCAACGAGCCGGATGGCTACGCGCTGGAGGAAGCGCTGCGCCTGAAGGAAAAGCATGGCGGTGAAGTAGTGGCGATTTCCATGGGCCCGGAGCGCGTGAAGCAAACCATTAAAGAGGGCCTTGCGAAGGGCGCCGACCGGGGCATCCATGTGGTGGAGGATCAATTCCACGCACTGGATCCGCTGGGATCCGCACGTTCACTTGCCGCCGCGCTGCGCGCTGAAAATTTTGACCTGATTCTTACGGGCCTGCAGAGCGACGATCAGGGGTTCGGGCAGACCGGCGTCCTACTGGCAGAATTGCTAGGGCTGCCGCACGCCACCATCGTCATGCAAATTGATGTGGCGGAGGGCCGCATGAGATTGAAGCGGGAACTCGAGGCAGGCTGGTTCCAGTGGATCGAGCTGCCATTGCCCGCGGTGCTGACCATCCAATCGGGCATCAACAAGCCTCGCTACGCCACGCTGAAAGGCATCATGGCGGCCAAGAAGAAAGAGATCACCAGCGTGCCGCGCGAGTCGCTGGGCATCCCCGCCGAAAACACCCAGCGCGTCGAGCGCATCTACGTGCCCACCAAGCAGAAAAAAACGGAATTCATCACCGGCTCGCCAAAGGAAATTGCAGCCAAACTGGTGGAAAAATTGAAGCATGAAGCGCGCGTGCTATAGCGCCAAGACGAAAGGAGACCGGCGATGAAGATTCTGGTAATAACCGAACAGCGCGAAGGAAAACTGAACCCCGCAAGCTACGAGACGGTAACCGCGGCGCAGCAGATCGCCAGGGATGCCGGAGGCACGATTGCCGCTGTGGTCCTCGGCAATCATGTGGCGGCGCTCGCGGAGAATCTCAGGGACTATGCGCTGGAGGAAGTGCTTCTGGTGGAGCACGACCTGCTCGAAAAATACACGCCCGACGGCTACACGCTGGCGCTTCGGCAGGTGATCGCCGCCGAAAAGCCGGATTTCGTGCTGATGCCTCACACCTATCAGGTCCGCGATTTTGCTCCTAAGCTTGCGGCTTCGGTCTCTAAAGGAATGATTGGCGATTGCATCGCCTGCCGCTATGAGAATGGACATATGGTTTTTGTACGGCAGATGTTTCAGGGCCGCACCGCCGCCGATGTGGTTTTCGAAGGAGAAGGACCGTGGGTGGCAACATTTCAGGCGGGCAGCTTCCGGGGCGACCTTGCTCACAAGCGCGAGGCGGGCAAAGCTCCGGTGCGCAGCGTAGCCGTCGCACTGAAGCCCGAGGAAATTCGCATGAAGCCGCTTGAGCTCTTTCGCGAAGCGAAGCAGGCCGTGGACCTTACCCAAGCTCCCATCCTGGTGGCCATCGGACGCGGCATCAAAGCACCCGAAAACATTCCCATCGCGCAGCAGCTGGCGGCGGCGCTCGGCGGAGAATTGGCGGCCTCCCGGCCGATTTGCGACGAAGGATGGCTGCCGATGGAGCGGCAGATCGGAAGTTCCGGACAGACTGTAGCACCGAAACTCTATCTGGCGCTGGGAATCAGCGGCGCCATCCAGCATGTGGTGGGGATGAAAGGTTCGCGCACGGTGGTAGCCATTAACAAAGACTCCAACGCTCCCATTTTCGAAATCGCGGATTATGGAATCGTGGGCGATCTGTTCGAAATAGTTCCCGCCATCACCGCGGAACTCGAAAAGAAATAGCCCTGCGGCATCTTTGACTGAATGCAAATTCCCGGACCCGGAGCCGGGCTGTGCCGCCCCGGTTTGCTGGTTTTGGCGGTTAGGCGCTGCACCATGGCATTGGTAGAATGTTGCCATGGCCATCGAGCGGGAGAGACTGGACGCGGACGTACTGATCGTGGGGGCTGGCCCCGCCGGGCTGGCTTGTGCGCTGCGCCTGGCCCAGCTCTTCGAAAAACACACCGCAGAGGGTCGATCCCCAGCGCTCTCCACCGAAAACGTCTACATTCTCGAGAAGGGCCGCGAAATCGGCGCCCACCAGCTTTCGGGAGGTATCATGGACCCGCGGGCGCTACGCGAACTCCTCCCGGATTTTGCCTCCGCTCCTCCCTTTGATACGCCAGTCGGGGAGGATGGCGCCTTCTTCCTTACGTCGCAGAACAGCTTCCGGCTGCCCATCACCCCTCCGCCGCTTGAGAATCACGGCAACTACGTTGTCTCCCTCAGCCGGGTTGCGAAATGGATGGGCGGCTTGGTCGAAAAGGCGGGCGCCAATATTTTCACGCAGTTTTCAGGGGCCAGCCTGATCTTCGAGGGAGGGGGCATCGCGGGGGTAATTACGGAAGACAAGGGCGTGGACAGGGAGGGCAAGCCGAAAGACAATTTTACGCGGGGCTATGAATTGCGGGCGAAAGTAACGGTGCTGGCGGAAGGCACGCGAGGCTCGTTAACCAAAGAGGCAGTCTCGACGCTTCGCCTGGATGGAATTAATCCTCAGATTTACGGCATCGGAATCAAGGAATTATGGGAAGTCCCCGAGGGCCGCATTGCGCCGGGCTTTGTGGCCCATACGTTAGGCTGGCCGCTGGATAGCAGCATGTACGGCGGTGGATGGATCTATGGTCTGAAGGCCAATCGCGTGTCCTTGGGCATGGTCATCAGCCTGGAATACCACGATCCTCTGTTCGATCCCCACCAGGCTTTTCAGAATTACAAGACGCACCCCTTCGTCCGCAAGATCCTGGATGGGGGCGAGCTTGTGCTTTACGGGGCCAAGTCACTTCCCTACGGCGGATGGTATTCCGCGCCACGACCCTTTATGGCGGGAGGCCTGATTATCGGGGATTCCGGGAGCCTGCTGAACTCCCAGCGGCTGAAGGGAATCCACACATCCATCAAGAGCGGGATGATCGCCGCGGAAACCATTTATGGCGCGCTCTGCGCCGGAGACGCCTCCGAAAAGAGATTGAGCGAGTATTCGCGGAGTCTTGAGGCAAGCTGGATCCGGAAGGAATTGTGGGAGGTTCGCAACTTCCACCAGGGATTTCATCACGGGTTGATTCCGGGGCTGGTAAATGCCGGCGCTCAATTTGTCACACATGGCCGGGGATTTGTGGATCCTCTGCGCTCGCTTCCCGGGCACTTGGAGTACCGCAAATTGGATCGCCCGCTCGAGATGGTGGATCAGTCCCATCGATTCAAAGGAGACGGCAAGCTCACCTTCGACCGCCTCACCGACGTCTACCACTCCGGCACGCGCCATGAAGAGGACCAGCCTTGCCATCTGGTGGTGCTCGATCCTTCGATCTGCATCGATCGGTGTGTCCGCGAGTTTGGCAATCCCTGCCAATATTTTTGTCCCGCCGCCGTTTATGAAATGGCTCTGGAAAATGGCGCTCCGCGCCTCAAGATCAACGCTTCGAACTGCGTCCACTGCAAGACCTGCGACATCGCCGACCCTTACCAGATCATCAATTGGATTCCGCCCGAAGGCGGCGGTGGACCGAACTACGAAGGCATGTGACCGTGCCACCGGGCAGTGCCCGGCGCTCGCTACAGGACAGGATTAGAAATTGAAACGGTAACCGATGATGGCCTTGGCGATCAGATGGTCTGTACTTCGGGTGAATCCCCACCCCAGCCCGAAATTGATTTCCCACTGCGGCGCAAGGTTCAGATCGATGGTCGGAAACACTTGATGCTGCTGGTCGCTCACGGCATCGAATTCGGTCACCGGACCGACGGAGCCATAGTATTCCAGTCCGGCGGCCACCTTGGGGGTCAAGTCGTAGCTCACCTTCATATTCGGCGAGAAGACGTATCCCTGATTTTCGGTAGCTCCGCGGAAGGAGCGGTCCAGCGTGGGGTTAATCGCCCAGTAGAATCGCCCCATTTTCTTGTCGATGATCGGGCGAAGTTCAAGGGTCCACGTGTCTGCCGAGAACTTTGGCCTCTGGTAGCCGAACTCCGCAGAGAGGCTCACCCCCACAGGCCATTGCCAGCTTTCCGGGACCCTCACCCTTGGCCGAATGTGATC
>VFSW01000756.1_pt1 | contig 48013 bp, 120 predicted proteins | sample 5358111 | NCBI WGS metagenome assembly VFSW01 (sample SAMN11554181, study PRJNA540505) | mine drainage metagenome | isolation source: sediment from site ElyBrook_90M | place: USA: Ely Copper Mine, Vershire, VT | collected 2017 | reverse complement strand
GTTTATGGCGGTGGAGGAGGTCTGATACCATGGTTTCGGGAGACATCGTTAGAGACAAGCTTGACACTGAAGTAAAGTGCGGTGAGCTTGTCCTTTCTAATTGGGACGGCCTGTCACGTGATGGTCGCGATTTCGTGGGCCTGCGCGAGAGCGGACATCTTCCTAGAAACGGAGTTGCAGTGGTCGTCTCTGTCAACAAGGTGAAGGCGCTTGTGTTATGCAACAACGGAGCAATCGGGTGGGTAAAAAGGGATCATGTCAAACTTGTATGATAAAAGCTCGTTGAACGACGACGAGGCGTTCATGCCTGGAGATCTCGTGGCAACGATTTCGTCCATGGAAATCCGTGTTTGGAAAAATCTTTTCGACGACGAAGTCAGACTAGAAGATTCATCACAAGATTTTTCTCCCAACGACGTGGGCCTGTGTGTAGCCAATCTTTCCTCTCCCGGCGACGGGAAAAGACTGTTCAAGCAATGGACGTACGTCGTTCGTGACAAGACGTCAGGTTGGGTTCCAACCTACTTCCTTCGCCTTGTAAAGAGGGCTTGATGCGATGAAAAAGAACAGAACAAAGACGCTCCTGCGTGATGATGACATCATGCCAGGCGACCTTGTCGCAAACAGGAAACCGTTCCCGATCATGATAGCGAACAACCCAGGATGGAGCACATCGCGAGACGTCAGAACCCAGATCGTGGGGGATTTGAAAGAAGGATCCCGTGCCCTGTGTATAGGGAAGGTCTTCGATACGTACATGAACTCGTGGCTATTCATCATAGCAAAAGAAGGATCGGGTTGGGCGCCCGGTTCTGCCATGAAAATTGTGAGCGAGCATGAAGCCAGGTGACCTCGTCTGTGCCCTTGAGACCCCCATCTGGATGAGACAACATCCTGTCGGATGGACCTGGTCATCGCTGGACAAAAACAACGCTTGGGTCGCTAGCGTGGGTTCGACTTCAACCAGCATGCTGGTGCTTGCAACGATTAAGACAAGCGAGGTAGTGTGGTCCATGGTGCTCTTTGGATCGAAGTCAGGATGGATCAGAAAGGAGGTGGCACGTGTGGTATGAACCAAAGAAGACGTTCAAGCCCGGAGACCTGGTCCGCGTCAGAAACTACGGAGGATCGGGAACGCTCATATTGAAAAAAGACGTGAGCGGATATTCCGACAGCAACGTGCTGGGCGAGATGAGCACAGATGAAACTGCCCTTGTCGTGAGCATGGACCCACGGACTGACGTGTTCTACAACGTGTTGGTCATGACGTCCGCAAAGACAGTGCTGGGTTGGATCCCTGGTCATGACATTGTGCCCGTTACCTGACGCCGGGAACCAACAAATCTCTAGCATGCAGTAGTTAGCATGCATGAACAGAAACAAGACAGGGTCTTATAGGCTACTGAAGAAGCTGTCAGGAACGTTGCTTCTGCTGGCCTTGTCTCTCGCGGTCTTCGTTTCTTCGGTGATGAGCACAGAGAGCAAAGATGACCTGCACAAAGCACCCTCCAGCGCGTCGTGCTCTCCTACGGCCTCTTTCCGCTGTCGTTAGCACTGGGCCATGGATACGAATACACCGTATCACCGGTGAGGGCCCTTCTTTTTTTGACGTGTGTTCTGCCTTACGCGTGCGCAAGGTTCATCTGGTGACACCGTGAGGAAATCGATGGGATTTAAACCTGAGTACAAGGAACAGTCAGAGGAACTAGTCTAGCACCGCCCCTCGTTCACTCGTGCCTCCGTTTTCTGTCTCTCTGCTGGGGGCCTGCGCGTGCGCTGTTTGTCTGACTCTGACTACAGCACGCCCCATCTCGTTTGCCTCATATATTGAAATTTACGGGTGAGACGTTTTCAACTTCGACCCAATAGACGTGGCCCTCTACGAGCACGAGAGACATGTCATAGCTGTAATACGCGATTTCGTCGGCGTCGCTAGCGGATGTAAACGTCTGCCTAGGCACCAGAAGAAGTCCCACGACAGACGGCTTTTTTAGCACCAACGAGACGTCGAAGTCTTGGCTTTGTTGATCGTAAGAATACAGGCGGATCGGGCTTAGGCTCCCGCGTGAGTGAGAAGCGATCCGGATGCATGCTCCCGGCACCAGGTCTTGATGCGTCTTTTTTGTGTACATGTTAAAAACCCTCGTCTGTTATCCTAGAACAGCACTTTGTTTCGACCCAACCGACGCTCCCACCGGTGACGACCAGAGCCATGGAGTACGTTACGCTGGGTTTTGGAGGTCCGGCCAGCATTTTCAATGAAATGACAAGCGCTGTTTTTCTCTTGGGTATGAAACCAAAGCAAGAGAAACCCTTGACGTTGTCGTAATCGTACAGGGCTATTTCAGACTTCCATGTACGTCTAAGCCCAACAATGTCACCTGGCTTCAGTTCTTCCGACGCGTCATCGATCTGCTCGGTTTTCATGCTAGCACCAGCTGCGTCAGCCAGACCCACAGCAGCACATGGCCGTCAGTGATCAAGGCCTTTGCATACAATGCCGTGGAAGCTGAGTTTGTTTTCGGCAGTTTTATCGAAACGACGATGTAGGTTTTCTTCTCATGCGTCGCAACGTACGTCCCGGCGGAGCCCGGGTCACCCAAGTATGCTTCAGAAGCGCCTGCGCTTCTTGTTGCTGTTATTGCATTTAACCCACGATCCGGAACGACCAACGATCCGATCTTGACGGTGTTTTCCTTCATTTGTCGATTTTCTCGATGTAGAGCTTTTTGATCGCACGGACGCCCTTGCGCGTCAGAACAAGGATCCTGGCATCTTGGCGTAGGTCGGGAGAAGTCGACGGTCTTATCTTGGGAAACATCTCCATTGAGCTCAAGACGATGAGGACTTCACTGCGCTGCAGGTGTTCCTTGGTCAGGACGGTCTCGCAATCAGCAGATCGAAAGCACACGGGTCCCATCCTGACAGCTTCTTGTGATTCGGCGACCAGGTCACCAGGCAAGAAGTCGACCTTGGCATCTTTTGCCTTCATTTTACGGCCTTGATGAAGGCGACGTCCGTTGTCATCAGACCCTTCGACGTCATGACAAGAGCTAGCATGCGTCGTCGGTACGTAGAGATCATGGCAATGAAGACCATGGTTTCTTCGCACATGTAGACGTCGACGCGATCGGTTCCTTCGACGTTTATGAACTTCGTATATCTTTGGACGAGGTCTGACGCTACGGCGAGCTCGCCCGGCAAGATATCGCATGGATTGCTTGTGTTTGTCACGTCGTCGCCCGTTCGAGGTACCGAGCTGCAGAAAATTGCAGTCCCTTGTCAGTCAAAACAAGCACGAATCCCAGTGTATCGTTCGTGATGTTCATGCCCAACACGAGGTACGTTTCTTTGTTTGATATCAAGTGAGCGTCGATTTCACGGTGCCATCGTCCTTTAACGAGCAAAGACGTGAAAAAACAGATACTGATTTTTGTCGTCGCCGCCGAACCTCGACAAAGATCTCCGGGTAAGAATTGATCGATTGTGTTTTTGTCAATGCTCTCGTTTTTCATTTGATCCTTTGAAGAAAAACGTGGCTTGTGTACTGTACGCTTCCATTGAAAAGAACAGCCACATAACGATTCCCGATGCCATCGTGCCGATCGAGATTGCGGAGTTGTTGTTTTGTTGCGACAACAACGTACAGATCTCTTGTGTTCATCATGATCTGACCTTGATTAGCAAAGCACACGTTGTCATCGCATTCATCGGTTGCTTTCACGAGCTCGCCCGGTTCAAAGGTGTCAATTTCATCCATCTTGCACGCTCAGGTTGACAAAGTAGTCGTCCCATGACCAACCAACGATGCCCGTCATGGTCATGACCAGGATCTTTTGTTCTTCGTTTCCTTGGTCAATTGCGGCCAACACGATCCCGACGACTCCGTTTTCTTCGTTCAAGACCATGTCACCGCTAAGCTCTTTTCCTCTTGAACCTTGCTCTGACCATAAGAAGACTTGTCGGCACCCGTCGAAATGAGCAGGCTCGCTTTCGACCAGGTCGCCCGGCCTGAAACCTCTTTTCTTTTTTGTCGCACGTTTCGTCACGTTATCTCTTCGAAGTAGCCGCTCCACGTCCAACCGACGTCAGATTCAGAGATCACCAGTATCTTTTGTTCATAGATCTTTTCTGATTTTTTAGAAGACACCAGTATCATTTCACCACATGTTGAAATGATGACGTACGTCCTGTTACGAGCTCGATCAGTGATGTCGATGTATTGGGGATCATCGTGTATGTTCTTTGAATAGAGCGATCTGGGCTCGGTGCCCGGCGAAGGCCACAAGAAAAACTGTGTGTTTCGTTTCAGTTTTTCCTTTTTGACGCATACGTGTGCGCCAGGAAGAAACAACCCTTCTTTCGTGCATTTCACTTGACACTCGACAGGTAGTCTGACCACACCCATCCGAGATGACCTTTGCCTGTGAGCAAGCAGACCTTCTGGCTCGAGTAAAAAGAGTCTTGGGTGACAGCGATCGTTCCGATCACGATCGCAGTGTCATCTGCATGCATCCTAAGGGGATTCGACATGTACTGTGAAAGGTCCATGTCTGAATCTTTAAGCGAATGGATGTCATCTCCCGGCGTTGGGAACATCAACAACGATCTATTGGGACGAAAACGTAGAGAGATCTTGACGATCGCACCCGGAGAAAAGATCTCTTTGCCTTGCGTGTCATTCTTCGGAGACGCCACGTGATCGCCTCTTCTTGCGGGACTTTGCCAACGGGTTTCCCTTCTTCGGGCAGAGGTACCAGTCATGGTGCTTGTCCTTGAACGACAGGAAGCTTCGGTGACCGTGCTCCTCATCCAATGCCTGGACGACCCCTGTTGCCAGGTCGACGTGCTGCACGGTGTACAGGCAAGTGTCGAGCCATGGATGGCCATCAACGAACGAGATTCGACGCTCGACGACCACTCGTGTGCCTTTGTCGAACTGCGGGACGCCGTCAACGACCGCGCGTTCGAGGCGAGAGACATCAGGTTTGCGAGCGAGCCTGATCATCCGGCGCTTCTCGAGGTTCTCTAGCTCCTTCGAAACGTCTTCTGAAACCTTGGCCTCTGGGACGTCTTCGCCCTCGACGTCATCGTCATTTTCTTCTTCGGACGCATGCGCATGTGCTGGGATCGGAAAACCCTCAAGATCCGGATTACCAGCGTCTAGCGCTGCGATTTTCTCTTCAATCGTTTTTTTGTTATCCATGAATCTATCCTACCATTTTCGTGGGCGAAGTTTCACTCTTTCCAAGGCTCATCGCCGGCTAAAAAGCTTTCTCGTGTAAGGAGGTTGTAGACGGAGAACTTCCACGTCTTGTTTTTAAACTTGAAGAAGTACCCGACGTGGGAACTAGGCGATTTTATCGTCAACGTAAAAAGCTCATTTCCTTCTCCTCGCGCGATGACAAAGAACAGGAAATTTACCGCAGACTTTGTGCCATACCAGATGTAGTCACCTGGACGAATGTTGAAAAGCTCTTCACGTGTCATTTGCCTCCTCGGTGTGAATCGAACACACGACCTGACGTTTAGGAAACGCCCATTCTATCCGGCTGAACTACGAGGAGAGAGAGAAACGAAAACAGGCCCAGGCTTCGGCATGCGTACGCGCACGTCACTGTTCAGTGATCTTCCTAAGCTTTCGGCCTGCTTTCAAGCATGGCGCTCCGAAATTCCTCACCATGAGCATGGCACCGTTTCGCTTCGGAGCACGAGCGAGCGATTTTAAGCGGCTTATATCGTCGATGGATGCAGTCAATCTTCTCAAGAGAGCGGCACACGAGCCGATTGCATTGAGACCGTGCTGGTCCATCGACGAACTTGTCGATTTTTCAGCCTTCTGTGCCGGTCGCCGAGGCGGTCTCTTCCGTGACGAGCTCGACCTCGCTGGTGAAGAGATACACGGGCTTCTTCGCACCCTCGACGGTCACGTAGCAGCGGATGCGCTGGGCCTTGAAGACGATGCCTTCCTGACCGACGTACCGGCTGTCACCGGCAACGATGCGCACGCGTGCGCCAGCTTCGAGCTTCTGCTCGAGAGCACGCTTGGTCGCCTGCTCACGATTGAAGTGCTCGAGGTGACGAGCGATCGCATTCACCTGCTCTCGCGAGTAGTTCGTGGTGATGTCATTGAAGACGACGATCGCATCGGCGGTCAGCTCGGGCAGCTTGCTCGCAGCTCGAGCGACCTTGGCGAGGTGCGCGACGGGTTTGCTGGCAAGCTTCTCCGCCCGACGAGCGTCTCGAGTCGCGATGCGCTGGGTCTTTTTCTCCGCGCGTTCCGCGTCCTTGATCGCCTTCTTTGCAGCCTTTTCCTCGTCAGTCATGCGCACGCGCTTGACTGCAGGGGTTGCATTCTCGACGACGGTCGCAGAACCCTCGGTGTTTTCGTTGCCGCTTCGACGGCCCTTGCGAGCCTTTGCAGCGTTGAGAGCAGCATCGATCTTGGTCATATCAGCCTTGTTTTCCATTTGATTTTTCCTTTATTCGTCTAAGGAAGATTGTTTTCTTCTTAGAACCTTTCTTGATTCATCATATCCTAGATTGCTTAGGACTTACACTTCTTCGTGAAGATTAAGAATCACTGTCATTTTGCCGCACACACGGGCATCTTGGACGCATCGCATCCCCAAACGCTGCACAGCTGTTCGACGTCTTTGCATGTTACGTGTTGTGACGCACAGCCTGCACCGTGACACATGATGGTTCCTGCTCCGGCGTGTTGAAGCCCAAGCGCATGTCCGAGCTCGTGCAACGTTGACTGACGAAACAGCTTGTCGTCGAGGCTCGTGTACACAACGATCACGCTCGGGACGCCTTCGTTCCACGTTTCTCCGTAGAGTCCCGGATCGGGTTGCCTCTCTTTTTCCGTCATGAACTCGATCGTTTCGGCGCCACCCGGTTGTCCCGCACCGTCGAAAGTGATGTACCCGCCTGTGGCGTTTTGCCACTCGATTGCCGCATCGATGATCATGTCCGCCTGTGCGGGAGAAAACCCAACGCTTATCGACAGGTTGTAATGTTTGTCGGGCGCAGGTTCGAACCCAATCGTGCACCTTGCAATGAGCGACAGGCCCACCAGGGCGATCGGAACGTACTTCATGGTACAATCATATGCCAGATCGCATGCGATGTGCACAGTTGTCTAGTTAAAGGATCGTGCCCGCGAGTGCAAGCGTAGTGTAATTCGTGTGTGATCGTGGTATGATTGGATCATGGCTAAAAAGAAGAAAATGCCTAGACGAGACGAGTTTCGATACGGAGATCAGGTCGTTGTCAGAGATCCAAAGATGTTGTCCGGGCGCAAGCGCGTCGTGGGGCACGTTTACTGCATTGAACAACAGGCAGGAAAAGAACGTGTGATTTACGTCATGCACTCATGTGGAACTGCGCACCTCGTCAGGTACGTTCGGCACACAAAGAAAGCAAAAGGACGATGATTCTCACGTTTCTTTTCGTCATGATCACCTTCGCAGCTGCATGGATCGCTCCCAAGGCTTTCTCTTGGTTGCTCCTTGGACCAACGTTGGGAATTCCGTTGGGTCTCACTGCATGGACGATCGCGGTTCAGTTCAGTGATGTTCTGTTTTGCGCACAGGGTGCAGCAGGTTTTGCTCTTGGCGGCGCGCTTCTCGTTGGATTCGCGTTTGCGCGGGGAAAGTGAAGATGAGCGACTCAGAATTTTACGGACGTATGAGCGCGCTGTTCGGAAGCCTTCAACATCTCGCTGGTCTTTTGGAAGACCCACAAATTTGTGGCGTTAGTTGGTTACCTGAAGCTATCGATCGTCAGATTTGTTGGATTCAGAAGCTCATTAATGAGGCGAACAATGATCGATAATTTTGCATTGCGTGAAGCGCTCCGTTCGATGGGTTACACCGAAGTTAAACAAGGTCATTGGATCAAGCCTGTCGGATTTCAATGTTTCTCATTTCATGAAAACAAAAACAAGTGGATGTCTTGGTTTCGTTCGGCTCTTGGAAAAGTTTCGTGTTGGGAATCACATGATCTGAACGTAGATCAGGCGGCGTTGGGACAGATCAAGACGTGGGAAGCATATTCACGAATTGACATTGTCGGAGATTCTCGCTCAGAGTTCCAGCTTGGAGTGAAAGACGTCGAAGGCCTGTGGTAGATTAGATTCAGATGGTGGTCAAGCGGCAAGTCGACACCGGTTGAGGCCCATCTACCAACGTGTTGTGCGGGTAACTTTGAGACGTATCATTGCGTATACGTGGTAACGTGCAACAGGATCGCAACCTAATCGTTGGACAGCGACGTTCGTCTAGTGGACAAGGACACCAGCGTCAGCTGGGAACGTGGGTTCGATTCCCATACGTTGCTCTGAGAAAAAGATGAAGAAGACAAAGAAAACGAAGCAGCCTGAAGTCATTGATCATCTTGGACGTCCGGTCACTGCGTATGAGATGCAAGAACAACTCGCTGCGATGTTGGGATGGTTGAACACTGCGCCGTATGACACGCTGATGAAAGACCTACGCATGCGTCTGCGTATGCTTCAAGAGTTTCAAACGAATCACAAGAACATCGCATGTGGATTGAAGTGACAAAAACGTCGTGACAGATGAAAAGACATGGGCAGTTCGACCTGTGATGTCAAGTCTGTTGCATTAGCACTACAGTGAATTGAGCCACTGCGTTATCGATCGTAAAGAAACGGTGCCGCCTACGTACCCGGGCGTACAATACGGTACGAAATCTTGTGTAAGTCATCAGTGATTTGTGATAGAGTTAGATCATGATCAAACGAATCGTCGTTGGAAAGACTTACGTTTTCGAAAACAGACGCGTCCGCGTTGTGGAACGCAGCAAGTTTCTCAGCATCGGTAAGCAGCCTGTTGTGCTGCTCGAGTACGTGAATAAAAACGGTACTCGAGTGAAGAACACGATCTGGTTCAGCGAAACCGCGCAAGATTTTCGAAAGAGCGCAAGGGAATGCAAGTCGTAAGCGATTTGTGATAGGATTAGATCATGGGTTGGCAAATCAAAGAAGTCAAGAATACAGTCAAGATCAACAAGAAGATCGCATGCGAACTTTACGAATGCGGTGCTTCTGTGTGTTACGCTTGGGATGAAAACGGCATGAGCGTCGATGACATCGTCCACTCCGACGGACATCTCGTGTTCAATCCTGATCACATGGAACACATGGATTACGTTCATGAAGATCAGATCATGAAAGTTCTGAAGAAGAACAAAGTCAAGGGAGACATCTGTTTTTCTTCCGACGACGGTGACAACGCTGGCAAATCGTTGGGATATCGATTCGATGGCAAAGGTGGCATGAAAAAACTCGCTGGAAAGCAGACGTTCTCCGTGCCGAAGAAATCGAAAAAGAAGAGTGTAAGTCGTAAGTGATTTGAGGTAGAGTTAGATCATAAACCGGAGCAAAAAGCTCCCGCAAAGAAAGAAGCAAGAAAATGTCGCAGCAGAAGGTTCTCAGCACTCGTCGAGTCTACAAGTACAACGGTGTCACCCTCGTCCTTTTCAAGGGCGCCCACTACGGGAAGCGGGAGACGTCCATCGTCGCGAACAAGCCGGTGAAGATCCTCGGCATGTCGAAGGGTGCGATTCGCCTCGTCCAGAGCATCAACAAGAAGAAGGGCAATGCGGAGGTCTGGCGCAAGGTCAAGCTGTGATGAAACAGTGAAAGTCTCGGATGAACTGAGGTAAGATTAGATCATGGTCAAGAAGAACACCAAGTCTAAGAACACGAAGATGAATCGCAAGAAGCAGAAGACGATTCATCTCACCGCTGCTCAAGCGAAAGAGTTCATCGACAAAGTTCGCTGTGCATTTGCAGTGGCTCATCACATGGGTGATTCAGAGTTCTTCATGGGCGACATCGAGGGCGCGATAGAGGATCTCAAGATTCCTCACCTCAAAGCGAAGTACGTCAGTGATGATGACGGCGTCTTCGACTTCAAGTTTTCGGGTGCAGAAGTGGAGGTGAAGTGAGATGAACAAGCCCGTGTGTCAACTGAGTGGTACTGACGGAAACGTGTTCTCTGTCATCGGTGCAGTGAGACAAGCGCTCGCCCGCGCCGGGAAACGAGACAAGGCTGCTGAGTTTGGAGCGAAGGCGTTCAAGTGCTCCACTTACGATGAAGTGCTGCAGCTTTGTTTCGAATACGTCGAGGTGGAGTGATGAGTCAAAACGTCGTTCACGTCAAAAACGAAGACACTGTCCTACATGGATCACGCATCGTCCTGAGCGAAGGTCTTCGACCGAAGCGCATCGTTCTTGTCGACACCGGACGTGAGTTCGTTACCTACATCGAATACTTGCACATTCGAACGGAAACGTCTGCGAGTGAAGAAGATGCGATCATCTGCACTCACCAAGCCTTCGATCAAGGTCACTACTTCGTCTATGACGAAAGGACGCGCCAAACGCGACTCAAGCGCGCGGAGCACAATTTTCGAGAACGTTGCAGCAAACTGTGAAACTCATCAGTGATTTGAGGTAGAGTTAGATCATGGACCAAGACAAGAAGATCGTCGGATACCGAATCAAGTTCACCCAACACGGAACGGAGCTCAGCCTTCATCGCGATGACGATGGGTTTTTCCACTTTCTCCGCGATGATGAACCGCAACTTCCCCCAATGACGCGAGTCGATGCGTTTTACGTCTTGGCAAGTTACTTCAATCACTCGGATCGTGAAGAGTTCGACGTTACGACCGTGCGCATCGTTCCGGTCTTCGAACCCGTGAAGACGCCGCTCCAGAACGCTGCGAGCGAACTCGGTGCACTTCTCACCTCTCTTACCAAACGCCATGGCGTCAAGCTGGAGATGACGCAGGAACAGATCGAACGTCAGATCGCCATCGAGCTCGCATCGCTCGGGGCGTCTTTCTAACGCTTAACATTTCATCACACTCGCAGGTGATCAGTGAAGGTCGCTTGCGAGTGTGATACATTTAGATCATGGACAAGCAAGAACTTTCGAGAGAGTCGTTCATCCTTTGGCGTCAGTACCGCAACGGGGGACAACCGAACGAAGCTGAACGAGCTTTATTGCGTGAAGCGTACGCAGCAGGCGCACTTCCGAAGGACGCTGATTACAACGTCTACCAGTGGGTAGAAGACGGGTTTCCCCCGCTTCAGTGAGTGAAATGGGCCTATAGCTCAATCGGTCAGAGCCCCCGGCTCATAACCGGGCTGTTCTCGGTTCGAATCCGAGTGGGCCTACGAAGTGTAAAGTCATAACGATTTAAGGTAGGATTAGATCATGAAGAAGAAGCCGATGACCCTCAGCATGGTGCAGTTCAAAGATGTCGCAAAGCAGATCGACTTTCCGAGCTGCACTTCTCCTGGATGTGATTGCACGAAATTTGCGGTTCCCATCGAAGAGATGTCTTTTTACAAACTTGCACCGGCCGGAAGCGTTCCGGAGTTCGATGCATGCATGCAGAAGGTACGTGATGCAGGTTTCGTGAAAGATCATTCGAGTTCAAGCGATTGTCATGATGAACGCGATGTCGTCATCATCAACCGATTCACCATGCGCACCGAAAACCCGAAGCGAACGATGATCGTCACGTTCAGTGAGAACTTTGGTGCAGACGATGACTGTCGTTATCAGATCGTGTTCGAAGGTGGTTACAACACGCGGATGTTCTGAACGCCGCGCGACCTTAGCTCAGCTGGTAGAGCAGGAGACTTTTAATCTTCAGGTCGTGGGTTCGATCCCCACAGGTCGCACTACAGTGCAAATCATCAGTGATTTGAGGTAGATTTAGATCATGAGCAATTTCCGACTTGGTTCAATCTCTGCATGCATTGCGGGTGATCATCGATACACCGATCGGTGTGATGTCTCGATCGACATTGACACGATGACCGTCACCGTCGAAGTCGACGTCACCGGAGCTGCGGGAGGCATGGATGGACCCGGTGGGACGACAAAACCACGTGCAGATTTTACTGCAACGTGTAAGGCTGAACCGAAGGCTGTCTTGGCCCTCGTGAAGTCCGTGATGCGAGATGGTAGGTATAACTTCAAAACGTATGGAAAGCCCTCGAAGAGGTTCCAGTGGGTCGTCGATGGACGTCGATACGATCCCAAGGACCGTGGTCTTAACATCAACCTGGTGACTCAAGCAATGAAAGATCTTGTTTGATTCGTCTGTGAATTGAGTGCAACTTCAGACACAGAAGTGGTAGATTTAGATCATGAAATCGAAACGCCATCGCAATCCCATCGCCGTTGCAATGCGAAAGCGCCACGGTGAGGCTGTTACGACCATGCGAGATCGTCGGGACCGCCGATCCAAAGACGCTCGGAAGAGCTGGAAGCGCGAGGAGTGGTGACATGGACCTGAAGGAATTCATCAAGCTTTCTCGAAAGATCGGCGTTCCTCGCACCGGTGACACGGAGGACTTCACTAAGTCGCACAGGAACTACATGAACGTTCTCTCACCCGGCACATCACGAATCATGTGGAACAAACGTGGAGGTTATGCCGGTGGGAAGTCGATCAAGAGGGTCATTGATAAGGCGAAGGCAATGGGTTTTCGGGAGAATCACATGACTGTCTCTGAAGGTCATCTGGACAACGTGCGATTCAATCGAGAGTTTCGCCTAGCAATTGCTGGTGATTGGAGCAAGATCGTTCTCCGCACTTCGGAGTTCTACGGCGCTACAAAGTCTGACAACAGGTACAGCATCGATCTTTCGATCGAGTGTGTAAATCATCAGTGAATTAAGGTAGAGTTAGATCATGAGCCAATCCAAAAAGGTCACGCAGAAGCAAGTCAACGCAGCGTTCAGGACGATCCGCAAGTGCCTCGATCAGTTGCATGATGAAGTGAATGCCGAAACTGCTCGAGCATACGACTTCATCGGCAAAGGCGGTGCAGGCGAAGGTGAAGACCTTTGCTGCTTTGTCGAGGCTCTCGGTGCACTGAGCTCTACGCTCGATAGCAACCCGGCATACAAAGAGCTCGATGCGGCAGAGGCTGAAGTCGATGAGTGGATCGAGAAAGTCAAGAACACTCGTTATGATTTGCGCCACGCCATGAAGAAGTAAGAAGGTAGTGTAAGTCCTGATCGACTCGTGATACGTTGATCTTTCATTGATCGCTCCCAACGTGAGCGCAGTGAATTCCACACAAAAAGGGAGTACAGTTTACATGGCACGAGACATGAGCATCGACGTCAAGGTAAAAGGTTTTGTTCAGGGCACCGACATCAGAAACATCACCGTCCCGCCCAAGCTGCGCGAGCGTCGTAAGCTCGGAATCGAATGGGTCGATGATGCATTCGGTGGCGAAGGTTGGGTCCCAAGCACGGTGCACATGATCACCGGTACGCCGGGAGCAGGAAAATCGACGCTCGTTCGTCAACTCGCAGACGCACTCACTGGGCAGGGACACATCGCGGTCGTCAACACCGGCGAAGAGAGCGTGTACCAAGTGCGAATGGCATCTGAACGACTGAAGCTCAAGAACGGGTTTCTGCTTTGTCAGGACGTCATGGTCACGGAAGTCCTGAATTTTTGCGACAACGTCATCAAGGCGAACCCGAAGAAACAGGTGATCCTGCTTCAAGACTCGCTACAGACGTTGGATGACGGGAAGTACGTCGACAAGCTTGGGATCTCTCGAGGTACGACTGGTTCGACGCCTCTTCACTGCGCACAGATGCTCACTTCGTGGGCAAAACAGACGTATGGCATCGTTGCCTTCATCGGTCAGGTGACAAAGAGCGGCGACTTCGCAGGGAAGAACGGGATCAAACACGTCATCGACGGTCATGCTCACATGTACTTCGATGATGACAAGAAAAGCGATACGTACGGTGAGCGAATGTTCGAAGTGGTGAAGAACAGGTGGGGGTGCACCGGTCGAACGTACATCGTCGGAATGCGAGAGACCGGACTATACGACAAAGGATCGTTCAAAAAGGGTGGCGAGTGATCGTACATCGTTCGAACCCGCAGCCTGATATCGTTCGCGCCCTCGTTGAAAGATTCAAAGGGCGAACGACGGCGATGACGTATGATGAAATGTCAGAGCTCAGGCAATTCATGCAAATACTTGATGCGTACGATCGACTTTACGTACACGGAAAACTGACCAAACAACTAACGCCAGGAAAAAATTCTGAATTCCAATATAGCGTTCACTCTTGCACTGCTAACTTTGTTCTAGAGTGTTTTGGCGTCCCTATGGGAGAAGCAGGGATCGGCGTGGTACCGGTGAACGCCATAACGGGAGAAAAAGAAACTGGAACTCACAAGGAACGTGATGAAGGGTACGCTCGACTTTGGGCTGAAGAACAGAAAAGACGTGGATACGAGTGAAAGTCATTAAGGATTTAAGGTAAAGTTAGATCATGAAGAAGATCACCAAAAAAGAGTTCACTGAGGCATTCAAGACGATCAATGGATTCTTGGCGCAAATCAAGAAAGATGCGAAGGCATCTTTGAAAAAAGCGAATTCACTGTCTTTGGACACGAGCACCCGTGTTCGTGAAGAGTGTCAAGATTCTCTTTATCGATTGGATGAATATCTTGATTCTGATTGGTTGGACGGGGAGTGGGAAAATAGCGTGGAGGACATTCGAAATTGGGAAGGCGAAGTCGCTAGTGAGACAAGAGACCTCGATCGACTCATCGTCAAGGTGATCAAAGAGAAGCGCAAACGTTGAGTGAAAGTCGCAAGCGACTTAAGGTAAAGTTAGATCATGCTCCACATTCCTGATTTCGCGAGCTCGATCGGTCACCTTGTCAAGACGTATCCCGCCTACGAACCAGAGATCAGGATCGCACTCGTTGCAGCGATCTCTTGGGTGCGTCTCATCTTTTTCTTGAACCCGTACCTCTCACTCGTAGCGATCCTCGCCCTTGACACCCGAATGTGCGGGCAAAAAGCAGTGAAGGTCGTTCATCGATCGTGGTAGGATCAGATCATGATCAAGCGAACCAAGCAACGTGAACGCGAGTGGGTGATCAAGCTCAAGCGTGTTTACGTAGAGAATAGCATCTTCGTCATTGCTTGGACGCCTAGGCTCGACGAGGCTCGCGGCTTCAAGGCGAAGTGGCATGCTCAGCAATACTTGCAGAACAAGTCGTATGCATGGGGTTTTTATCATGGAATCCCCGAGGATCTCAAGATCGTCCGTCGAGAAGACTGTCGTCGAAAGACCAAGCGATGAAGTTCCACGTTCAGAACCCATGGACGCGGACGCCGAGCCTGATGATCAACGTCAGTGTGGAACACACACAACAATTGGAGAGCGCGCTCTCGGTCGCGCTTTACCAAATCGATCGTCACTGCATGTCAGAAAACCAAGTCGATGCCCTACGACAGCTGCGTGATCATCTGCGGCATGCGCTTGAAACTGAACGTCCTCACGGAATCAAAGGTGTGATTGCATGAAAACTTATGATCTTAAAAAAGAAAGCGACATCAAGGCGTTCGTCATTGATGCTCGAACGATGTCACGTGAAGAGATTCTTTCGCATGGAAAAAAACTCAGCGTCCTTTTGGTTATGGCGTGGTCCGACCACACGCGGGGTGACAAAGCATTAGCAAAAGATGACGAAGAGCGCTTGTACAAGTTGTTTCCTGAAGCCGTTCTGCTTGGTGATCTTGCTCGACAAGCGATGAAGGACAAGTCCATCAACGAACAACCAAAAGTTGATGAGCTCATGCAACAATGGCACGTCATGCAACCACCAGAAAAAGTTTTGGCGTGGGTGAAAGCAACCGACGGATACGGAATTCAAGATCTTTCTCCAGTGAAGAAACTTCATAGCATGTGGGCTAAGGATATTCTTGACGTGTTTGATGTCGGTCTTGATCGCGAACATGTGTAAGTTTTCAGTGACTTAAGGTACGATTAGACCATGAAGCTAAGCATCGCTCGAATCTCAATCGCATGTTTCCTTTGTCTCACCGCGTGTGGGGGAGCAAGTCCGTCCGATCTGTTCGATCCGGCACCCACCGTTGTCACTCAGGAGGCCTCGACCCCTGATGCAGAGGTTACCATGGACGCCGGCGCGGACGCTCCTGAGGGCAACTTCGATGCACCGGATGATGTCTTCGTGGCTCCGGGTCAGACGACCTGCGTGTTTTCCTCAGACAGCGGAACCGGTGCTGGAGAGCTCCAGTGCACTGCGGCAATGTGTGCAGCGACTGGGTTCTCTCCTTGGGAGCACGTCGTCGCAGGTTCTTGGGTCGGATGCTGCACACCCGTAGGCGCAATCACCAGCGTTTGTCAGGTGGGTGATCCGTGTCGAACCGTCGTTGCAGGCACCACGTTTTACGGCGTGTGTCAATGAGGCGCGCAGATCCATGAACCTGTTTTTGCTCGGATTCTGTGCTGGTTGGTTCTTTGCTCGTTTCACCCTGTGGTTTCTCGCGCGGGGTGAAGAGCTCCTACGCGGTAAGAGGACCAAGTGATCGCAAACGCAAAGAATGCATTGCAAGAGCTCGAGGCCTTCATTCGCAGTCATTGCAGGTGTCCGAAGTCGAGCTATGACATCTCTGGCGTAAAAAGCACCGGTGAGGTCACCGTGAGGCTCAAGTCGAGCCAGTATGTCTCTGCCTTTGAACTCGCAGATCGCCTCTACGAGGCTCTAGAGAGCCGAGGTCTCCTGTTCGCGCAGTTTGATGGCATCAAGTTCTCCATCTCGCTCGAGCAGTTTGATGTTGAACGGCGCGATCCGGTGTAAGTCATACCTGATTTGAGGTAAGATTGGATCATGTTGAACCACATCGCCATCGCTCGGTACTGCGAACTCCATGGGCTCGAGTTTTGGGACGAAGACAAGATCGTGGCATCTGGCGTTGATGCATGTGAGTGGGAGGGCGTTCTCTGTGCAGGGATCTATCCCGCCACCGTCGGTGAGATGTCCGGACCGTTGTGCGCAATTGCACTCTATGATACGGGTGATTGCAGCGTCATAAGTTCTTGGAACGGATTGTGTGGTGATGAACTGTCAGACGTCTCAGAAGATGCAGTGCGATCGGGATGTCGACTTCATGCTCCGTGGGAAGTGTAAGTCGACGGTGATCTAGGTTATATTCTAACCATGGACACCAAACTCAAGGAAGTCGCCACGTCGCTCATCGCATGCATCCAGAACGGTACTGGGATGCCCATCGATAGCACTGATCGTGATCCCTCTGACGTCGTCGACGACAAGGTGACGTTCAACATGAGCAAAGACCATGATCGCATCGTCGATGGACGACGCGGTCCAGGATCTCACGTTCCCATCGGACGCATCACGTACAAGGTTACGATCGAGGCTTCGTATGAAGCTTTTGACGATGAGTGAGTGTAAGACCATGAAAAACGAAGAAGACGTGATCGAAGAGATCACTGATCGCGTAGGCGCTGAGATGAACGCTGTGATGGGTGAGTTTTTCTCACCCACGTACACGAAGGATGTGATGTGGAACCAAGCAGTGTACAACGTACAAGCGACCGTCGCAAAAGAAATCAAGCGCTTGTTCAAGAAAAACATGAAGCGTCGGAAGTGAAAGTCCTCCACGATCTGTGATAGATTTAGATCATGTCAAAGCGAATTCGATGTGAAGGAAAGCGTTACCAACACAAGGGAAACAAGTTCGGCGTTTTCAAGTGCGCCCGCAAGGCGACGGGTACCATCACCACGAACGTGGGATTCTCGGAGACGCATAGCGTCTGCAATAGCGACGAGTGTTTTTCCTCGATTGCAAGTGGGTACCCGGCGGATTGGATGCCTTTTTCTCCCGCTAAGTGAAAGTCACCTTTGAACTGAGGTAGAGTTAGATCATGAGCAAATCGAAAAAGATCGGCACCATCTTCTTCAAGACCGTTTCTGCCCAGGCGCTTTGGGAGCATGTCATCACCGGACAACTGAGCGACGGGATGTGGGAGAACACTGTACCCCACGATCACTGGCAGTTCTGGTGTTACTGTCTGCAGAGCGCCGTGGGTGAGGAAAACAAGATCGTCCTGGACAAAGACGAACGTGTGCCCTATCGTCAAAAGGTGGGTTATAACATCGTCGGACTTTTCGAGTACGTCAAGGAACGCATGATCGCCGAAGGTCGCATGGCGCGAGCGAAAGGGAGCATCGGCGATCGAAATTGGGGACTCGAAGACCTCGAAAACTACACTTCGTTCGAAGAGTTCATGAAGCAACCTGACAAGGTGCGCGGTCACGTTTCTAAGACGGACGCCAAGGCGTACTACGAGACCACGTACACCGACAAGGATCTCCGCGCGCACGTGCGACACATCAAGGAAGCGATGAAGTCGTTGAAGAACTGTGCAAAGCATTGGTGATCTGAGGTAGAGTTAGATCATGAAGAAGATGTTGATTGAACGTCTCATTCGTTTTGCAAAACGCAAGGGTGTGGTGGTGATCAAACACGACGACCACGTGCCAAGCGCACCACGGCGTGATTACTACCTGTGTCCGTTCAACGGATCTGCTCTGGCCATCGAGTGGGAGCAAAAGGTTCTTCACTACGCCCCTCACGCCGTGTGGCCGGAGATGATCCACGAATTGGCCCACATCCTCGCATGCACCACAGCGCCTCCGAAGTCAGACGAGTGGAGCTTTTTCGGGTGGGAGTACCAGGTCGCATGGCATCTCTCAGGCCACGATACGCGTGCGATGAGTGAATGGCGGAAGAACAACAGCGACTACAGCGTAGGCGTGACGATCGTTAGCGATATGTTTGACACTGTCAGTGAATTGTCAGACAAACAATTTCGAATCGTCATGGACGATCGTGTATCGGAAGCGCGCACGAACAAACTTCTGAACCCACGTGGAATTCCCCTAGCGATTCGGTGAACATCGTCCACGAACAATGGTAGAGTTAGATCATGAAGAACAAGAAGACGAACCTCAATGAGATCTCTCGGTCGCAGGCGTCGCGGTTCATCGAAGAGATGCGAGTGCTCCATGCTCGACTCCTCGATCCGACGCAGGAAATGGTGAAAATGACGATTGCCAAGGAGATCGAAACCGCGATGCGCCAGAACGGGATCACCGAGGTGAAGAAGTGCACCGGCGATGCGCACTCGAATCCTTTCATCGACCATTGCGGCGTGTGCATGAACCTCGGTTGGGGATTCTCCGGAAAGAACGTGAAGGTGAAGTGAGTGTAAGTCGTCGATGATTCGTGGTAAGATTGGATCATGTCAGAAGATACTTCAAAGTTGATCAAACCCACCGGTCGAACGACGTACGTCATCGTGAAATATTTCACGATGACTGGGCGAACTGCTCCGATTTGCACTGTCGAATCGGAGAAACGTGCTGACGAATTGATTGATGCGCTCAACGCCGGGGTCGTGGACGGTCCTCATGGCAACTGGTACGACTGGTACAAAGTCGACGTCTCCGAGTGAAGGTCGCGTGCGACTGTGGTAAGATTGGATCATGGTCAAGAAAATCCACGTTGTTTTCGGATACATGAATTCTGGGTCGGGTTCACTCACCTTTCCTGAGGACTTCGACATCCTCGGGTTCTACGAGGACGAGAAGGACGCGAAGGCACATTGTGACCTTCTCAACAAGGAGGTTCTCGAGAACGAAGGTGTCGAGGATATCGAAGATCTCGAATGTAGTGACGACATGGTGTACGTTGTCGAGTCTCTCGACAACCTGAAGAAAAAGAAGTGAACAAACACCAGGATCGACGGGATCTGTGTAAGGTCTTTGTCGATCCGGGTATAGTCTGATCATGACCAAGGAGAACTGCGATGAGCACTGATTATTCTTCGATGACCGTGATCGGATTCGTCGTTCCTGTCGAAGAGGCGTTCAAGAAGTTCATCGTCAAGCGCCCTGAGATCTCCCATATGGAAGCGCGCTTTGATTCAAAGACGGGAAAGAAGATTGCGCCTGCAAAAGTGATCGACAAAGATGGAGGCCTTGCACTCGTCATTAATGACGAAGAATTCTTTCTCGTAAATGACGACGATGAAGAAGATGCAAAAATCACAATCTTTCAAACAGTCGGAGACGATGAAGCACAGGCGATCGCAGATCTGATCAAGTGTGATGGATTTGTCACTGGAGATTTTCAGAACGGTGAAACGTACGCATGTTTCGTACCATCAAAACTCCCTTCAGACAAGGGTACGTACCTCATCAAGGACGTGTGCAAGTTTCAGAAGGAGATCGTACGCATCGGAAAGGCGCTGAAGAAGCTCGGGATCGACCCCGGCGTCGGTGGAATTCACATCGTCAACGTCGTGTGTTGAGTGAAAATTGTCACTGATCTGAGATAGATTAAACTATGCCTAATTTCATTGGACGTGGAATTCCCAAGTATCGAATCACCATTCCCGGACACTACGCTTTTACCTTGGAAAGTCACGGTGACTTCACTCCGAGTCAGGAAGATGCCGCAGGGTTCGCAGGAGGCATCCTTCTTGTCAAGGGTAACGGTTGTTACTATGCAACCGGAAAATTGAGAGACTTGGAAGATTGGGTCAATGAGAGGGTCACAAATGATGACCCCGAATCGACAGATGAGATCATGGCTCTAGCTGAGCCTGAGTTGAGTGTAACTCATTGATGATCTGGGGTATAACTGGATCATGAGCCATACAGAACATTGCAGTGATCGCAACTGTCTCGGGTGTACTGAAGACGACTGTTACTTTGGAGAATGCATCGAGTGCGGTGAAGAAGTCGATCTCCGGGAGTGTGAAGACGACGACGTGTGTCCGCACTGCGGCGAAGACCATGCGATCGGTCAGGGTTACGACGGTCTCCAACGTGAGGATTTCCACGCAGACGTTTGAACAATATCACCGATGATTGTGTAACTCGCTGGTGAGTGTGGTATAGTAGTTCTACAAGGTCGGAAAAGGAAAGAAAAACACCATGAAGATCGTCATCGCAACCTTCGTCCTCGCGGCACTTGTTTCTTTCACCAACACCGAGAAGCACCAGGTGTGCAGCATCGCAGACGCTCCGAAGAGCTCGGTCGCTCCGATCGACCTCGATGCATATGCACAGGAAACGCAAGAGCCCACCGAGTTCACGCTCTCGGAGGTCGTCATCGCTGCCAGTGCACCCAAGCCGGTGCACAAGAAGGTCTATACGTGCGGTCCGATGCACGAGAACCTCGTGGGTGGTGCGAACCGCGACTGCGAGTGGAAGTGATGATTGTCTACGTCGATGTAAATCTTCTCGAAGAGCTCGAGGAAGAAGTCCGGCGACTGATGAATCACTACGTCGCAAATCCTGTCGGCAGTGATTACTGTTGCGAGTTTTGCGCTGGAACTGGTGAAGGACGTGACGAGCGAGTTCGTCACCGTGATGATTGCAATGGCACACGGTATCTTCGAGAAATCTCTCTTGCAAAGAGTTGTGACAACGGACCAACACGAGTGTAAATCACCTTTGATCTGAGGTAGATTGAGATCATGAAGATTGACATGAAGATGTTGCGCGGTCACGTTGATTCATTTCTCGCGAGCTTGAAGACCGACCAAGGAATTCACGTCGATTCAATCGTCAACTCGGCCTACAACGAATCGTTTAACACACACCCGACGTACGCCTCAATGCCATCACACACATTGATGCTTGAGGTAGGCGATACGCACTCCGACATGACGTCTTATTCAAAGGTGAGGAAAGCAGTCAAAGAGATTCTTGCATCTCACCCGTCTGTTACAGGCGTGTGTCCGAAGCCTCCGAAGGGTTTTTGGAAACAGTGAAAATCGTCACTAAATTGAGGTAGAGTTGGACCATGAAGCCGCACTTTCAAGTTCCGGTTCACGATGGGTCGAAGTTCGACTGGACGTACTCCAAGGCAACGGGTCACGGGACCGCAGACGCCGGAGACCTCGGTCACCAATGGAACGGTCGAATCTGGAACGATTCCTGTGACGAGGGATTCATCATCCGTTCTCACGTGACCGGCGTCGAAAGGATCTTTACGCTCGTTGCCGAGCACCGGAACGCCCAACGTGAGATCACCTCCTGGGTCTTCACGTCGTACGGATCGGGACCCACCGTGACCGTCACCGTATACAACGATTGAGAAGACAGGGTTACCTTCCTTTCTTAAAGTGACATCTCGAGTGACCTCACGTGGGTTCGAATCCTAGTGCAATCAAACGCGGTGGTGTGGTAGTGTGGATCCACAAGCCAAATGAAACTGAGTGAATTCATCGGGAAGTTCAAAAAGTTCGATCCGACGACGCCGGTGATGAGCAAAGACGGTGCACACGTTCGTTACGAGATCTGTAAAGGATCGAACAAGGTTCACGTAAGATTTGAACCGAGCACGTTTGAGACGAACCTCACAGTCCAGGACGTTCGCGAAGCGCTCGATTCTTTTGTGACTGAAGAACATTGTAACGTCGTTGGGATCGAACCTGGACCCATTGACATCGACGTCTCCGGAACGCGTGAGTGTTGCTTCTTGTGTGTGGAGAAGTCAAAAGTGAACGTTTCATCGTAAGCGTGGTAGATTGAGATCATGAAGGACAACGTCAAGAAAGAGATCGCACGAGCGATCCTGGGGTGCGTCATCTCCGAAGACCTCGAACGACACGATCGTACGCTTATGACAAAGCTTTCTGAGGACAAAAACCTCGGCATGTCAAGCCGGTTCTACGTCGGGTTTTCTCGAGGGAAGCTCGATCATCGTGTTTCGTGTACGTTGGTCGCCGCGGCAACGACTTTGCCGCGGTGGAATTTCCACGTCGAATTTGCAGGACTTGCAGGTGAAGATGCTCAGAAACGTGCGAAGGAACTTGCGCGCCTCGTCACTGATGTGTGCACCCTCGCCGAGGGACTGAAGGGACGTTTCGGATGATGAAGACGCATCGCAAGTTTGCATCGTACGTACGTTGGGGTGCGATCGTCCTCGTTACAGGTGTCTTGGTCTCCACAGCATTCGTCGAACCGAGAACGCGTGAGAAGAAGACTTGCGAGGAATTCGCAGATACCGAGTTCAAGGATCTTCCTGCGCGGTGTGTCGGGTTTTGGATGCGAAACGAAGACAAGCGCTGATACTTAGAGAGCATCATGCTCTGTACATTCCCTTCAGGATCGATTCAGGTTCGCACAGTTCCAACAGTCCCATCGATCGATGTGGATTCGTGTTTCATCAACTTAGACACCGGGACGATGACGGTTTCGTTTGACGATGGAACGCAAAGTGCGGTCAAGCTTCAGGCTCAGTTCCAGCTGAGCGCGCCGCTACTGAGCAACATCCAGACGTTTGTCAAAAACAAGCTCTCGAACAAGCTCGGCGTTGCACTCACATGAGTGTAAGTCATCTGTGACTTAAGGTAAAATAGAAGTAATGAAAAACATATATGTCATCGTAGTTCCGGCACACTACGAATTCAATTCGCTTCTTCGCGGTAACGATATTGCGGGAACCGAATCGATCTTTGACGTCAAGATCACAAAACTCCCTGGAGGAGATTTCGAAGTGATGGGACGTGAATCTGACCTTTACGATTTTACGTCCGAACTTTGTCTCAATGACGTCGATGCTGTGGATGACATCATGGCAACTGCACGGCACTCGTAAGAAACAACAGTGTAAGTCAACGGTGATCTAGGTTATAGTCTAGATCATGGAAGAGAACACCGAAGGATTCGTGACCCACCGGTGCCCGATGTGTGGAGGCGTTTCTCACCCGGCGACCGGGTGTGCATACACGCCCACGTTCATCGTGTGCTACCGTTGCACCCGCGAGGCGATCACCTACGTGGTCCAGATGACCAACAGCAAAGGTCGAAGGAACGGTCGCCCGGCCTTCTACGACCACGTCGGTGTCATCGCACCGAGGATTGAAGGGGAAACCAATGGCGCTTGATCCAAAGCCTGGTGATGTCATCCGTCGCCTTGTGACCGGCGAAATTCGGATCGTGATCGCGGCGGGAGACTTTGGACACTGGACGAAAGCGCGGTCTTGGGTCCCAAAGCCCGAGCTCTTTGCAAGTTCAGACTCGAAATGGACGTCATCGCATGACTGGGAAATCGTGTTTCCTGGTCACGGGTGGATCTGACAACGGTGAAAGTCTTTTACAAATCGTGGTAGATTAAGATCATGGACAAGATCATCGCCGTAGTGCCCAAGAACGTCGACATCAAGTACGTGATCGTGGACGTTCGTGACCGTGATCGTGAACCGAACAAGTTCATGACGATGCGAGCGACCGAGATCGTCATCAGTGCGGTCAATCGCTGGAACTACGAACAGTGCCGCGATGGCGAACCGTGTGAAAGTTGTCGGTGACTTGAGGTAGAGTTAGATCATGCCGATCCTAGAGACCAACAAGGACGAGAAGAACTACACCCACGTCGGGTGCGTGATCGAGATCAAGAAACGCACTGAAAATCGCAACATGTCGGACACGCTCGACTACAGCGATTATCAACATGTCGAGTGTACGTACGCTCTCGTTTACCTCGGTCGCAAGGGTTCCGAGTATGATTACGTCCTCGGAGCCAATCGTACGTACGATCTCGCCATCGGAGAGCGTTTCAAGTGGATCGACATCAGCAATCACTTTGCATGGCGTGGAATGCCGGTTCGAACGGCGACTGTCGACGTCGATGCGTTTGAAGATGAAACGTTGAGCGAAGACTATTCTTCGTGGGTCGGACACAACTACGGCGTTCAATTTCGTTACGCCGAAGACCTCGCAGCAAAGAAGGTCGAACACGATCGCTTCGAAGCACTCAGAATTCACAACCTCCCGGCATTGGGAAAGAAGATGATCGTCATCTCTGGACGCAAAGTCAAACCGGGACACACCGGAACCGTTGCGTACGTCCGCGATGACCGTGTCCTCCTGAAGGGTGACAACGAGTGGAAGGATCGCAAGGCAAACGGCGTTTGGGTCAACGCTCGACACCTCGAAAACCGCATTCCGATGAAGTGAAAATCATTGACTCGCTGAGGTACTGTAAGATCATGGTCGTCACAGTCACCGAAAACAGCATCGTGTTTAAGGACGTCGATGCATATGAACCACCTTCGAAGGTATACGACATCTCGAAACGCATCATCGCTGTTTTGGGAGTCAAGGAATCTGATTGGTTGGGAAGCCACGACAAACGAATGATCATCGTCGAGTTTCACCCAAATATCTCTGAAGCCCGCGCCGACGAGCTGACGCGTGTTGTCAGAAACGAGATGAACGAAGATGAATGATCACGCTCCATACCGCACATCTCCACCCAAGCCAGATGAAGTTGAACCTGAATCTCGTGATGCGAATGCACTGAACCACTTGAATTCGATCATTTATTCTGATGGCTTGCACGCCGTTCTCAAAAAGCTCGGATTTGCGTTTCGAGAGATCTTGTACGAGTGCATGGAGTACCACAAGACGATCGAAGTGGCGAAAGAAAAGAACCGCGCGGATCAACACGCTGAGCTCATCCTGGCGATCAAGGAACACAGTGACAGGGTACGTGAACTGAAATTCAGAGGTTGAAGTGAAAGGCTGTCAGCGCTCGTGGTAAGGTGGAGATCATGAAGAAAACGAAACAAGGCGTACGTGACCTCAACTCTCTTCCGAGCACTCCCGCTGGGAGGCGCCTCGAAGATCCGCCGATCGTCATCATGTGCAAGCATCCTAGCAAGCGCTTCACCTCGCTGGGCACCACGCACTGCAACGACTGCGATGCATGCTGGGACTATGATGGAAGACTGATGAGTGAAACATGATCGAATGGTTCAAATCGCTCTTTTCGCCCTCACCCAAGATCGTTCGAGATCCAAAGATCATCGACGTGGGGAAAGCATCTGTCACGATCATCTTGAAGGGAGACCTGCCTCTGCACACGAGGAAGCGATACGTGTCTCTCACCGGTGCTTACCGAGGACCTCACCCGTTCGGAGGAGACTACATCATCGATGCAGAAGAGCGCTTCTCTGCATGGCGAAATGCAGGTAGCTCAGGGACGCTCTATTTGGGAGACAACGAGTACGTACCTCTTTGCAACGTCGAGAGCATCAAGGTCGAGTACGAAGAGCACACGGTCGAGGTGCCGTGGTGAGGGTCTTCTTCGGAAGGCGATGGCCCAGTGATCCCGATCAGCACGGCGCCGGGAGCTTCAAACTCGGCCTGATCACGTTCTCGTGGAGCAAGTTCGGTGTAGAAGACGGAGCGAACCTCCATCTTTTCTGCTGGAAGCCCAGCGAGTGGTTCTCTTTCGAGTGGGAGCCCACGGGAGCATACTGCACTGCATCGTACCAGCTCGGTTTCTTGGGAGCATACGTTCACATATGAGCTTCAACCCGAAGACGAACGCTAGTGAGCAGCTGTTTCTGATGGTGATCTGGGTCTTTGCATGGGTCTTCTTCTTCATGCTCATGTCAGACAAGACCGCTCGATGTTCTCCCCTAGACTGCGAGTCGCTCCCGTCTGCAGACGGTAGAAACTACTGCAGGGCAATGAGCAAGGGAGACAAGAGCTACTGCGAGTTCATCCACGATCAACAGCTGCGCGCCCAGTGCCGGGCGATGGTAAGACCGCCGGGGCCTTGAAGCCCCGTACAAGGGGCCCCGTAAAAGGCCCCATCGAGAGCCCCCTACAGGGCCCCCTAAAAGGGGTAGGGGCCTTGGGGTGGAGGCCTGGCAACCTTTGTTGGCCTTTCTGGGGACGGTCTGGTGCTTGACCCATTCGCAAATCACGTGCACTTTTTCACGTCCAAACAGATCCTTACGACGCATTCTCGTGCACGAAAATCACGAGCAAATTTACGGTGCAATCCTTTCGCTTCATGTAGTAGTATACATCATGCCGGCATGAAGAAAACTTCAGCAAAGAAAAAGAAAAAGAAAAAGGGTCGCCTTGATCCCAACGTCAACCGTGCAAAGACGTGGCCCATCGGAAGCATGATGTTGTACGACATCCGTTGGATCTACGAAGAAAATCCCGGCTACAGAGCAAACGTAGAAACTACGTTGACGCTGTTCGGGCTGGTGATAGCAAACGACGGCAGGTTTGTGAGCGTCTTGTGGCCCAAGACCGACGGGCTTTGGATGTCTAGCCAATGGCTTCATGAATGCGGAAGCACCGGAAACATCAGTACGTATCCGATAAGTACCCTCATCAAACAGACGATCAAACGGGCTTTTTTATGAATGATGAAAACACAATAAAACGTGGATGTCCAAAACGTCGTTGGCCCGGTGAGCTCAACGAGATCCATGACGTCAGAACGTGGCCGGTAGGAAGCATGATGGTCTATCACACAAAACATGCCGTCGAACGTGAAAAGATGTTCAAGGTGGGCCTCGTGATAGCAAACGACGGGGGTGGACGCATCTCTGTCATGTGGCCTGAAGGCTGTGACGAACGCATCTCGAGCTACGGTGTGGGCTCGCTCAACGTGTATACCATCGAGAAGCTGCATCACGAAGAAAAGAAGAAAGCACCCCCGTGCGCGCCCTAACCCCAGGAGCCCTTGCAAGGATCCGATCATGGACAGCCGATGCAAAGATCTATGCATGGATGAATGCTGATGTCAATGATTCGCGTGATGAAGCGATCTCGTGCATGATGCTCAACAAGGACGTTGTTCTGATCGTCTCTGTCCTTACAGACGAGCGGTTCAAGACGAAGCTGATAGATCGCCTTGAACGTGAGTGGGATTCTTACACGCCTGGCGTTGTCTATGTGGTGTCAATCAACGGATCAGGTTGGCTTTCTTCTGAGTTTTTGAAGCCCTTTGACCTTGATGAGTGAAAGATGGCCCCCATACAAGGTACGGTTTTGACAACATGATGCCATCATCCTCCAAGAAAGAAAAGACGCTTTTGAAACGCTCTGATGCATTGATCTTGCTTAAGCTGGCGGCATTCAGTGTACGAGATCTCCTGATGCCGATCGTCATCGTCGGCACCGTCGGGGGCTCCGTGTTGGCGTTTCTGTTAGGCATTGCCGCGCTTTGGATCTGGTCGCCCGTTGCCTGCGTTTCTTTTCTCGTCGTCCTCATCCTGTCGATCAAGATCGCCGTCGACCTGTCAGATCCGATGTTCATGCCTGACGTCAGGCATCGCTCAATTGAAAAAGAAGAAAAATCCGATGATTCCGATGAATGATGATGATGAAAGGCATGGGTACAACGAGAGATGCAAGATCGTTTTAGCCCGGGAGACCTTGCTTTTTCGAAGTCAACGTTTGACGTAACGCTTTGGAAGGACACCAATGACAGCAATTGTTCGCCTGTGAACCAAGCTGGTTCAGTGTCCGGACGTGATGCCCTTCTTGTCATTGCCGTCATTGAGCGTACCCGTAGTGCCGTACGAGATTGGCTTTCGTGGGAGGTCCTTGTCGTGAGCTCTAAGGGCATCGTAGGTTGGTTGAACGCTCAATGGATCACACGGTGACCTTGTGAACACGAATGACTCGGGCTTCTTTGCATTCTTTCCGGGCGACCTCGTGAGGTTCGTTCCGACGATCGAGAAGGCGGTCTTACGCCGTCAGCCCACGTACGATTCGATCGTGTCTAGATCACGCAACTCATGCATCGTCTGCAAAGACGATGTCTTCCTCGTGATCAACGTCATCAGCCTACGTCACGAGTTCATATTTTCGAAAGACAACAGAGAACACGTTTACGTTGTCTGTTCGGCTTCAGGCTTGACGGGATGGGGAGACTCTGTGTGGTTCGAAAAGGCATGAAAAAGAAGAAGGGCGGATGCAACACGACGCCCGGCGTCGAGGTCTGCGATCCGACCCGTGCGCGAAAGCCGGGGAACAGCACGTTGAAGAGAAAAGACTTCAAAGACACCGGCATTTGTGTCAATGAGCTTTTCCCGGGGGATGTCTTGTATTGGAAAACGAGCCATGACGTACGCCGGCTGTGGTTGTGGAATGAAGCTCCAGAACTTAGTTTCTGGTTCATAATTTCAAGGCACCCCGGCACGAAGTCTAACCCTGAGAACGGCGATTACATGACATTGACGATCTTGGAAGTTGCTAGCTCAGAAGAAACAGCAACAAGAAGCGCCAAAGTGGTAGAATTTTGTTCTTGCATCGATGGAATGTTCCTCGACAGGGGATACAGGTTCGAGTGAAAAAGCGTCAAAAACATAACACGTGCATGGCATCTGAGCTTAGACCAGGCGACATGGTGATCTGGGACGATAGCCTTAATAACACGGGAGATCGACTTCCGATTCCTACTGACCGATGTCATCATTGGTTAATTTTGTCAACGATCTTAAATACATCATACGATCATCGCACTTCAATCACGTACATTGTCACGTACGGAGACAACCAGAGGATCGTAACAAACGATTTGTTCCACAGCGATGACAAGCTGATAGCAACTGCTCTGAAATGTGAATGAATATGACGCTTAGGACACGTGTGATCTATGATGCCCGGATGTTCGACGTCTTGCCTGGGGACGTCCTGATATGGAACACAAAGAATGACGAACGATCAAACATGATCAGTCACGATCTCGTGATCTCATTTCACATTTCAGACGAGATCGTGACCGTGTGCTCTTTCAACTCGTTGGGTTGCATAAGACAAATGATCTGGTCCGGATTGACATGGATCCCTTTAATTTTTCGCACGTTTGATACTTAGAATCACCATGTTTTCAACGTTAGTTTCGTTAGCAAAAAAGTGTCCTTCGGTCGCAAAAGCAATCGTCCTCTGGCTCGTCTTTGACGTAATGCATGTTGAACAGCTAGCTGCACGAGTTGTCACAGCTACGAAGTGAACCTTTTGTACGTGAAAAGGTAGCATAGGCTCATGCCCATGAGCCATCGCGATCCTCGACCGAGCGCGCTGCCTGGCGATCTATTTGTCGTCGGAGAGTTTGGTTCTTTGTTGTGGAACGCCCGGCGTTTTACGGCTCCAATACACGTCAAATCCGGGAACGTTTTGCTCGTTATTTCAAACGATCTTGATGAGGCACGGTTGTTTGTCTTGTCACCCGCCGGGTTTGGATATGTCTGGATGACTGCGGAGATAGAGCTGTTTGCCTCGGCCCTTGATGCCATCACGTGATGCCTGTGCACCATGAACGGTGTTTCCCACCATCGTGAACAGTGAACGTTCTCAGTGACACGGTGTATGATGATCTTAACATGGCGAAATCATCGTTATCATACGTCATCAGCATCGACAACAAGCCTTCGTCGAAGATGACTGAACAAGAGGCATGGGAAGCGTTCTTTGCTGCATGCAATCGAACCAGAGCTTCTTCAGTGAAGATGATCTTTGAAGACAAGATCGTGGCCGACAGGAAAGCCGACAACGTCTGGGCGATCTTGAAGCAAAAGTGAAATGGAGATCTTGACCGGCGCCCTCGTGACGGCACATTCAAAGTACGGTTCTACTTCCATGAAAATCTATGGAACATTGTACCCGGGACCTGCACGTGATCCGAACGATCCCCTCACCTTGAACGTTGTTGGAAATCCGACAATTGCATCTCTGGCCGTCGGCGAGGCCGGAATCATTTTGTGCTTTGAAAGATGTCATGATTATGCATATGACTCTTCTATGCATGACGAGGCTCCGGAGGCACTCGTTCTAACGAGCCAGGGTGTAGGATGGTTTCTGCTTGAACACTTGAGAAAGATCTGAGATGAGTCCCGGTGATTTGATTGGACCAGGTCTGCCCACAATATTGGGAACGAAGATCGATCCTTCTTCGTTCAATATTAATTTTGTCATGTCAGAAAAATATCGTTGTTTCATGAGAACCGGTGATGTTGGGATCGTCATCCAACAAATGATGACGTTAAATTGGGGTGAAAGATGTCATGTCGTCATCGTTTTGCACAACGGATCGATCGGGTGGTTTTTTATCAAGGATGTTCGAATTTTACGACGCTGTGAAATGTGACGTTCGTTTTGTTATAGTTGACTTACATCTCGCCCGCATTGGGCCTTTCAAAGGAAAATGAAAATGATCGGAACGACTTACTTTGACACGATGGATCGCGATCGATATGTTCGTCCTCTCAAGGATCTCGGTGACAAATACGAATGTGAGGTCTTTTGGAGTGATGCTGGGCGTTCTGTCTACGCCGGTCGCACCAACCTTAGCAAAAAGCTGTTCGATCCTGAGTGTTCTGTGGGATTCCGCGTATACGTTCCTGAGCCTGTGGTTGATGCCGGCAATGTTACCTCTGACGAGGCTTTTACATGAAGCCCGCAGACGTTTCTCAACTCGATCTCGAAGACGCCCCGACCGCAAAGACATGTCCTGAATGTGAAGGATCGGGTACATTGACGCTTGAATCTGGTACGCGCTATACCGTCAAGACTTGCATGTGGTGCAAAGGATCAGGAAGGATTCCAGTTTCCGGTGTCTTTCCCTCAATCCACGTTGAACGTCGATGACAAGCGTTCAAGTTTCTACACCCATCGGCACAGAAGCGGCTCCTGAAGGTTGGGACGATGAGGATACTGTCATCATGACGCAAAAAGAACTTGACGATCTTCTTACTGTCTCTCGACCCTCTTCGTTGAACGTTGCATGTTCAGTGATCGAACGAAAAGGAAGCCGACCTGCGTTACGAATCGACATCACCTAACAGACTGCGATGAAACGAAAAATCGTTGTTTCTGGCAATCTTGTGCGTCTTTTAGACGTTGAAAACCAAGTGCCGATGCCAGGATACTCATACGCAGGAATATACCCAGGCGATTTTTTTGAAGATCGCGATCCCTGCCTCCCATGCGCATGGATGCACGTTAATGACGTCGCCCTTGTCGTGTGCACGAAAGCATACGTTGATAGATTTTTGCCATCACATATGATCAATGAGATTCTTTTGATCGTCAATGGCTCGATGGGATGGTTTGATTCTTCGCAATTTTGCATCGTGCAGTGAAATGTGTGTGTGAATTGGATTATAAATTGATCATGATCACCAAGCAGTGTTTCAAAAGGATGTGCGCCATGTTGGCAAACACGTATGGATTTGATGAAAACAAGATCCAGTTTTACGTTGAATGCGATGATGCTTTGTCTAAATCGTTGTCGTCGAAGGAATTCGTCGAGAACGTAAAGAACTTTGATAAACAGATGGCGATCAAGATCGAAGCATGGTTGAATGCATCAAAAGAAATGGGCGACTATGTTCGCTCTCGATTTGAAAATGACAACGTTTCAAACATTGACACTGAATGATAACGTGCAAACGTTTGCACAAACGAAAGAAAAAGACAAATGAGTGACAGGAAGCCGCAGACTCACATCGTTTACAACCGCGTTACGACCCACGAAGGTCGATCGATCCGCACCGGAGTGATCAAGTCCTCGTGGTACAAGGCGTGTTTTTCTCGAAAGGAAGTTCCTACCGGCGAAGAAGGTCAAGTGAAAAAGGTGCGTGTTCCGAACGATGCCTATGTCTCGCTCAAGGAATTCGTCAAGAAATCGTTGCGCGGGGAAAACGGCGAGGAGACAAAGTCTGCTGCAGAAACGTGGTCGTTCAACAAGCGCGCGAACACTGCGAAGCCGCCCCTCGGCATCGGACGAACCAGCAAGTCGAAGAGCACGCCCAAAAAGTCTTGATCTGATCGATGACACTAAGGCCCGGTGAACTCCGTGCATCAAAGTGCGGAACGTACATGATCATGTGTATCAGCGTACAGACAGACGCTAAAACACTAAGCAGTCGCGCACCAGGGGTCGATGTTGTTTACACGCTTCTTCGATACGACGTGCCCAATAAAATGAATTTGACCATTTCCATAGAACCTCACAGGATTTCAGATTTTCTTCACTGGATTTCTGTGGGGGATGAAGACCATATTTACGATCATGAAATCAAAGAAATCTAACATGAAACGAACGAAAAAGAAGAATGAAGTCAAACGTGTGAGCAAAGACATCAACGTCTTTGAAAAAGACGTTGTCAATGTCATGACTACGATGTCGCGTGTCAAACAGACGTTGTTTTTCTGTCTTTTGCAGGTGTGGGAATTCGTATCAAACAAAGATCTGCCTTTGCATAGGAAAGTTGCAAGGATCGTCTTGTTGTCTTGCATGGTGTGCCTCACCGGGTTTATGATCGTTCTTTGTTTGCTTTCTGGTCCGGTTGGCATTGCAATGCTCTTTGCAGCTGCGTTGTTTTTTTGGGCAGTTCGAAACGCATTTTGACGCATGGTTCTTTGGCTTTTCAAACACATTTTTACGTTTGCAATACGTGTCTTTGTGACGCTAGGAGCGTGTTTAACGCTTCAGCGTGTCATCACAAGCGAAGGATATCGTGTTGAGTTTAGTTCGTTGTTAATTGCAGCTGTTTGCGTGATCGTTGTCACGCGATTTTGGGCCGCGCCCCGAAGACATGAATGATCAGTGCAATGTATGCCTGGACGATCGATAAAGAAAACGAAGTAGAAAACGATCGTGTGATCTCAATCAAGCGACGGAAGATCGGTCGCTTTGTCATGGCATTTTGTTCACATGATGCAGGCGTATCTTCTGATGAAGGGATCTACGTCTTCAGCATCCTTGGTACAAATTTGTGCTGGGTGTTCAGATCGTTGTAAACATGTTCATGAACGTTCTTTCTCGTAAGAGTGCATTGTTTTACGTCAAGCTCGCAAAGAGATGGGGTTTGTCATGTGTTGTCTGTGGACATCAACTTGAGAACATTGCATGCATCACTAAAGAACACGTCGTTCCACATAGCATGGGCGGTAAAAAGGGCGTTGGGAACATCGCTCCTTCACACTACAGTTGCAACCAAGCTCGTAACACGATGTCACTGATCGAAGCGAACAAACTCATCAACCAAAAGCTTTCTGCCATGGACAAAAAAGATCGTCATGGATGGCTAACAAAGAAAGTTCCAGGGCGAGAAACGCCTTCGTGGGCACTGCTTCCAGTCATCGACGGCGCTTGGTTTTTGGTGTAGATCGTCGGCGGCTCAACCGGTCCGACGACAATAGTTAGTGACATGAGAATCACCCTTGGGACGCTTCGAGCTCTGTTGGCAGAAGCCATCTCTATGACAAACACAACGTCTCGAGCTGCACCCTCTGACAGCGATGCAGACGTCCCGGGTCATCTGCCCGAAGAGATGCCAACTAACGTAGTAGACATCGACGAGGAAGCATGGATGCCAGGACGGTGGTTACCGTTCGACGGAAATCCAGTCAGCCCAGCGAACGCGGAAAAACTAGGAAGCAAGTCTGTTCCGGACACGATGTCTGTTTCTGTAGATGAAACTGATTCACGAGTTGAAGGAGACGGAGAAAATGACGGAATGTCTGCTCACCTTCGAACAGACGTCGGATTAGGTGAACCGGGAGAACACGATCTGTGAAATTGCGTATCAAACTTCTTCGTCGGTTGATCCGCGAAGCATTCATGATCGAAAACCCATCAGGCGCTAGCGGAACAGATCCGATCGCCGAACCAAAGGGATTTTATGACTATGATTATGACATAGGAACAGATCAGTGGATTGCAGGTCCAAATGCTCCTGAACCATGGTACAGATCTCCTGGCACAAAGATGGGAACTGCTGGTGACGTGTTTCGGCCGGAAGATCCATTTGAGTACATGGGATTTAAACCGCCACAAGACAACGCTACTGCAGCTCCTCCCGGCTCCGAGGGAGAAGATGGCGTAGAAGCTCGCGGCGATGGAGCAAACGTCGAAGATGCAGAAGATCTTCCAGGCGGTTTGTGACCAAGTTCACACAATGAAGTATGATGCCAAAATGTCAGACGAAACACAAGAACAAACGATTCTTCCTCGCGTAGAAGAGCTAGCAGAAGCAACCGGACTAGATGGAGAGAAACTTAGAAATTTCTTAATCACGATGGTTCAAAAGCAATTTTCTAGGATCAGTGATGATCCCATCGAAATCATGATGGGCGGGCTAACGATCGGTGCAATGATCCAGACGATCGCAAATGATATGATCGCTGTCGGAGCTCCACAAAAGATCATTGATGCAATTGATAACGTTCGAGAAGCATGTGACATGGCTGCAAAAGCCTGTGAAGAAGATGGAAAAAATCGTGAAGCGTCGAAAAAAGAAGAATGATGACAATGTCATCGCTCCCCGTGCCAAGGGCGTGAGGCGACAAGAGCTCATACTTGAAATTGTAAAGACAGATCGTACGTTTGAAAAACTTGGATCTGCTGCGGGATGGATCGGTCGATGTCTTCATTGTAATACGTCTATACATGTGGGGGACACCGGACAATCACACGCAACGATCGAGCACATCGTTCCTACATGTGCAGGTGGATCCGGATCTGACATGCTTAACCTTGCTCTCGCATGTTCAAGATGTAACAATGAAAAAGGTATACGCCACGATCCGAAGTACCCTTCAGATCCCAAGGCTGTCAGCGTTGTAAACAACCTTCTTGACAAAAGGAAGAAACGTTGGCGTGGCGAAGCGACAATCGATCAATGATCTTTCTCAGGGAAAGATGTTTTTTCCCGGCAGTCTTGTCACTGGAAATGACGGGGTTGTGGGACATATCGGCGTTGTTTTAAGCGTCAAATATCATCAAAATGCATGGTATGCGGAGTACGTTGTGTTGTGGTCGTCTAGTTCTGGTGTGAACTTGCAAGATTGCATCATTGATGATATCATGCACGTCTAATACTTAGACACCATGAAAAAGCTCCTTGCTGCTGCGATTGTTGCTATGACGTTATTTTCAACGTCTTGTATGATGTATGTCATGGCAGAACCCACATATGCATATGCAGAACCACCTGAAGGTGCAGTGTTTGTCGAGCCCGGACTTTGGTATGTTGACGTATACGTGGGTTCAACAATTCATCGTCATTATTATCGATATAACGTACCCAGCGGCGGCTATCGGTATTACTACTATCGACTTTACCACCGATGATCGTGAAGAACCTCTTTTTCAATGTATGAATCGACTGCATTGAAGAAGTTGACTGATAATTCGTGACGCTTGAATGCATGCTTTCGTCCTCCACGCTGGTGTGCTACAAATGGTATGTTTCCATCAACGTGATATTCTTCGCTGTAATCTGTCAATCCCTTTAACACAATGGCATTTTTTGTGGGCTTGAGTTGCTCCCACCCTTCATAACTGATGTTGTTGTCACGAAGAAACTGTGGAACTTGCCAACCTGCTTCGCCGAAGACCTGCTGGCCGATGGGAAGGTTGTAAGTTGTCGATAACTCTTGCGTGTCGATGTTAACGCGGTGTCGTTTGTTAGGAAGTATGTCTAAACCACACCAATCATGTGATGGATTCAATGCTGCGAAAATGAAATTTGGTATCTTTTTGTACGTCTGACCGATGCCTGAGCCAGAGCTAAATCCCCCAAGATCTTCGTATGTTGTGCCGATGATTCCAATTCCTAAGTTCATACGTTGTCTGACGTAGTCATCCCACCCACTTGCTAACAACGCCGTGTCACTGTCTGCGATCACGTGAATGTTTCCATCACCCGTCATTGACAATGCGTCCATGATGCACAAAGCATGATCGTTGCTTGTCCCCCTGTTTGGATCTCGCGTTGCATCAACGTCCATTTTTACTGCGCGTGAAACAGAGATCAGTGACGAATTTTCTAATTCACGAATGACAGGTCCCATGCAATGTGCGACGAACGTAAGATTGTCAGGCTCGCGGGCCAATTTCTTTGCAATCATGCACATGGCTTCCACATATTCGAATGTGTTTTTATCGACGGTCGTATGTATCACTAGCTTTTCCATGAAAACATCTTACATTGCGGTGTAAGTCATGGTTTACTGATGGTAAAATGAAACATGAAAGACGTCGTGTTTGATCTTAAAAAAACGTTGGAATTGATGCGCAGCCACGAGACGCCTCCTCCGCCGAGCGGTTCGGGTTTGCGTGAGTGGTTTGCGGGAATCGCTCTTTCAAACGCTGAATTCATGAAAGACATCAAACCCGAAGATCGTGTGGCTGCAGCAGTCAAAGTTGCTGATGATCTCATCAATGCATTGACGGCACCTAAGCCCCTGAGCAACACGTCTATCAAAATCAATAACATCGTTGAACAAGATCAATCATTGATCGAGAAGCGTGAGCGAGCGACGCAGCCTGCGATCCGTTCAGCAAAAAGAAACAGCATTCTTCCTCCTCCCATGGACGTTCAACGTTCAAACTTACCTCCATTTGGAGAAATCAGCGTTCCCGGCGTTCTCACTCCAAAGCCGAAAAATGATGCTGGACGTTATTCTGTTGTTCCATCTGAAACCAAAAATGAAGGACTTTTATGATCTGACGCCTGAGGCAAAAGAAGCGAGAACGATCACAAAAGATTGGGACGTAAGAGTCGTAAACAAAGAACTAAAAGTTGACATTACGTTGCTTGTCGGACATGTTGGACACAACGTTCCGTTGCCGATGAACACCATCATCACTGCGATGTTTCATGGAAACAACAACATGACCGTCTTTGATAAGATTGAAATTGAAGAAAACGATTGGAAAGAGATCGATAAACACCGAGTACACGTTCTTCCGGGGACGAAGGGAATAGTGATAGAACACATTTGGCACATTGATTCTCACGATCTTACGAGTGGTACGTTAAGTCTAAGAAGACTCACGGGAGTCACTAGTAAACTTTGGTACCTTGTGAAGTTCTCTGTCGGGAATTATTGGGTACGTTATGACTGGCTCGAGCCGTACTCCTCGGCGGGAGCATTGTGAAAAAAAGTGAAAGAAAGTGTGTACGGAGACGGCGAAGCAGGATATATTACTAATTACCGCAGCGGTTGCTGTGGAGAAACTGACCGCTAGTAGTTCAGCCCGGTAAGAACGCTACTCTGATAAGGTAGAGGTCGTTGGTTCGAATCCAACTTGGCGGACGATAGAGAAACAAATCATGTTCAATTACGCACAACAACAGAAAGTCAAAAAGCAGATCGCCAATTGGGCGTATGCTCAAGATACGTGAAGTGCGGAGTAGTTGCTCCGTACGCTTCCGGAGCAGCGAAAGGGTTGAACAAAGAAGCCCAAAATCAGCTGAACCGGTGAATGGTAGAAGATTCATGGGGTATTAGACCGTTAAAGAGACGGGGGTGACTGTAAATCACTCGCCTTATGGCCCACAAGGTGCGATACCTTGATGCCCCACCGATACAAGGGTTCAACCCTTTGGTCATTGACAACCTGTGTTCTATATTCCCGAGTAGCTTAACGGAGAGCCCCAGATTTTTTAACTGGGAGACGAAGGTTCGAACCCTTCTTCGGGAGCAGAAAGACTGCACAACTTCAGCGTCGAACTTTTGGTTCGATCCTACGAAGCCCTGTGTTGTCGATCAGGAAACCTGCATGCGGGTTTCCGACTTTGGCGTGTAGTATAACCGAAAGGAAAGGCAGTACGCTCGGCTGTTAACCGAGAGAATATGGGTTCGAATCCTATCGCGCCAGCCACGATGTTTCAACAAACGAGAAGCTTACAAGCAATCTTTTCATTGAAGAAAATTTATGCTTCTCAAACTCGAAACATCGGACATTCACGGGTAGCCTAGCGGCCAGGCAGCACGCTGTTAACGTGTAACGGGGAAACCCTAACGTAGGTTCGATTCCTACCCTGTGAGCAATCGTCGATCTGACGAGATTCCGGTCTGTGGTGTTAACGGTTCAACATACTCGGCTCTTAACCGATGAGATGAGGGTTCGACTCCCTTCAGACCGACTGCAACATAAGTAACAAATAATGCGAAGTTGGTTCGAATCCAACCACACGAAAGTGTGTTTACCTTGAGGTAGCGCCGGCTTTTACCCGGGAATGTGAAAATGTTGTTATGCAGGAATAGCTCAATAATCAGAGCGGAGGACAAATTAGTCCTCATGGGTTGGAGGTGCGAATCCTTCTTCCTGCACCAACCTCGAATGCTGTTTGATATGCGATCAGTCATAGCGTCAAGTATCAAACAGCATTAACGATCAGTAACACAACGCACGTTAGCGTGCATGTTGCACTCTGAATGCAATAGCAGGTGAAAGTCTAGGGGTATCATGCGCGAGTAGCTCAGGAGAAAGAGCACCGGACATTTAGTCCGGCGGTCGGTGGTTCAATCCCATCCTCGCGCTCCATGCAAGTAACTGTTAGTTCTCACAAGGAACATTGATGTAACGGCAGCATACCGGCCCAGAAGCCGGAAGAATCGTTCGACTCGAGAGAATGTGAAAGCATATGGGTGCATAATTCAAGCGGAAGAAACCTGCCTTTTAAGCAGGCACGTGGGGTTTCGATTACCTCTGCACCCACAAACATCACTCTGTAGATTAGCGGAAAATCGTCACGTTGACATCGTGAAGATCGTTGGTTCGAATCCAATCAGAGTGACCAAATTATCAGAATGATATACGATGATTACATGTTGACGGCTGAAGAAACAGCTCAATTAATTGAGCTGTTGAAAAAAGCAGATCCAAGAAGCGATACTGCGGGCAAGTATACGATCATCGTAACACCCAGGATCTTTAGGTCAGAAGTTTCTGAGTACAGAAAAGTTTGCATCAATGAAATTTCAAATGTTGTAGGATCTACTGAGATCACATAATCATGGGGGAATAGCTCAGTGTAGAGCGTCGGAAGTTTACTCCGAAGGTCGGTTGTTCAACTCAATCTTCCCCCACCTAACGCCATGGCGCTCTAAAAGCGCTTCATCGACGTAAAATCGAGATACGTTTGGGGCACTAGCTCATTTGGTAGAGCGCCTGCTTTGCACGCAGGAGGCGCGGGGTTCAAATCCCCGGTGCTCCACTGCTTCCATGGCACAAATGGGGAGACACCTTCCACAGTGGTGTGACAGCAAGAGAGACTGCAACAAGGGCTGATGGTCACAATGGGATGACGCTACGTTCGCACCGTAGAAGTCCGGGTTCGATTCCCGGTTGGTCCACCGACGGCTCAACGCTTTGTTGAGAAAGTGACATTTGTAACCGCATGATGACCTGAATTAAACAGGCGAAGGTGAAGATGTGTACGTAAGAGTCTAATACCGCTCAATCGGCGATGTGGACTCAATGGATACGTGGGCCATGGGAGGCCACTCGGTTGTCTACCGAATGAATGAGGGTTCGAATCCCTTCGTGTCCGCCGAATTTCATATGGACGTGGTGTCAACGGCTAACATGGGAAACTCCAAATCTCCTCGATGCAGGTTCGAATCCTGCCGTCCATGCCGATCATTGTGTTTAGGAAAGTCCGTAGAAAACACAGAATCCTGTGAAGGCTCGCGGCTGCTACTACGAGCATCAGTTCGATTCTGATCATGATGATCTTCAACGCTCTTCCCGAAGGGCGCCGCGTCTTCATGAGCGCGGTGTGGGTCGTTTAACTCGACTCGGAGCGACATCACTGGCGGGTGGCACAGCGGCTACTGCATCTGCTTCTGACGCAGACATTCGTGGGTTCGAGTCCCACCTCGCCAACAAATTAGAACACAGGGAAATCATTGTTGAGGAGTGGCACAGCGGCGACTGCACCTGACTTTGAATCAGGCTTATCAACGTGGGTTCGAGTCCCACCTCCTCTACCAATCACATGAAACCAGGCGACATTGTGTGTATTAAACAATGTGAACGCTCAGAAAAATACTTTTCTGATTTTCACTGTCGTCTTAGACAACGTTCATTTGTTGCTGTACAGGGATTTGCTAGCAATAAAAACGAACCCATCTGGTATCCGCTTAAAGAAACGGCTCTAGTCGTTGCTACAAGTGAAACCCCCTTTGGACGAGAAGTGCTGTTGATTTGCGACTCAAAGATGGGATGGATAGAGGAAAAACCCTTGCTATCCTATCTCGCTTAATTGAGTGAACCTTCTTCTGTTCATGTTGTAAGTTTCCTCTACAGACAACGTACGTCTGCAAGGAGTTACAAATGAAAAGAATCGGATTTTTGGTTTCGACGCTGTGCATGCTCGTTGCATGTGGAACATCCACGCCCGCTGCATCACCTTCTCCGAAGGTCGACAAGGTGACCGTGACTACTGTTCCCTGGACGTTTCCTGGCATCAAGGTTAACCGCGCACACTGCACTGGTGAGGTCGCAGATTGCTTTGAAAAGGCCGGCGAGCTGTGCCAGCCACGTGGAGCGATTGCACAAAAGATCGATGAACATGACATCATCTTCATTTGTAGGCCGCCGGGTGAATCTGACGACTCATCGGATGAGTGATGTCTAGGATAGAACGCACGAGGTACGTTACTTGGTACATCGGCGAAATAAGAAAATTGTTATCTAGCTCATTTAGCGAGGCGCGCGAAGCAAAAATCAAAGCATTTATAAACATCATAAATGCTTTGATAATTCCTAGCTGTTACATCAGCGTTTGCAACGGAGAGATTCATGTTGTTGTTCTAGAGCATGGTGAGAATTTCAACAAAGCAAAATTGAAAATTCCCACCGTGGTTCACTGGCGCGCCGACGTCGTTTGGTCGTTCGAGACATTGACAAATCGATGGATCGTTGTGAAAGATCGTTTCGGAACATGTGAAAGATACGGACGCCCTGAATTTCGTGTCTGGTGAACGACCACGAATTTTAGGCCTGTACATCTTGCTAGACAGTTATTATCTTCTATCCACAACATGAGTGTCCCCAACGGTGGTGTTCATGTTTCTTAGCTTATTCCGTTGAAACGCATGGTAACATGCACTTTGCTTTAGGTCAATCATCTTGAAGAAAGTTACTTCGAAGTCTCAGCAGTCGTTTAACAACAATCAGTTTCACGCAATCAAAAGCCAATACAGGTATCCCATCCCTCTACCAGAGATATCACACATCGATGCGCTTGCCACGATGTCTGATGATGATTTGACGTCATTGTCAAGGCGACTACATGATGATCGAGAAAAAGTCGTTGATTCAAGTGCACGGTTTGACACTCGTCCGTGGGATGAAGAGTTAGCTTACGTAAAACGTGAGCAACAGATCAGAAAGATTCGTCACGAAGAACACGAAAAATGGCTGCGTCAACTTGATGCAGAACAGGCCCGACAAGAGATCAATTTACCGTCAGCCGACCTTGACAATTCTGCGTTTGTGGCCGCTTCTTACTTAAAGGAGAGATTGTCATGAGCGCTGAAAAAGAGTTCGATAGTGAAATCAAGCTTGATAAGACAGAGCGAAGAAAAGATCGTGGTTCAAATGACATTGAACACAGCACGATGTCATCGTATTTGGATGCGCTGAAAAATCATCCTCAGCTCAAACACCAGGAAATGGTCGAGCTTTTCAAGGAATACGAAAAAGGCGGCGAAGTTGCTCAAAAGGCAAGGAAAAAGCTGATTGAAAGCAATTTGAGGCTCGTCATCTCAATTGCCAAACAATACAAAAATTACAACGTTCCCATCGAAGACTTGATCCAAGAAGGAAACATTGGATTGATGAAGTCGATCGAAAGATTTGATTGGAAGCGTGGTTTTCGATTTTCAACGTATTCCACGTGGTGGATCAAACAAGCGATCGGTCAATATGTCCTCAAGCGCAAACGCACGATCAGGTTGCCCGCCCACGCAGCGACCGTTCAACGTAAGATGCTTCAAGCGGCTGAACGTTTTCGTGATAACACCGGGTTTGATCCTACGACAGAAGAGCTAACAGAACTTGTCGGAGCAAGTGAAACAGTGGTGAAAGCAACCATTCATTCCGGCCGCGGCACGATCTCTCTTAACCAATCGTTTAACGGTGAAGCAGGACAAGAGGGAAACACTCTTGAAAACAGGCTTCAAGATGAAAGCGCAGGATCTGATCCTTTCAAGAACGTTGCAGAAAAGCAATTGATTGAAATTGTCCGGGATGTTCTTTGTGATCTTACTGCAAAAGAGGCAGCGATTTTGCGTCTTCGATTTGGTCTAATTGAAGACAACACTGATTCAAATTCGTATCCAATCACAGAAGCAGAAGCTCATGAAGTGATGCATGGAAAAGGAATGCGATGATATCTGTTTTCATCGTGATTTCAGCGATAGCGATACCAGGAATCTTAGCTGCTTTTGGTGGATTTCTCATCAGAAAACGAACAGAACGACACTTCAAAGATTCGACGGATAGGTAACATGAGTCTGTTGGCCGTTCTTGTTTTGACAACAATTGTCAATGCATGTTGTGCTTGTGTTAACGTGGTTTTGTGCATTGTTATCATTTCAAAAATGAAAAAATTACACAAGGAAAAATCACCTCAGCCCCCTCAACACGTACATGACACGAGATCAGTTTTCGAAGAACGACTGGCAGACCTTCAACAAATGCGATTTGGTAAAAAGATACACACCTTAAGAAAAGAGGAATGACATGTCATTGAAACGAGGAAGTAAAGTCAACAGAGGTTACGCAACGATTGTAGAGAGCGAAGGCGTCAACTATCGTGAAATCGCAGACACAATGACAGAGTTGGGATTCTCTATGAATCACTCTTCGGCAAGAAACTATGTCTTACGAGTCATGCGTAAGTTTGCTGAAGCCATCATCAAAGATTTTGATATTGAGCTAAGCGAAGCTCGCATTGATGAAGTTGCGAAGGCTCCGGGTTTTCAATATGGAATCGCTGACTTGCTTCATGTCGTTGAGACAGACCGTCGAGATCGCAAGAAAGGTGTATAATGTACACATGACGAGGATCAACTTGCCAAACCAGCCCAAGCTTCGATTGTCAGATCTTCTAAAACGAAGAAAATCATCGCTTAAGCAATACATCACAGATCATGGGATTTCTACGTTTGAAAGCCTCAAGGAATCATGCAATCGTTTGGGTGTCGCGTCGCCGACAGAAGATGAGTACCTTGCGATCATGCCCAAAGTTGCGGTCGCAAGTCATCCGCAAGAAGGCGTTGTTGTCATTGATCCTCTTCCGATCATTGACGAAATGACGGGACGTGTGATCGACTTCGACGCACCCGCTACACCCGGTGTCGTCGTTCTTATCAACAAGCCATCGACGGATGAAGAAGAAGAAACAATGCCCACGAGTTCAACTCAAAAGCCTCTCATCAAAAAGATGAAGGGGAACAAGAAACAAGATGAAGAAAGCGACTGACGCTAAACGATGGGCTTCTATGTTGGATACTTGTATCCATGGAGCTTATCGTCAGGTTGGACGAGTGGTTTGACAAAAAATTAGAAGGCTTGAGTTGTTCTCGAGATACGAGAGCATACGTTTCAGGTGTGTTGACAAAGTATAGATTTTCACGTGACGACATGTCAAGATCGTCAATAGTGCTATCGTTTGCTGATGCAAAACTGAGCGGAAAATTTGAAGAGTACCAAAAGATCGGCGATTGGGTCTTGTTTGTCAGTGCTTTTCATCCCAAATCGATCAAGGAACACAAAAAGATCATACATGACATAGGAACAATGTCATACGTTGCCTGCCACAAGATCATGATGGGAAAGTGGCCTGTGTATGAAGAACTCTCACAGAAGTTTCCTCATTTGATACGTGAAATCGCAAATGTTTTTAATGACGTTCGATCAAGCGCTAACGGTGAATAAATCAAGCTTTACAAGTTATGATTAGATCATGAGTGAAGACCTTCGACATGCTAGGTGTTTTGTGTGGATCGACGCTTCCGATTGTGATCCGCCACATGGACTTGATTTATCATCAAGCCATGACGCTGAAAAAGTCGATCTTCTTGAGAAAGAGTTTCGAAAAAACGGTTTCAATGTCGAAATGCCTGCGCTTGTCGGTTATCCACTAAACGATCGCATTCAATTGCTGAGTGGAACACATCGACATTTGGCAGCCCAACGTGCGGGCATCAAACTTCCTGTCACATTGTGGCTTCGTTCTGATATTGAAGAAACCTGGGGGACGGAGCTATGGGACAAAACTCTGGAAGACATTCCTGTTCGAACGTTGCAATCGATGGAAATTAAAGAAGGAAGCGTAAGATCTCCGTATGAAGCCGTCGATATCAAGGAATTGAATCGTCAATGAAACATGTATTTCGTGTTGGTGACATCGTTTCTTACGTCTCTAGAAGCGGAAACGGTTCAGGCGAAGGAATCTTGTGGGTGGTCAAGAAAGCATCAAAACCTGACCGCCACGGGAACGCTCTTTTGCACATTGAACCGTGCTTTACAATCACCGGTCCAAGCGTAAGGAACGGTGTCAAGACAAGTTCATATCACGTAAACCTAATGACGTCTATGAAACTTTTTGAAGAGTACACTCGTTTGGGTGAATTGGCGAAAAAATTGCTCGCTCGAGAGTGTGGCGTCGAGGACGAAACAGTGTAAGTCGATCGAGCGGTGTGGTAGATTTAAACCATGGCAACGATTGATCACACCGATAGTGGATACGTCGAAAAGATCATTTTTTCGGCACGTTACAGGATCTCTTGCGGAATGTCGGACAAAGACGTGCAAGACGAACTTGTTGCAAAGGGAGTCAGTGAAGATCAGGCGTATTTTGCCATAGCAGCAGCAAAGTTGTTGCTCAAAGACGAAGGATAGACTTCATGTCATGCAAAGTGATCCAACTCAATATTGAACGTTGGGTAAACGTTTTCGAAGAAGGTGGAGTGACGGTCTACGTTTCCACAAAAGGAAACGTCAAGTTTGACACGAAAGACAAAAACGAACTCAACTTACAACAAGTGTTTGATCTCGCATGCACTCTCGCCAGAGCGTTTGGCGATGACAACCTTGATCAGGTGACTAAATCATGAAAAACGTAACATACATTTCTGATCATGTTGGAACTTGGAACGAAAAGCTTCGACACTACGATCCCGTCAATGGCACCACACTCAGTGTATATGTCAATGACAAGACGAATGAAATCGACGTCGTTCAAACGAATGACGAAGGAGAAAGCATCACAACCCACCTGAGCGCAGCAAGCTTTGATGCTCTTTTTTCAAAGATGAGCTCGTAACAAATGGATCAAAAGATCGAAACACAAACGTGGCCGAAAAAATGTGGTTGTGGTTGTTCTTACACACAAGAACAATGGGAAACGCTAAAATACGTCGGCGTACAGCGTTCACAGTTCATCAGCATTTCAGACGTTGAGATGAGGAACTGTTCGAATTGCAACTCGACGCTTGGCATATGTGCTCCACGAATTTGCTTGTAAAGTGAAAGACACAACTAAGCGATGGTAGGATGATATCATGAGAAAAGGATATGATTCAGGCATCATCAAGAATGATGCAGGTAAAGTGGTTGCAATCAACTTGGGCTCTGATCATTGTGCAGAACATGAGTGGGGCATCAAAGAAACGCGTCACTGCCTCGGGATCGATGACACAAAAATCGGTCTTGCTAAGCGTATGATCACCAATGCGTCTGAAAGATTGGTTTGGAACGAAGGTTTCGTCAATGTGGCGGGAAAGCTTGCCAAACAGAAATTTGAAGGGTTTTGGCTTAAGAAGTATTCTTATGCAAAAGACCCTGGCGAAATCTATTTCAATCGTCAAGAGACGCTTTCCACTGCGTGGTCTGACGGAGAATTCGGTGCATTTAGCACTGACGAAGATCAGATCAAACAACTTCGTGAGATCTACGATGCGCTGACGAACAAAGACGCTGCGATTTGGCTCGGCGGCGGGGGAGTGTTTAAAAACGCCGGGCTTGTGATCGGGATCGTCAGCAAGTTGTCTGATGACGTCAAAAAATCTTGGGAAAATGCAGACCTCGAACGTGAGAAACTCTTGAAAGATGCTGCTGCGACCGGGATCGAAGAGCGCCTTCGCAAGGCAAAGCGCGAATTTCTTGCGCTTTCGCCAAGACGACACGAAACCGACGGTTCTGTCGTGTTTTGGTTGAATCCATTTGAACAAGATTCAAACAACTTCGGTTGGTACACTGTCAAAGACCTCGATGATTGGATCGTCGGGAAGGGACCGATTCCCAAGGATCGTTCGAAAAGTGGCAAAAAATGATGAGCGTAATTGACATCTTCGAAGAGCTTGAAGCGACGTCGGGAAGCAACGCAAAACGAGACATCCTCGAGCTTCACGTCAAGAACAAGCTTTTGAAAGACGCGTTCATCGCGACGTTCGATCCTTACACGGTCTATTACGTAAACAAGTTCAAGATGCCAAAGGCTAGGAAAGATCGTCTTTGTGGTGATGATGACATTGTACATAGCTTTTTGTACGATCTGTTGCCTCAGTTGTCTTCACGCGCGGTGACTGGGAATGCGGCAAAAGAACTCGTTGGGTCTCACTTTGAAGACATGACAACGATCCAACAGAAGTGGTGCCAACGCATCATCCTCAAAAACCTCCGATGTGGCGTCCAGGAATCAACGATCAACAAAGTGTGGCCAGGTTCGATCACTAGCTTTGCGGTCGCGCTAGCGTGCACCGTGAAGAGCGAATTCTCTCGTGGCGAAGGCATCAAGATCCTCGATAAGATCGAATACCCCGTCAGGGTCGAACCAAAGCTCGACGGACTTCGTTGCATCGCTATCAAGAAAAACGGCGAAGTGACGTTCTTTACCCGGAACGGTAGCATCCTCGAAACGCTCCCACGCATCAAGGCCGCGCTTGAAAAAGCAGATTATGACAACATCGTTCTAGACGGCGAAGCAATGGGAAATGATTGGTCGCAAAGCGCGTCTGTTCTCATGTCTTCAAAGACAAAAAAAGACGATAGCGACATTTTTTACAACGTCTTTGATGCATTGCTGCTTGAACACTGGGTTGCTCAAGAAAATCCCATCGACGATCCGTACGCGGCCCGGGTTGTTCGTGCGAAACAAGTCGTTGCATCTGTCAAGAACCCATGCGTGAAGCAAGTCCCACACATCACGGCGAAAAATGAAAATGAGCTCAAGGAGTTCTTTGCCAAGTGCATGAACGAAGGATACGAGGGTGTGATGCTCAAGACGATGAACACGCCGTACGAGTGGGATCGTAGCAAGAACATCCTCAAGCTCAAACCAGTGACCGATTACACTGGAATCGTCGTGAGTCACTACGAAGGCAGGCGTGGAACCAAACGTGAAGGCATGTTTGGAGGATTTGATGTGATGCTCGAGAACGGCATCATCACCCGGGTTGGTGGCGGTTTCAACGATGCCCTACGGGCCGA
>VFSW01000755.1_pt1 | contig 48034 bp, 50 predicted proteins | sample 5358111 | NCBI WGS metagenome assembly VFSW01 (sample SAMN11554181, study PRJNA540505) | mine drainage metagenome | isolation source: sediment from site ElyBrook_90M | place: USA: Ely Copper Mine, Vershire, VT | collected 2017 | reverse complement strand
CATAGTTCAGTTCTACACATAGGTCTCGTAATGTTGATCTCAACATTACGAGACTTTGCTGCCCTTGGTGAATGTCCGCTATCCGGCAATCAATTTAGTGGGTCTGATTTCTCCAACGACCCATTCCATTCAGCCCGTCTTGCTAACTCGTAGCCGCAAAGATGCCACTTTTGAAGCACAAATTTTGGCACATAGTTCAATATCAACTAAATTCCAAATATGCCTGTATAGTGTTGCCGTTTGCCATGATTTGTAACATTCCTATTGAAATCATCTCTTGGTTTATTGGCGCGCAAGACGCCAGACCCCAGAAGCTATTTTTATAACGGCTTATAATCATGTAATTAAATTAGCAAATAAGGCAATGTTATGACTGAGAATCAACTTCCAACCCTTCCCAAGTGTCCTGCTCAGATCGAGGGTCTGGACATGGTACTCAAGGGTGGCCTACCAATGGGGCGCACCACGCTGATCATCGGTGGTCCCGGCAGCGGCAAGAGTCTGTTCGGACTTGAGTTCCTCTACCGCGCTGCGCTCGATGGCGAGCCGGGGATTTTCATTTCCTTCGAAGAGCGCGCCGCTGATCTGCGTACCAACACGAGTACCCTCGGTTGGGATCTGGTGCCGCTGGAGCAAAATGGCAAGCTGTTTCTGTTCGAGGCGCGCATTGATCCGAAAGCCATTGTTACCGGCGAATTCGGCATTCAATCCTTTCTCGCCATCCTCAACCACAAGATCAAGGCGATGGGTGTCAAGCGCGTGGCCATTGATGCCATTGATGTGCTGGTGCGCCTGATCAACGATGAACGCCGCGAGCAAAACGAACTGTTGGCGCTGCATCAGTGGCTATCGGAGCAAAAGGTGACTGCGTTGTTGACGGTCAAGGCACCGCGTGATGCGGATCATGCGCGGCATTATGAGTTCCTCGACTATATGGCCGATTGCGTCATCCATCTCGACAACCGCATGCTCGGCCAGTTGAGCACCCGCCGCCTGCGCGTCGTCAAATATCGCGGCTCCGGTTTCGGCTCGAACGAATACCCGTTTGTGATTGAACCGCCCGGCATTACCTTACTGCCGATCTCGGACATCGGTTTGTCACATCAGGCGCTGGGGGAGCGAATTTCGACCGGACTGACGGAACTCGACGAACTTATCGGCGGCGGCTTCCGGCGCGCATCCAGCGTGCTGATCACGGGTTCCACCGGCACCGGCAAGACCACGCTGTGCAGCGCATTCACGCATGCGGCTTGCACGGGTGGCGAAAAAGTTTTGTGCCTTAATTTCGAGGAGTCGGAGGCGGCGCTGGTGTCGGCGATGCTCAGTTCCGGCACCGATCTGAATCCGGCGATAGCCAATGGCTCGCTGCGCCTGATGACAGCCATGCCGGAAGCGATGGGCGCGGAGCAACATTTGGTGCGCGCCCTCAACGCCATCAAGCAAATGCAGCCCAGTTGCGTCGTGCTTGAATCGACCTCCGCCTGCAAGCGTATGGGTACCGAGCAGGCCGCCTTCGAATACATGATGCGCATGATCAATACCTGCAAGGAATTGGGTATCATCATCCTCATCACCAACCAGACCATCGGTCTCAGCAACTTGGACGAAATCAGCGGCGCCGGTATCTCGTCCCTCATTGACTCGGTCATTAAGATGCAATTGGTCGCGGACGCTGGCGTCATGCAGCGCAAGTTGCTGGTGGTGAAGTCGCGCGGCTCGGTGCATTCACATCGCTATCACGACTTTCAAATCTCCGATCGGGGAATCACTATCCTGAAAGAGGAGGTCTGACATGAGCGCAGACGAATACCGTTTTCGGCTGTTTATCGCGGGCAACGAACCCAATTCGCTCCTTGCCGAGCAAAACTTGCGCGCACTGTGCGCAGCCTATCTGCCTGAGCGCCACCACATTGAGATCATTGATGTGCTTCAGGATTTCGAGGCGGCACTGCAAGCCATGATCATGGTTGCACCAGCGGTGATGATGGTTGCTCCGTACCCTGTTACCCTGTTTGGCGCACTGACCGACACGGCAAAAATTCTTGCCGCACTTGGCCTCAAAGAGGCGAACCCTCATGACTGAACCGACATACGCCGAGTTGAAAGAACGCCTCGAAAGGGCGGAGGGTATTCTGCGCTCACTGGAACATGGGGAGGCCGATGCCGTACTGAGCAGAGACGGCCCCGGTTTGGTGCGTTCAAAGGGTGCGGTTTCAAAGGAACAGATGTTGATGGCAGAGTTGAGCGAGAGCAAGGAGCATTATCACACACTGTTCAACTCAATTGATGAAGGCTTTTGCCTTATCGAGATGATTTATGACGAGCACGAAAACCCGATGGACTGGCGCTTTCTGGAAACGAATCCTGCTTTCGAGAAACAGACCGGATTACGAGATGGCGTGGGAAAACGGATGCGCGAACTGGCCCCGGATCATGAAGCGCATTGGTTTGAAACTTATGGCAAAGTCGCCCAGACAGGCGAACCGATCCGCTTTCAAAACGAGGCCAAAGAGTTGGGTGGCCGCTGGTTCGATCTCTACGCCTTCCGGATCGGCGAATCCGGCAGCTACAAGGTTGCCATCCTTTTCAGAGATATCACCGAAAGCAAGGCGGCGGAAAGAGCGGCCCAACTCGCATCGCAATACGCCCGTTCGCTGATCGAGGCCTCGCTCGATCCGCTTGTCACCATCAATGCGGAAGGCAAGATCACAGACGTGAATGAAGCTTCCGTGCAGGCGACCGGCGTACCACGCGAACAACTGATTGGCACTGATTTCTCCAATTACTTCACTGATCCGGCCAAGGCGCGCGAAGGCTATTTGACAGTTTTTTCCGACGGCTTTGTACGCGATTATCCGCTCGCCATCCATCATGTGAGTGGCCGCATTATTGACGTACTTTACAATGCCTCCGTCTACAAGGATGACAAAGGCAACGTCGTGGGTGTCTTCGCCGCTGCGCGTGACGTGACACATCAGAAACTGCTCGACCAGCAGTTGTGGGAAAAGAACACTGAACTTGAGAGCGCCAGGATTACAGCAGAAAAAGCCAATCTCGCCAAATCGGATTTTCTTTCTCAGATGAGCCACGAGCTGCGCACGCCTCTGAATGCCATCCTCGGTTTCGCTTAGTTACTGGAAACTGGCGCACCGTCGCCAACAGCATCCCAGATGACAAGGCTGAACCAGATTCTTAAAGCAGGATGGTATTTGCTGAATCTGATCAATGAGATTCTCGATCTTGCTTTGATCGAATCGTGCAAGTCGTCGATTTCGCTGGAACCGGTATCGCTGTCCCGTGTCTTGCTTGAATGTCAGGCCATGTTTGAGCCGCAGGCAAAAAACGCCGGCATTCATCTTCATTTTCATATGTTCGACAGCACCTGGTTTGTCCTTGCCGATCACACCAAGTTAAAGCAGGTTATAACCAATCTGCTTTCCAATGCGATCAAATACAATAGAGAACAGGGATCGGTCGAGGTGAAGTGTTCAGAGACTACTCCCGGACGCCTGCGCATCAGCATCAAAGACAGCGGTGCGGGATTGTCTGTGGAAAAGCTGGCGCAATTGTTCCAGCCGTTCAACCGACTTGGTCAAGAGACCGGTATTAAGGGAGGAACAGGCATCGGCCTGGCGGTCAGCAAGAAATTGATTGACGTGATGGGCGGCACTGTCGGTGTGGAAAGCACCGTTGGAGCAGGCTGTGAATTCTGGATTGAACTGGATCGGGAGGTTGCATCACAGCCTGCTGCTACAAGCAGGTTGCCCGAAGAATTTGCATCGCATAAGGAGGATGCGGTTGGCTATACCCTGCTCTACGTGGAAGATAATTCGGCCAACCTGATGCTGGTCGAGCAAATAATTGAGGATCGCCCTCACATTCGCATGTTAAGTGCATGCGATGGAACACGGGGCGTCAAACTTGCTCAAGAGCAACTACCGGATGTTATTCTGATGGACATCAATCTGCCTGGCATCAGCGGGATAGAAGCGATGATTCTCCTGCGAAAAGACCCGGCAACGAAGCACATTCCGATTATCGCCCTCAGTGCTAATGCCATGCCGCGCGACATCGAGCAGGGACTGGAAGCCGGATTCTTCCGCTATCTCACCAAGCCTATCAAGATCAATGAATTTATGGGAGCGCTGGATGCAGCGATGGAAGCAGTGGGAAAGAAATAACCGTCAGCGTGAATGCAGCAGGCGTTGCACTCCTGTTTTATAGAAACTTGGAGTACGGTTCAGACTCGTTTGCGGGGCTTCATGGCATCAAGATTCGATGCTCCAAAGCAGGCAACGCAACTGGCTGGTTATGGCATTATTGCTGGTCACGAGCGACGGCTTTCTTACTTGGAATTCTACACCTCGACGGACAGCAATTGGCACAGAGCAGTCCATCGCGTTGCATTATTGCACGCCGCAAAGCCGTCCTTCAAGCCAGCGTCCTCTGTTCGCTCAGTCCGCTCGACGGGTTAAGCGCCGGAACTTTAACCTGACCAGAAGTTCACATTCTTGTCCAGAAACTCCTGCCACGGCATGTAGTGTGAGCCATCGCAAGAGAAGGTGAGGCCTATCATGCCGTTGAAGATATTGAGCAAGCCGGAGCGCAAATAAATTGTCTCGTCCATAAAACGCAGGTCGCGAAAGCAATGCAGTATCCTGATAACGGCTTCTGCCGGGATCGCGGCTTCGGCGGGGTAGTCTACTCTCGGATAGGCCAGGCAGAGGTCGGGATTGCCGAGTTCGTTGATACCATGAAGGCGGAAGCGATAGGGGTCGTTCATTTGCCAGAAGGTGGCGCGTGAGCTGGAGAAATGCAGCTTGGCGTGAAACACGCCGTGTATGGTGATCAGTTCGTTGATGATATGCAGCACGGTATCCATTTGCTGATCCATCGGGCTATCAGCTCGTTCCTGATGAAACAGCCCGGCACGGATCACGGGATCGCCCTTGAGCTGCATCCATTGTCCGGGCTGCTGGTACAGGGCCTGGGTGGCGGGAAGTTCACGCAGGTCAAAGTCAGCACCCAGATAGCCCAGCAGCTCTCCCTTGTCCCCATGAATCAACTGCACGGCAGTGAGCGAAGGTCGCCGGGCGTTCTGGCTGATATAGGCATCCGAAAGGGACAAATGGCTGCCGGTCAGTGCCTCCACCATATAAGGACGGTGGCTGCGGTCACGGCCATAGTGCGCCTCCATTAACCCGGCACGGGATGCGTTGGAGGTGATTTGGTGCGCTTTGGCATCCAGCAAATAGAGGTATTTACAGTAAGGCAATTCCGCCAGGCCTGCGATGAGCCTGGCTTCAAGCGCCTCACGCTGCGGCCATACCTGCTTGCAGTCTTGCGCAATATGGGTTAACGAGGCGGAAAGCCAGTCTTTGAGTATATTGCGCTGGCGGTCTATGGATTCTTGCAGATTGGCATTCATCGTGGGCGGGACTGTTTAAATAAGTAAGGTAACCGGTCGTTGAATTTAGTGGCATGAAGTTCCGTTGACGGCTGCAGATTCAACTGCCCTTCGCTTTGCATTATTACACGCCGCAAAGCCGTTATTCAATCGCTTGACAATTTTGATACGAAAATGCAATTGCTGTTGGGTGAAGCTAATTGGCAGAGAATATTTCCCATCTTGCACCGGAGGCATCGACGAGTAGCGCATTGGCCTTTGTGTCCCAATCGCCCAGCACCCAGCGCTCGCAAAGATGCCCGTCAACGATGTGCTCGTGGCGCTTGGGCCTGTGTGTGTGGCCGTGTATCAGGCGTGGATAGCCATGCTGACGCAACAGATTGGCGACGGCATCGTTATTCACGTCCATGATGTCGCTGGCTTTGTGCTGCTTTTCCATATCGCTGCGCTTGCGCAATTCTTCGATGTAAGCCTTGCGTGCCGCAAGGGGTCTTGCAAGAAATTCATTCTGGAATTCGGCGGAGCGGACGTGTTTTCGGAATTGCTGGTACTCAATGTCGTCGGTGCACAGAAGGTCGCCATGCGTGAGCAGCGTCGGCGTGCCATACAAATCAGTCAGCACAGGGTCGGCCAGCAGCTCTGCGTTGCAAACCTCGGCCAGTTTTTCGCCCATCAGCAGGTCGCGGTTGCCGTGCATCAGATAGATGCGCGTGTCGGACAAGCTGCGTAGCGCATGGATCACCTGCTGGTGAAATGGGTCATGAAGATCATCGTCGCCTGCCCAGTATTCAAACAGGTCGCCCAGGATATACAAGGCTTCCGCCTTGGGTGCTGTCGTTGCGATGAAACGCTGGAAGGCGGCCATCGTGTGCGGATGGTCCGAGCTTAAATGCAGGTCGGAGATAAACAGGGAATGCGGGATCGAGGATTGTGGATTCAGGATTGGGGATTGGGGATCGAGGATTGAGGGTTGAGGCGCAATCACTGCATCGCTTTTAACTCGATCCTCATTCCTCACTCCTCGATCCTTATTTGACGACTTCAGCTTTGGTGATGATCACATCTTCGCGCGGTACGTCCTGGCTGCCGGTCTTGACCTTCTTGATGGCGTCCACGACATCCATGCCTGCGATCACTTTGCCGAATACGCAGTAGCCATATCCCTGCGAGTTGGGCGCGGTGTAATTGAGAAAATCGTTGTCTTTTACATTGATGAAGAACTGCGCGGTGGCTGACTGCGGGTCGCTGGTGCGCGCCATCGCAACGGTGTATTTGTCGTTCTTCAATCCATTGGCCGCCTCATTTTCAATCGGTGCGTTGGTCTTTTTCTGTTTCATGCCGGGCTCGAAGCCGCCGCCCTGTATCATGAAGCCGTCTATCACGCGGTGGAACAGGGTGTTGTCATAAAAACCGGAATTCACATATTCGAGAAAATTCTTGACGGTGACGGGCGCTTTCTCGGCATCCAGTTGCAGGGTGATGTCGCCGAAGTTTGTGTAAAGTTTAACCATGATTTTTTTGCCTTGAGTTGAAGAATAAGAGGGCTGCATCGCAAAACACAGCATCACTGCGAACAGCATTGTAAAGAATTTTTTCATCCTGCACCTTCATAGAGAATTTGCCAGCGATTGTCCTTCTTGATCCAGTATTGACGCTTTTTCATGTGGTTCGACAGGTTGTTGCTACTGTAGTCCTGATCGAAATCAACCACCACCATGTTGGGTTGATCCGGATAGGTGAACAGGCTGAGTTCACCAAGCTTGACCTTGATCCAGGATTTTCCGGCATTGACGCTTTGCTTCTGGCGAGACCATGTTGCGAAGTTGGCATCCTCGCTGGCAAAATTGCGCGAATAATGTTGCAGATAGGCATTGGTGTCAAGGCTGGCCCAATCGCGGCGCCACAGCTCTATTTCATGCAGCAGGCTGGCGCGATCTGCGTCGTCCTGTTTGCTGTCCCATGCGATCTTGTTGGTGATGATGACGGGCGTGATGCCGACCTGCAGGTAAGGCGCCAGTTTGTTCAAGTCGTCATTGTTGAGGACCACGCAGCCGTTGCTGGCGCGCGGAGGGCGACTGTAGGTATTGCTGGGTGTGCCGTGCAGCCAGATGCCGCTGCCTGTGCGCCCGTTTCTTTTGTCCCATTCGTTAGGATAGCTGAGCGGAAACGCGCCGCTGCCATAAATGTCGGACAGCTGCTTTTTCGGTAGGCTGGCACGAATGAAGTACACGCCTATCGGTGTGCGCTGGTCGCCGGAGGAAACCTTTTCGGTGCCGAGCTTGCCTATCGTGACATAGAAATCCGTCACATAGCGGGGTTCGCCGTTGACGTTTTCATACACATACATGGTCGAGCGGCTGGTGTCCACGACCAGTGCGTACTTCTGTTGTTCGTTGAGTTGCCAGAGGTAACGCGGAGTGTATTGCGTCTGGGGTTGTGCCTGGGCACGCTGCAGGCGCACGCGGGCTTCATCGCGCAGATCCTGTATCTTGTCGCCGGATGCGTGGGAGGCGCTGCCAAAACTGGAGATGGCGCCCGCCTTGGCCATCAGCAAATCGCCCCTGACCAGTTGCGCCAGTTTGTAGTTCGGGTTGACGCGAAGCAGGCTGTCCACTTCGTTCATCGCGATATCCAGGTGGTCGTTGTGGATGTCCAGCAGGCTTTTTGCCAACTTTACTTCAGTCGCGCGCGAGTTGTCGGGCGCGGCGTGCGCCATCCCGACGAAGAAACTGAACAATGTAAGCGTTAATATACGCATTAATCGGCGCGCTCTTCCTGTATGAGCCAGCGGTTGGCGGACTTGACCAACAGCAGGGTTTTGCTGCCCGCAGCCTTGAAGTTGCTGGCACGATAATTCTGGTGAAACTTCACAGTTGCGTGAGTGCTGTCGGTGAATTGAACTTTCATATGGCTCAGACTGACTTCGATGGTCTTGGGTTTGCTGATGCGGTCCCTGCGTGTCTCAGCCCAGTCCGAGCGGCTTTCGCCATTCGGTGTCTTGAAGTCGCTTGCATAATACGACAGGTATTTTTTTACGTTCTTGGATGACCAGGCGTCAGCCCAGGCATCGACGGTTTCTTGTACAGCCTTGTCTGCCGGCGCTTCTGTCTTCTCGGCAGCCTTTACCGGAGGGGCCGCTTTGGCCGTTGCGACAGTTTTGCTTGTCGTCACAGCAGGTTCTTTGCTTGTTGTGATCGCAGGTGCCTTGCTTGTCGTTACGACGGGTTCTTTGCCTGTTGCCACGACAGCAACCGGTTTGGGCGCCTCAATGGTCGTGATCGGCTTGCTTGCGACGACAGGACTACGCTGAGCGGCTGACGGGGCACGCGGTTTTTCGGAGAACAGATCCTGGATCATCGCCAGTTTGGTTTGCGTCGTGGTGTTGCTGCTGTCCAGTTGCAAGGCGCGGTTGTAAGCCTGGCTGGCCATCTTTGCATAGATGTCGCCCAGGTTTTCATGCGCGGTCGCATAGCTCGGATGCGTGCGTATCGCCATTTCCAGTGCCGATCTTGCCTTGTCGTACTGACCCTGGCTGGCATAAAGCACGGCGAGGTTGTTGTAAGGTTCGGGCAGTTCCGGATAATCTTGCGTCAAGTCCGCAAAAATCTTGATCGCATCGGCGGTCTTGTTTTGTTCAGTCAGTATCAGACCCTTGAGAAAGCGCCCCTGCGCATCCTTGGGTTTTCCTGCAAGATAGCTGTTCACTTTGCCCAACGCCTGGCTTTGCTGCCCTTGTTTGAATAGCTGTGTGGCATCCTGCAGTTCATCAGCTCCTGCGCCAGCGCTTAACATCAGGGTGCCTATCAGCATTGCGGCGGGAAGATTAAAGCGGGCAGTATTGAAGCGATTCAATATATTCATCGGTAATTCATATCCTGTGAGGTGTGACATGGTGCACGTCAATAAAGCTAGTCGCGGATTCTACCAAATAACGGGCATGTTTTCACATAGTTAATGCACATTGCCCATTCGGATGGGAATCGCGCGTGCTTTTTCGGGTAAAATCTGCCGAGAACCTTTCGTCAACCCGATACAAGAAAGCCCCGCATGAGCACGGTGAGTCCTCCGGCATCAAATTTTATTCGCACCATCATCGACGCGGATCTGGCCTCAGGCCGGCACAGCAGCATCGTCACGCGCTTTCCGCCAGAGCCCAACGGTTATCTGCATGTGGGTCATGCGAAATCCATCTGTCTTAATTTCGGACTGGCAGAAGATTATCACGGCAAGTGCAACCTGCGCTTCGACGACACCAACCCTGAGAAGGAAAGTTTCGAATATGCCGAGGCTATTCAGGACGACGTGCGCTGGCTGGGCTTTCAGTGGGATGGCGAGGTCAGATGGGCTTCGGATTATTTCGAACAGCTCTACAGCTTTGCCGTCGAACTGATCAACAAGGGGCTGGCTTATGTGGAAGATCTTTCCGCCGATGAGATGCGCGAATACCGCGGCACGCTGACCCGGCCCGGCAAAAACAGCCCATATCGCGATCGCACGGTTGCGGAAAATCTGGATCTGTTCGCGCGCATGAGAGGCGGCGAGTTCGGCGATGGCGCCAAGGTGCTGCGCGCAAAAATCGATATGGCCTCAAGCAACATCAACATGCGCGACCCTGCGATTTACCGCATACGCCGCGCCCACCACATCCGCACGGGCGATGCATGGTGCATCTATCCGATGTACGATTACACGCATTGCATATCCGATGCACTCGAAGGCATCACGCATTCCATCTGCACGCTGGAATTCGAGGATCACCGTCCGCTGTACGACTGGGTGCTGGACAACATCACTATTCCGTGTCACCCTCGCCAGTACGAGTTTTCACGCCTCGAATTGCATTACACCATCACCAGCAAGCGCAAGCTGTTGCAGCTGGTGAACGAAAAACATGTGAGCGGCTGGGACGATCCGCGCATGCCCACCATACAAGGCATGCGCAGAAGAGGTTACACGGCAGCGGGCCTGCGCGAATTCGCCAAACGAATTGGAGTTTCGAAAAGTGAAAACAGCGTGGACATGGCGATCATGGAAGGCGCGATACGCGAAGACCTTGAGCTGCGCGCACCGCGCGTGATGGCGATCATCAATCCGCTGAAAGTCACCATTACCAATTTTGATGGAGCGCAGACGCGCGAGGCAGACTTCCATCCGAATATGCCCGAATTGGGCAAGCGCGTCGTGCCATTTGGTCGCGAGCTCTTCATCGAGGCTGACGATTTTGCCGAAGTGCCGCCGGCAGGCTGGAAGCGACTCACGACGGGCGGCGAGATTCGTCTGCGCCACAGTTATGTGATGCGCTGCGACGAGGCGATCAAGGATGCGAATGGTCATGTGATCGAACTCTTGTGCAGCATCGATCATGCGACGCTGGGCAAGAATCCCGAAGGGCGTAAGGTCAAGGGCGTGATCCACTTCCTGTCGTGCGAGCATGCGCTGCCGGCCGAGATACGTTTGTATGATCGTCTGTTTACGGTTGCAGCGCCTGATGCGGACAAGGAAGTCGATTTTTGCCGCTACCTTAATCCCGATTCGTTAAAGACAGTGCAGGGCTGGGTGGAAGCCTCTGTGCAGGATGCAGCACCGGAGACGCATTACCAGTTCGAACGGCTGGGCTATTTCTGCACCGACCGCCGCGAGCATCAGCCTGTGACTCGTCTGGTATTCAACCGCACGGTGACGCTGAAAGATTCATGGACGAAAGAGCAGTCATGAGCGAAGTAGTGTCTGATGAAGTGAAAATGAAGTCGTTGAAGAGCCTGACTCAGGTGGTGTATGTGCTGTATGCGCTGTCTTACTTCACGGGGATTACTGCGATCATCGGCATCATCATCAACTACGTAAAAAAGGAAGATGTCGCCGGTACCTGGCTGGAGAGCCATTTTCGCTGGCAGATACGCACTTTCTGGTTCGGAATGCTGTGGGCGATAATCGGTGCGGCAACGTTCTTTATCCTGATCGGCATGGCGATCCTGTTCGCCAACTTTGTCTGGATCATCTATCGCATCGTCAAAGGCTGGCTCAATCTGAACGACAATAAACCTATGACTTTTTGATTTTAAAAATGCTAAAAATTTACAACACGCTGACCCGCGACAAGCAACAATTCATCCCCATCGTCCCCAACACCGTGCGCATGTATGTGTGCGGCATGACGGTGTACGACTATTGCCATCTGGGCCATGCGCGCGTGATGGTGGTGTTCGACATGGCGTACCGCTGGCTCAAAGCTTCCGGCTACGATATAACTTATGTGCGCAACATCACCGACATCGACGACAAGATCATCAGGCGCGCTCAGGAAAACAACGAGTCCATCCACAAGCTCACGCAAAGATTTATCGACGCGATGCACGAGGATGCAGATGCTTTGGGTGTTGCGCGTCCGGATCATGAGCCGCGCGCGACGCAATATGTGCCTGAGATGCTTGAGATCATCGAGCGTCTGGAAAAAAATGGCCTGGCATACAAGGCGGATGACGGAGACGTGAATTTCGCGGTGCGCAAGTTCGAAGGTTACGGCAAGCTGTCGGGAAAATCGCTGGAAGACTTGCGCGCGGGCGAGCGCGTCGAGGTTCTTGATAGCAAGCATGATCCGCTCGACTTCGTGTTGTGGAAACATGCAAGGGATGATGAAGCGGCAGAGGTGAAGTGGGATTCAAAGTGGGGTCAGGGTCGCCCGGGCTGGCATATCGAATGCTCGGCGATGGCCTCAAAATTGTTGGGCGAGCATTTCGATATCCACGGCGGCGGTGCAGATTTGCAGTTCCCGCATCACGAAAACGAGATCGCGCAGAGCGAGGGCGCAAACCAGTGCCAGTTCGTGAACTACTGGATGCACAACGGTTTTGTGCGCGTGGACAACGAGAAGATGTCCAAGAGTTTGGGCAACTTTTTTACGATACGCGAAGTGCTCAAACAGTACGACCCGGAAGTCGTGCGATTTTTTATTCTGCGCGCGCATTACCGCAGCCCGCTGAATTATTCAGACGCGCATCTGGATGATGCGAAGGGCGCACTCTCCAGACTTTATACGGCACTTAAGTCCGTTCGTCCTGAGCCCTTCGACCACGTTCGCCCTGAGCTTGTCGAAGGGTCAAACGTGGCTCTGGACAGGCCTGTCGAAGGAGAACGGCTCGACTGGACTGAGCCTTATGCTGCGCGTTTCAAGGCCGCGATGGACGACGATTTCAATACACCCGAGGCGATTGCGGTGCTGTTCGATCTTGCAAATGAAGTGAATCGTACTCAGTCGATAGAGGCGGCAATGCAATTAAGAAAACTGGCTGGCGTGCTGGGATTTTTGCAGCGCAATGCGAATGAGTTTCTGCAAGGCGGCACATCAGACGATGCGATGATCGCGGTGCAGATACTCGCGAGAAATACAGCGAAGCAGGAAAAAAATTACGCCGAGGCCGACCGCATACGCAAGGAGTTGCTGGCTGCAGGAATTGTTCTTGAAGACAGCGCGGCCGGCACCAACTGGCGCCGGCTTTGATCACAGCGCCTTGCAGATCGTTACCTGTGTCGTGCCGGTATCGGTATAGCTGCCACTCATCGCGGAGGTTTGTATCGGATCGGGTGTTGCAGTGAATTGCGCACGTATGCTGCCCGTGTTGGGTATGCCATCATCGAGCTGCCTGTCGACTGCCGCAGCTACCCTGTCCGAGAGTCCGGAAGAGCAGATCATAAAGCCTGTAAATCCTGTGCCTGCACCAGCACTTTGCAGTACTTCACCAGGAGGGCTCGCGCCGTTCCCCGTCTGTACACCGAGCATGCCGCCGGCTGAATTGAGCGGCTGCATGCTCGACGCTGCGGAGCCTGTCACGAGTCCGGCGGCCCTCAAATGCATCCAGAAATATTGGGATTCGGCAGAAGCAGAACCTGTGGCATTGTATGTGCCTGTAATGGTGCCGTCGCTGTTTCCGCTTGCGCCAGCCGGCAACACAGTCACAGGCCAGCGCGCGTTTGCCTGACTGTCATCGCCGGGCAGCGCCTTGTAGCGGTCAAGATAGGCGTAATACGCCGCGGTGACGCCGGAAAGATCGTTGACCGCGGCCTTGATTCTGCCCTGCGTGATCATCTCCTGCCCCTTGAACACGCCGCCCAGCAGCAAACCGATGATCACCAGCACAATCGCAATCTCAACCAGCGTAAAGCCGGATAGATGATTGCATGTCCGCTGTTGATGATCCACGACTAAATTTTCATGCAGAGTGTGTGCAGCTCATCCGTGGAAGCGGGCACAGCAGCACCCGTTCCATAGACCAGAGATGTGGCGGCGGCCGTCGCATTGTTGGGTGTGGTGCTTGCGGCACCCGTCCTAACATTGCCTGTATTGCTGTTGCCGTCGTCTATCATCAAATCAACCACCTGGGCGATTTTCCAGGGAATGCTGCCGGCGCAGACGACGGGGCCTGTCATGCCATACACGGCAGTCGTCGTTCCATCCTGAACGCCCAGCAGTCCGCCCATTGCATTGGTGCCTGCGGGCGCTGTGGTGCTGGTGACCGTGCCGGTCAGAAATCCTGCCATGCGCGCGTGTTGCCAGAATGCCTGGCTTTCGGTGGTGACGGTCGCGTTGTTGTCCGTATAGGCGCCGCTGATGACACCATCTCCGTTGCCATTGTAGGCGGTCTGCCCCAAGTGATTTGTGGCAGCGCTGTCGTCGCCGGGTATCGCCTTGTAACGGTCCTGATAGGAATAATAGGCGGCTGACACGCCTTTGAGATCATTGATGACGTTCTTCGCTTTGGCGTTTTGTATCATTTCCTGGCCCTTGAACACGGCAGCCAACAGCAGGCCGATGATCACCAGCACGATGGCCAGTTCCACCAGCGTAAAACCGGATAGGTGACTCTTGCGATATGTCCACATGCTGTTCCCCTTTTTATTGAATGAACGTCAGGGTATGGACTGTAAGGCATGGGGTGAAGTAAAAATTTTTTACACTGGACGGTTTATTGCGTTCGATCCGGATGAATGCCGTATTTTTTCAGGTAGTAATAAAGGTTTTCCCGAACCATACCCAGTCTGCGTGCGGCTTCTGAAACATTGCCGTTGGTGTGGGCCAGCGTGTGACGGACTATCTGTTCTTCGAGCGCATCGGCGCATTCCTTCGGCCCGTCGGCAAGCCTGACGGTGATGTGCAAGCGTGTTTCTCCGGATGCGGACAGGGATGTCTCGTGGTGCAAAAAAAGCGCAGCGCGTTTGATGGCAGCCTTGATATCGGAGATCGAAGCGGGCTTGCTCAAGAAATCGAACGCACCCCGGCGCACTGCTTCGAACGCTGCCGATTCTTCGTCCTGTCCTGTGATCACAATGATTTTGCTGCGCGGTTCGCTGGCCAGCAGTGAGTCGATCAGAAAAAGACCTTCGCTGATGCAGTTGGCCGCGGGCGGCAAGCCCATGTCAACCAGTGCCAGCATGGGTTGAGGCATAATAGCCAGCGCGTCTTTCCGGTTGTGCGCAGAGCATACACGATATCCTTCAGTCTGCATGACGCTGGAGAGATGGCTATTGATGTCTTCGTCGTCCTCGACGATGAGTAGTCGGGTCATGGCAGTCTGCCTGCCTGAACCAGGCGATTGAACAGAATATATTGCGAGAGCCAGATGATCTGATCGTCGAAGTATCCACCTGCCGCACCTGTTGGTGCAGGGGTGCGACTGACGAAATTGACCGTGATGTCGGTATTCGCCATTTCGTTGGTATTGGGTGTGGCAGGATTGGCATTGCCCGCCGCATTGATCGCGCCCATGCCGTTTTTGCCGTGCGAGACAATCACGGCGGGAACATTTAACGCGATGCCGTTGCCACCCGATGCTGCATCCAGCACATTGATGTCTCCCGAGTAAGTCAGCTGAAGTCCCGTGTTGCTGTTGGAAAAATTGTGGCTTACCCGATAGCGCAGGCGGTTGGCCCACGCGTCTGTCTGTGGCACAAGTCCCAGCGTGACCCAGGGCAGACTGCCTTCCTGGGTGTCGCATGCGCCCGTCGCGGCGTTGCGGTCTTCACGGCCATCGTTTGCCGTATTGCCTGAGGATACGGCGGTGCCTGGCATGGCGTCAGGACAGGGCAAATATGGATGCGTATCGCCGCTGGCGACATGCGATAACGCATAGCCTATCAGCATCTCTCGGGCATCACTGAGTCTGTTGTCGGTATCTTCGATATGCCGCTGTTCCATCTCGGTTGAAAGCAGCGCCAGTCCAGTGGCAAGCAGCAGTGCGATGATGATGAGCACGATCGCCATTTCGATCAGGGTAAATCCGTTTTTGAATTGAGTCATCATGGTTAATCAGGGGCATGCAGGGGTTAACGCAGGATTGCCTTTGACGACGGAGAGGTCCTGCCTGATGCAATACAGGATGTCGTTGAATGTGCTGCCTGCGGTACTGATCTGGTAATTCTCAACGCCAGCAGAAGGCCCTGCGATGTTGAGTGCATTGTTGCCCTCGAGATAATTCGAGGCGATGCCGCGTTGTGGATCGGTCACGTTGCTTGCGCGGATTTGACCAGACAATTTCTGATTCGCGAAGATGACGACCGCGGCATATTTTCCCGCGTTGTTGACGGAGAGGCAATTGCCGCAGGGTAGGGTGGGATTGTTGCCAGGCTGATAGGTCTGAGCTATGGCATAGAACAGGTGATCCTTCCAGTTGTTCCACCAGGGATAATAAAGATTCGCCCAATCGGCAGCGTTCGGGCAGTTGTTGATGCACACGCCAGCATTGCAAGTGCCGTTTGTCAGCAGAAAATCATTGGCAATGGTATTTCCGGTGCTGGTGCGCGAATTGTTTACCTTGTAAGGCACGCGTCCGGCGAACAGGTTGACCGAGTCATCGTAGTTTACGTTGTCGGCATAGTTACTTAGGGCAAGTGGTGCGGGCCAGGGCAGACTCATATTTGTCAGATCCGCAACGCCGTTGATTTTGTTTTTGGTGCCAAAGCTGGCGATGCACTCAGCTGTTTTCAGGGTCATCGCATCGAGTGTGGCAAGAAAATTATTGCGTTTCTGCAATGCATTCCATATATCCTGTTTGGTGATGAAAATCATATGGTCACCTGTTCTTCCATCCCCCATCCTGAACTGGGTTGTTGCATTGGCAGTGCCTGAAACAACTGCGTTGTTGAATATACCTGTCGCATCGAGATAGTTGCTCGCGATGTAATTGCCGCCGCATATGGGCGCTGCCGAGCCTGAACGATTCTGACTGGAGGACGCCATGCCGGGTGAGAAGATAACAGCCACTGCCTGATTATCTGAGGGCGTGAGCAGGGTCGCCCCATCGGCGGCGTACACTTTTAAAAGGCCATTCGTGTCCCAGTTCATCAGGCCGGTCTTGGGGTTGTTTTTGTAGTTTCCGGAAACCGCATACCAGAGGCATTCGCCGTCGCCGCCGCGCAACGCGCCAAGGTCAAGCGTACGCCACGGCAGTCGCCCGAGCTGGCTGACGTCCTGGCTGCCGCAGGTGGGCTCTGCGCTGCCCTCGGGATTGCCGCCGGCCTGATCCGGACAAGGCAAATAGCCGTGCACCTGAGCTGCGTGAGTGTCGCCATAAGTGATGGCGTATCCGATCAGCGCCTCCTTTGCCTGTGCCAGTGCCGCTGTAGTGATTTGATCGCGTGAGATCTGGCTGTTGTCGTTATTCAGTGCATTGATGGTCACCGTGGCGATAGCGCTTGCCAGCAGCGTGATCATGATCAGCAATGCAATACCCCGTTGTTTTGGCGGAATGATCATCGAGTGACCTGTACGGTGGGCAGATGCAAGATGCGCTGACCTGAAGTGATGTCCAGTGATTCGCCTACCCTGATCTGTTTGCCGCCCAGCAGAACATGATCTCGGGAGATGATGAGCGCAGGGAAGGCGGGATCAGTTTGTGTGACGGCGCGCCCATTGATCCAGACTACACTCTCTCCCGCGCCGCGCCGGACGATCCCGTCCAGGGTGTAGATGTGTGTGCCGCCATTTTGTTCCAGCTGTTGCGCACGCTCGTCCTGCGAATAAAATAATGTACCGAGGGCATGTGACGAATCCGGAATCATTGAGATGCAGACCACATAAATTATTTTGCGATGCATTGTGTTTTTCCTCCAGCTAACGACTAGCGGCTGCTTTTACTGGCAGTGAATAAAGCTGCAAAGTGCATTTGATTTGCAGCCCCTTGATCGTATTTTCCTCGCGTGAAATCTGGCAACTCTCCACCCGGTATGGCACATGCCAGTGAGTGCCAAGCTTGGCCATGAAATCGAGAAACTCTTTGTCGTTTATGTCTGACATTTCGATTGTCAGATCATGCTGCAAGACGTTGTTGCGGTAGGCCATGGGCGCGCTTTCAGGAACTGCTTGGGCGTTGAACAGTTTCGGCGGTGAGAGCGTGTAACGCAAAGTAGGCGGCAGGTGGGTATCTTTGTAGATATTGTCCAGGCGCTGCACCCACATTTTTCGATCTGCCTCGCCAATAAATCCCAGTTGATTCAGTCGCTGATATTGCTTTGCAGACTGTTCTGCTGTTTTAAAATCAAGGAGGAGTTTGCCGATCTTCTCGCGTGCATCGGCCAATTGCTGCTCGATTTTCTGGATGCCTTGTTGTTTTTGAGTGCGATAAATAGTCAGTCCTGTGATGACAAGAATGCTGGTAGCAAGGGATAGCACAAAAATTATCAGCGCAGTTTTTGCAGGTTTGAGCAACGTGATATTCATGGCGCATCCTGATGCGGCGTGACGTTCCAAGGTATGCTCATGCACCATTCAGCATCCGTGGTGTCCGTGCCGAACCCGCCGGTGATGGTGTTGATGGAAGAGTGGGCCGCCGGATCCTGTATTAACTGAACGCGGCTGTTGCTCCTGATCATGGTTGAAATGCGGCTGTTAATTTCATTCTGCTCGTCAGGTGAAAGATCGCCAGTCAGTAGAATCGAGAATTGCAATTCGGTGTGGCGCAGCGGCGAATTTGTTGCGGGTGTGTTTTTCTGGCAGTAGCGCTCACCCGGTTGTGGAAATTTATAGGTAAGATTCCTGATGCGAACACCCGGCAAATCGGCAATGAGGCTGGCGACATATTCAAGGATAGACTGAGGGGTTGGTGCCGCATCTATTTCCAGTGAGGCAAATTTTGTGGCCTGACGTACCGTTGCAGGATCTGTCTTGTTCTCCCCTGAGTAATTAGCAAAACGCTTGCTCTCGTTTGTCGCACGTTGCAGATTTGTTTTTAAAGTGTGTTCCTGTGCGTCCAGCTTGATCAGTGTGTGTATATCTTTTTGTCCGAATATAATAGTTGCCAACAGGCAACCGGCCGTGCCGATGTACGCTGCTCTGCGCAGGCGGTCGGTCAGATGACGGGCACGAAATTGCAGTGGAGATAACTGTCCGCGCGGCGATGATGCGGCTTCTTCAAAAAGCGAATGCAGATAGCCGGCATCTCCTTTGGCAGACATCGCATCAGGCAGCGGAAACTGCTCTGTCAGTTTTAAGCCTGACGACGTCGAGTCGCCAAGATACAGGATGCGGGGTGTCGCTCCGTGCTCAAAAATCTGGTGGCCTTCAAGGTGCTGAATGGTGCGTCCAATTTCATCGCTGTCGTGTGCGCCTTCCTCGCTGTAGCGATGTATGCAGCGCGCGACAACCGGAATGAAATGTTTCACGACCAGAATGCGCAGATAGTGGGGGCTGGGCAAAACAAGTATGGCATCCCCGATGCCAAGGCGGCGCGCTGTCAAAGTAAGCAATATAGAGACCCCCCAGACGCCTGACAGGGGGTTGTTGAGTTTAGCGAGTTCCCGGGTGAGTGCTTCCGCAGTGCTCAAACCGGCAAGCAACATGGTGCCGGGTTTTAACACGCCGCCGGACATGTTGACCGACGCGCGAAATTGGCTGTGTGGAAATGCAGCCGACAGATGTCGCTCGATAAATTGGCTACGGTCACGGCCAAATAACACGGGCAGACTGAGTGCTTCCAGTATTTCTTCGGGAAAATCGGCAATGACCCAGAGTATGTCTTTGTCATGTGGTTTGCCAATCAACTGCCACGCGCCGCGATGATGCCTGAAATATCGCGCTCCCGACGCATCGATGAACAGGATGGTTTTCATGTCAGTTTGAGCTTGGCTATTGTGTCGTAGATGGGGCCCAGTACGGCCAGCATGATCCAGCCCAGGAGGATGCCCAGTACGATGGTGAGCAGAGGTTCGATCAGCGCTTGCACGCGCGCGATGGAATCGTTGATGTCACGATTGTAGAAATAGGAAATATTTTTCAGTGCACCTGCCAGATCGCCCGTCTCTTCGCCTATTTTGATCATGCGGATGACGAGTGCGGGAAAGAGTTTCTGATCGGCAAAGCCGCGGCTGATCGGCGCACCGTTGGCAATATCGGTGCGGGCATGATCTATGGCCTCCTTCACAATGAGATTTCCTGTCACGTTGCTGCAATAGACCAGCCCGTCAAGCACCGGGATGCCGGTGCGATAGGTCAGCGCCAGGGTGTCGCTTGCGCGCGCGAGTACGATTTTTTTGATGATGGGGCCGATATAGGGGAGATGCAACTGGGCAGCGTGCATCATGCGTCTGACGCGATAGTTGCTTCTTGTCAGCAACAGCAGAAATATAATAAAAACGACAGGCGCGGGAATAATGATCCAGCCGTATTTGACGAATGCATTGGATAACCAGATGAGCAGTCGTGTCTGCAAGGGAATGGTGCCGCCCATGTTGGCGACAAAGCCGACAATTTGCGGCACGAGATAGGTCATCAAAAAAACAACGACGGAGCTCACCACGACAGTCACGAATGCCGGGTACGTCAATAGTTGCCTGGTCCTGGCCAGCAGCTCATCCTGCCATTTCAGTGACTCCACGATTTCACTCAGTACATCCGGCAATTGTCCGGTCGCCTCCCCTGCGCGCACCAGGTTGACTACCAGCTCGGGAAAGATGGCGGGGTTGGCGGCAAGTGCTTCTGAAATGCTTGAGCCGGTATCTATTTTTTCATACAGATTGGTGCACAGGATTTTGATCTTTGGCATTTCTGTCGAATCGCGCAAATCGGACAGGATGGATTGAACCGGCACACCCGCGCGCAGCAGCATTTCCAGTTGAAACAGAAATTCAATCAGGTCGCGGCGTGACAGTTTGTGAAGCATGATGCTGTGCTTTGCCGCATGTGCACGTATCAGATCAAGGCCGATTTTCTGAAGCTGTGCTGCGAGATCCTGCTCGTTGAGCGCATCGCTCTCCCCTTTGGTAATGTTGCCTGAGGCGTTTACGGCGCGGTAGCTGTAGAGGGTCATTGTTCCGATATCCGTTCGCTGAAATCGATAACGCGCCGTACTTCGGTTAATGAAGTGAGGCCTTCTTGCACGCGCCGTATGGCGTCATCACAAAGCGGAATGAATTTGTGTGACAGCGCATAGTCGGTGAGCTCCTTGATCCCTGCACGGCGTGTGACCATTTCGATCAGTCCCTGGTCGAAGCGCAATATTTCCATGACTGCAAGTCGGCCCTTGTATCCCTGATGGTCGCAGTCTGGACAGCCTGCAGCGCGGTACAGGGTGATTTCCGTTGTGACGATTCGGCGCTCGGCGGCATCGGGCGCGTAAGGTGTTTTGCACAGCGGACATAGTCTGCGCACCAGACGCTGTGCGATGACGCCGATCAGGTTGTCGGCAAACATGCTTTCAAGTATGCCAAGATCGTGGAGCCTGGCGATAGAGCTGATGGCGGAGTTGGTGTGCAGCGTGGAAAAAACCTGGTGTCCTGTCATGGCTGCGCGCAGCGCCATCTCGGCCGTGTCGTGGTCGCGGATTTCTCCCACCAGTATGATGTCAGGATCCTGACGCATCAGTGAACGTATGCCGTTGGAAAAGTCGAGTTTGATGGCTTCGGCGACCGAGGTCTGCCGGGTGAGCGGCAGCGGATACTCGACCGGATCCTCCAGGGTCATGATGTTCACGGTATCGTTGTTGAGATGGTTGAGTATCGAATACAGGGTTGTGGTTTTCCCGGATCCTGTGGGTCCTGTCACCAGCAGAATGCCCTCGGGTCTTTCGAGCATGCGCTCGAGCAGCGCAAGTTGTGTGGTTGTCATGCCGAGTTTGTCGAGGCTAACGATGCCCGCCTTGCGGTCGAGTATGCGCAACACAAAGTTTTCGCCATGTATGGTTGGATGTGATGCAGCGCGAAAGTCGACCTGCCTGCCAAACAGCGAGAGCGAAACACGACCGTCCTGTGGCGCGCGCGTTTCTGCGATGTTCATGCCCGACAACACTTTCAGACGCACCAGCAAGGCTGTCCAGTTTGATTTGGCCAGTGAACGAACAGGTCGCAACACTCCGTCTATGCGGTAGCGTATGCGCAAGAACTGTTCCTCAGGCTCGAAATGGATGTCCGATGCGCTTCGGCTGACTGCGTCAGAGAGAAGGGCGTCGGCTAAACGCACGATGGGATGGCTGTATGAAGCACCGGTCTGGGTCAAAGCGTTCATATCGAATTCACCGCTCTCCAGCTCAAAAAGTATGCCATCCAGGGATAGTTCGTGGTCGTAAAATTTGTCAATCGCAGCCAACACTTCGGCGCTGGGTGCGATGCGCCATTCGCAATGGATGCGCCGTCCTGCCAATTCGCCTGCCTGAACCAGAAAAGGAGAGGCTGCATCGCGTGTCAGGATGTCGTCAGGGTTTGCTGCGACGAGCACCAGTTGTCCGCTTGCAGGGTCAAGGCTGACCGGAAACAGAGTGTGTCGGATAGCAAGAGGTTTGGGAATCAATGACAGAGCAGTTGTGTCGGCCACGAAACCTGTCAGCGCTATGGATTTATAACCGGCGACTTCCGATACCGCATCGCGCATGGCGTCTTCCGTGATGAAGTGCAGATCGAGCAGTTCTTCACCCAGTAATTTGTGGCTGTTCTTTTGCCGCTGCAAGGCGATATGCAGTTGATCATCGTTGATCTTTCCGCGCGCTGTCAGTACTTCCCCGATGCGTTGCCGGCCGATTTGTGGCGTTGACTTATTCATTGATTCAAGCTCTGCTGATGATTGCTTTTCAATTCGCGTATCCGTCGACCGACCGCATTTAAATCGAGCATGGCGTCATCGGATTGAGATAGTTTTAAAGCTTGCACATAATAGGAAATGGCAGCATCTGACTGGTGCAGACGATCAAGGGATACAGCCAGGTCATAAGCGTAAAGCGCATTGCCGGGTGCCAGACTGTAGGCGCGATAAAATGCCTGCTCAGCTTCGCCCAGGCGTTTTTGTTCGGCCAGTACGCCGCCCAATGCATAGTGCAGTTCCGGTGCGGCAGGCTTGACCTCGATCAGTTCTTTCAGCTGGCTTTCGGCAGCCACAGGATCAGCCTCTGCCGACAGGCTGATGAGGCCTGCGGCAGCGGCTGCATTGCTCATGTCTTCATTTAACACCTGGCGGTAAAGGCGGGCCGCACTGTCATTTTGCAGCGTGCGCTGATATATCACTGCCAGTCCCAGCAGTGCGTCTTTTTCATGCGGCCGCCTGGCAAGATAGGCGAGATATTTCTCTTCTGCCAGATTGAGATGTCCTCGGGACAGGGCCTGATAAGCTTCCTTGAGCAGATCGATGCCGGTGTCGGCTTTGACAGGTTCGTGCTTTTGTTTGCGATGTTTACTTGCAACGTGCGATGCGACAGGCGGTTGAGGAGCGGCCACAAAGTTTTGTGCGGCGAGGGAGTCGTGCCTGTAACTAATGCAGGTCAGAAGCAGCAGCGCTGCGCAACGAATTTTGTTTTGCTGCACATCGAACAGGATCATGGCCATACTCCTTTGCGTTATCCGCCGGACTGTCCCTTGAACTGGCGCACCAGATCGTACTGGCTTTCCTGATTCAAAATGACGGGACGCAGAAAAATGACCAGTTCGGTTTTTCCATTGGTGTCGTTGCGCGCCTTGAATAGTTCGCCAAGACCGGGAATGCTGCTGATGCCTGGAATTTGTCCGGTGTTGCCCGTGCGTGTGTCCTGCATCAGGCCGCCCAACACTGCGATGTCGCCATTGCGTACCCTGAGGATGGATTCCATTTCGCGTGTCTGTATCTGCGGTATGAGATTGGAGACGTTGAGCGCGGGATTGGTTGGATTGATGAGCGCCGGGTTCGGATCGGTTACATAACCCAGGATGCGCGTAATTGTCGGACGCAAATTGAGTGTGACCTCGGCATCAATGCCGATCTGCGGGGTGACATACATCATGAATCCGATGGGGACAGTGTGTATGGTCGAGGTATAAGTCGGCGCTGTGATCAGTGAACCGACACTGCTGTACGTGCCCTGCGTGACATCGATGGTGAAGTAAACAAGTTCATCGACTACTTTGAGCAAGCTGGTCTGGTTATTGAGCACGGAGAGTTTTGGGCTGGACAGCACATGCGTCTTGCCAAAATTTTCCAGCAACTGAATCGATCCGTTCAGGCTGAAGCTGCCGGGTTTTCCCGGATTGTTGTAGCTGATCGTGCCCATGGTTGTGACGCTTGCCGTTGCAGGAGGCACGGTAGATGTCTGCTGAAGACTCAAGCCCAGCGTGCGCAGCAGCGACCAGTTGATGCCCTGCTGATACTGGTCTGACAGTTCGACCTCGACGATAGTGGCTTCGATGTATACCTGACGGCGTGCGTTGCTCATCACCTTGTCGATGAATTCGCGAACAGACGCTTGCTGGCGAGAAGTCGCGCGCACGCTGATGATGCCGGTTTCAGGATTTGCGATCACCGAAGCGGCTTCACGGTAAGTTACGCGGCGGGCACGGCTGGTGTTCTGGCTTTGAATCTGGGCGGGCAGGGTGGCAAGCGTGCGTTTCTTTGAGGTTGTCTGAGTTGCAGTGGCGCCGGCAAGTGGCGTGACTTGCTGCTGATTGCTCTGTTCGGTGACGGTCTCACTTGAACCTTCGGGCAATTTTTTGTCCGTTTCGCGCAACAAATCCTTGATGTTTTCAGTCAGTGTTGCCCAGAAATCGTTTTTGGACAGATTGTCTATGGTGGAGTTGGCGCCGTTGCTGCCTGCCGCAGCCCCTTCGCTTTTGCCTATCACTGCAATGTTGGTGGACATGTTGATGCTGTTTTTGGCGTCCCTTGCGACGTTGGGATATTCAATCTGGTATATCTTGAGGTATGGGGTGTCTGGCATGATGGCAAGACTGCCGCCGTTGAGTTCATAGCGCATGTCCACCTGGCGGGCAATGGCGTCCAGTATTTCCGGGAGCGTGCAATCGATCAGGTTCATCGTCACGGTTCCTGTGATGCCCGGGTGAATCTCGATATTGAGCTTTGCATCTCTTGCCAGTGCAAACAATATTTCCTGCGCCAACACGTTGTTGACCACAACGCTGTAGCGTTCGGCAGTCGGTGAGGACAAGGGCGGTGGAGGCAGAGGTGCTGTATCGACCAACACTGGAATGTCGCCGGGGGGAGGTGCTTGGGGCAGGGTAATGTGTTGAGCGGAGGGCGTTAATACCTGGGGGAGGTTCGTGCACGCGCATAGGAGGAGGCATAGCACGACGACAATGTTGAAGAGCGGTTTTCTCTCAAGGCATGAATGCATTGCCAGTTCCTTTTTAATGCACCTGTCCGTTGCGAGTCGCAGGATGGTGGCTAATCATTCAATTGTTCGTGGATGGTTCAATGCGGTGAGTCTGCAAGCCCGGTGGACAAGTTTTGAGTGCGATTTTTTAAGATTGGCGATCTGATGCTTTGCTGTTCAGGATCGCATGCAGTTTTTCATTACGGGCAGGCTGGGTCAATATGCCGGAATGTATAGGCAATCAGGCTTAGGAAAAACTTTATGGGTGAGCAGGGAGGGGTAAGGGCCAGCAATGCCCTGGCTTCCGGTCAGGCGCATCGAGAATGAAACAGGCCGGTGCACGTTGTTTCAGGGTTCTTAAATTGCGGTGTCAGGCAGGCTTCAGCTGGCAGGAGTGGGGTTGTTGCTGACGGTGCGGCGTTGCAGCATCCAGTGGCCCTGCCAGGCGGCTCTGACCATGTTCGGGTATTCGGGGCGACCCAGGCTGCCGTTGTAACGCCCCAGTGCGCGATAAAGGTTGCCATTTTCCATATCGATGTAGTGACGCAGGATCGTGCAACCGTAGCGCAGATTGGTGCGCAGATGAAACAGATCCTGCTCATCTGTGCCGATCTCTTTTACCCAGAACGGCATGACCTGCATGTAACCGCGTGCACCTGCCGAGGAGACGGCATACTTCTTGAAACCGCTTTCCACTTCGATCAGACCCAGCACCAGCTGCGGATCAAGCCCTGCGCGGGTGGCTTCATAATGCACGGTACTTAAAAAATCCATACGGTATTTTTTGTCCGGCAGGCGTTTTTCAATGCGGCGCGACATTTCGTTCATCCACACATCAGCCTCATACTGCGTGGTAAATGCAGGTCTGGGCGAGGCCTCATCCGATACGCTTTGCTGCAACACTGCGCGCACGCTGGCGGATAACGGCGTGTAAACTTGAGCGCCGGCCCAGGCGTTAGTGGCGAACAGCGCCAATAACAGGATTGAGGAGAACGAAGCGAGCAGTGGGTGATTGAGAGGCGAGCGCAAACCTCTGCTCAGCAGTTTACTCAATCCACGATCCTCAATCCTCAATCCTGTCATTTCAGTCCTGGGCCCTCATTAATGCCCTTGCGGCATCATTCCTCAATCCTGCTTTTGATGAATTGTAGCGCACTTTGCAAGGGAATGGCCTGTGCGGACGAATCGCGTCGTCCCTGATATTCCAGCATGCCTTCCTTCAAGCCGCGGTCGCCGATGACGATGCGGTGCGGGATGCCGATCAGCTCCATGTCGGCAAACATCACGCCGGGGCGTTCGTCGCGGTCATCCAGCAGCACGTCGATGCCGGCGGCTTTCAAATCAAAGTAGAGTTGTTCAGTGGCATTGCGCACCGCCTCGCTCTTGTTCATGCCGATGGGCACGAGGGCGATCTGGAAGGGCGCCATCGCGGCAGGCAGCGCAATGCCGCGTTCGTCATAATTTTGTTCGATTGCGGCAGCCACGATGCGCGACACGCCGATGCCGTAGCAGCCCATTTCCAGAGTCTGGGATTTTCCCTGCGCGTCAAGAAATGTTGCCTTCATGCTCTGTGCATACTTGGTGCGCAGCTGGAAGATATGGCCGACTTCGATGCCTCTGCATATTTCAAGCGTGCCTTTGCCATCGGGAGACAGGTCGCCAGCGATCACGTTGCGTATGTCGGCGACGAGATCGGGTTCGGGCAAATCGCGACCCCAGTTGATGCCGGCTGTGTGAAACTTAGGCGTGTTTGAACCTGCCACGAAATCACTCATCATAGCCACGGACTGATCCGCAATGATGCGCACCTGCGTCCTGTCCAGGCCGACAGGGCCCAGGAAGCCTGGTGGGCAGTTGAAAAAGCTGCGTATCTCGTCTTCTCTGGCAAAACGAAAATCTGTGAGTCCCGGCAGTTTGGCCGCCTTGATTTCATTCAAGGTATGATCGCCGCGCAAAAGAACTATGTGAAGTTTTCCCTCGGAGATCAGCGCAAGCAGTTTGACGGTGCGCTGCAAAGGAATGTCAAGCAGTTTCGCGACCTGCTCGCAGGTGGTTTGCTTGGGCGTGTCCACATTGCGCATGGTCTCTGCCGGTGCAGCGCGCATCTTCTCCGATGTGACAGCTTCGGCAAGTTCCACGTTGGCGGCGTAATTCGATGTCGGGCAATAGGCCAGCGCATCTTCTCCTGAATCGGCCAGCACGTGAAATTCATGCGAGCCGCTGCCGCCGATGGCGCCGGTGTCGGCTGCCACGGCGCGAAACTTCAGCCCCAGGCGCGTGAAGATGCGGCTGTAGGTTTCATGCATGACGGCATAAGTTTTTTCCAGGCTGGCGAAGTCGGCATGAAAAGAGTATGAATCTTTCATCAAAAATTCGCGCGCGCGCATCACGCCAAAGCGCGGACGAACCTCGTCGCGGAACTTGGTCTGGATCTGGTAGAAATTGACCGGCAACTGGCGATAACTCTGGATTTCGCGGCGCGCGATGTCGGTGATCACTTCTTCGTGGGTGGGTCCGAAGCAGAAGGAGTTGTCGTGCCGGTCACGGATTTTCAGCATCTGCGGGCCGAACACCGCCCACCGGCCCGTTTCTTCCCATAGTTCGGCAGGCTGTACGGCGGGCATCAGCAATTCGATGGCGCCACTGTTATTCATTTCTTCGCGCACGATGGCCTCCACGCGACGCAGGGCGCGCAATCCCAGCGGCATCCAGGTGTACAGACCGCTGGCAAGTTTTTTGATGTAGCCTGCGCGCATCATGAGCCGGTGGCTGGGGAGTTCGGCTTCGGACGGGGCCTCTTTGAGGGTGGAGATGAAAAATTGTGAGACGCGCATGATGTCTGAAATATGAAATTTGGTTGGAGTCGTAATTTTACAGGGAATGACCGCTCAGCGCATTCGGATATCGGCAGAATTGAACCAATGATTAGGGATAAGCGCGTATTCGCTTTTCAAGGAGGGTGAAATGTGAAAGAATCCGCATATTGTAATTAACCTGATAGAGTCGAAAATGATAGACAGAGACGGCTACCGCCCGAATGTCGGCATCATTATCACGAATGACAAGAATCAAGTGTTCTGGGGAAAGCGAATACGGCAACACGCCTGGCAGTTTCCGCAAGGCGGCATACAGCAGGGCGAGAATCCTGAACAGGCGATGTATCGCGAGTTGTATGAAGAAGTCGGTTTAAGTCCGCAGCATGTGCAGATACTGGGGCGCACCCGTGAGTGGATGCGTTACGAGGTTCCGCAAAGCTGGAGCAGGCGGGAATCGCGCGGCGGTTATCGCGGGCAGAAGCAGATATGGTTTTTGTTGCGTTTGGTAGGGCGTGATTGTGATGTCTGCTTACGTGCGTGCGCGCACCCCGAGTTTGACGCATGGCGCTGGAATGATTACTGGCTGGATATTCATGCAGTGATCGAATTCAAGCGTGAAGTTTATACCAAGGCTCTGAACGAGTTGGTTCGCTACCTCCCGGAGTCCAGATGTGCCTGTTCGCCCCATGTGCCGGATTATTCGATGCATAGATGAGTAAATTTTTTTGGAGTGAAACATGGTTAAAGAATATACCGAACTGAAATCCATTCCCCTGAAAGCAGGTTCAAGCTTCGCGCGTCCGGTGCAGGTTTTGCCTGAACGTGTCAAGCTTGGCGATCCGGCCTTGAGCGTGATGACGGATCTTTCCAAGGTGTCTTTGGTGACCACGCGTGCGAAGACGTCCATGGACAAGGCGAATGCCAAGATGATCCGCTACGGCGTGCGCATGCTGCTGGTGCTGGACGATAACGAGCAACTTGCGGGCATCCTGACCGCAACGGATGTGCTGGGTGAAAAGCCGATGCGCTTCCTGCAGAACATGGGCGGAACCCATGACGACATCATGGTGCGCGACATCATGAGCACGCTGCGCGAACTAACCGCGATGAAGATGGTCGATGTGCAACAGGCCAGGGTCGGCGATATCGTGGTCAGCCTGAAAAAAGTTAACAGGCAACACGCGCTGGTGGTCACCGAAAATTTGGACGGCAATCAGGTCGTATGTGGCTTGTTCTCTATCACTCAAATCGCCCGTCAACTGGGCGCACAGGTGCAGAATTTTGAACTGGCACGCACCTTTGCCGAGATTGAAGATGCAATTTCACATGCGTAACGTGAAACTCGCGCAAGCATTCGTTTGTCCCCTCGCCCTCCGGGAGAGGGTTGGGGTGAGGGGAACGGGCATGGCGAGTTTTATTTTCAGGGGTGGCATCTGTGCCATGCCCGTTAGATAAATTTAAAAACACAAAGGTAGAGTCAATGAGTTTATTATTGCAACGTATCGCCCCGCTTGTTTTGTTGGTGGCTGTCGCAGGCTGTTCAACCATCAGAAGTGCCGAAGATACGGTCAGCGGTTGGGTGGGTGGCGGTTCGAGCAATACGCTGGACAGTGGGCTTGATAAAAAGACGGCAAGCACTGGCCCGACGCTCAAATATGGTGCAACGATGCGTGTTAACGGTTTCGTGGATGAGCGCAAGGTAAACAGCCCGCGTTATCTGGGGAAAATCACCGCTCAGGTCGCAGGTCTTAGCGGGAACGCGGTGACAACGGATCAGGATGTCGCGCTCATTGCAACCAATTCGATTAAAAAGCAATTTGATGCCGAAGGTTTCCAGGTGATGGAAGGCGCAGCTGCTGCTAACGCGTTGTTTGAAGTGTCCGGCGTGATCAAGGATCTGACGCTGAACGTGATGAATCGCGACAATATTTCCATTGCAATTGAAACGACGCTCAAGGAAGTCTCTACCGGAAAAGTAGTTTGGTCAGGTCTTGTGACAGAGAAGAACGACCGGTTTGCGGGTGTATCCGGCGATGACAAAAAAGACGTGATGGATTATCTTAACAGGGAGCTGAAAATTGTCAGCACCAAGACCGTCGATGCGATCAGTGCTTCGCTGATGGCATCGCGCCCCGAGTTGTTCAACCTGACGCCGGGGACCAAGCCGATTCCAGGTGTGACGGTTTTTGTGGCGCCCCAGCTGCCCAAGGCTGCGCCGATGGCGCCTGCTGCAGCTAGCGAAGGCGCGCAGGCTGTGCAGGGTGATATTCCCGCGTCGACTTATCGGCCTCATGCCAGCGAAACGACAGGTTTGCTGCTGGTGACGACTACGCCTTCCCGCGCCAGGGTTTATCTTGATGACGTGTATTACGGCATGACGCCCTTGCGTCTGGAAATGGAGCCGGGCATCCATGCGATCAGCGTGAAACTGGCAGGCTACAACATGATCACCGAAAAGGTCTCAATTCGCCGCGGCGATAACACCGAGCTTGAACTGAATCTGGAAAGATAAATTCAGGATTGAGGATTTATTAAAAAACCCGCTTGCGCGGGTTTTTTTGTGGCCGACATTAACGAACTTCACTTGATATTTTTTTGGGGCACGTCACGATGCGCGCATGAACAGACTCTTTTTACAGTTTTGTTAGCCCTCGGCACGCCGCTGTTCACCCAGGTGATCATCGACAAGGTGGTGGTGCAACGCTGGCAGGACTTGCCGGCAACGACATGTTGATCGGGGCATCAGGCCGAGTGCAGCTCCTCGCGCAACACCTGGCGCAGCGTGTTGGCCGTCACGGGCGCGTCACCCGCCAGCAACGCTGCGCTCAAGGCTTCGTTGATCAAGGTTTGATAACACTTGCCCAATGCTTCGCCGCGTTGCTTGAAGCACGCAATCACCTGGTCATCCAGGTAAATCGTAATCCGTGTCTTGCCTTTATTGACAGGGGAGGCTAATGGATGACCCCCCTTATTGCTCAGCCTTTAGTGCTTACCTGTGCTGCCAAAGCCGCCGGTGCCACGCGAGCTCAACGGAAATTCTTCGACGATGTTGAACTTCGCCTGCACCACCGGCACGATCACCAGCTGCGCCATGCGTTCCATCGGCATCAGCGTGAACGGGATCTGGCTGCGGTTCCACAGCGACACGAATATCTGCCCCTGGTAATCCGAATCGATCAGACCGACCAGATTGCCCAGCACGATGCCGTGCTTGTGCCCCAATCCGGAGCGGGGCAGGATCATCGCTGCATAGCCGGGATCAGCAAGATGAATGGCAAAACCGCTGGGGATCAGCTCGCACTGCTTGGGTTGTATCACCAGCGCGTGCTCGATGCAGGCGCGCAAGTCGATGCCGGCTGAACCTGCCGTGGCATAGGACGGCATGTTTTCATGCAGGCGGTGATCCAGTATTTTGACGTCCACGGCGGGGTGCTTCATCTAGGCGCTCCTTAGTTGTGCAATATGTTGTATCAATTGTCTTGCCAGCGTGAGTTTGTCTGCACGCGGTAGGGGGTGCATACCCTGGTCATCGAATAAAATCAGTTCGTTGTCGTCGCGGCCTATCGCGTGTTGTGTTGTATTGCCGACCAGCAGCGGCAATTTTTTGGCGCGTCTTTTTTGTTCTGCATATTCGTGCAGGTTTTCACTCTCTGCGGCAAAACCCACGCAATAGGGCGGATGTTCAAGCGCTGCGACCTCTGCCAGTATGTCCGGATTGGGAATGAGTTCGAGCGTCATCGGTGCGTTGCTCTTTTTGATCTTCTGCACGCTTGCATTTATAACGCGGTAGTCGGCGACAGCCGCAACAGAAATGAATATATCGCAATCGGCCGCCTGTTGCATCACAGCGTCGTGCATCTGTGCTGCGCTCGTCACATCTATTCTTTTCACGTCATGAGGTGTTGCAAGAGCTGTCGGGCCTGAAACCAGCACTACCTCGGCGCCTGATTCCTGTGCAGCCTTGGCGATCGCATAGCCCATCTTGCCGGAGCTTTGATTGGTGATGCCGCGCACCGCGTCGATGGCCTCGTAAGTCGGCCCTGCAGTAATCAGAATTTTTTTGCCGGAAAATAATTTGGGCTGGAACGAGGCCGTGATGTGTTCGGTAAGTTGCAATGGTTCCAGCATGCGCCCAAGGCCCGTCTCTCCGCAGGCCTGCACGCCGCTATCAGGTCCCAGTACCTCTACTCCGTCGGCAACAAGCTGCGCGATATTGCGCTGAACCGCCCTGTTTTGCCACATCTCTTTGTTCATCGCCGGTGCAATCAGCAAGGGGCAGTTGCGCGCGAGGCAAAGTGTGGAAAGCAAATCATCGGCAAGGCCGTGTGCCAGTTTGGCAATGAAGTCGGCACTGGCAGGTGCGATCACGATCGCATCCGCTTCGCGGGTCAGATTGATGTGCGCCATGCTGTTCGATATACGCGCATCCCACTGATCGGTATAAACCGGCTTGCCGGACAAGGCTTGCAGGGTGGTTGGGGAAATGAAGTGGCAGGCAGCTTCAGTCATCACAACTTGTACTGAGTATTCTTGTTTCATCAGCAGGCGCAGCAGTTCGGCAGATTTGTAAGCCGCGATGCCGCCGCTGAGACCAAGTACGATGAGTGATTTATTCATGCCGCGCATCTTACAAGAAAACGCAGCAATACAGATAACAGAATTAGTGTATGCAGGACGCTATGAAGTGTGCGAAGAAAAAGACACATGAAGGTTGGCGATGATCATCATCCAACATTCAGTGTCTCGCTGAGTGAAATTGATAATTACATGCTGGCCGCGATGGCTGCGATGGTGACAGACAACGCACTGATCCAACCGAGTTCACTGACAAACTTGGTGTCTTCAGCAGAAAGCTCTTCATGATTTTTAACTTTGGCGTTCAGTTTGGCCAGGTCAGCTTGCAATTCTTTGAGCCTTTCTTCCTGGGCTTGCAATTCTTTCAGCTTGGCTGCTTTTTCTTCGTGCAGGGTATTGGCATCTGATTTTGAATTCATTTTTAGTTACCTCGTGAAAAGCGTTATGGAAAGTAAACTGTGAGTGGCACGTTAAAATAAAAAACCACGCGAAGATGATACGCGGAAAGTTTTGAAAATGTCAATTGACATGGAGATAAATTGATCGGTATGCTGCCAAAGCGCACCCGATATACTTAAAGCGTGCAGAAGTTGAGAGCAGGACGGCATTTCGGTTTTTTCATTCGGGTTATAAATTTGACGTGCGGCTTGTAGCGCAAAACTGCGGGGGTATGGGGTTGTAACAATGAAACGTGGGTTGCAGCATTAAAGATTATTAATTTGACAAATTGTGCCGGATGCCAAAGGCGGGATAGGTTGTGTTTAAAAGGGGATTTGAAGGGTGTTGCTATCGCAAAAGATGGTTGCCGCAGTGTTACGCGGTCGGGGAAGATGTGAAAAGGTGTAAAACAATTCCCTTGACAAGAAGTGTGTGTGATCATTAACATTTGCACTGGTCCGAGTCTGTCTGTAAATATTGAGCTACCGGATGCGAAGGCAAGGGGGTGTATGCATTTGTCGAGTATTCTGGTGGGATTAGGTTTGGGTTGGTTGCTGGAGTTTGAACGGGTATTTGAAGCGTTGCCTTGTTTTTATAATTAATTAGGATATAGGGGGGGTGCATGAGTACAAAGAAGCCTTTAAAACTTCGATCATTTTGGCTGATTCTGATTGGCGGAATGTTGACTGGAATGGGGAACGGCAGCGTGTTCGGCGCAACGCTGATGTGTCTGATGGGACGCGGCGGATTTGCCAACTGGGGTGGTATAGATGCAACCGCTTATGATCCGCATACATTTACCGGTTTTATCGACTGGGCGATGATTGTGTTTGGTGTTGCATTCTGCGTGATTCTGTATGTGGCTTTGGGTCGTCATGAAAAACTGGAGCAGGCGGCGGCTTAAGTTTGCTGAAACTTTGAGTTTGGTATTTTTTTAGGGGGATTGGCTATGGCTTTGATTGCTGGATCATTAGGTGTGCTGTTGGCATTTTCGAGTATGTTGCTATCGTGGTATATATTGATACCGCACGAAAGTAAAAATAGCGACAGTAAACACTAGTTGTTTCATTTGAAATTAGGGGGGTAGTATATGTTTAAATATTTGATGGCCAAGAATGAGGATATACCACCGGGCGCAGCGGCGGTGTTCTTCGGTTTTTCTTCAATAATCTGGTTTGTTATCGGTACGGGATTGGGTTCCTTTAATGCGGCAAAACTCGCATTCCCTGATTTTGTAACGGGTGACATGTATTTTGCTTTTGGACACATGCGCCAGGTGCATGTAATGGCAGTTATCTTCGGATGGATATCCATGGCGTTTGCGATGGCCATGATGTACATCACGCCAGCGCTTGGTAACAACAAGTTGTGGTCCGAGAAGCTGGGCATATGGAACTGCATGCTCTGGAATATAGGTCTGCTGGTTGCATTGACTACACTGTGGGCCGGTATTACATCGGGTCGTGAATATTCTGACTTCCCGTGGCCTGTCGATCTGTATCTGGCAACCTGCGTATTTATCCCGCTGGGCGTGAACGTGTGGATGACGATTCTGAATCGTCGCACTCAGGGTATTTATACAACCAACTGGTTCTTTGCGGCAGCGACCTTCATGGTCATCGTCGTGTTCCTGGTGGGAAATTCTCCCGAGTTCTTCCATTTGACTGGACTGACTGAGGCTTACCTGACGTGGTGGTTTGCGCATAACGTGCTGGGCTTGTGGATTACGCCGGTTGCAGCGGCGATTGCTTACTACACCATACCAAAGATTACAGGTAATCCTCTGTACTCTCACCGTATCGGTCACTTGCACTTCTGGTCTGTGGTGGTGTTCTACTCGACACCCGCCGCGCATCACCTGATGTCAGCACCATTGCCTGAGTGGTTGAAGTCTTTCGCTTCTGTAGAAGGCGTGCTGATTCTGGTGCCGGCCATTGCGTTCGTATCCAACATCATGTTGACGATGAAGGGCAAGTGGCACATGTTCGTTGAGAACGTCGAAGTGCGCTTTACGATCACCGGCTGCCTGATGGCTATTCCGCTGAATATGCAGGGTGGTTTTCAGCAGACTCGCGCGATCAACTGGTATATCCATGGTACCGGCTGGATTGTGGCTCACGCCCATTTGGCATTGCTTGGCTTCTCGACTTTCCTGGAAGCGGCTGCCGTGTACCTTGGTTTGCAAACTTTGATGAAGCGCAAGCTGTATTCTCTGAAACTGGCAAACATGCACTTCTGGTTGTTGCTGATCGGCTTCACGACCTACTGGGTTTCGATGACGATTGCAGGCCTGATTCAGGGTGCGGGCAAGATTTACGAAGTTCCTTATATCGACGTGGTGATTGCTGAACATCCTTATATGATCGCGCGTTGGCTCGGGGGTACTCTGGTATTCTTCGGCAATACGTTGTGGTTATACAACATGTGGATGACTGCCAGAAAAGGCACTGCCATACCACAAGGTCGTATGCCTCATGAGCTGCAATACGAGCGTTAATATTTAGGGAGATCAAGCATGGCTGGATTTAGAGAGTATAAAATTGGTTCGAGGATTTTTGGCCTCGCACTGGGTGGTTCGATGACCATCACCCTGTTTTTCCCAAGCATCAATATCGCGTCGACAGCATCAACCGATGTGGCACTGGCAAAGCAGTTGGCGGTTGGTCACGAAACAGGTTTTAATCTGGATGACCCGCTGTTGTTGGGTAAAAACAAGCCTATCGTCGTTAGTCTGAAGGCTGATCCAAAGACAGGGCAGGCACTGGCAGTGGAACAGACGGTGTATGTATATCCAGCGGGTGCACCATTCCCCGCCGGGATTATTCACCCGCGGATTCTGGGTACGGGTATCGAAGAGCTGAGCGTGCAGCAGGGTCACATCGAAGATGCACGCAAGGATGCAGGTGCTGTATTTGCCTTGAACAAGGGTGTATATGACGGCAAGCAGACCAGCTATATCGAAGACCTTACAACGACCAAGGGATGGACGCCTGAGGACGTGATGCGCGTCGCCAAGGATGAGGATGTGTCTCATGCCGGCAAGGGTAAGACGATGTTCGTTCGCGAGGGTTGCTGGTGGTGTCATACGCTTCTGCCTGAGCAAACGCAGGACTGGCAGGTGTTCGGTGCACCACCTATGCAGGGTGACTTCAACGGAGAATCTCCAACTGCTTTCGGTTCCGACCGGAAAGCGCCTGACTTGTTGCACGTTGGATCGCGCAATTCGTCCAAGGAATGGATGATGATGCACTTCTTCAATCCTCGTCTGGTTCAGCCGCACTCGATCATGCCGCGTTTTGATTACCTGTGGGGCGAGAAAGATGCCGCCGGTAACAAGATCGACTATGCAAAGTGGAGAGCCGAATACACGGAGTATCGTGAGGGTAAGCGTGTATCGCCACCTGAAGTTCCCAGTTATGCCAGCGATTCTGAGATCCGCAGCCTGGTCGATTTTATGTTAAGCCTTAAGTAAGGGGATAAATATGTCTTGGAATTTTGATAAACCGCTGGTCACAATGTGCGATGCAGCAACCAATGAGCAGGATAAAATCCTCTGGGAAAAAGAAAACCTGGGTGGTATTACGGAGGATAACAACAAGATGCCTATGCCGGTTGTGTTGCTGGTCGTATTGACTGTCATCACGGCGTTTATGGTGACTTTCCCGTTGTGGGGTCAGCGTCCGACAGCTGAGTTGTATGCTGGCTACATCAAGTCGATGGACAATCCTCAGGTGAAGGCGATCACCAACGACGAAGATGCGATGAAGATGATCATTGAGCTGAACAACTCCGACAAGACGATGGGTGGCCGTTCCTATAAGGACGCGATTGAGCGTCATCCTTTGTCCATGAATGATCTGCGTATCATTAAGCCGCAGGTTGAAGCACTGATGGCAAGTGGTGTGGATCTGGGCGAGTATACGGTTGTAGGTAACCAGGTCGTACTGGCAAACTTTCAGGGCAATCTGAAAGCGGACGGTTCGATAGAGCGAAAGCAGCCTTGGTGGGATAAAGGCTATACAATCGATATCTTTTATCTGACCTACTTCTTTACGATGGTGATCCTTTTGATCAAGCGTCTGCCGCCATCAACATGGCAGCCTAGACACAACCATTGATATAAAACGGGCCGGTGAAGATTTTATCGGTCCGTCTTTTAAACTTATCTGGAGAATCAAATGATTGAACTTGATAACGGACCTATTGTGTTAGCAGGCATGTGTATATTTGCTTTTTCTATGCCATTTTTGTACAGCTTTTTTGTTGACCGCAACAAAAAGGACTAGTTTAAATTTGATGGTTAAAGATCTGCCGGACGAATGTTGGTTGATGAATTCGGCAAACAAATGCGCCGCCAACACATGGGCGCATTTGTTCATTTATAGGCTATAAATTACTCCGGCAGCAGAGCTGTAACTGGTTGCTGATGCTGTCGTATTGAAATGGGAGTTTACAATTCAGATCCTCGAGTCAAATTTTACTGGCATTCTGGTTGCACAATTAAGTTCAGATCTTTCGCCTAAACTTGACCTCAGCATTGAAGGCATGCGCAGTCAGCAATTCAGTGAATGGGTGTTCGTTTTTCTGCTGGTGGGTATTGTGGTTTTCTCCGGGATAGTCGTTTCTCTCATGTTCAATCTAAGTCGCAAAGATAATCTGAGAACTGGCGAGAGATGGATGCTGGGTGCAATTATTCTCGGTATCGTTGCTGCGGTGATCATAGGTGCGATGCAGATGCTTGCGGGTTACCTTTTCTGATAATTTATCTGGTAAATAATGATGGCTAATTTTATTGAAAATCTTCCGGATGGCTGGACTATCTACCTGTGGCTGATCATCGGTGCGATGATTATCATTGCGGTAGTGTACTGGATACGTTGGGGCATGAAGAATGAACAGTTTGATGAAGATATCAAATATGTGATGTTCGATGAGCAGGACAAGGACAAGATGGATCCTGAAGAATACGCCAAGAGTCGTACTGTCATTAAAGCGCAGATTGAAAGTCGGAATCGTTTCCTGGCTAAAGCGGATGAAAAGCATAAGTCTGCGGTATGAAGTCAGGCGAAAAATTTGTACTGGTATCAATTGGTGCGCTCCTGCTTTTTAGCATCGTGAGATCTGAACTGCATGTTGAGGACAAGCACGAAAGAGAGATTCCGTACTACAGCACAGCGACGCATCAAGTTGCTGAAAAGGCGATGACTGTATATCGTGAAAACGGCTGCAAGAAATGCCACTCATTGTGGACGCTGAAAGATATGATGGAGACGGTGCCTGCACCAATTCTGGACGGTATAGGTTCTTTGCGCACGGAAACCTGGCTTTATGCCTATCTGTCATCAAGCAATCCGCAGAAGATATTGCCCACGCGTCTCAAAAAGGAATTCGGCATGCCTTCCTATGCGAACCTGTCAGAGGACGATAGACGTGTGCTGGCAAAATATCTGGCCAGCCTGAAAGTCAAGGACTGGTATCTTGAAGAAACGAAGGAAGCGGAATACAAGAAGCTGACCGGTTTGGAGTATAAAAAATGAGTCAACGATATCTGACGGGTTTGTTTGCCTTGATGACAGGCGTGCTGGTCAATTATTTTGGTGACAGATTGCTTGGCGTCAAGATGGAGCTTTTTTCAGGCCTGTCAACATTCAGCTTTGCCTGGATACTGGATGTGTTTGCTCTTCCTCTCATTGTCGGTCTCATCATTGCCTGGATATTCGGCCTGGGTGCAAAATGGCTTTGTTATTTTCCGCCTCTGATCGTGCGCTGCTTCAGTTATGCGCAGATACTTTACGGTGCTAACGGTGTTCCTCACGGAAGCATTCTGAACCCGATGGGATGGTGGGGTCTATATGTGATTCTCGCGATGGAATCGGCAGGCATAGGTGGAATCCTGGGTGAGGTGATGATCAAAAATGTCTATGGACGTTCCAGTCCGACCCTGCCTGTGGTCGAAGAGACGTTGCTTGAAAAGGAATCCTGATGGCGGATAAAAAAATTCACGTTCTGACTGAAGCCGAGCGACTGAAAAGAAAACGCTATCTGTCTGCGACGCTGATCACCTGTATTGCGCTGGGGATGATAGGTGGCAGTCTGCACGTGGTCAAACTGGGTTCGGTAAGAATGGGCGAGATGCGCGGCCTTGCAACTTATAATCTCAAAGAGGAATCTTCGCGCATACGTGCTGCGGGTGAGGACATCGCGCTGCACGAAGAGAATGAAAAAAGAATTGATGAGTCTGCGGGCTATACGGTTGCACAAGCCGACGCTCTTTTGCCTAAAGCGCAATGGCAAGAACTCGAGAGCACGGTGCTCATTCCGGCAGGCAAGTTTGCGATGGGCACTGATCTTAAAAATGCGGATGCGCCTTCTCGCCCGCAACATATGGTTGACTTAAAGGCTTACCGCATCGATAAGTATCTGGTGACGAATGCGCAATATGCAAAGTTTATCGCAGCGACCGGACATCGTCCTCCTTCTGACTGGAAGAACGGCAAGCCACAACTGGGCACTTTGCTGTTGCCTGTCACGATGGTCAACTGGTATGACGCAGCGGCCTATGCGAAGTGGGCGGGCAAGCGGTTGCCAACTGAAGCTGAATGGGAAAAGGCTGCGCGAGGCACCGATGGTAGACGCTGGCCATGGGGCAATGACATGGACCCATCTCGTTTGAATACCTATTACAATGTGGGTTCAGCCAGTATCGTCACAACCTATGACAAGGGTGTCAGCCCCTATGGCGTTTATGACATGGCCGGCAACGTCGATGAATGGGTCGATAGCGACTTTGTGCCTTACCATGGAACGGATGCTGAGCCCGAAATCTTTCAGGGCAAGGTGGCAAAGGTCGAGAGCTCCCAGGATCGAGCCTTGAAGGTTGCCGATCTGGTGAAAGTCAATCGACTTTACAAGGTATTGCGTGGCGGGTCGTGGAAAGGAGATCCGTTCTCTACGGCGACCTACCATAGAGATTTTTCGTTACCGAATTTTGCTTCGGATTTTTACGGATTTCGTTGTGCTTCGGACGTGAAAAAGTAAACGGATTAATGGAGACTGATAATGCAGAACTTATCAATTAAATTCAGCCTGACGCTGGTTAGCCTGCTTGTGGCAACGTCGGCACAGGCAGCGGTTGACAGTTACCGTTTTGCGCACGTGACCATCGCGACGCCCTGGTACATTTTTATATTTTTATTGATGGGCGTCTTTGCGCCATTTGTACTCATGGCCGTGTTGGCCTGGCGTGTTGCAATGCGAAAATCAACCAGCGAAGTATCCGATGTTGCCCATAAACCTCTAGCAGAATGAAAATATGTCCCGCACTATGAATATTATTTTTAGTTGGTCTTCCCTGCGTTTTTTTGGGATGATATTTGCCGCAGTGCTTGCTGTCATGAGCGTGTTTCCTGCTCACGCTGAAGAAATTTCCAATGGCGATGACAGCGCGCATATATTGCAGGCATTCAACAAGCAGCACAGAGAAGCTGTGCACGAAAAATCCATCCCCGAAAAGGAAAAACAGCAAATCATGTTCCTAATGGGGGTGGTCCTGTTTATTCTGGTCTTGATCACCGGAGGCCTGGGACTTGCGATGGGATTGTATGGCAAGCAGGTGTATGTGCCGCACATGCTGTTTGCCGGATTGAGCGTCACGATGGCCATTGCCCATGCGATTGTCGGCCTGGTGTGGTTTTATCCCTTCTAGTTCACAGCACCGGTTTTTGCAAAATGGCATTGACCGGTGTATTGCCGATTCGTCCTCCAGCATCCAAAACAATTCAGATTTTTGACCGTGAGCTGCTGTTTCAAAACCGACGGCTCGTTTCCTCCCTGACACGGGCGACCATCCCGTGAACTTCAAAAGACAGCACCGCTATGTCCAGTAACAAGACACCCGATTTGCTACCAGGAACGCCTGTATCGTGGTGGTGGGGCGTGGTGTTTTTTTATGGCCTGTCGGGATTTACCAGTTTGGCCTACGAAGTGTTGTGGTCGCGCATGCTGTCGATGCAGTTTGGTGTGAGCATCTTCGGTGTGGTGCTCACGGTGACGGCGTTCATGATCGGTCTGGGTGCAGGCAGTCTGGCTGGTGTGAAATGGGCCAGGTTAAGTCGCAAGCCGATGGTTTTGTTTGGCATGCTTGAAATGGCAATCGCGCTGTATGCACTGCTGTTGCCAGGTATGCTGCATGAAGTGAGCGCATGGTTGGAAAATATTTCTGGTCAGCTGACGCTGACAGAGTGGTATCTCCTGCAAGGTGCTGAGGCACTGGGCTTGTTGCTCATTCCTGCCTTCGCCATGGGTGTGGGTTTTGCACTGGTCTTAAAGCTTGTCGACGGTACGCCGCTCACGCTGGGGAAGTTGTATGGTCTGAATACGATAGGGGGGGCTGCTGGAGCGCTATTTCCACTCTGGGGTCTGCCCGTGCTGGGTTGGACCGATTCGGTGAGGATCGTTGCGCTGCTGGGATTCTTGGCAGGTGGTACGGCTTTGTTTCTTTCGCGATTTGTTCGATCTGCTGATGTTGATAAGAAAAGCGTACGGCGCCCGCCTTCATCTGCGTTGATGCTTTATGCGGGAATAGGTGCAGGGAGCCTGATGCTGGAAGTCGGCTGGGTACGTCTGTATGGCATGATCATGCTGCGTACTGAATATGTGCTCGGGGTCATACTGGCGGTATTTCTCACAGGCATTGCACTGGGCAGTCTGCTTTTGCCGCGCGTGCATAAAAACTGGCTGTCTGTGTTACTGCCCTTTTTTGCAGGGGGAGGCGTATTGCTGGGTTTGTGGCTTTTGCCTGCCGCATCTGCCTGGGTGGAGAGCAGTCAGCCCCATTCTTTTTTTGGCGCCATCCGGTCGCAAGCTGCGATGGTGGCGCTATTTACACTTCCGGTCACCCTGGCACTGGGCGCATGGCTACCCTTGCTGGCCCAGAGGTATGAACATATCAACGCGAGCGGCGTGTGGTTATACGGCGCTAACTGTCTGGGCGGCGGCGCGGGTGCGTTGCTTGCCTGTCTTGTGATCATACCAATGTGGGGCAGCGCGGCTACGGTTGTCATCGCGGGCCTGGCAATCTCAGCCTTTGGGTTGGTCTGGGTCAAGTCAAGATGGGTATGGCCGGGATTTGCTGTGATGCTGCTGCTTGCCTGGCCGCTCGCCGGCATGCCGCCCGTGCATGAACTTCTGCCGGAGGCAGAAGCTAACAGCCACGATTTATATCTGTATGAGGATGCGATTTCGCTGACACATGTGGTACGCAACAAAGATGGACAGCGCGTGCTGCTGAGCGATTTGCAGCGCATGGATGCATCCAGCGACCCCAGTGCGGTAGAGATACAGATGGATCAGGCAAGGCTTGCCCTGCTTCTGCATCCGGCTCCGCACAGCGTGCTCTTCCTGGGTCTCGGAACCGGAATTTCCATGGCGGGATCTGCACCCTTTCCGGATTTGCATCGCAGCGCGGTGGAATTGTCACAAGGTTCGATCGTCGCCGCTAAACGCTGGTTTGCAGAAGTGAATGACCACGTTGCGGAGGGTGCAGAGATACACCGCGACGATGCAAGACACTATTTGAATGCCACCGATAAAAATTACGATGTCATCATCGGTGACTTGTTTCATCCTGATCTTGCGGGCATGGGTTCGTTGTTGTCCGTGCAGCAGTTTCAACGTGCGAAAAATCATCTGAGTGCCGATGGGGTATTTGTGCAATGGCTTGCGCTCAACCAGTTCGACATTCAGTCGCTGCAGGTTGTGTTGAGAAGTTTTAAGCGCATATTTCCGGATGCGCAATTATTCATGGACGGTATGCACCTGGCGCTGGTTGGACCCAGGCAGCACTTGTCGGTTGCCCGTGTGATGCAAAACAATATACACCGTTTGACAGCACAAGAATTGCAGCAGGCAACGGGCGGCGAAGGAGTCTGGACATGGCTTGGGCGGTATTGGGGGCCGATACCCGACAGCAGCGGTCCGGTTCAGGATGAGTGGGTGCCCTACATCGAATACAGCCTACCGCGTGCGCGTTATGACGGAAGTGTCAACCTGGCGAATCTGATGTCTTGGTTGTTGCAGCGTCACCCGGACGTTGATAGTGCCGTCAGTCAGCTGGGAGTCGCAGCGAGCGACAGGCGCGAATTCGGCCGAGCCTATATGGCAACCGGGTTGACCGTGAACGCGTGGATATCATCCTTGCAAGGCGACGAGGCCAAATCGGTTAAGCTGATCTGGCTGGCTTATCAGGCGAACCCGCAGGATCACTGGATTGCCAATGCGCTAGCTGATAGTATGATGCAGTCTCTGCCGCAGGCGCGTGAGCATGGTTTGAGCGAGCGCGAAGCATTGCAGCGCATATTGAAAATTTGTCCGGATCACGTCAACGCGTTGCGCGCCTTGTGGCATCTGGAGAAGGCTGCAGGCAATGCGCAGGAGTCGGAGCAATATCGTGTGAGGCTGCTCGCCATATCTCCTCTGGATAGCGAGGCGAATGGCGGCCCCGCGTTATAATGAACGCTGCATAAAAGGTAAACATGTCATCTGCTGTTAACAAAACACTCTCAGCCATACCGGTCAAGGTCATAAACACCGTACCGAAGGCGGGAAGATTTCGCTGGAAACGGCGCACCGTCCAGATCGCCACGCTGATATTGCTTGTGCTCATCCCTGTATCAGGATTGTTCAGGATAGATCCGGAAAATGGTGCGCTAGTAGTGCTTGGCTGGCAAGTGTGGTTTGCCGATTTCTTTTTGATATCCGGTTTGTGGATCATGATAGCCAGTGCGCTGGTTGCGCTGTATTCGGTCGCGGGAACCGTTTTTTGCGGTTGGTCATGTCCGCAGAATACCATGGCGGAATGGGCAAACCATATGACGCACAAGTTGCTTGGCAAGCGTGCCGAAGTCAGTTTGAACGGTGAGGCGCCAAAGGTTGCCGCGGCCAAAAATACCGTATTGAACTGGTCGTTGCTGGGCTTGTCGCTTTTGGGTGCGTCGATGCTGTTCGCGTTGCTGCCCCTGTTGTATTTTTATCCGCCTGATGTGGTTCTGTCTTTTATTATTTTCAGACCGGACCCAAGGCTGGCAGGTTCCCTGCACTGGATCTATTCGGTATGGGTGCTGATCATCCTGCTGGATATTTCAGTGCTCAGGCATTTCTGGTGCCGTTTTGCATGTGTTTACAAGGTCTGGCAGCATTCGTTCAAAACCAAGGAGACCTTGCATGTGCTCTACGATGAAAGCCGCGCCAGTGAGTGTGAAAAGTGCAACTACTGCGTGACGACCTGTTTTATCGATCTTGATCCGCGCAAGACCATCGTCTATGACAGCTGCATCAATTGCGGCGATTGCATCGATGCGTGCAACACTTTGCAGGCTAAAAAAGGCAAGACAGGTTTGCTGCGCTTTGAGTTTGGTCAGCGTACCCTGGCAAAGGTTCGCAAGTTCCGCGATAATTCCATGTTGCTGTTGTCCAGGTTGCGCTGGACGACGCCGTTTGCATTGCTGGGTGTCGTGTTGTTCAGCTGGGGCGTCTGGTCCTATCAGCCATATCATCTTTCAGTGGGATATCTGCAAACGGCGCATAATCAATCGGCCCGCGATTACCGCATCGAAATTGCCAACAAGCGCTATCGTCCAGCCCAATTGAGCGTCTCGGTTGAAGGGTTGCCGCAGGATAGTTATACATTGAACAGCACCAGGGTGAGCCTGGCAACGGTTGGACGTGCATCGGTTTTCCTGACGGTGTCGCCAAAACTGAAACATGGCCTGCACCCGTTTGAAGTGGTTGTTCATTCCAGCGATGGGTGGGTAGGGCGTTTCAATATTGAACATTTTGTTGATTAGGGAGAGCTGTGATGGAACAAGACAACCTGGAACTATCGAAAGAAAAAACTCAGTGGGGCGAGTTGCGCAGAGATCACTTTGGTTACGATTCAAACGAAGAGCGCCTTGAAAAACGCGGAATGGAAGACTGGGAACTGGTCGAAAAAATCCCTGAATCTCAGCTCAAGGTGCCTTACTGGTTCTGGGCGGTCGTGGCGATCGTGTTCCTGGTTGGTGTGGGACTCAGTTTTCCCTTCTGGGGGCTGCGTCCTGGTGTCGTTGTGAAATGGACCGACTGGGTGAAGGATCCGGGTTTTCTGGGCTCGCTTGTCTATATCAGCGTGGCCGGCGCGTTCATCTGGTACATGGTCCACAAGCATGAAGTCTCTATAAAGAGTGAATCGGACGGTGACAAAAAAACACAGGCCGATCAGCCAAGGTAAGTGTGCCAAATAACACAAACCTGATTTTGATTGGATAAAGTTCATGATCACACGAATGATGGTTCTTTTAATGCTGCTGCTGGTCGCGTGCAGTGAGCAGGAACTTCCGTCGCCGTACCACGCTATCGATGTGACCTGGCAGCATACGCACGCCGATTTTCTGCTGAATGATTTTAATGGCAAGCCGCGCAGTTTGCTGGATTTCAGGGGAGAAGTAGTCGTGCTGTTTTTCGGCTATACCCACTGTCCGGAGGTTTGCCCCACCACACTGGCCGATCTTGCGCAGGTGATGCGCCTGTTGGGCAAGGATGCGAGCCGGGTGCAGGTTGTATTTATCACGCTGGATCCTGAACGCGATACGCCGGCTTTGCTTGCGAAATTTGTGACCTCATTCAATCCCTCATTCCTGGGGCTTTACGGCAATGCAGAATCCACGGCAAAAGCTGCAAAATCATTTGGCGTGAACTATGTGAAGCAGTATGACAAGCATGGCGGATATACGCTGGATCACAGCGATGGCATCTATCTGCTGGGTACCAGAGGCAAGCCGTTGCTGCTTTCGCCCTATGAACAGCCAGCCGAAAAACTGGCGCAGGATATAAGAATGCTGCTGCTGATCAATCAATAGCGTTGTTTGTGAGCTGCTCTCAATGACAGTGTTGTACAATCGCAAAGATTTTTGCCACGACGGACTGACTTTAAAATGAATAACTGGTTATCACGCATCCCCAAAGAATATTGGGCTTACCTCTCGCTCGCCCTCTGGGGTTCTCTGGTGTTCATGTTACTGAACAAAACAAATTACGGACTTGATGAGGGTGGGGCCCACGCCTTGCTGCTGGTGTGGTCGGTAGCAGATGGTGTGGTCAGCTCTATCGTCACGCTGGGGCTGCCAGACTTTCGCACGCTGTTTTTTATTCCCGCAGGCGTCTTGTGGACAGGCAATGTGCTTGCAGCCAAGCTGACGACGCTGTTGGTGATGGCAATTGTGGCTTGGGCATTGCATAGCTGGCGCAGGCAGAGCAAGGAAGCGGAAGAAGCATCCTTGCTGGCGACAGGTTTGTTGCTGATTTCCCCGTTGATATTAAACCAGATCGACACGATTTCCGTTGCACCCTATCTGCTCTTTACCTTTGTCCTGGGGACCTGGGCAGACAAGGTTTACCGCGATTCGAAGCTGGCATTGGGCGGGATGTATTTTTCCCAGATTTTCCTGAGCCTGGTGTGCATCACGCTGCATCCGATGGGGCTTGCCTATCCGCTGGTGCTGCTCTGGACATGGTACAAAAATCCGCTGGACAAAGAACACCGGAATTACATGTTTATCGGGATCATCTCAGCGATGGTTGTCGCGCTGGCACTTACCATGGGATGGCGTCATGTCGAGTGGTTGACGAATCCGATACGGGCGACGTCAAGTCTGATACTGGGGCCATCTGATGGCGGTGACCTGGGAATAGACGGCTGGATTTTCGGCGTTGGCATGTTGTGCCTGTTATTGTGGACCGTGATCAGTCAGGCGGCCAGGCTGTGGGCGGATTTGTTGGGACGCATTCTTGTCATCGCCCTTGCGATCGGTTTGTTTATCGGCGATGAGATTTTTGCAGTCGTTGCTTTGACGACCATCCTGTACTGGGGGCTCCCCGTGCTGTTGAACAAACCCGTCAATGCGCGTGGCGGATTCTGGGGGCAGAGGGGCATTGCGCTGATTCTGCTGTTCGTTGTTTCCACCACCTTCATGATGGGCGACAAGTCGCATTATCAGGCGATGTTGACAGATGAGCTGTCACCACGCGACACGCTGATCAGGGCGCTGGCGGAGGAAGGCGGCGACTTCTTGAAAGATGAGCCGGCTCAGGATAAAACTGTTCAGGATAAAACGCCCAAAAAGCAGCTGCGCGTCGCGAGTCAGTGGCCGGGTCTTACCATGCTGGCCTGTCGTTGCGATGCGTTGCCTCTGCCGCCTGAGGCGAAAGACAGCGAGGCCTTGTATGCGATGCTGAAAGGCGTCGACTATCTTGTATTTGATCCGCACGCACCTGCCAATAATTCACTCGCACACAATCTTGCCACGATGCAGGCGGGGTTGGTTGAAACGGTGGATTTGAAAAAGGGTGGCGTGATTGTTCTGGTCAAGAAGCAGGTTCCCGCAGTTGCGCCAGCACAGGTTCCGGTTCAAACGGTGAAGTAGCATGATCGTCGAGATTTTAATCTTTCTGGTTGCCGCGATAGGTGCGTTGTTCATCGCGGGATTTTCAGTGCATATGCTGACAGGTGGATTGATCAGCCCGGAACTTGAAAATCAGGTCATCTTCATCGTCTGTTCGATTGTGTTTTGTGTCATTGCCTATATGGCGTGGGATGTCGTACAAAGACGCACCGGAAAAAAATAGCCGAGATCTTAACCCGGCTGCTTGATCGGGATGGACTTGAAAGTGGTCTCGGTCCGTTTTTTTGGGGTCACCATGTCGGCCAGCGTGTATTGGTCAAGCACGCCCAAGAAACTGGCTTGCGCGCTGAATATGACGCCTTTCAGATTGCACGACTGACTGACCACACACTGATCCGTGGCCGGATTAAAACACTCGAGCAGGTCGAAATCGGGTTCAGTCGATCGTACAACCTCCCCTATCAGTATGTTTTTTGCGGAATGAGCGAGTTTGATTCCGCCATTTCTTCCCCGATTGGTCAGAATATAGCCATTGAGTCCCAGCTGGTGCACCACTTTGACGAGGTGGTTGCGGGAGATCTTGTAGAAATCCGCAAGCTCCGTGATGGTCACTAGCTCTTCTTCCTTGTGCGCAAGATAAAGCAGCACGCGCAGTGAATAATCAGTATATAAAGTTAAACGCATTTTTATCTTTCCGGATTAACGGGTTCCTGTAGATCCAAATAATGCTGCCATGCGCAGGCCTGTTTTTAGCCGCTCGCAGCCTGTTGCGATTTTACGCCTTGCGCAAATTTTTACTTGACAGGTTTTTGTTTG